>Ga0080006_1232195_pt1 | contig 31742 bp, 26 predicted proteins | sample RS3BMetagenome_FD_69209 | JGI IMG/M metagenome (GOLD analysis project Ga0080006, IMG submission 69209) | Ferric oxide microbial mat and aquatic microbial communities from Rainbow Spring, Yellowstone National Park, USA - RS3B (SPADES... ...
GACCGGAGAAGTAACTGCCCAGCACCCCCGGGGCGGGGCTGCTGAGCAGTTACGTCCGGCTTATGGCTTCCCCACCGCGCCGCCGAGGCGCGGCCCCGCCGGAGCCGCCCGCAGCGCCACCGCGTCCGGATGGAGCAGGACCACCGGCAGCCCGGCCTCACGCACAACCTCGTCGGCGACGCTGCCGAGGACGAGCCGCCCCAGGCCGGTGCGGCCGTGCGTCGACATGGCGATGAGGTCGGCACCGCACTCCCGCGCCGCCCGCACGATTTCGGGGGCGGGCCGGCCCGTGCGCACGAGCGGGCGGACATCCGCGGCCGGACCGAAGAGGTCCGCCACGCCCGCCAGATAGCGGGCCGCCGCCCCCTCCAACGCGCTCTGCTCCTCGGGCACGACCGCCGGCACCGATATGAGGGAGAGGCCGTCGTACATCGCAACGGGCTCGGATTCGGGGACCACATGGACCAGGTATACGCGCGACCGCTCGATGCCCACCAGTTGCCGCACCCACTCCACGACGACCTCACCGAGGGGCGATCCGTCGAGCGGGACGACGACCCTGCTGAACACGCCCGCCACCTCCCCCGACCTGCGGGCGAGTCCGGCGGACCGGCCCCGCCCACGGCGCCCTTCAGGCGATCCGGTGCCGGGTACGATTGAACACGATTCCGGGATCCCAGGGCGTGCCCAGTTCGGTGAGGATCCAGCGGTCCGCGCCGTACCAACCCGCGACGCGCCAGGCCAGGATCAGGAAGAGGGCCAGGACGAACCAGATCGGGTTGACGCTCACGGTACCGGCCAACAGATAGTTCATGTTCATGAAGCAACCGAAGAAGGCGGCGATGCCGGTGACCACACCGAGGATCAGCGCCACCCCGACCAGCGTCTCGCCCAAGGAGACCGTGTACGAGAAGATCACCAGGTGATGGAGGACGACGGCCTTCAGGAACGCGGCGTACCAGCCCTGAACATCGGGATTGGCACCGGCCGTCTTCTTCAGGGCCCCGGCCACGAAGCCGCCGAGCGCGGTACCCGCCTTCGCCCCCGCCCACGCCGGGTTGTGCAGCTTCTCCCAACCCGCGTGCAGCCAGCCCCAACCGACGTAGAGCCGTACGAGGAGCCAGAACCAGGCGAGCCGGGTGTCCGCGAAGAGGAGCCGGGACAATCTGTTCTCGGGAATCTCCGTCGGCAGATGATGCACGGTCCGCTGTGCCGCCGCCATCGCATCCACCCCCGTCACATCGATCACGACCCCATGATCGGGGATGCGCTGGCGCCTCAAATCGGCCAAGGGATCACAGTTGCTTGGGCCGGGGGACCCACTCGGACCGCGCCGAGCGGTGCATCCATGTGGACGTGGCGGCGCAGGAGCGGGGAGAAGGGCGCGGGAGCCCCCCGGGCCGCGGGGGCGGGGCGGGGAACGGGGCGGCGCGCGGGGTGACAGGTCGGACGGAGCGGAACGGAGGGGAGCGGCCAGGCAGGCGGCAGGCCGGCAGGGCGGAGACGCGGCGACGGTCGCAGAGGCACGGGCGGGTCGGTCGCGACGGCGCGAGGCGCTCGCGCTGGGCCATGCGGGCGGGGACGCTGCGCGAGGGACGGCGGGGCATGCGCGGGAGGCGACCGGCCGGGAGGGGAGCCGCCATGGCGACGCGGTCGGGGATTGGCGGGAGTGGGGCACGCCCGCAGCGGGGACGCCGCGCACGCCGACAGCGACGGTCGGGGGGGCACGAGGCCCCAATCCTTAGGCGGACACCGCCGGCAAGATCGAGACGGCAGACCCGGCGCGAACGCGGCCGGGTCTGCACCGCCGGGCGCCCGACCGTGCGCTGAGTAGGCATCTGCGGAGTCCCGTGCCTCTCAGTGGAGCCCGGGCACCGGCCCCTTGCGGAGCGATGTGCGGCCGCGCCTGCACCGGCGGGGCGGCGGTCAGGCCCGCGCGGCGGCAGCCCGGCCCAGTACCGCCTTCCGGCAGAGCAGCGCCAGCGCGCAGGCGGCGCACTTCATCATCTCGGCCACCGGATGGGCGGCGGGGAAGATGCGGCGGGTGCGCGGCGGCCCGACGAGCAGGCGCAGGTCGGCCGCCGTCAGGGCAGGCGTGTCGTCCGCCACCAGCCGGCGCCCCATCGGGGCCGGTCGAGGATCAGCGGTGGCCGCGTTCAGGACAGGCCACTGCACGCCGGCCGATTCGGCGAGGGATCGCTCACGCAGGCGCGCCAACTGCTTCATCCAATCAGGCCGTTCCCCGCCTCCGCCCCTGGGCCCAGAGCCCGGCGAGCGCCCGAGACCGATCGCCGCCGCATGCGCCTCGATGTTGGCGCTGAGATCCCGGATGAAGGCCTCGCCGTCGATGCCGAGCGTCTCGGCATCCTCCTCCAGGTGGCGGTTCATGGCCGCCATAGTCTCCAGGAGTTCGTCCTTCATGTCCAGCAGGGCGAGTCGGCGCGCATCGCTGAGGTGTGGTACGGCGTTCTTGAGATAGGCGTGGGCGAAGGCCTGGTGGCGCGACTCGTCGCGCAGGATCTGGGCGGACATCTGTCCGAACAGGGCGCGCGGCTGCACCTTGGCGAACGTGAGGTAGAATTCGCGCGCGAAGATGTCCGAAATCAGGATGCCCCACAGCCAGTCCACCCGGTCGCCGCGGCCCAGCCGCTGGTGGTAGCGGAGCATCTCCGGCATGCGGCGCAACGCGACCGGCCGATTGCCAAAATGGTCGTAGAGACGCGTCAGGACGTCGAAATGCCGGGCCTCGTCCAGCAGGAAGGTGGCCAGATAGAGCTGCGCAGCGGTCTCGCCGTGGGAGATGATCTGGGGAAGGACGAGGGCGGCCCCGTTCATCGCCGCCTGCTCGCCCAGGTAGACCGGCGTGATGATATTGGTCAGCGCCAGGGCTTGGCGCTGCGTCAGTCCGACGGGCGCCTCCCAGTCGAGGTCCTCGGCGGACCACTGGTGCGAGACCGCCTTGTGGAAGAGCTTCATCACAATGTCATTCCGGTCGTACCGGGGAAACAGCCGCAGCAAGCCGCATCATCCTCCCGCCGGACCGTCGGCGTCTCCGCGGGGACCGGCGGAGAGGAGCCGCCGACCTATCATCGCGGGCATACGGAGCGGATGCCTCCGCCGTGCGGACCAATCGCGACCGGCCGAACGGACGGCCCGGCCGGTCCGGATGGCCGTGGCGGACGGCGGGCAGCCGGTAGCGGGCCGGATCATCGGTGCGGCGGCGGGCACAGATTTCGTGACGCAATCTCCGTAGGTCGCAACCCTCCATGGTCGCCCCTCCCCGGAGCCATCGCGGCCCGCGCGCGAAGGATGGGCCCTTCGCGCGGCGGGCGTTCCATTGTCGCCCGCGTCCACACTACGACGACCCACCACCGACTCCTGACGCCCGTTCTGACGCCACGGGGCCTCAAGCGGCAGGTCCCGCCGGCGGGCGGACGCCAGGTCCAGTGGCGCGTCCATCCCTCCAACCATTCCGCGCCCTCCACGCCGGGGGGAAGGATCGGGTCATCGGGTCGCTCCCCTCCGTCCCTTGCTGTCTTCGCCCATCTACCCGGGGCCCGACTCCCCCACTTCTGTGACGGCGCGGCAGGCTTCACTTCCCGTTGCGGACCGGTTGATCGTCGCGGACCCTCCCCTGCCTCGTGGTGCGGGACCCTTGCGCCACCTGCGGATCCGAAGGTCAGCCCGCTTCCTGCTTGGCCACGCGCTTCCTTGAGGGCCCTCCCTCCCTTCCGACCGGGCCGTCGCCAGGGCACGCCGGGGAGGGGACTACGCGGCCTCGACTTTACCGCGACCGGTCTCTCACCGGCTGGATCGACGCACCTTACCCGAACGCACACTTACGGCTCCGGGTCACGTGCCGCCGCCGTTCTCGGATCCGTTCGGGCACCTTCGCCACAGGTTGGCGTGAGCCCACCTGACGGGCGCCGCGACCCGCCCGGCCCCCGCCGGCACACGCAGGCGCGAGCCCTACCCAGGTTGGCCGCTGCCATGCCTTGGCGTACGCACCTTCATCCGCCAGCCGGCGGGGTTCCCGACCAAGCCCACCCAAGCTGTTCAGCCGCACTCTTGAGCGGTGCTGGTAGTTACCGGCACGCTCTGGCAGATTGGGTGACATACACAGTATTGGCACGTTCATGAAAGAGGAGTTGCTCCGCAAACACCAAAGTTTGGCTCCGCCGCCCAGGGGCGGGGGACATGAGGGAGGGAAGACCCATGCTCGAACGGGGAGCGGACGGCGGTCCCATGACCCGTAGACGCGCCGCACAACTCGGCCTGCTCACCGCAGGACTGGCCGCGGGTGGGGCCCTGGGCACGAGCGGGTTGGCGCGGGCGGCGGCTGGGGGCCTTCAGGCGGCATCGTCGATCTCCGAGTTTTGGTCCGCGAACCGGTCCATCGGCACGCCGGGGCCGGTGCCGCCTCCGCCACAGCCCGGCGGGGGTTCGTTCTACCTGAGCCCGGAGTACACCGGCGGCGCCAACGACATCATGCTCATCTACGTCCAGAACAGGGCCGCCTACGCCACGCCGTCGGTCTACCGGCCGCTCGTGGGTGCGCTCTCGCCCCAGGGCGAGGTCTTCGACCGGTTCCTGCGGAGCTACCTGTTCCTCAGCCTGCACGCCCCGAGCGGTAACCGGCTGGACAACGGCGCCCCCGGCAGCGTGCAATCCGATTGGCAGTGGTTCCTGGACGAGACGTTCGGCACCGCGCTGCCGGCCCTGGAGTCGGCGCTGCAGGGCGTGGAGCGCGACCTGCGCGGCGGCTTCGGCGAGGGACCCGGCGGGGACTCCGGGACGGGTGCCGGCGGCGGCGCCGGGCCTGTATCCGGCACGGGCTTCGCGCCCACGCCGGGTGCAGGCCCCGCCTCGGGACCAGGGGCGGGCTTTCTGCCCGGCGGGGGCTTCGGGGGTGGCCGGCCGCGGCCGCTCGACGTCTACCTGATGGTGCCGTACCCGCACGACGGCGTGACGGACAAGGCCCTGGCCACCCCTTGGGGGTCCATCGACGGCAAGACCATGAACCTGTCGCTGGAGGCGGACCGCGAGACGGTGCTCAAGTGGTTCGTGCAGCAGGCGCTGGAGCGCTGGCGCGCGGCGCGCTTCCAGGGGATGCGGCTGCTGGGGTTCTACTGGGTGCGCGAGGACGTCGTCGCCTACCACACGCCCGAGATCACGGCGCTGGCCGACTTCATCCACCCCTTCGGCCTGCGGCTGCTGTGGATCCCGTGGAAGGGGGCGGAGTGGGCCCGCATCTGGACCAACTTCGGCTTCGACGCCGCCATCTACCAGCCGAACTACTATCTGTACGACGGGCTGAACCTCGGCGCCAAGCACAAGGGCCTTCCGACCACCCTGACATGGACGGCCCAGCAGGCAGAATACTACCACATGGGCATCGAGCTGGAGTTCGACGGCCGGGTGCTGACGAGTTCGGATTACCAGCAGCGCTTCTACCACTACCTCGCCCAGGGCCGGCCCTTGGGCTACGAGTCCCCGCAGGCCGTGACCTCGATCTACGACGGGGGCGGGACGCTCTCCCAACTGGCCACGGACAGCGCCCTGTACTGGCTGTACCGCGATGTGTACCTCTTCACGAAGGGGCTGCCGATCCCGCCGCTCGGACAGTGAGCCTCCGAGGGGCGCCGGGCCGTGTGGCCCGGCGCCCCTCCCGCCGCCTCCGTGCCGTCCCGGGCGACGCAGACGCGGCCGGCGCCAAACGACCGCCGTTGCTCGCGCACCTCCCGACGCGCCCCGGCCGGAGCGACCAGGGCAGGCGAGGCCCACCCGCCGGAACGGGCACAACTCTTCAAGGACGCCCTCAAGCAGTTCGAGGACGCCACGCCGGGCGTCCGGCTGCGCTACAGCATCCGCGGCGCCGGGGTTCCACGGTCGCCTCGCTGGACTACCGTCTGCCGGGGACTGCGGGAAGTCGGGCCCTCCATGCGCGGACGGTGGCGGTACCGGGACCCGTACAGGGACGGCGGCACGCCCGGCACCGGCCGCGCGGCGGCGCGGGGCAGGCCCCGCCGAAGCCGCCGCCGGCCGCCGGAAACCCGCGCCGGCGGGTGGGTCCGGGGTGAGGCGGGCCCCCCCGGGGGGCAGGGCGATGCACCAGGCCCCCGCGAGGGCTGAGGACGCCCGGGCGTGCACACGCCCGCGCGCGCGGATGCCCGTCGCCGCGACAGGTGTCGCGGCCCAATCGCCCCCAGGGGCCCACATGCCCCGCTCGGCCGCCCGCACCCCGGCGAGCGATGGGGCGGACCGACGGCCCCCGGGAGCCCCCCGCGGGTCGAAAGGCGTGCGGCAGGGACGGGCGGGCGGGGGCCCCCGCCCGCGTCCGCCCCCGCCGCCATGCGGACGCGCCCCTCTACAGGAGCGGTGCCAGCTCCTCCGGGGGTGCGGCCTCGTCCGTGTCGGCCGGCCCCCCCCAGAGCAGGGCCCGGACGCCGTCGGCGTCGATGTCCAGGGCGGCGCGGGCCTCCGCCACCAGGCCGTCGTCGCTCTGGAGCGCGGCGACCAGGATGTGCTCGGCGTTGACCGCTTGGATGCCGTCCAGGACCGCGATGCCGCTGGCGCCTTCGACCAGGATGGACTTGGCGGCCGGCGTGAGCTCGATCTCCTCGCGGTTGGCGGGCAGCGCCGGATCCACCTGGGCACGCAGCGCATCCCCCAGGCGCACGGCCAGGGCGGCGGCGGGCACGCCCAGACCCGCAAAGCGCTCCGCCTCCGGCGCCTCGCAGCAGGCCAGCAGCAGCACCGCCGCGGACACGCGCGGCAACTGCAGTTCGCGCGCGAGCGACTCCGCCCGCTTCACGACCGCCTGGGCCTCGGCACTGTATTCGCCGAAACCCGGGCGCGGACGGACGCGGCCACCGCCGCTCACCTCGAAACGCGGCTTCTCCAGGTTGAGCGCCGCCGTCAGCGCCGCGATCGCGGCGCGGCTCGGCACCGCCTCGGCCTTGGGGATCATCCCCAACTGCGCGCGCTTGACGACGGCGTCGTGGTATTGCAGGCGCTCGACCGCCTTGCGCTCCAGGGCCAGGGCCACCACCTCCCCGTCGCTCGAATCCAGATCGTACTTGAGGGCGCGCAGGGTCTCCGCGCCCATCTCCGAGAGCCGCACGTTCTTCTGCACCCCCGACGGCACCATGGCCACCCCCTCTTCAGATAGGACAATAGCATGCTAGTATGGGATTCACAGCGCGTCAAGGGGTTACGGGGGCCATGTCTCGTGTTGGGGACGAGCCGGAACGAGGCGGGCGGGGCGCCGAAGTGGGCGGCGCCCTCGTTCCGGGGGGCGCACGGCCCGTGCCGATCGTGTACCGTGGAGCGGGGGAATCGCCGATGTGGCTCTGGGTGGCGGGGCTTTGGGTCGCGGCCATCGCGGCGTCGGTGGCGCTGGCGCGGCGTTCCCACTCCGGCCCCGGCGCCCGGCAGGTGGGGGCGGCGCTGCTGGGCGTGCTGTCGCTGACCCTCCTGGTCTGCATCGGGCCACGCCGCGGCCGCCAGCAGTGCCCCACGTGTCGCTTCTACATCCCCCGGCGCGCGTCGCGCTGCATGTACTGCACCCGCGAACTACCGTCCGCGGAACCGGACGGGGCGCGCTGACGGCGTCCGCCGCGCCGCCGGGTTGGGCTGTGGTTGGAGCGCCCTCGCGTAACCGGGGGGCCCCCTTGGCGCGGGGCCGGAGCGGTTGGGGCCGGGGTGCGGGGGGCGGGTGGGGGCGCCCCTCCCCCCGCGGCCCGCTGTTCCGCCGACCGGCCCGCCCGCCCGCCGGGACGGCCCCGACGGGGGGGCCCTCCCCCACGACCCGGTTGCGGGCGAGGGCGCCCCAGGGGGGCACCCGCCTCGCCACGCGGACCCCTGCGCGCACCGTCAGCCTTCGGCGGTGGCCTCCATGGCCCGCACCCGCGCCAGCCGGTAGCCGTCCGGCCAGGCGACGGGATCGCCGGCCACGACCGCCCCGCGTCGGCGGAGCGGTAGATGGCTTCCGTTTGCGGTGACGCGTAGAACACGTGCGGTTCGGCTTCCGGGGTCGCCAGGACGAAGGCGCGCGTGCCCCGTGCCAGCGGCAGCCCCTCCATGACCGCCTGCCACGGGCCGCCCTCCGTCCGCCGGTAGAGCCACGCCTCGGGGCCCCGCCACGCATAGCCCGCCCAGCGCGGCCGCCCAACGCCGGGAACCGTGACAGACGGGGCCGCCGGAGAGACGGGCGCGCGCGGCGACGGGGACGGCCAGCCGGGGGTCTGGCGCGGCTCGCGGTGCCATGCCTCGATCGACGGGGCCGTCCACCGCGCGTCGTGGGCATGCCTCGGTCCCGGGGAAGCGGAGACGACCACCGTGCCCGGGTCCGCCGGATCGACGGCCATGCCCCACAGGTAAGTCCAGCCCAGGCCATCCTCGCCGCTGCGCCAGGTGTCCCCCGTCCAGCCGTCCCCGGCCGCCTCGTAGACGCGTCCCGGCGCGAGACGGTGGGCCTGCAGGGTGTGGGCATCGAGTTTCGCCCCGGGCTTGCGGTCCTCCCAGGTCAGGCCGCCGTCGGTGCTGCGCATCACGCCGCCCAGTTCGATGGCGACGAAGATCCGGCCCGGCACGGCGGGATCGGGCTGGATCCAGCGTACATGGTGCGTCCAGGGACGGGGCGGAAAACTCCACGTCGGGGCCGAGGGGATCTCCCGCAGGGCCGGCCGTTCCTCCCAACGGGCGCCGCCGTCCTCCGAGCGGAAGAGGGCGCTGGGCTCGGTCCCCGCCCAGACGACGCCCCTGCCTCCCGCCCTCTCGGTGGGACTCACCGCCACGGCCATCACCTCGGCGTGGGCGATGCCGGCCCCCGCCGGCTCCCAGGTGGCCCCACCGTCCGCGCTCCGCCAGAGGCCCCGACCGAACGTGCCGCAGCACACCAGTTCCGGGCGCCGGGGATCGGCCGCCACCACTCTGTCGGCAAACCATCGAGCCGCAGTTCCGCGTGCCACTTCCCACCGCGAGGCGTCAACACCGCCAGCCCGTCTCCGGTCGCCAGGTACAGCCGGGTCATCGGCAGCCCTCTCCCGGTACGATCCATGCTGTTACAGAACCACGGACCCGGGAGCTGCGGCCGCTTGCGGTGGCGATCCGGGATGACGGCGCCCCGTGTCTCCTCGCCTCCTCGCCAATACCGGTAAGGGGGTTACCCGGGGAAGCCCGCGCAGGCCATCCCCTGCCCCGGCGCATCCGCGCTGAGTGGATCACTTGGTCCGCGATGCGTGTTGTGCGCCATCCCGAGCAGATCGGACCATGGGAGGCCCGGCGGGCGCCTCGGCGACGCCTTCCGGCCCGTCAAGACGTTGCAGCCGGTTGAGAAGGAAGCCGTACCGCCAGATCATATCGGGGCCCTCCCGCCACCGGCTGACGATCGCGATGCCGCCCCCCATCGGGCGCAGATCGAGCCGTCCACGCCTGAACCCCGCGGCAACAGCGATCGGTTCCCCCGTGGCTTCGCTCACATCCCGCACGCCGCCCCCCAGCGTGCCATCCGCACGCATGTCGTGGATGACGCCGTTTGCGGTGATCACGACGCGGTCGCCGCACTGCTCCACACGCTCCACGTGGCCCTTGAGGAACCCCCGGTAGACGCGCCAGACGCCGCGCAAATCCGGCGCGGACGGCGGCAGGCACTCGGTGCAACCGGCGAGCACCCGCGGAGGGAACTCTTTGAAACCCCCCTCCGGTGTGTGCGCCGTGGGGATATCGTCCGCGGTCAGCCCCGGGGACTGGCCGAGCGGGTGCACCGCGTAGTCCGCGGGGTCGATGGGTGGGGCACAAGCCGGCCGTCGTCGCCACAGCAGACGCCAGATGGTGCGCAGGGCCAACCGCAACACGGCGCCACCCCACCCCGTCAGGTGAGCGGCAGGGCCCACACAGGCCGAGCCGCCGCAGACAGTATAAGCCCGGATGCGGCCGCCCTCCGCCTCCCGGATGTCCACGACGGGACGGGAGCGCGCCTCCACGGCGCCTCATGGCGGCAATGTGCCACGCATCACTGGGCTCAACGAAGAAAACGCCGCCCCTCTGCGCCGAAGCGGTGTCGCCCTTTGCGAGAGATGTGAGGGGCCTCCGCCCCACGCATGGGACGGAGGCATATCCCTGCAAAACCGCTTCGCGGCGGGGGCCCCTACCCATTCACGATCATAGGTGGCCGCTGCAGAAGTCCTCTTTTGCGAGGCCACTGCTCGGATGTCCCTTGTCCCCCAAGGGCCGGCCCCGGGTTTGTGTTCGGTGCACCGACCGCCTTTTGCAGCGCCGTCATAGGGGCGCGGCGAGCGGGGGCGCCGCCACCCGCCGCTCTCCCCGCCACATCCGGCATTCACGCCCCCCGGATCGTCAGGCCCCTGGAGTGCTCGCCCACATTGGCGCGGTAGTGCACCTCCACACCGTCGGTGTCGGCCCGCATGCGCAAGGTGCGTCCGAACGGCGTGCGCACGAAGTGCCAGTCCAACATCAGGCTCCCGTCCTCCTCCCAGGAGGCAAGACCGGCGCAGGGATCGGGACCCTGTCCCGCCGCGCGCACCGCCTCCCCCATGCGCCACGCGTCAAACCCGCATTCGATGTCGCGGGTGACACCCGCCTCGACGAGCGTCGCCCGGCAGACGCTGCCGGTGAAATCCAGGGTGATCGATTCGAGGCTCGCGGGGTTCGGCTCCAGCCGGTACGGCCGGTGGGCGGCAGGGGCTCCGGCTTGAGGCGCCACCCCCCTCCGCCCGGGCGCCAGGGTCAACCGCCCCAGCCGCTCCCGCAGCGCCGCATCCTGCGCGGCATCGCCGCCCCCCATCGCCGGCAGGACGTGGTCCCACACGCAGTCCAGCACGCCCTGCAGGTTGCCCGTGCCGCCGGTCATCGCGATCACGGCGTCGTGCTCGGGCATGACGATGCAGTACTGGCCGTACGCGCCATCACCGCGGTAGGCACGGTGGCGGCAGCGCCAGAACTGGTAGCCGTACCCCTGGGCCCAGTCGCTGGCGCCCCCGCTCCCGTTTTCGATCTGCCGCGACGTGGCCGCCTCGACCCAGGTCTCCGGCACGACCTGTTGCCCGTGCCACCGCCCCTTCTGCAGGTACAGCTGGCCGAAGCGGGCGATGTCCTCGGTCTTCAGGGAGAGCCCCCAGCCGCCGGCGTTGATGCCCTGCGGCGAGGACTCCCAAGTGGCGCCCTCGATGCCCAGGGGCTGGAACAGGCGGGGCGTGAGGTAGTCCAGGAGCGTCAGCCCGGTGACCCTCTGGACGATGGCCGAGAGCATGTACGTCGCACCGCTGTTATACACGAAGGGGGACCCGGGTGCGTGCTCGACCTCCAGCGCGAGGAAGCCCCGGGCCCAATCGCCGTTTCCGGCGTCCCGCGCGCGCCCCGTCGTATCGGTGTGGTGTCCCGTGCCCATCGTCAGCAGATGGCGCACACGCATGGCGGCAAGGTTGGGACCGATGGATTCCGGGAGGTCGTCCGGGAAGAACGACGTCACGATGTCGTCCACGGAGAGGCGCCCCTCGTGGACGGCCAGCCCGACCGCCGTGGACGTGAAGCTCTTGCTGAGGGAGAAGAGCATGTGGGGCACGTCCGCCGCGTAGGGCTGCCACCAGCCCTCGGCGATGACGAAGCCGTGCCGCAGGATCATGCAGCTGTGCACCTGGAGGTCCCGGGCCGCGAGCGCGTCGATGAGGGCCGAAATCCCCTCGGCCGCGACGCCCTGGGCCGCGGGGGTGCTGCGCGGCAACGGGTCCGAGGCAGCCATCTCCATCCGTCCCCTCGTCGTGATGTATCCGCCCACCGGTCCCGTACGGCGGTCCGGCCCGCATGGACCGGCAGCCGCGGCCAGCCGGTCGTGGCCGTCGGCGCTTTGCCGCAGGCCCGCCCCCGACCTGCTCTGGCGCGGTCGGTCCGGGGACGAACCGATGCACCGGGGCCGGACGGGTCGCCCACACGGGCACGTTTGGGGACATTCGGGGAGGGTTGCAGTGGAGTGGTGTGGTGTGGTGTGCGAAGCGACCAGCGGTACGGATGCGGAAGGGTGCGGGCCGGCCAGGGCATACGCACGTGGGACCCGTCCGCCTGCACCTGCCGCAGGGATGCGCCGGCCGGCGGGGGCGGAGGCGTGCCGCCGCATGGGGGTGGGACGGCGGGCGAAGGCGTCTGGAGCACTTCGTCGGGGCGGTCGGGCTCAGCGGCGCCGCCGCCGCCGCCCAGAACCCGCGCGCCACACCGGTGCCACCGGGAGTCCCCGGTGTCGAGTTGCGTGAGACCACGCTGACGCTGAAGGCGAACGTCACGTGGGACGCGCAGGGGGCCATGCACCGCTCACCGGCGAAGCCGGGCGATTCCGAGGCCCCCCTCTCGCAACTCCTGCTCGCGTTCGAGCCGGTCCCGCGCCTGCCGGCCCGAAAGGGCCGGGACGGGGGCCGGATGACGCGCGGCGCGTGAGCCCCACCGCCGGATCGGCGACCCCGTCGGCGCGCCGGTCGCCGGCGTCTCGGCGGTGCGCACAAGGGGCGCCCGTGTGAGGGCCTACCCCAGCGCCTCGTCAGAAGGGGTGGGCAAACAGCAGGCCCGTCCGCCGGAGGGGCCCGATGCCGTTCCCGACACGACGCGGCACACCCCGGCAAAGCCGCTCCGCGGATCAAAATCCCCGTGTGTCGGCGCCGCGTCTCCTGCAGAACGGACCGGGCGCAGGGATGCGTCGGCGGGACCGTCTTGGGCGGAAGGAGCGCGACGCCCTCGGTCAGCGGGTGGATCCCTCTGGAAGGGGAGACAAGAAGACCTGATTCGGGGACCCGGGGACGGGCGATGCGCCCAGGGAGCACGCGGCCGCCAAAGCAAGGAACCTCCTGCGAGATAACACCCGTTCGCGCCCCCCCCCTTCGGAGGCTGCTCCGACTTGAGCCGCGCGTCAAGACATTCACCCGTATGGTTCACTGAGTCTGCGGCTTGGCGTTGAGTGCGAGCGCCGCTCGATCCGGGGGGAGAACCGATCGGGCTCTTTGCCCTGCCACGTTTTCCGCAGATCGGGGCGCTGGGTCTCAGCATTTTGGATGCGCTCGCCGCCATTTTCGATTGGATCGCTTGTGCTTTCGCCTGACGAAGTGCGCGACGCGAAGCCGGATGTGGTCGTCCAGAAGCCAACCATGAGCGCGATCACCCGGTCATGGCGGGGGGCAGAGCGTGTCCGGTGGTCGCCAGTCACTGCCGAGCGCGGTATCGCAAGCCGGACGAGATCGGTCCGCCCGCAGACTCCATGCGGTGGGAGGAACTGCCAGCGATCCCACGAAAGATACGGTACTCTACAGCAAGTCTGGAGGGCTCCGTGAACATTCTTAAGAGCCTCTCCATCAAAGCTTTTCGCAACCTGGACACCGTGAACATGCCAGAACTAGGACAAGTGAATATTGTTATAGGAACCAACTCAGTTGGGAAGACGGCACTGCTCGAAGCCGTAAGCCTGGTGTGCCATGCGGGGGCAAAGCAGGTGGCGGCTCTCATCTCTCGCCGTCATGAGAACGCGTTGGCGACTCCGCCTGGGGTTCCGCCCTGGAGAAACCTGTTTCCCCGCATGCTTCCCAAGACCAATGTGGAGGTGCGCGCACGACTCGAGGACTCCAGAACGGAGTGGGGGGTGCGGCTATCCGAGAACCGACCAGATCATCAGTTGCGTTTCGGGAGGTCGTTACCCCATCCATATGCCCGCCCTAACATCGTGGAGGCGATGCCTGTAGAGGCATTGCTCGAAATTAGCGTGGACATACCAGCCAAGGCAGGTCCTACACATAGTGGGAGCAACCGTATCGCCCTCGTGGCAGGTACGCTTATTCCTGGAGGACGACCCGCATTTGCAACTGCCAGTGTCACCGGCGGTGCTCTTGGACTCGTTTGGCGACAATTTAGGCGCCTGCAACGCCTTAAGCGCTACTCGTAGCAAGGGTTCGGATTCCGTGGCTCGTCTTCTGACGGCGCTGCAGCAGATCGAGCCCCGGCTGCGAGATTTGTACATCAGCACTGAATGGGGGACGCAGGTCTGCGGTGCGATCGACGGCATCGAGTTGCCCCTTGAACTAATGGGAAATGGCTTGCGCAGGGTCTTCGCGTACGTTGCCGCAGTACTACAGGCAAGAGCTGGTGCTCTCCTAATCGACGAGATTGAGAATGGGTTGCATTACTCTCATTACGCTGGCGTCTGGAAAGCACTGTGTTCCACTGCACACCTCGAAGGGGTGCAGTTGTTCGCGGTGACGCACAGTGCGGAGTTTTTGCGCGCAGCCTTGACGAGCACATCCAATGAGTCTCCGTCGCTCGCGGTATGTTGGCGGTTGGACCGTGTCGACGGGAAGGTTCAGGTTACCCGCATTTCCACCGGTGAAGCGCTCGCCGCGGATGAGTTCGGAGTCGATATTCGATGACTGTAAATCGCCTTGCCCAGAGATACGGGTTGGACATTCAGAAGCCTGACTTGGGTCCGCTCAGAGCGATGTGGACCAAGGAACCGGAGCCACTGCGTCGCGTTATGCTGGTTGAGGGTCCGCGGGATGAGGAGATGTTTAATGCCGTCGCTCGCGACATGGAAGTTGATTCAACCGTCGTGTTCGTCGGTGTTGGTGGGATCACCAGAGTCACTAAGGGGGCATGGGCTCTCAAACAACTATGGTTGCGCCCGGAATTCATGGGACCACTGCGCGTTGGTGTGCTACTAGACAGCGGAGACGACCCGCAGGAAGTGGAGCGGCTTGCGCGGGAGGCGCTCGCCCAGTTTGAGGTGCTCACGGGAGAACGTGGGATTATAGCCAAGAGCGGAAATGTTTCTGGAGGCTATTATCTCGTTCCCGAGGAGGGCTGTGGTGGCATCGAGTCCGTCTGCTGGACTTCGGTGTCCGGTGCGGCTCCTGGTGTTGCGGTGGATAAGTTCCTCCGTGCCGGGTGGGCGTTGTTGGATCCTAAGCCGGAAGAAACCCCGGAGCGCCGGATCAAGCGGTTCTGCACACCTATATTTCCGCGTTTTCGCCGGTGCCCGCCGTTGCCTACGGGATTGCGGCGGCGAACGGGGTATGGGACCTACAACACGAGAGTTTTCGTGGACTACGCGAATTCATTGGGCGCTTTTGTGACTCGTGATGGACGATACGTCGCGTCCGCGGCAGCCCCAATCGCTGGCAGGTCAGCGTCTCCGCCAGCCCTTCACGCAAGGCTCGCCTCCGCTGCCGGCCACTTCGGCTCCAGTTCCTGGATCAGCTCGTCCAGGTCGGTTTTCGCCTCATCCGCGTTCTGGTGGCGCCAGGCCTGCTCGAGCACCCGCGTCACCCAGCGATGCTCACTCTTGGGTAGCTGCTTGAGCACATTGCGTCTTTTATGCGCCTTACGCCGACATCGGCATAAGGCGCACATCCGGCGCCGGTTCCTCAAGGCCGCCCTCACCCGGCCCTCGCCCGCGGTGCGGCGCTGGGCGGAAACCTGGCGCCAGCGGATCGCCAGCCTCTACCACCTCGACAAGGTCCGGCGAAAGGCCGTGCGCGACAGTGCCGCCTGGCAGGCCGCGGATCAGGCCCTGCGGGCCCACGTCGCCACCATACACAACGCAGCCGAGCGCGAAGCGGGGCAGGAAGATCTGCTGCCCGCGCAAGCCGAGGCGAGGTTGTCAGCCCCCTCCCCCCCTACTCCACCGTCACGCTCTTGGCGAGATTCCGCGGCTTATCCACGTCGGTGCCGCGGGCGACGGCCGTGTAGTAGGCAAGCATCTGCAGTGGGATGGCGGCAATCGCCGGGGCGAGCGGCGCGGGGACATCGGGCAGGACCAGCAGGTCCTGGCACACCGGCGCCGCCGTCTCCCGCAGGGCGTGCGTGCAGACGCCCACCACGCGGCCGCCGCGCGCCCGCACCTCGGCCACGTTGGAGGCCGTCTTCTCCGCGAGCGCCGGCTGCGTGAAGAGCGCCACCACCGGCGTGTCCTCGGTCACGAGCGCGAGGGTGCCGTGCTTGAGTTCGCCCGCGGCGTACGCCTCGGCGTGCAGATAGGAGATCTCCTTCAACTTGAGCTGGCCCTCCATCGCCGCCGCCCAGTCAAGGCCCCGCCCGATGAAGAAGCAGTGCTGCTGCGCCGCCAGCCACTCCGCGAGCGCGCGGACGCGCGGCTCCAGGGCCAGGGCCTCGCCCGCCCAGGCGGGAAGGCGCGCGATCTCGGCCGCCCAGCGGGCGATCTCCGCCGGCGGCATCGCGCGCCGAACGGCCGCCGCCTGCAGCGCCAGGAGCGCGAGCACCTCGATCTGCGTGGTGTAGGCCTTCGTGGAACAGACGGAGATCTCCGGGCCCGCCAGCGTGTAGATCGCGGCGTCGGCCTCGCGCGCGATGGTGCTGCCCACGACGTTGGCGACGGCGAGCCCGATCGCGCCGCGCCGCTTGGCCTCGCGCAGCGCCGCCAGGGTGTCGGCCGTCTCGCCCGACTGGCTCACGGCCACGGCCAGGTCGCCGGGGTTGACCAGCGGCTCGCGGTAGCGAAACTCCGAACCGAGGTCGGCCTCCGCGGGCAGGTGGGCCCAGGCTTCCAGGAGCGCGCGGCCGACCACCGCGGCGTGGTAGGCGGTGCCGCAGGCCACCAGGACCGCGCGCTGGGCTTCGGCCAGGGCAGCCGCGGCGGGCCCGGCGGCCAGCTCACGGAGCGCCGGCCCGTCCGGGCCGAGGCGCCCGCGCAGCGTCTGTTCCAAGGCCGCCGGCTGCTCGTGGATCTCCTTCAGCATGAAGTGGGCGTAGCCGCCGCGCTCGGCCGCCGCCGCGTCCCAGGAGACACGCTGCGGCGCCCGGTCCGCGAGCGCCGAGCCGTCGAAGGCGAACAGGCGCACCGAGCCGGGGCGCACCTCGGCCATCTCGCCGTCCTGCAGCACGATCACATCGCGCGTGTAGGGGAGCAGGGCCGAGATGTCGCTGGCGAGGAACCGCTCGCCGCCGGAGGCGCCGATGACCAGCGGCGTCTGGTGGCGCACGCCGACCAGCAGTTCCGGCTCCTCCCGCCAGAGGACGACCAGCGCGAACGAACCCCGGAGGCGCGGCAGCACCGCCCGCACCGCGCGCACCAGCCGGCCGCCGCTCCCCGGCTCCTCCGCCGCGGCAACCTCCGCTGCGGCGGCGCCGCCCGCCGCGCCCGCCTCCAGCGCCTCTTCGATCAGGTGCGCCACGACCTCGGTGTCCGTCTGTGAGGAGAAGGCGTGCCCGCGGGCCTGCAGTTCCCGGCGCAGTTCGTCGTGGTTTTCGATGATCCCGTTGTGCACGACCGCCACACGCTGCGCCTCGTCCGCGTGCGGGTGGGCGTTCTCGTCGCTCGGCCGACCGTGCGTCGCCCAGCGCGTGTGGCCGATGCCGGCGTGCGCCCCGGACAACCGGCCGTTCTGGGCGGCCACGGCCTGCTCCAGCACCTGCACGCGGCCGGCGCGCTTCTCGACCGCGACATCCCCGTCCCCGACACAGAGCGCGACGCCCGCCGAGTCGTAGCCACGGTACTCCAGGCGCTTGAGGCCCTCCAGCAGCACGGGTAGGGCCCGGCGATCCCCGACATACCCCACGATGCCGCACACGCGCGACCACTCCCTTCAACGTCGAAGACCGAGCCATCCCGACCGCCGCTCCGCCGGCCGCGACGACGCAGCGACACGGCGGCAGACCGGCAGGCATGCCGGGAATCGAGGGCCAGCTCTGTCGTGTTGGGGGGATGGGCGCACATACGGCACGACGATGCGCAGGCGCAGGCGCGCCTACGTCTCCACCGCCGTCCCCTTGTCCCCGCGGTCACCCGCGGGATTTGCAGGACGGCTTCGGCCGTGGACGGCCGGAGGGTATCCGCCGAATCCTTCGATAACCCCTCTCCTCGTCGACTCGCCAGCGAAGGTGGGGCGCGTGCGGCGCGAGCCGCGTTCCGCTCGGACCCTAGCGAAGGTGGGCGCCGAGCGGCACATGCCGCGTCCGGCGCGGAGCCTCCCGCGAAGGTGGAGCGCGCGCGGTCCCTGCCGCCTCCCGCGCGGATCCCTCGTGCACGGCGAGTCCAGGCGCTGTTTCAGTTGTGCCGCCCGCCCCCGGTCCGCACCACCCCCCGCACCGCCCAGGCTCCGTCGCGCATCAGACTACACCACGCCGATCTCGGCTGCCACCACCTCGGTGATGGAAGAAGCCGCCGCGCGCACGGCGGCATCGTCCTCGCCCTCCACCATCACGCGCACGAGGGGCTCCGTCCCCGAGGCGCGCACCAGCACGCGGCCACGCTCGCCCAAGGCTTCCCTGGCCGCCATAATGGCGGCCGAAATCCTGGCGTTCTCCTCCCATGCCTCCCGCTGCCGCACGCGCACGTTCTGCAGCACCTGTGGGAGCCTCGGCATGATGCCCGCCAGTTCGGAGAGCGGACGGCCGCTCCGGCGCAGCAGCGCGGCCACCATCGCGGCGGTGAGCAGCCCGTCGCCGGTGGTGTGGTGGCGCAGGAAGATGATGTGGCCGGACTGCTCGCCCCCGAGCGCGAAGCCACCTTCCCGCATGCGCTCCAGCACGTAGCGGTCGCCGACATTGGTGCGCAGCAGGCTGCCCCCGCGCGCGCGCAGGCAGAGTTCAAGGCCGAGGTTGCTCATCACGGTGCCGACGACCGCGTCGCCCGGCAGGTCGCCGCGGGACAGGAGGTCGGCGCCGAGCATCGCCATGACCTGATCGCCGTCGACGACGCGCCCGGCCTCATCCACCGCGATCAGGCGGTCGGCGTCGCCGTCGAAGGCGAACCCCGCGTGGGACCCGGTGTCGCGGACGGTCCGGGCGAGGCGCTCGGGATGCAGCGACCCGCAGCCGTCGTTGATGTTGAGGCCGTCGGGCGCGGCGGCGATGGCCTCGACCGAGGCACCCGCCTGGCGGAGGGCGCGCGGCGCCAACTCGTAGGCGGCACCATGGGCGCAGTCGCAGACGACGCGGAGTCCGGAGAGGTCGCCGGCGAGATGCGCGATGAAGTCGACGTAGCGCACCAACTCATGGGAGCGGTCCTCGGCATAGCCGAGTTCCGCTCCAACCGGGCCCGCGGTGGCGGTCGGACCTGCGGCGGCCACCAGGGCCTCGATCTCGTCCTCGGCCGCGTCGGGGAGCTTGTAGCCGTCGTGGCTGAAGAACTTGATGCCGTTGTAGGGCGCGGGATTGTGCGAAGCGGAGATGACGGCCCCGGCGTCGACGTCCAGGACGCGCACGAGGTAGGCGACGGCGGGGGTGGTGGCGACGCCCAGGCGCAGCACGTCGGCCCCCACAGACATGGCACCGGCGGCGAGGGCCGCCTCCAACAGGTCGCCCGAGCGGCGCGTGTCGCGCCCGATCAGCATGCGGGGCCGGCGCCCGGCCGCCTTGGCCAGCACGGTCGCCCCGGCCCTCCCGAGCGCGACAGCCAGCTCCACGGTCAGCTCCCCGTTCGCGATCCCGCGCACCCCGTCGGTCCCGAACAGCCTACCCATCCGCACCCTCCCAATCGGCGGCGTCCCCGCGCGGCAGCGGCGCGGCTCCAGGGTACGCGCCATCACCCGGCGCGTGCGATCGTCGCGGTTACCTGCACCGAGGGCGGTTGGCTGCCGGTGGCGCCCTGCGGGAGCACGACCGGTTCGACGGCGTGGACGGTCGCCGTCGCGCCGGCGACCGATACGGGCTCGGTCCCGACGGACTGCACGTTCGCGGGCACCCCGCCGGGCCCGTCCACGGACACGGTGGAGGGCACGGCGGTCACGGCCGTGACGGTGTACCCGTTGGCGGGCGTCCCCGACACCTTCGGCACGACCGTGGCCTGCGACCCCGAGGGCAGGGGTGCCACGGGCACGACGACGGTGACCTCGCTCGGCGCCACCGTGACGCCGGATACGGGCTTGCCGTTCTTGTCCACCGGCAGCGGCACCACCTGCACGGTCACGGGCGCGCGCGCGCTCTGCACGCTGACCGTGGCGACCGTTTGCACCACCTGGGCGATGGCCGTCTCCGGCCCCAACAGCACGACGACCTTGTTGGGGGACTGTACCTGCGGGGTCCCGACGCCGAAACCGGGGGCGATGACGCCCTTCAGCGTCACCTGAACCGGGACTTGCAACGTCTTCAGGGGATCGAGCGTCACCGTCACATACGGGGGCGTCGTCTTGACGCTCTGCACGCCTTGGGGGACGTTCACCAGGACGTAGTAGCGCCCGGTGCCGGCCGTGGCGTTGGCGAGATTGACCGTGCCGAGCAGGATGCTCGGCACCAGCCCGATGATCGTCTGCGTCTGACCGCTCACCGCCACCGACACCGTCGGGGGTGAGATCTGGGCCACGCTCAGCCCCTGCGGCAGGCCGACCACCTGCACAGGGACGCCCGGCACCGTCCGCAGCACCCCGCCGCCGTTCTGCGCCACCACCTGGACGTATACGAGGATGGCGAGCGCGAGCGCGAGGACCCGGGTGAAGAGTTCGTTCTGCAGCAGCTTATCCACGGGCGCGCCCCTTCCCGGCCGCGGCACGGGATGCCGGCGCCTGCGGCTGGAGGAGGTTCTCCAGCATCTCCGTCAGCGTGTCGAGGTCGATGCCGCGGATCAGTTTGCCCGCATTGGCCAGCGACACGGCGCCGGTCTCCTCGGAGACGACCAGCGCCAGCGCGTCGCAGTGTTCGGTGATGCCGATCGCCGCCCGGTGCCGGCCACCGACGTCCGCGGCCAGCGGCTGCGCCTCCGCCAGCGGCAGGAAGCAGGCGGCGGCCAGCAGCCGGCTGCCGCGCACGATGACCGCGCCGTCGTGGAGCGGGGTCTTGTCGACGAAGATGTTGATGAGCAGTTCCGAGGACACCAGACCGTCGATCTGGATCCCGGTCTCGACGATGTCGTTGAGCCCGGTCTCCCGTTCCAGCACGACCAGCGCGCCGATGCGGTTGCGCGAGAGCACCCCGGCCGCCTTGCGCAATTCCCCGACGACCGAGGAGACTCCCTCCGGACCGGCCTCCAGGGCCCGGGCGAAGAACCGCCCCCGGCCCACCTGCTCCAGGGCCCGCCGCAGTTCGGGCTGGAAGACGATGGGGAGCGCCACCAGCAGAGCCACCTCCGCCCGCTGCAGGAGCCAGGACGTCGCCGTCAGATGCAGCCTTGTGGCGACGAACGTCGCGGCGAAGAGCAGCACCAGACCGTTGAGCAGCGCGACGGCGCGCGTACCGCGGATGAAGGCCAGGATGCGATAGATGACATAGGCCACGATCAGGATGTCGAGCGCTGTGGTCGCGCCCCGGAGCAGGTCGCCGGGCGCGAGGAGCGAGTGGAGATACCGGAGCAGCTTGCCGGGCGCGAGGAGCGAGAGGAGATACCGCACCACGACTCCTCCGTGTTGCCTTCCCGGGGGCGCCGCTCCCCTTCCGGAGCCCTCCGCGGGGGACCTGCGGAGGCGGAGGGGCCGCGGACGCGCGCCCCGGCGGGCCGGCGCGCCCGCGCTAGGGACCCGGGGCGGCCGGAAGCTCCGCGCGAACATAGTAGGCCAGGGCCTCGAGCTCCATCGCCAGATCCACATTGTGCACGCGCACCCGCTCGGGCAGCGCCACCCGCACGGGGGCGAAGTTCAACACCACGTCACACCCGGCCGCCACCAGTTGGTCGGCGACCGTCTGGGCCGCGGGCGCCGGCACGGCGATGATCGCCATGCGCACCCCGAGCGCCGCGATGACCGACGGGAGTTCGTCCATCGCCCGCACGACGGCCCCGCCCAGGTGCTGGCCGACCTTGGCCGGGTCGGCGTCAAAGGCGGCGACGATCCGCGGCTGCTGGCGCCGACTCTGATTGTATCGCGCCAGGGCGGTGCCGAGGTGGCCCGCGCCGACTAGGGCGACCGGAACCTCGCGGTCGAGGCCGAGCACCGCGCGGATGGAGGCGGCCAGGGTGTCCAGGCGGTAGCCGACGCCCCGCGTGCCGAACCCCCCCAACATGGCCAGGTCCTTGCGGATCTGCTCCGAGGTGAGGCGGGTGCGCAGGGCGAGTTCAGCGGAGGAGACGATCTCCTGCCCGGAGGCCTGCATGTCGCCCAAGGCGCGCAGGTAGACGGGCAGACGCTTGACGGCGACGTCCGGTAGCAGGCGCGTAGTATCCCCCCCCCGCCTGTGGCTCAGTCCACGATGTCCCGGCACGGAGGCCGTCCCTCTCTTCTCCCGCGCTTGGTTTCCGTGGCCTTCGGGCCGGATGCCGTGGCCGCTGCAGAAGTCCCCTTGGCAAGGCCATGGTGCCCTGGCCCCCTGTGCCCCATGGGTGGCCGCTGCAAAAGTCCCCTTTTGCCGCGGCCACCGGGACCGGACATCGAGGGGGCGCCTTCACCACCCCCCGCTACGAGACCCGGTGCGTCAACTCGTCGGCGAGCGCGAGCAGCGCCTGGCGTTGCGGCGATTCCGGCAGGACCGCGAGCGCCGCCTGCCCCCGCCGCGCCATGCCCACGGCGTGCGCGGCCGCCTCCTCCAGCACGCCGCTGCCGCGCAGCAGTTCGACGACGGCCGCGACACCCGCATCGCCGACCGGACGGTCCGCCAGGATGCGGCGGATCGCGGGGCCGTGTTCGCCGCCCATGGCGCGCAGGACAGGGAGCGTGAACACCCCGGAGCGCAGATCCGAGCCGGTGGGCTTGCCGAGCACGGTTTCGCTGGCCGTCAGGTCGAGCAGGTCGTCGACGACCTGGAAGCAGTCGCCCACCTCGCGACCATACGTAGCCAGGGCCTCCTCCACCTCCGGCGCCGCCCCCGCGACGACCGCGCCCATGCGGCAGCACTCGGCGATGAAGAAGCCCGTCTTGGCGTACACGCGGCGGAAGTAGCCCTCGGAGGTGGCGTCCAGGTCCCACTGGGACTGAATCTCCTCGATCTCGCCGGCGCAGGTGCGCGAGACCACCTCGGACATGAGCCGGACGACAGTCGGGTCACCGAAGGCGGCCAGCGTCGAAAAGCCCTTGGCGAAAAGGTGGTCGCCGATCAACACCGACATGGGCACGCCCCACTTGACGTGGACAGTGGGTATGCCGCGGCGCCGGTCGGACTCGTCGATGAGGTCGTCGTGCACCAGCGTCGCCATGTGGATGATCTCACAGGCGGCCGCGACGGGCACGAGCCGTTCCGCATCGGCCCCCACCGCCATCCCCGACAGGAGCACCAGCGCGGGGCGCAGACGCTTGCCGCCGCCGAGCAGGTGGGTCCCGAGCTCCCCGACCAGCGCGCTCTCGTGCCCGAGCTGCCGCCGGATCCACTCGTCCACGGCGCCGAGGGCAGGACGGACAGAGGAGAACATGTCCGAGGCCTGCAAGCCGGGAGACGCCGCGGCGGTCGCCACTCTACTTGGCAACGGCTCGCCATCCTTTCGGTTGTCCGAGTGGGCGAAACGCGCCCGTAGGGCGAGCCCTTCGGCCACTCGGCCGCCCGACCCGGGACTCTCGGCCCGTCTCATAGCAATACCACCCGGATCGAGTCGATGCCCCGGGGGGCACCGCGAAACCGGCATCCGGTCCAGTCTCGCTCAGGAGGCGCCACAATGCAACGACACCGGGTAGATTCGCACTGCTATTGGCTCCCACCCGCTCTGGGTCCTCTTTCCGCGAGGGCGCGCCGCAGGAGTCCGGCCAGCGTGCGCAGCCGGTGCTGCACCCCGGACTTGCTGAGCGGCGGGTGCAGGAGTTGCCCGAGCTCGCGGAGGCTCACCTCGGGATGGTGCAGCCGCGCCAGCGCGAGCGCGCGCAGCCCGTCGGGCAGGGAGTCGAGGCGCCCCGCCGCCTGCAGGGCCGCGACGGCCCGCGCCTGCTCCACGCCGGTGGCCGCGCTCTTACTCAGATTGGCGGTCTCGGCGTTGACCAGGCGGTTGACGTCGCTGCGGACCTGCCGCCGGATGCGCTGCTCCTCGTAGGCCATGAGCGCCGTACCCGCCCCCATCGCCGCGATCAACGCGGCGATGGCCCCACCGTCCTTGAGGTACACCACGATCCGGCCGCGCCGCGGCGTGGACCGCCCGCGCACCCCGCAGGCCGCCAGCGCCTCCATCAGGTCGGCGGCCACATCCGGCGCGCCCCCGTCGACATCCAGTTCCATGTGGTGGTCCCGCACCGGGTCGTCCACCGATCCCGCCCCCAGAAAGAATCCCCGCAACAGGGCCGGTGCCAGTCGCGCCGAGCGCAGCGCGGCCGGGATGCGCGGTCGGGGCCGGCCGAAGCGGTCCAGGACGCCGACACTCTCCAGGACGGCCGCGGCGTCCCCGACCCGGCAGACGAAGCGCCCGTCCGCCGCCCCCGCGCTGCGCCGCACCAGCAACACCGGCCGAGCCCCGGCCACGTCGCGGAACAGCCGATAGACCCGGCGGGCGACCACCGCCCGGACGCAGCGCACCTCAGCGGAGGTGAGGGGCCCTCCGGCGCGCGCCGACGGGCCCCTCCCCTCCGCTGGCCCCGCCCCCCGCGCCTCCCCGCCACCGGGCCGCAAAAGCAGCGAACCGGCCGCGCGGATCAGGCCGTGCAGTTCGGCCCGGCCCGCCCCGCCGGAGATCGGCAGCGCGCATAGTTCCTCCTTGACCGCCAGCGCAAAGGTCGAGGCCGGCAAACGGGCGCGCAACGGCTGATCCCTCCCGGGCAGGCGCATCGCAGAAAGCATGCCGCCGACGGGCACACGCGCCCAGCCCGCGGAGGCGATCCAGCCGCGACGATGTCGCGGCCCACATCCGGGACTTCCCGCCCGCTCGGCGGGTGTGGCGAAAAGGGGACTTTCACTACACCCGCGTGCGCCGCCCCTGCCGCAGCCGCTCCTGCAAGTAGTAGTAGTCCACCAGGTGGCCCGCGTCGGGCCGCCCCAGGCGCTCCAGCGCCTCCTCCAGGATCACAGCGGCCAGCCGGTCGGAGTCGTGCCGCACCAGGCCCTCGGGGCTGGCGACGTCGCGCGCCAGCAGGTGCACGCCGAGGGCCGCGCAGCGGTCCAGGTCCGGCGCCACCGGCTCCGAGCCCTTCTCCCGGTACGGCGCCAGGCGCTCCTCGGAGAGGCGGGCGCTGTGCACCAGCACGACGTCGACGCCCGGGCGCCCGATGTGCGCCTGCAGGGCGGCCAGGTGGTCGGAGGCCGTGTAGCCGTCGGTCTCCCCGGGCTGCGTCATGACGTTGACCACGAAGACGCGCAGGGCGCGGCTGCGGCGCAGGGCGGTCAGGATCTCGGGGAGGAGGAGGTTGGGCAGGATGCTCGTGTAGAGGCTGCCGGGGCCGATCACGACGACGTCGGCGTCGGTGATGGCCTGCACCGCGTGCGCCAGGGCCTTGGGCGCCTCCGGATCGAGGCGCAGGCGGCGGACGCGCCGGCCGGCGGCGGCGATGGCGGTCTCGCCGCGGACCACGCTACCGTCTTCCATGTCGGCGACCAGGGTGACGTCCTCCACGGTGGAGGGCAGCACGCGGCCGCGCACGGCGAGCACGCGGCTCGCGGCCTCGATGGCCTGCACGAAGTCCCCGGTGACCTCCGACAGGCCGCCGAGGATGAGGTTGCCCACCGTGTGGCCCGCGAGGCTGCCGCGCCGGAAGCGGTGGCCGAAGACCTCCTCCATCAGGGGCTCGGTGTCGGCGAGGGCCAGGAGGCAGTTGCGGATGTCGCCGGGGGGCAGGATGCCGAGTTCCCCGCGCAAGCGCCCGGAACTGCCACCGTCGTCGCCGACGGTGACGATGGCGGTGGTATTGCCCGTATAGGTCTTCAGGCCGCGCAGCAGCACCGGCAGGCCCGTGCCGCCGCCGATGGCGACGATGCGGGGGCCGCGGCCGGTCTGGCGACGCCAGAAGAGCGCCTCGCCCAGCCCCTCGGCGGCGGAGGGCGCCAGGACCTCGACGACCGAGAGGACGGCGCCGCGTAGCGAGACGACGGCGACGGCGACGCCGAGCGCGATGAAGCCCGCGGCCAGCGCCCAGCGGGGCAGGTCGGCGCCGCTCTTGGCGCGGAGGGCGTGGGTGATGGCGGCGGCGATGGCCGGGGCGGTGCCGGGCGAGAAGGTGAAGGCGACGCCGAAGGCCAGGCAAGCCGTGGCCACGGCGAAGAGGAAGAGCCAACGTTTGATGCGGAGGCCGGGATAGAGCCAGCGGAGGAGGCGCAAGGGAGGGGGATCACCTCACAAGAAGGGGGGACGGCCGGGATCGGGACGGGCCGGTCCCCGGTTGCGTGGGTCACGGCGGGCGGGATCTTTGGGCCGGGACGGCGCGGGGCGCCGGCGGGGCTATGGGGCCGGGACGGCGCGGGGCACCGGGACGGCGCGGGGCGCCGGCAGGGGATCTAGGCACCGGGACGGCGCGGGGCACCGGGGGCGATCTAGGCACCGGGACGGCGCGGGGCGTCGGCAGGGGATCTAGGCACCGGGACGGCCCGGGGCGTCGGCAGGGGATCTAGGCACCGGGACGGCGCGGGGCGCCGGGGGGGGATCTAGGCACCGGGACGGCGCGAGGCGCCGGGGGGGATCTAGGCACCGGGACGGCGCGGGGCGCCGGGGGGGCTATGCGGCCGGGACGGCGCGGGGCGCCGGCAGGGGATCTAGGCACCGGGACGGCGCGGGGCACCGGGGGGGCTATGGGGCCGGGACGACGCGAGGCGCCGGGTCCTGGCGGGGAGCGGCGGGCCGAGGCCCAGCGGGGAGGGCGCCGCCGCTGGGACGCCGGACCGGCCGGATCAGCTCGAGGCGCCGCCGGCGGGGGTCGGCTGCGCGGGAGACCCGGTCGCGGCGGGTGGTGCGCCCTCCGCCCCGGGGCCCGGCACGGAGGGCGGCGGGGCCGCATCGGCGGCGTCGCCCCCCTCCAGGTCGCAGTCGCGGTGGACGACGGCCACGCCCCGCCCCGGTCCCCGCAGGTGCTCGGCCAACGACCGGGCGACGACCACGGAGCGGTGCCGGCCGCCGGTGCAGCCGATGGCGATGACGAGTTCGGCGCGACCCTCGGACTGGTAGTTGGGGACGAGGAAGTCCAGCAGGGCGGAGGCGAGGTCCAGGAAGCGCCGCGTGGCCGGCCAGCCCAGCACGTATTCGGCCACCTCCGGCTCGCGGCCGCTCCTGGCGCGCAGTTCCGGCACATAGAACGGGTTCGGCAGGAAGCGCACGTCGAGCACCAGGTCGGCGTCGGGCGGCAGGCCGTGCTTGAAGCCGAAGGAGACCACGCTGATGCGCAACCGCGCCGGCGGGCCACCGGCGTAGAGGTCGCGGAGGCGGGCGCGCAGGTCCGCCCGGGGCAGGCCGCCGGTGTCGATGATGCGGTGGGCGCGGCCCCGCAGCGGGCCGAGACGCAGGCGCTCCTCGGCGATGCCGTCGGCCACGCGCCCCTCCGGCGCCATGGGGTGGCGGCGGCGGGACTCCTTGTAGCGCTGGATGAGGGTGTCCTCGTCGGCTTCGAGGAAGAGGATCTCGAACGGCACGCCCTCGGATTCGATTTGCGCGAGGGCGGCCGCGGCGTCGGCGAAGAACTCCCGACCCCGGATGTCGATGACCAGCGCTGCGCGGTCGATGCCGGCGCTCTTGCGGCACAGTTCGGCGAAGGTGGGGATGAGCGAAGCGGGCAGATTGTCCACGACGTAGTAGCCGGCGTCCTCCAGGACGCGGCTCGCCTCCGTCTTCCCAGCGCCGGAGAGGCCGGTGATGACCACCAGTCGCAGGTCGGACAAGGACGGGTGCCTCCCTTCCGGGGGCCGGGCGAGACAAGCCTCCCACACCATATAGGATTCTCGCGCGCGCGGCCGGCGCCTGCGCGCGCCGGGAAACGGCGGTGGGAGCGACGAGGTCCCCGGCGACGGGAGGGACGGACGAGCCGCGACGGGGCGCGGGACCGACAGTGGGAGTCTCCAACCCTTGGCGCCGTCGGCGTTCTGGCCGACCAGCGCGAGATTCAGGGTGAACACGACACGCCTGTGTCCGGCGAGCCCTTGCCGATGGACGGTCCGTGCCCGATGATGGAATGGGAAGAGGGGGGCTCCCGGCTCCGAACACCGCGATCCGACAACGCACCATGCCTGCGCATGGAGGTGGAGCGGCTGGCGATCGCCGTGGCTCCAGGTGTGCGCAGCCCCACCGCGCTCGTCGCGCTTCCGGACTCGGTCCGTACGACGCTCCTGCGTCTGGTGGAAGAACACGGCCCTGGGGGGACTCCGCCGCGACGCGCGCTGGCCGTGGCCCTCGGGGGATGCAGTCCGCGGATGCGCCGCCAGGCCATGTCCTGGCTCCGGCAGGGTCATGCCGCCCTCCCTGAACCCCTCGATCTGCGTCAGGCGTCCGGCCGCCGCGGCCGGATCCCCGGATGGATTCCCCTCCGCGCCGAACCGGGCAGCCCATGGTTCATCGACTACCTCCTTCCCGAGCAGGTCGAGCGCCTTGTCCCCGCGCGCCGGTGCCGGCGTCTCCCCGACGGGAGCACCGTCCTACCGGGGGCGCACGCCCGCCGGCTCAGCCATGCCGAACTCCGGCGTTACCTGCTGACCAGGGATGGGAACATCTGCGCCCTCTGCGGGCGGCCCATCGGCCACCAACCCACCGTCGAGCACCTCGTGCCGCGGGCGCTCGCGCCCCTCTGGACGGAGCAGGACCCCCTGCCCGCCGACCATCGGCTGTGGGCGATGGCCGCCGCGCACCGGGCGTGCAACGAGGCCCGGGGCTGCGATCCCCGGCTGCCGCCGTGCCCGGGGAGCCCGCAACTGAAGCTCAGCCGGTGGGTGCTGTCCCGAGTCCTGCCCGGAAGCGTGCGCTCCAAGCAGGAAGTGTCCGGGTTCGTGCAACTGGCGCACCTGCTCGGCCCCGACGAGCGCAGGGCGGCGTGGCGGTACCTGCGGCGGCTGTGGACGGCGCGCCCGGCGGTGCAGGCGCACGTCTACCGGGACCGCGTGCTCGCCTACCGCGGTGGGCGCGTGCTGGGGCTGCCGGCGGCGCTACGCGCCCCCGAGACCGTCGCCTGGCTGCGCGCGCAGTTGCGCGCCGGGCGGACGCCTGTGCCCCAGAGTGTGCTGGCGCTGTCCCAGATGCCCTCCCAGCACTGGTCCCAGGCCTGCGACCGGCTGCGGTTCCTGTAGGGGAGGGCCGAGGCGCGGTGGATGGAGGGTGCCGCCCGGGCGCGCGGCCGCCCCCGGGCGACCGGCTCCGCTGGCTGAAGGATCCGGGTGCGGAGGGATGCCGTCCTGCCGGACGGGCGCCCCCGGCGTGGGACCGGGCCGCCCGGGGACACGTGCGGGCCGATCCCGGGATCGATTGCGCGCCGGGGCCGGGCCGCCCGTCTCCGCGCCCCCCGGCAGGATCCGGATGCCCGGACGGCGCGGATCCAGCGGATGCGCCGCGGTCCGGGGCGGCAGCCGTACTGGGAAGCAGTGGGTCGCACGGGTCCCCCTCCGTCGCGGGCCGACGTGCGCCGCAACGCGCGATACCACCTGGCCGACCCGCGCCAGGCGGCACCAGGGGACGCCGCCGCGCGGTCCTGCCGGTCGCGCACGGAGCCTGCCGCAGAATCGTCGACACCTTGCCTCGGACGGGCCACGGGGCTACGCTACCGCCGGGGGTGTTGGGCGTGGCCGATCCACGCGTGGGCCTCGGCGGCATCTCCGCCGGTGTCGGACTTCTTGCCGCCCTCTTCCTTGGCATGATCGGCGGCCACTGGTGGGTGCTGCCCCTCCCGATGGCCGCCCTATCCGTGATGCTCCTCTTCAACCTCCGCGGCGGTCCCCTGCGCAAGGCGCTCACCGTCGCGCAGGCCGTCTTCCTCGGCGTCGTCTCGCTTCCCCTGATGCTCAACGGCTCCGGCGTGATCACCCTCATCGGCTGCCTGGCCGCCGTCGCCGCCATCTTTTACAAGGAACCGCCGGCCGACGCCGCCATGCCCGAGTGGCTTGAGACGCGGCGCGTCCGGCGGAGGCGCATGCGGCGCGTCCGCGCCGCGGCGCAGCCCGCCCCGGGACACGAGGCGCCGGCGGAACAACCGGCCGACGGGGCGGACGCCCGGGAATAGGGCGGCGCCGCTCCCGGCCATGGCCTGTATCCGGCAGGGCACGGGCCCACCCCCGACCGCCCACCCCCCGGGTCTCGGGTACGTCGGAACAAGCGGTCGAAGTGACGGCGGACGGCGCGGGCAGCCGCGTGGGCGGAGGGGGCGCACGATGGGCGGCATCGGCCTGGAACGCGGCCGGGTGCGACTGGCGCCGCACGATCCGCGCTGGGGCGATCTGTTCGCGGAGGCGGCGCAGGCGGTACGCGCCTCCCTCGGCGCGCGGGCCCTCGGGATCGAGCACGTGGGCAGCACGGCCGTACCGGGGTTGGACGCCAAGCCGATCATCGACCTGATGGTCGGCCTCGGGGACCTGCGCGCGGCGCACGCGGCGGTGCCGGTCCTGGAAGGCATCGGCTACGCGTACCGGGAGGCCCGCGAGTACAGGGAGGGCCGCAGCCCCGCGGAGTACCTGATCCTCGTCAAGGGCCCGGAGGCCAACCGGACGCACCATCTCCGGCTGAACGAGTACGCCGGGAGGGACTGGACGGATCAACTCCTGTTTCGCGATCACCTGCGGGCACACCCCGAGGCGGCCGCACGGTACGCGGCGCTCAAACTCCGGCTGGCGGCGGCCTTCCTCGAGGATCGCGCCGCCTACGGGGCGGGGAAGGAGGGCCTGATCCGGGAAATCCTCGCCGCCGCCCGGGCCGCCGTGTGACCGGCGCACGGTCGGAGCGGACCGCATCGGTCCCGTCCGGACCGGCCGTGGCGGCTTCAACCCGAATCTCGCAATGGATCGCATACGCCCAACGGCCCCTTGCGCTGCCGGGCCGCCCCCACGGACCGCTCGGGCCGGGACGATTGGTCGGCACGCTTATGGCTCAAGGCCCGAGTCGGATCTTTTCAAAATACAGGTTCAGAGGACCAGCCAGCGCAACTCGTCCCGATGCTCCCGGGGCACCCAGCCGGTGCGCAGGAGATCGCGGTCGTCGTCCCACTCGGCGATGGACTCGTGGAGTTCCGGATCGAACCGCCCGCCGCTCGTCGCCCGCAACTCCACATCGAAGTCGCGGCAGAGCCGCGCGACCTCCTCCTGCTCGCGGTTCAGGCGCCCGATCTCCGCAAGGTGCTGCGCGTGCAACCCGGCCACCCCGCCCGCGTCGGCCGGTTGGATGACGTAGACCAGGTGGCGCAGGCGGAGACCGCGCGCCTCCTCCCAGTTGGCCATCTCCTCGGGCGGCGCCAGCCGGCCGTCACCGACCAAGAGCAGGATGCGCTCGGACTTCGGCAGGTAGCGGAAGGCGACGTGCCCGGAGAGCACCGAGTCCGCGGTGGGCACCTGGGGCAGAAAGGGGATCTCCTCCAGATCCGGCGGGGCCGGCCGCTCCGACCCGTGGTGCGCGCGCCAGACGGCGATTCCCTCCAGCACGCCGATTTCCAGCAGTTTGAGCTGGTACTCGACGCGCGTGCGATCCAGCGCGCTACCGCACAGCATCCCCCGCTCCTCCGCCTCCCGGGCGCGCCCGGCAAGACTGGTGGCCTCCACGTACACGCGGGGTACGGGCGAGACGAGTCGCTTGATGCGGATATGCATCTGGCGTGCCTCCTGCGCCGCCGACATGGAGCGGTCACGGGTTCTTTTCGGAACAACGCCAAAGTCCTTCAAGGGTGGGCGCCGGACGGATCGCCGTGTGCACGCCCCCCACGCCCCCCACGCCCCCCACGCCCCCCGCGCCCCCCACCCCCCCAACCCCCCCCACCCCCCCCGCGCCCCCCCCCCCCCCGCCCCACCCCACCGGGACCGGG
>Ga0080006_1154378_pt1 | contig 31732 bp, 33 predicted proteins | sample RS3BMetagenome_FD_69209 | JGI IMG/M metagenome (GOLD analysis project Ga0080006, IMG submission 69209) | Ferric oxide microbial mat and aquatic microbial communities from Rainbow Spring, Yellowstone National Park, USA - RS3B (SPADES... ...
AGTCCGTTGTTCTGGCCCACGGGGAAGTAGTTGCCCCAGCTCGGATAGCACGTGCCCTTGGAAGCGACGATGAAGGCCAAGGTGAGCGCACGGGCTCCCGACTGCGAGCCGAGCTGAGCTAGTGTGCCGGTCGGCGGTAGTGTCATGTCAACGTAGGGAGCGAAGGCCGTTGTCGATGCAGCCGTGAGCTGCACCGTGCCTCCACCACCATGAGAGCCGACCGCGACCAGCCCACCGGCTAGTGCTGCTGCTGCCAGGGACACGATTGCTTGACGCCGCCACTGTGGGCGCAGACGCAGGGTTTGCATGAAGGATCTATCGGCATGCGACGGCATACGCTTCAGGACAGCGTGTTGCGGTGCTTAGGATCCCAAGGCGGTACAGCCGTCTCGGGTGTGAAACCAGCCCATATCATGTCTACAGCCTGAATCGCATCGAAGCCTGCATCTCGCCACCTAATAGCCTCATCAATAGAAAATGTGCAGTTTTTCCATTCTATGGCATCATGATCGTTGAATCCGGCATTCTGCCACACGCGGACTTCCTGCGGCTCGAATTTTTCATCCCGCCATCTGGTGGCATCATCTAACTCGAATCCATAATGTTGCCACTCGCAAACCTCATAAGGATCAAAGTCCGCTTTACGCCATCTGAGAATGTTCTCTATATCCAATCCCGTGTCAAACCAATCCTGAGCTTCTTCGGGACTGAGCCCGGCCCTACGGCATACCCACGCTTCTCCTGGCGTGAGCGGATCTATCTGGTATATATCCCAGTCTTTTTCTGATAAGGGTCCGGTCACACTCCAAGCTGCGGCTTCCTCGGGCGCAAAGTCCCACTCTCGCCAACTAGCGGCTCTAACAGGATCGAAGCCTGCATCTCGCCATCTAATGGCTTCGTCAAGATCGAAGCCGATGAACTCAGGGTTCTTGGGAGATTCGTTATCAGGAACATATCGCGCACATCGCCAGTTGGCGGCTTCGACAGGCTTAAAGCCTGCGTCACGCCATGCGGCGGCCTGCTCTGGAGTGAAGCTAGTGAAGCCATTGAGAAGTTCGTTTACCTCATAGTAGTCCCTGAAGTCCGCGGGGTTCGGTTCGGCGTCTCTCCACCGTTGAGCTTCTTCCGGGTCAAATCTAGCCCCACGCCACTTGTTGGCAGCAACGACGTCAAACCCGCTCTCTTGCCACCTTGTGGCTTTGTTGGTATCGAATCCAGCATTGTTCCACTGATCATCCATTGCACACTCCTTTCAGTGCTCTGATGTGGTCAGCCAATCTGCGCGTCAGGCCGTAGAGTGTTCGTAACGTGGCATGGAGCATGTCGATTCGGCTACGACCAATGCGTTCCGGCCATCATCCACATCCGTGAGTCTACGCAAATGACGCGACAGCCTGAGCTTCAAGATAGAGTGTTGCGGTTCACCGGTTTCGTTGCGTAAGTCGGTGCTACTGTCTCGGGCGTAAGACCAGCACGCCGCAGCTCGTCGGCCTTCTTCGGATCGTCGACTCCTGCATCGACCCACCTAGCGGCTTCCTCGGGATCAAATTGCACATCGCGCCACCCCCGGGCGTTCTCTAGGTCAAACTCAGCGTTGCACCATTCGAGAGTTGCATCCGGCCCGAACCCACTACCCGACCAGTCGGCAGCCTCATTTGGGCTGAACCCATGGTACCGCAACTTACGGGCGTCTTTCGGCTCGAATCCGCATTCGCGCCAATCATAAGCCTCGCGCAACTCAAAACCGTTTTCGTACCACTCTTCAGTCTCGTCCAGATCAAATCCAGAATACTGCCACTCTGCAGCTGCGTCAGGACTGAACCCGGCTTCCTGCCACGGATTTTCATTCACTTGCGCACCCCTTTCGTCTTCCAGCTATGGCGAGCTACCGACTAGCCAAGCATCCGCAATGCGGCCTGGCGCGTATCGGTTCGGCTACGACCGATGCGTTCAGCCGATCACCTGCACTCACGCCCATGAGTTTAGGCGATGGCACGGTAGTGTGCAAGGATCTCGCAACCGCACAAAGCGCTACCCCCCATCTTCGAAGAGGTGGGGGTAGCTGTGGCGCTGCTGATAGTGTTGCCTAGTCCGTGAGCGCGTCGAGCAGCTCGACCGCAATCTGCGGCTGTGGCGCACCGCACGAGGGACACGCAACGCTCGTACCAGGGATGTTGAGCCAATAGCCGCTGACGACACTGCTCGTGAGCTGCACGTCCTGGAGAAGCTCGCTGGCGGTCACGACGCGACCATCGGGATTGGTCGACAGCCCTGCGATTACCTGCACATCCGGGTTCGCGTTGCGCAGCATCAGGGCAACTCGGCTCACGAACTCTGCGTAGGCCATCGGGTTGCCTTCCATACCCTGTGCCTGGATGTCCACGACAGCGCTGGCGTGTGCAGCGTCCGGCAGGAGCGCGCTGGTCAGATAGCCAACCACATTCGGCTTGCCCGGCACCAGCACATGCCCGAGGTCGATTGCGGGGGCCGACACCAGCGTTGATCCATGAGCTTGCATCAGCGCACCTGCTGCAAGCTCTACCTGGGGTGCCGTGCGCTGCTCAGCAAGCGGCGTGAGCGGCCATGCCTCGAGGTCGAGCAGCACCGGATCTTGCGGATCGGCCGCAAGGTCTGCGCGCACCCCGGCCATGCTGGTCGCATCGAGCACGACACCGCCTTGCCACGGCGCCTGCGTCGTGGGCAGGGTGGGGGTGTGCGCAATCACGGTGGTGGTGGCTGGCGCAAGGTGCGCGAGCGTCCAGGAAGTTCCCTCGAGCGAGATCAGCTGGTGCAGCGCGCTCGATGCGATGTACCAGTGGATTGGATGCACCGGCGCAGCAGTTGCGGACGATTGCGCACGAGGAATGCCTGGGATCGGACCGCCCTGGATTGGCCCCGACGATGCACCAGGCGGCTGGCTCGGCGCTGGCTGACTTGGTGGCACTACAGGAGGGACCGGCGCACTGGTGCGGAACGATAACGATGGAGAGGACGTGGACAGCGCGCCAGCCCCTCCTGGAGTGCTCGTGGGCAAGACCAACCTGGCGAAGTTGCTGAGCGCGGTCGCCATGAGAGCCGGATCCGGCGCACGGCACTGCGGACAGCCGACCCCAGGTGCTGGAACGTTGAGCCAGAAGCCGTTCACGAGGCCAGCAGTCGCCCGCATGTCGGCGGTGAGTTCGGAGGCACTCACCGGCGTCCCTCGTGGGTTCGACGATAGGCCCGCGATGATCGGCACCGTCGGGTTCACCTCGCGAATGATCGCAACCTCTCTCGCCACGACGGCCCGGTAGCGAGACGGCGAGCGCTCCGACTGCTGGACGGTGTTCAACCCGACGACGCTGCACGGGGGCACCTCGTTCGCAGGGGTGCGTGCTCCCGGTGGCAGACGGTCGGGCTGGATGAAATCGCAGATGCTCGCAAGACCATGCTTGGCAGCGACCAACGCTGCCAAGTCCGTGTAGTGACGAATGTGCTGCTGCTCGATACGCGGCGTGTTGGCAAAGCGCTCGTTGTCGTAGATCACCGCCCGTACACCAGGGGCGAGCTCGTTGCCGTCGACAGCGGCCGCCAGCAGCTGCTCCGAGTGGAAGTCTGCCGTCGGGATCACCGGCACGAGCGTGCTCGGGTGCTGGCGCGGTGTTATCGGCTCGTAAACGACGCCACGATCGAACAGCGCTCGTACCGCTGGCACCGAGACAACCTGGTCGAAGTGGGACTCGGCGAGCAACCAGATGAAGCGCTGGTTGACAGAAGGCAGCTCGGCAACACGATGAGCTGCCTGCTGATCATGATTTGCCCGCTGGTGGTGGGAGGTTGGCTGCATCCCGATCATGGCGAGCGTGCTCGTCGCGAGCACGGCAGCTGCCATCGTTACCGAGACAACGCGGACTGTTGGACGCCAACGCATGAGCGCTCTTTAGAATGCTGGCCAGTTGTTCATCGGCGCTGCAGCACCAAAGCTAGAGTACACGACACACCATCACCTGGCTACACGACAACGCTGCGGTGTCGTTGGTGCCACAGCGGCGCATACATCATCGCCGTCGGTTTCACTCGACGTCGTGCTCTCTCGAGCCCTCATCTGAGGAGCGTTATGCTGCTGCTCGACTCGTTGCGCCGCTCGCAGCGTTGCTTGCAGCCGTCGAGCTGCGAGTGCCCACTCTTGCGTCAACTTGTCGTTGGGGAGCTGAGCAATCCGTCGGGCCTGGTAGCGAAGCTTGGCGGCGAGATCGAGCTCGAACACCCCTGGCTCGCCGTTGTGGAAGCGGTAGCGAGCATGCGGGGAGAATGCAGAAGCGATCCACGACTTGGCCTCGGCGCTTTGCACGACACCCACACGCACCGCAAGCATGGCACGGCGTGCGAGACGTGCCCCCTGCAGGTCATGACCATCGCGCAGCTCGTTTCGCCAGTGCGCAAGATCGTGGTCGAGAGCTTGGATCACGTCCTGCTCGGTGAACGATGAGGCGATCTTCATCGCTGCCTTGAGCTTCGCTGGATCGATCTCGGCGACCGAGCGAGTAAACGGTGCGAGCACCTGCAGCAGCCGACTCGTCGCTTCCTTCGTCGGGATGCCGCAATCGAGCCACTCCTGCGCAATGGCGTGAGACGGGAACCCCAGCGCCTGTGCTACTGCTTCTGCCTTGCGCGGTACGACCGCGTACAGCCGCTCGTCGTCACGGACGGAGAACGGTGCTGTGAGCTGGTTGCCGTCGCCCTTGACCTCGACCAAGCTGAAGCGATCGACGAGTCGGAGCCGTACCTCGGTATCGGGTGCAGGCAGCCACACGTGCACGTGTCCAGCTGATGGTGAGGTCACGACTACGGCAGCAGCCAAGAGGCGAGTCAAGAACGTGCGATCTCGAGGCTCGAGCGCACCGACCAGCTCTTGGAGCGTTGCGATGTCGTCGATGTCGAGCGCGACGAGACCTGATGTGCGGCCCGTCGGGATGCCCCAGTTGCACCGGCCGGTGATGATCGCCTTGCGGGTGCTCTGGTTGCGCATCTCGCGTGCCAGCGCCAGCCGATCCGTCGTTGCGGAGTGGAACCCGCGAGTACCTGCGAGCGGCACCTTGGAACCACGCACCGTCGGGAAGGTTGGGATGCCAGCATCGTGCAGCGTGTCGATGAAAGCAAGCCTGGCAGCATCGTCGGCGACTGGCGCTGCCGCATAGGCAGCGCGTGCGAACTGGCGGTACCTCATGCCACCTAGTGTGGCAGATCGGCCCCGCAGATGCAACCGTCAGCAAAGACGATGCCGGATGCTGGGTCGTTCGCTTGTTGCTTGGCCCCGTCGCGCTGCTCGACGACTTCGCCGGTTCCACAGCTCGATCCGCAGCTTCTCGGCGGCGCTGATGTCGCCGAGAAGATCGATCACCGTAGGCGACACGACGGTACGCACATGGTTCGACGCTTCGAGTCTGCGAATCGTTGCAGACTCGATCCAGCTGGAAGCAGCTCCCTCTGGCTCGGTCATCGTGAGGATGGGGCTTGAACCAACTTGCACATCCCAAGTGCAAGTCCGACCAGGATGCTGGAGAGCGCAATGCGTTCGACGGCCTTCTCATCCGACTGTTCTGCGTGAGTGAGCAGGAGCTCAGAGAGAGCCGAAACGGTATTGCCAACAGCCCTCGACAGGGGTAGTGAGACAGGAGGCTCCACATCGATGAAGGTTGGTGCATCTTGGATCAAGATGCGATGGTTTTCCAGGATGCACATCGGTGTGCGCGGCCCCGGCGCAACCCAGAACTTGCCGAGGCTTGCAATCGCGGTGTCCACCGTGCAGGCGACGAAAGCAGGGATCTCATCGGCATGATCGAGCACCTCATCAACGTCGGGTGGCGCTAGTAGCGCCCCGTCGTCCAGCATCTGCACGATGTGCTCGTTGAGGTGGCTCATGAGCACGTCTCGCCGTGGCTCGATGTGCGCCAGCAGCCACGATACCGCGAGCAGCGGGTGGCGCAGCTCGACGCGGGCCTGCCCAAAGCCCAAGCGCAGCTTGTAGGACAACTGAATCATCTCTTCGTCGCCGTCGGTCTCCAAGTTACGAGCTACCCAGCCATCAACCGGCCATCCGATCGGAATGAGCAGCTCTGCGTCCCTGTCCTCGTACACAGTAGTGACGAGCGACTTGACTTGCTCGGAGTACGCCGATGCGTTGCCAAGGTGCCACACCTCGGCTAGGGAAATCCCTGAGAGCACCTCGCCGTTCACAGTTGCCATCATGCCCTACACTCACGTCGAGAGCCAACGAAGATTGGATCGCTAGAGCGCTGAGGTTGCAGATCGACCAGCAGGAGCTCAGCGTTCTCCGGATGCTGATTGACGAGCGTGACCAGTTTGTCGAGGTGTACGACGAGTTGCCGACGCACCCCTTCCGCTTCCTCGTCGCGCAGGATGAGGGAACCGTCGAAGTCGCGACGATACACCCTACCGATGTCGGGCTCGTCCACCTGAACCGGTTCTGCTGCGATCCTGGCGATGATCTCGATGAACTCCTGCACCGTCGTGGTGCTGGACAGCCGCAGGCGCTCTTCCGGTAACGCTCCCCACAGACCGGTTCGTGGATTGCCCTGCGCGTTCTCGAGTGCGATCTCGCCCCACATGCACAGATCCTGCACCACACAAGACTGGCACGTGAGTGCTGCGAGGGTTGCCAAACTCGAACGATCTCCGAAGAAGAGCTGCGTCCGTAGCTGCGCACACGCCGCAAGCCGCAACGTCCGCAGCAGCGCGTGGAGCAACCTGCCCGCCTCTGTGATCGCTTTGCGGATCTGAGGTGGTATCTGTGTCGGCGAAGGCGAAGGAGCCATGCCATGAGCATAGTCCTCACGGTTATCAGTGGTGTGCTAGCTTCATGGTCATGGCAGACAACAGGATCACAGCGGCTCGGCACTCAGGCAAGAGCGAGGAGCTAGGCCAGGTCGCAGGAGTCGCCGAGCTTGTGGTGGACGCGAATGGGGCTACTGCCCAGAGCGCGACACCAGAAAGCGTCATGGCTCGTGTCCGCGCCAACCTTGCCGATCCAGCGTTTCGTGGTCGCCTCGACGAGATCCTGGAGAGACGGAAGGCTCTCATCGAGCGTCTTGCCAAGCAATGACCGTCATGGGCTCGACCGTACTCCAGTAGGTGCTCGACGCTTGAGCCGTCCGATCACGTCTTCGCGGCTGCCGTCGAGGGTGGGCTGGTCTTGTCATCGGCTCAACCACACCAACTCCTCGGTCGCCATGCGCTGGTCTTGGCGATTGCTTGCCGGATTGACCGGCGTCTGGAACAGCGTCTTTGCGACGATGCGATCATGCAACGTAAACTGATGCGACCAGCCTAGATGATTGACGAAGTGCTCCGTAAAGATGGTGTGCAACGGGATACTGGTTCCATACAGATTGGCAGAACCCACGGTCAGGTAGATGTCAGTCGCACTCTGCGAGGCGCGTTCCAGCACTACGAGTCAAGTAGCGCAAGTGCTCGCTTGTTGTTGTCTCGTTCGTAGTTCTGACGCACCTGGTCAAACGTCGGCGATGCTATCTCTTGCGTGAGCAACGGTTGGCAGTATGGGATTTCTAGTTTCGACCTTGTGCGCACTTCGTCCAGCGAATGCCCAAGCCACAGCAAGGACAGTTTCGAGGCGCGGATGTACTCTTGAGCCTGGAGATAGGGTGGCGAGGTAATCACGACATCCCCATGACCAACTGGCAACGTCGTGTTCTGATCAGGTGAGATGATCGTGATCGACGCACCGTAGTGCCACGGTGCTCGTCGTTGATGATCCGTATACCGACGAGCTGCATCATCGACGCGGTCAATGAGCTCTTGCACAAACTCCTGTCTCCAGCTAGGATTGTCGAGCCAAGAGTTCACCAAGCGTGTCTTGCGATCCGAACGGCACAGCTTCTGTCGTTGCAAGTCGTTGTACGACCACTTGTTGGTGACTCGCAGCAGGGGCGTGAGCAACAGCGCTTGCTGTTCGTCGGGAGAGTCGTAGTACACCTGCCACAGGTGCGAGACGAGAACAAAGATCGAAGAGTGGTACCAGTCGCCGAGATAGTGAACGCTCTCTGATCGAAGAGGCAGTACGGGATGCTCGCGATCCAGATCATCGAGACGAAGGTTGTGGAGACGATCAGTCAGAGCCGTCGCCAACTGCATGATTGGTGACTGCGACGACAAAACAGCAGCGTGAGCTCGGTTGTAATGGCCCATCAGCGGATTGATGTCCCACAGCTCACTTGCGACGCCACGCAAGTGAGCAGAAATAGCCACGGTGCCCACGCCAGCGAACGGATCGGTCACGAGGTACTGCCCTTGCGAACTACCGACCGCTGCCTTCTTCGCCAGCCAGCTATCGAGCGGGTAGTTCACCATTTGCGGGATAAACTTCGCTGGGTACTTGGTCAAACCGAATAATCCGTCGGTTGTGCTTACGACCGTAGTATCCAGATCGCGTAAGGTAACTGTGGTAGACGTACCGCTCACTTGACGACTCCTGCATAGATAATCACACTAGTGGCTACGTCGCTAGTGTACATGTTCGTACTCGACATCCCAAGCACAGGCAACTTCATCGTGCGTTGGACATTGCCAACACCTTGGCCCAAACCAGCGGCTGGCCCTTGAAACCTCCGGTGAGAGTCTTGACGTTCCGTTTGGGTGCACACTATCATGAGCCCATGAGCGAGACGCTGCTATCCCAGATCGAGGCGCAGGGCTACTACCTGCGCCCCGCAGAGCGCGTAGCGCTCCGGGCAGCTAGCGCGCTCCCTGGCACGAAGTCCTTGATCATCGAGGGGCCGCCAGGCACGGGCAAGACCGCCTTGGGCAAGGCGGTAGCGAAGGCTCTAGGGGCATCCGAGGTGTTCATCGCCGGGCATCACTGGCTGGCAGACGAGGAGCTCTTCTACACGGTGGACATTGGCCGCGTGGCGCTCCGGGAAATGGCGAACCCGGAGCAGGCATACCGCCCGGGCGCACTGACCCGGGCGCTGCAAGAGTCCCGTACCGGAAACTCCGTGCTCATCGTCGATGAGCTTGACAAGTGCCCGGAGCGGGTGGACGCTCTCCTGCTGGAGTTCCTCCAGGCCGCACGGGTGATCGACCCGTGGGGAAGGCCCGTGACGGGGGAACCCGCGAACTTGTGGGTGTTCATCACATCGAACGGGTTGCGGCCTTTGTCCGAGCCTCTCTTGAGGCGGGCTTTCCGGCTCCAGCAGACCTACCTGCCGGTCGGCGTGGAGGCTCGGCTGCTTCGCGAGCAAACTGGGGCCAACCGCGATGCCGTTCGAATCGTCCTGTCCCTAGCCAAGGCGATCCGGGAGAAGGGGGCATCGTCTCCTTCTGCCCAGGAGATGACTAATCTCCTGAGCGTTATCCACGTGGCCGAGAACGAAGCCGACGCCGCAACTCTCATTCAAGGGTGGCTCATCAAAAATCCAGAGGACTTGGACGCAATTGGTGGTGACGGCGGCTTGAAGGCCGCCGCAAGGAAGCTGGTAACGAGACAATGAAAGCCGAGACAGTTCCGGTCGATATTACGACCGTAGACCGTATGCTCATCTGGTCTCGGCGTTTCGACGTGCCCGTCAGGGTGCGCGACGTCCAGCGGGCGCTGAGTAACGCCCAGCGCAAGGATCACGAGGAGCTGGTCGTCGTGATCGGCGGCCAGCGATGGACTGCTGAAGAGCTGGCCGATCTCGGTCGGCAGCTCGGCCCCAAAGCGCTCATGCCTCTTGACGACGAGCGCGACCGTGGCGAGCTTCTCAACGACAAAGCTCACGACAGAGCACGCGCTGAGCGCGATAGCAAGTGCGACCTGGACGACGACGGAGAGTTAGAGCTGGACGACAGCGACGGCAAGTTGCGGAGCGACAACGACTTGGATGACAGCAAGGGCGAGGCGGCGCTGACACGTCTACTTGCCAAGCTGGACGAGGCACTGGACGCCGAGCTCAGCGAGGTCGAGCCTTCCCGGGATGGCCACCAGCATCCCGCCGAGCACCGGCTACGGCATGGTTGGCACGCCGACCGTTCCCTGGTGCAAGACGTGCGCGCGCTGCTCCGTCGCTGGATGAGCGACGCTGGGGAGACGCACGACGGCCCCCGGGTGGACTGGGAGCGGGGGATCACCCGCTTGCTCATGGGGCGCGACCCGCGTCAGGTGCGACGCGAGGAAGTGGGCACCCCCAAGCTTGCGGTTCTGATCGACGATTCCCCGAGTTGCGGGAGCTTCGTCACCAAGGCAGCGCCATTGGCGACCGCCCTCATGCGCACCGGCGCTGCTGATGTGGTGGCCGTTCACGCCAACGGCTACGACGCAGACGTGTGGGTTAGGGGTCGGTTCGTGCGCGAGGTGCGCGAGCTGACCCCCGACATGCTCGAGCTGCGCGGCGTCACCCACGTTCTCGTTCTCGGTGACTGGGACGCCTCGGAGCTTTACAGAGACCTGGCGACCACCCGCGAGGTGATTTGGCTTGATGGGTGGCGAGCCCGCGTCATCGGCGAACCATTCGACGCGACTGACCAGGTGCGTGCGCAGTGGGGCAAGCGCAACGCCCAAAGGGTGCGTTATATCGCTGGGTGTGGTGAACCCGATCATTGGGTTGATGCGCTATCGATAGCAATCGGTAAGGCGCGGTAAGATTCACTCTTTCGCTAGGACGATACGCAGAACAACAGGCTCGGTTTTCCGGGCCTGTTTCACTGTAACGCTTGACACGCTCACTAGAACGAAGTAGAATAGTCCACAATAGCAAGGACGAAGAGAGGCAGGTATGAGCAAGAATCGCGCCCCCCCGTAGGGCAACCAAACAGGCTACCCCAGGCCAGGTATCCTCACCAATGAGACATACCGAAGCCGCGGCCACCTACCAGTGGAGTGGCACGGGGATCCTCCGGTGAACCGGGAGCCTAGGGCACGCTGCCCGGGTGAGCTGGGGGGAATGCGGACGTTCAAGCGACCGGGGGCGCAATCCTCCGGCGGCGCAGAGGTGCGCTGATACCGCAGGGAAATACCGGCGGCTCCCTCAGCCCAAGGGGAGCCGCCCTAATGATGATTGGGAGCGAGGAAGGGAGCGACGGTGGACAACATGTCGAAGGCATGGACCAGGGAGGACCTAATGCACTTCCTGGAGCACAACGGGGAGATTGACTCCCAGGTGGACGCCTGGGACGTATGGCGAGTTCTCGGCTTTGTGGACGCTGAGATCGCCGAGTGGGCCCGCTATGGCTTCGAGCCGGAAGAGGCCCATGACTGGGCGGTAGCTCACTTCGGACCAGCCGAGGCTCGTCGCTGGGCAGCCTACGACTTCGAGCCTTACGAAGCCGTGGGGTGGCGATACATCGGCGTAAGGCCGCGTGAGGCGGCGATCTTGCGCGATGAGGGAGTGGAGCCGTAGGCGCGCGTGCCTACTGATCTGATCGTTGATCGGAGGTGAGAGCAGTGGCGTGGGATGATTGGCTGCAAACGTACCGAGTGGTGCTCGGCTGCAGCGCCACTGAGGAAGAGCTGTTAGCGGCCATGAGCGACGCTGATCCCGGTACTCGTGCATGGGCAGCCACGCATCGTGACGCCACGCAGCGAGTGTGGGAGATCGCGGCCAACGACTTGGACCCGATGGTACGCCTGGCGCTAGCGGAGAAGCTCGCTCGCATAGCAAAGCATCACCGACCCGTGCCGGTGCGGGTACTGGAGGTGCTGCGGCACGACCAGGACCCGCGAGTTCGCGAGATTGCGGACCAGGCACGGTACTGGGTGGTGCAGTCATAGGCGCGTGGGCGTTGTCTACGCGGAGCCCACAGGGTGGGTAACAGTAAATAGCCGGACCGACCAGCCAGAAAGAAGGGAGCCAAGAATGGCTGTTCTAGGGAAGTGGGAGAACGACGAGGCAATCGCGGCGCTGCGTGCAATCCGGGGCGCTGCGGTGGTGAGGCGCAGGGAAGTAAGACAACTCAGTGGCGTGCTGCTGACCGAGGGGTTGGCGGTAGCCACCGACGTCTACTGCTTGATCACCGTGCCACTGGATTACCACGGGCCGGACGTGGTGATCCCTGACGCGATCCTTACCCGCCTAGAGAAAATCAGGCTCAGCAAGAAAACCCGGCCCGGGTCGCTCACGATCTCGGACGACGAGGACGGCATCACCGTCGAGTGGTGGGCGGTAGGGAGCGACCCTGACATCAACACCGCCCCCAAGCCCGTCGACCCATTCCCGAGCTGGGAACGGGTCGTACCACCACCGGAAGGGTTGAAGATCAACCCGGAAGCCCCCGCGAGGCTGGAAGTTGAGCTGTTCACTCGGATCGGCAAAGTGGCTGCCGAGCTGGACAAGCCGGATGAGCCGGATGCTCTGCTGAGGCTGGCTCACATGCCGAGCCCAGAAAAAGCGACCGTGTGGGTGATGGAGACTAAGGCGGGGGAGGTCACGTGGGTGGTGATGCCGGTGGTGAAGGGATGAGGCCTCAAGGCGCGTGGGCGCTGCCCACGCGGTGAGTAAGACCGGCCCGGGAAGCTCCCGGGCCGGTTCTGTCGTATCTGGGCGACTATGCGCTGGGCGAGCCTGGAGCAAAGTGCCTTCTCAGGAAAGAATTTCAAGAAAATCTAGTGGCTTGACGAGGTTACGCATGGGTGCTATGCTAGGTGACATAAAGAATTCGGACCGAGCAAAGGGAGGAAGCGATGACGGAGCAAGAACTGCTCAAACTCATGGAGAGCGAGGACTGGCACGACCGCGCGCGGGCCGCTGGAGACCCGGAAGCAACCGAGTACGTGCTTTTTCTGGCACTGAATGACACAGAATGGCAGGTTCGCAAAGCAGCGGCGGCCAACCCGTTCGCAACCACGCGGGTTCTCTTGAAAGCGCTAAATGACGTCGATTTCACGGTTGCTAGAGAAGCAGCGGCAAATCCAGCCGCCACGGAATGGGTGCTCATCGTAGCACTTACCATAGGGGACTGCGTCGCACAGGCTGCACTCAGGAACCCTAAAGCTACGGACCTTATTTATGACGTGGCATCGGTTCACGAAGAGGAGGCAATCCGTGAGCTTGCTCAAGAGAGCGATCTAGACGACCTGAATGACGAGATTGACGACCTGGATGACGAGATCGACGACGACGACGAAGAAAACGACTAGATACGACGACCGGCCCGGGGAGAACCCTGGGCCGGTTCGTTGTGTTCGGGTACTGGATGGCTGCAACGAGTGAGTGGGATGCGGCCACCCTTGCGCTTTGACGCTGCCAAGGCGAAGTGCCGCCACAGTGTTGACAGAGTTAGGAAGGTGTGCTATGTTAGGGGAGATAAACTACTCGGATCGAACCGAAGGGAAAGCACAAATGGACACGACCATGACCGAGATTGAGCGCCAGTTGCTAGCTGATCTGGAGAACCCGGATTGGTGGCTGACCGTGACCGCAGCCGCCGACCCACGGGCAACCGAGAGGGTGTTGCTCCAGGCACTAAGGCACCCGGACGAGAAAATCCGGCTGGCTGTCATCAAAAACTGGGCCACGACAGAACGAGTGCTACTTGTCGCTTTGCAAGACCCTAGTAGCTGGGTTAGAGAAGGCGCCGCAATGCACGCTAACGCCACCGAAGCCGTGCTGCTTGTGGCCATGCAGGATATGAGCAAGTGGGTAAGACAAGCTGCGGTGACCAACCCTAACGCCACGGAGCGCGTAAAAGCACTGGGGATGCAGGATGAAGACCCGTGGGTACGGGAGAATACAAGCCTCTAGAGTAGTGAGAGAAACGCTCAACCGGCACCGGCGCGTGGGCGCTGCTCACGCGGAACTAATAATAGGTTCTATCAAAGGAGAAAAAAGGCAAAAATGACAACGACCGAGCGCAAGACGACGACCGAGCCCATCAGTCAGGAGTGGGAGCAGGCGGGCTTTACCGCCGACGAGGCCGCTATGTGGGAGTCTCGCAACTTTACCGTGGACGAAGCCAGAAAGTGGCAGCACTTCGGCTTCTTCGGCCCGTGGGATTGGGATGCTTACTATTGGCGAAATGCGTACACTTGGCGAGCCGCAGGGTTCTCACCAGCCGAAGCCGCCAAGTGGCGTAAGTTTAGATTTCGCCCGTTTGAGGCTTCCCGGTGGCGAGCTGCGGGGTTCAAGCCCAAAGAAGCGATGAGGTGGCGCTACCTCGGCATATACGAAGATAAAGCTGCGAAGTTTCGCGACGCCGGTTTTACTATTGAGCAAGCTGCCAGCGTTCTGTTTGTGTGGGAAGAGTAAAAAAGTGGGCGCTACACATGCGGTGACAACACAAAGGATGCCACCAATGGATGCCTACGATATGGAGCAAGCCGACAAGACGCAGCACCTGCGATTTCTTTGGCGATACCTCATGTTACACGGCGATGAGATCGTCAAAGAAACCGCCGACTGGGGGAGGCAGGGCTTTGAGCTTCACGTCGCCTTGGAGTGGGCGGGCAGGGATTTTGAGCCTGCCGAAGCCCGGGAGTGGGTAGAGCTTGGGTTCTACCCATTTTGCGACCCATGTTCTGAGGCCAAGGCATGGAATGAAGATGGCGTAGGGCCGCGTAAGGCAGCGACCCTACGAGAGATTTTGCGGCAGAAGGGCATCGAGGCCTAGACGTTGTCATGTGCTAGGTTAACGATGAGAGTGTCCGTCAGGCGGTTGATGAGCGTGTCCGTGAGGAAGCTAGGTAAGGATTGTGAAAAAGTTTAGCCTTAGCGGTTAGTTCAATCCGAAACTCTGCAATGTAGCGAAGGTACCTACCTAGTGTGTCGAGCCGCAGCTGGATAGTCTGTAGCACGATGCGTACCACCGCCGTCGGCACCGCGCCACCTGTGCCGTTCAGATGCTTGACCCCTGCTTGCTCGTCTGCTACACTACTAGTGCTATGTCGCGAGGGCACATAGCTTCGGAGCGAAACCGAGGATGAAGGTAGCGAAGGATGACCAAGGATCAGCAGAACCCCGGGGAGTGGATTCGCGAAGCCGCCCTCAAGCACTCCAACGCCACCGAGCCAGTACTGATCAAGGCCTTGGAAGATACAGACGTAGACATTCGCCTTGCCGCCGTCAATAATCCCAACGCAACCGAGCAAGTCTTTAGGCAAGCCTCCATCGACAAGGACGAGCGAGTGCGCAAGGCGGTTGCTCATAATACGAGGGCCAGTACGATTGCGAAGATCGTTGGGGCTCTGGGAAGGTGAAATAGTAGACAAATCCGAACTCGTACAACAGTTGAGCGATAATGATTAGACAGTTCGGGTAGCCGCTGCCAAGAGCTGCGTTGCGATTGAAAAGGTGTTGCTCAAGGCATTGCCAAGCGCACCGTCTACGCAGAACTTCTACCCGCCGCACGCGATCGTTACCACCGAGATTGCACCAAGCCGTCAACGACGCCGACAGCTGTTGCACCTAAGGGTCTTGTGGTGAGATAGACCACTTCACAAACCATCCGGGTTCCGGCCCCTGCAAGCGAAGCCTCGGCTCTCCGTTGCTCGCGCCGCCGCAAGCGCCGCTGAGCGAAGCTGCTGCCAGGAACTCGCACACCGCCAAGCTCCACCAAGCTCGTCTTGTGTTGTCGGTGATGACAAGCAAGTTTACGTTGTCATGGTCATGACAACTATACTGATCCTATCATTCAGGACAAGCTCATATTAGGAGCGATAGAACATGACATACCCGGTGATTTCGCTATTCAGCGGGGCCATGAGTTTGGATCTAGGACTCATGCAGGCGGGGCTCGATATTCGCATAGCCCAAGACGTCGATCCTTGGTGTGCCAAGACCATGCGCGCCAACGACCACCCGTGCGTACTTGGCGACATTCGGCAGCTCATCCACGATGATCCGCAATGCAGGTTCTTGCTGGAGCCAGCGGACTTGCTACCTGGCGAGGTGTTTGCGGTCGTCGGAGGGCCGCCGTGTCAGCCTTTCAGCACGGCGGGGAAGCGTCTTGGCACGAACGATCCACGAGGGAGCCTGTTCATGGAGTTCGCCCATGTGATTGCAACGGTGCGGCCTCGTTTCTTCGTCATGGAGAATGTCAAGGGGCTGCTGTCGTCCGCAATCGGGCATCGCCCGGTAAGCGAGCGCTCCACGCCACCGCTGGAGCCCGACGAACGCTCCGGGTCGGTATTTGCCGTCATTCTCGATACCTTTGAAGCGTTGGGCTATCGCCTTGTGTACGGTGTGCTGGACGCCTGTCATTACGGCGTACCACAATTTCGTGAGCGCCTGATCATTCTAGGCTCACGTGATCATGAGAAACTGTTCTTGCCAGTACCGACGCACTTCCAACTTCACCAGGAAGAGTCATTCCGCTGGCGAACATTGCGCCAAGCGATTGAAGACCTGGAAAACGATCCCGGGCCGTATGCCCGTTTCTCAGAGGAAAGGCTGAAATACCTTCGCTACGTTCCGATGGGTGGCAACTGGCGCGATCTCCCGCAGCACCTGCTCCGAGAGGCCATGGGCGGGGCCTATGCAAGCGAGGGTGGTAAGGTTGGCTTCTACCGGCGGCTGGACTACGACCAGCCTGCGCCGACGCTGGTGACGAGCCCAGTCCAGAAGGCAACGATGCTCTGCCACCCGACGCAGGATCGCCCGTTGTCGGTAAAGGAGTATGCACGGATTCAGCAGTTCCCCGATGATTGGATCGTCGAGGGCAGCGTGAGCGATCGCTATCGACAGCTTGGGAACGCCGTACCCGTGGGGCTCGGCAGAGCCATCGGCAAAGCGCTGATCGCCGTTGCGGAAGGTACGGGGCAGATTAAGACGCACCGTCTGCGCGGCACCTCTGTGCATAACATGGGATCGTTGCCGTTCATACCGCACCCAGTCGTCAACGACGCCGACGGCTGCTGCACCTAGGGGTCTTGTGGTGGCGATCGTGGGATTGGATCGGGTGCAGCAGTCAAGCTAGACCGTGCCCGGGCTCCGGCCCCACCTACCGAAGTATGCCCACAAGCCCCGGTCGGCCTTGGCTATTCTCATGGGCATGGCTTCTACGTCGTCTCCGTCGGGCTCGGGACAGAACAGCCGCGCCGACATCTTCTGGCTGATCGCGCTGGGCTGGATCGCAGCCGTGCTACTCCTGGTGATGCTGCTGAACGGCGTACCACTCAACGACCAGGCCATCTCTACCTTCCTCACCACCAAGCTCCGTCACCGCGACTGGGCGGTGTTCATCGTGCCAGCCGTCATCGTGACGCTTGTGCTCCTCGCGATCGGATTCGTCTACCTGCGCTACCGCCAGCGCGACCACAAGGGTGCGGACACCCCAATCACCAGGCAGCGCACACTCGATGCCGTCCTCACCTCAGAGCGCTCGTGGCGGGAAACCGCTTCGCCTCACGCGGCGCTGAACGGCGCAGCAGCAGTCCGACCGGATCTGCCGAAGGTAACGGTCGTGCCTGTGAAAGACGGGTGGATTCCTAGCTCCGTCGGCATCACCGACAAGGAGCTCATACACTACGCAACGCCCATCGGGTGGCTAGCCGATCCCGATCAGCTCAGCCAGAGCTGGTACTCGGTGATCGACGAGACTAAGGACAAGAAGCCGCGTGCCACCAAGCAGAAGAACCGGCGCAAGTTCCCTGTGTGGGTCTCGAACGAGCTTTCGGTGATCATCCTCGGCCCGCCTCGATCGGGCAAGAACCTCACCCTTGTGAACTCGATCGCTGCGCTCCATGACGGCCCCGCACTCATTACTGGCGCGAGAGCCGACATCGTGACGGCGGTTGGCGCGTACCGTGCGCTGCGTGCCAACCGCCCAGTGATCGTGCTCGATCCCGAGCGCCAGATCGGCGAGCTGCCAGTCTGGCTCAAGCGCGGTTGGGTCGACTTGCTCCACGGATGTACACGACCGTCGGTTGCGCTGCGTCGGTTCCTTCACCTCGCCGCAACCCAGCAGCGCATCGAACGTGCCGAAAGCGGCACGACTGGTGGAGACGGCCGCGTCGAGGACTTCTACATCCGTCAGGCGGCGCAGATCATCGCTGCGTGCGCTGTCGTCGAGACTGTGCGTGCCAAGGCCGAGGGCAGGCCAACCGACGTTCAGCGAGTGGCTTGGCGGTTTAGGGCCATCATCAACTCGGCGCGAGGCATCTCGCCGCTTGCCAGCGTCAGCCGTCGCAACAACCCGAACACCCTCGAGGGCCTAGCCTACGACCTCGAGGAGATCCGCAACGAGCTCCTGATACAGTACTTGGTCGACAGACTCGGCCCGCTCGCCAACCTCGACGTCGACCAGCTCATGATCTGGATTAGCGCCTTCCTGCTCTATCCGGTGCGTTCAGAGATGCGCATGGCACAGCATCCACGGGGTGATGAAGTCGCCTCATGGCTCGAGCGAAAGCTAGCTTCGCAGGACGGCGAGTTTCGCACTACGAGCGTGTCCGGCGTGCACGGCACAGTGCCCAAGGTGATGATTGTCACTGCCACCGTCGGCGTGCTGCTTGATCAGCTCATCGAGGTTCTGACGAAAGCAATGCTACCTAACGAAGACCAGCGCAGAAGGCACACCGCACCGGTGCGTGCTGGCTTGGTCAGCACCTTTGAGACTTCTTGGAGGGCTATGGCTGGCTACTTGCCCGAGCCTTTGTCGCAACGGATCATCACCAACAGCGGTGACGTCGCACTGAAGCTTCTGGGCGCAAGCGGCCAGTTTGCAACGTTGCAACGTCGCTTCGAGGCGCTGATCGACACGTTGATCGACAACGGTATCATCACGCGCAACCAGAGCAAGCTGGCGTTGAGCAACGACATCACACACCTCTACCAGAGCAGCCCGCGTCCTCCAAAGATGCCTGGCGCCCCGGGTACACGTCCTGACATGTCGACACCTGACATGTCGACATCCGATGCAGCGACGATGTTCGTCAGGCGGTACCCGTTCCATGCGTTGACGGTGCTGGTGGCCGATCTGCTCACGCAGGCAGGCAACGCACTCGCTATCGGCAATAGCGTTGAGTCAGGCCGTTCGGTGCTCATGCTGGTGCCGCTGCTCGAGTGGCTTGCGGTCGAGCTTGCTCGGCTGCTTCCAGAGGAGAGCATCGCTGCTGACATGCGACAAGTTCGTTCGCCCCTCGAGACGGCGAACGAGCGTCAGGCGTTGGCGATGATGACGTCCCTCCACAAGATCGACGATTGGGCGATCGCCGTTCATAGTGATACCGAGCTCCAGCAGCGAGCACTGGGCTTCATGAAGACTATCGATGATGCCAGGATTCAGCAGCAGATGGATGCGCTGTTCGCACGGACGGACGATCCCGAGGCAGCAGAGCTTGCCAATATGCAACGGACTATCGAGGCGCAGGCAACGAAGACCGACGACACTTACCAGACCTTCATGATGTCGTTTGCTGAGAAGCTGATCGAGCTGGTCGACTCACCGCTTGTGGCGTCGATCACCCAGGCGTCGCCAGGTGCCGTGCGCGTCGATCCGCGCAATGCGCTTGATCCGCGCAGCACCGTCTTCTTGATCGCCTCGGCCACTCAGCAGCGTCTGATCGCGCCGGTGATCGTCGCCCTGATCTCGGACGTCGTGGCTGCATCCGCAACTGTGCGCGCCGAGCAGCAACGCGAGCGCAACGACGGCAACGCACGGCTGGCTCCACCGCTTGGCCTGATCCTCGACGAGTTCACCTCACTAGCGCCACTACCTGCAGATTTGCTCACGGAGATCCTCACCACCGGCTCCGGTTCCGGGATCCGGCTCGTCGCGGTGATCCAGTCGATGCGCCTTGTCGAGGCCATCTACGGCACGCTGGCCCGAGGCATTGTGGACAACGCTGGCGTCCTCATCGTGCTGCCGGGCCTTACCGAGGTCGATACCGAGGCGCTCGCACGTCGCGTCGGATCAGCGACCGTGATGATCCGACGTGGTAACGATGACTCGATCACCAAATCCATGGAGGAAACCCAGATCATCGCGCCACACCAGATCGCTGCCTTGCCGCGCAACCTGGATCTCGCGAAGGAGCCCAACCGACGCTGGTCGACTGCGCTCATGCTGCGTCAGGGGTCCCCGCCGATAGTGATCGAGCTGCCAGCGTTCATCGAGGCACCGTGGTTTGTCGACTCGCAGCGCATCCTCAGTAGGGTAAACAGTTCAGTAGGGTAAACAGTAACGTTGCCTAGGCAGGTTGGCTTAGCCAGCGCTACTGCGCGTAGCTGCTGCGTGCAGGGGACTCACCAGCAGCCTGAGACTTTCCGCTGCGAGCGTGCGCGAACCGTCGCGAGAGCACGAGACGAGCAGGGTGCAGGCAAGGCAGCCGTTGCGGCGGCAGGTGCAGCGAGTGACTTTGTGCTCTGCCTCGATGATGAATTCGTCGAGCCGTCCGGCGATGAGATCGACGCTGCCGTCGCCACCTGGTCGATCCCAGAGCAGAATTGCCCGGCGCGTGATCCTATGGGCAACGTGGAGCGACGGAATGCCCACTTCCTCGGCAGCGATGAGCAGCGCATGCACCAGGCCTTCGTCCACCATGTCGTGCGTTTGGAGCTGCAGCGCCCGGGTGCGCTGCCGTGATTCGTAGGGCTTGGGCAGCGCACGGTGTGTGCCGTCGGTACAACGCAACCGCGTTGCGCTGATGATCATGAGGGCATCGCCGATGACAGCCGCGACTCGACGCGACGCGACCGATGTCGCGTCCCCTACCGGAATGAGCCGTGGTGAAGCCACGACCTCGGCAAGAGGCTTCTTCGTCTCACGCACCAGGATCGTTGTCCCGACATGGCCGAGAACCTCGAGACGTCGCCCGTTCCTCCACGGCACGACAGCTCCAGGCGTGTAGCGCATCACCGCATCGTTCGTGCTCACGCAACCAAGGACGCCAGTTGCGGTACACAGCTTCCGCTCCCTGCTGCTTTGGCGGTGTTTTTCTGGCACTGTTGGCATCTTGTCAGGAACGATGCCTTCAGGTGTGTCAATGAGTACGCCGTCGGCAAGGAGCCGTTGGATCTCGACCTGCACCGGCAAGGGTTGGAGTACCAGTTCCTGCTTCGACAGGGGCTTCTCCCACGCTGCTCGAAGCAGGTGCTCGCGCATGAGCGAGGTGTAGGGATTGCACGCTACTCGAATCGGCCCGGTGAAAAGCTCGCGCAGGATGGCAGGGTCGTGCAGCGCTTCACTCAGTGCTGCGTTGGCAGCACGAGAGAGGACGATGAGGGCATCCCTTCCGCGACGCCCGGCGCGACCTGCCAGTTGCTGCAGGTTGGCTTGCGAGGTTGGCAGGTCGAAGGCCACGACCGCATCAGCGGGTACGTCGACGCCAGCTACCAAGGTGGTCGTTGCGACCACCACGGGGATCGTGCCGTTGCGCGTTCCGTGCTCGATGGCAGCTCGCTCCTTGTGCGACACGCCTGCGTGGTGGACGGCGACGGCCTCTGGCCCCAGGGTAGCGACGAGCCGTGAAGCCACCTCCTCCGCGCGCGGCCGCGAGGCGACGTAGGCGATCACTTGGCGGGAGCTGCGCACGAGGCGCGAGACCACCGCAGCGCACGCCTCGTCACCACCATCGATTGCCACGATGTGGCGGGTGGGAACCGGCGCTCCCGACTTGGTGATCACCTCGACGTCGCCCTGCACGCTGGTGACCGCACTCAGGTGACCTGCCGGATCGGTGAGCGTTGCCGACGCACCGACGGCCTGCACCGTTCCGTGGACGTGCCGAAGTGCTCGACGTACTGTCCATGCCACGTCCACACCGCTCACGCCGGTCACCAAGTGCAGCTCGTCGATCACGAGGTATCGCAAGCTCGACAACCACTCGCTCCAATCCCCACCAGGCTTTATCGAATACAAGTGATGGGACAGCATCACCGGATTCGTCGCGATGATCTGCGGCCAGCGATGCTGCGGACCTGCTAGCAGGGGTGCGATATCGTGTTCGCCGTCGGCGAGCGCAATATGCACGTCAAGTGCCTTGGCGACAGGGCCGAGCCCAGCGATCTGATCTGCTGTGAGCGCCTTGGTCGGGAAGAGCAGGAGCGCACGTTGCTCTCGGTTGGCGCGCAACGCCTCGAGCACCGGCACGGCCCAGGAGAGCGACTTGCCGGATGCGGTCGGTGTTGCAAGCACCAGGTGCTTGCCGTCGCGGATGCTCTGCCATGCGGCAACCTGATGGCTCCAAGGTTTGCGAACCCCTCGTGCGAGCAGGGCGCGGCGCATCTCTGGGGAAAGCCAAGACGGCATCTCGACGGTGTTGCCAGCCTTGCCGGGCAGGTCGATGCGCACAGTGAAGGAGCTCGAGCTCATGACGCGCCTCGCTGTGCTAGCTCCACCATCCGCTCACCAGAGGCTGCGATGTCCCAAGCCGAGCGCAGGTGGCGTGCCTTGCCACAGCCACGGCGCTCGTTTGCACCGACGATGACAGAAGGATACGTCCGAAGCGGAGCCGCGCCGTGGCCGTTCGGCGGTACCAGGATTGCGTCAGGGAAGGCCACGAGCAACCCGCCAACGACGGCCTGAGCCCAGAGCAGGCCGTCGATGGAGATGACGCGCTCCCGCACGTGCCATGAGGGTTGCACAATGCTCTCCACCGCTACCAGCGAGGCTTGCGTGCTCTTGACCAGACGCTCGACCGTGTTCACGCAGCCTCGCACCCAGGCTCCCAAGGTGTCATCGGTGCCCCGTCGCAGGAGGGAGGCATCGAGCAGGGTATCGCCACAGCGCACGACGATACCCGTGTCCTGCCCACCAGGATCGACACCGACGATGACCATGCCTTCTAGCATGCCAGATACCTTTCTGGGGTGCAACGGCGGCGTGCAGGAACCCGTTGTTGGTGCGGATACACCCAACGATGACTCGTTCACGCACACAACGGTCCCGCAGCACTCAGGGTACAGGTACCCGCACCAAGAAGACTGCGCCTGATCTCCGGCTCCAGATCGCCAACCTGCTGCTTGAGCGCATCGAGACGGTGAGCGCACCGTGGCAGAAGCCTTGGAATGCTGGTGAAGTCCGGGCGCCGATCAACGCAGTCACTAGCGCTCCGTACCATGGCGTCAACCATTGGCAATTGATGTTGTCAACGCCGGATCCGACGGATCCCCGATGGTGCACCTACAAGCAGGCGCAAGACCAGGGCTGGCAGGTTCGCGAAGGGTCGCACGGGGTGCGCATCGCGGTCTGGAAGCCCTACGAATACTGGCGCACCGAGGATGAGATCGAAGAGCTCGAGGAACAGGGCGTAACGGACGTCGAACCGGTGGCAACGCGGTACTTCGTGCGCCATTACACCGTCTTCCATGCCTCGCAGATCGACCACATCCCCCCGCTGGTGCCGGCTGAGCAGAATCGGGTAACCGATGCCGAGCCTGATCCGCGCATCGCCGAACTGGTGCGTGCGCTCAGGGTTTCGTTTGCCTATGGCGGCGGTGCTGCGTTCTATCGGCGCAGCGAAGACCACATCCAGATGCCGCCGCTCGAAGCCTTCTTCGACGCGACCTCGCACGATACGGTCTTGCTCCACGAGCTTTCGCATGCGACCGGTCACCCCTCTCGCCTCAATCGCGAGCCAACCGGTGTCTTCGGCACCCCGACGTATGCGGTGGAAGAACTGCGGGCAGAGATGTCGGCAGCGATGACCGCCGCCTCGCTCGGCATTGGCTTCGATCCGGAAGCGCAGCAAGTGGAAGATGGGCGTGCGAGCCTCGCCAACCACGCGGCCTACCTTGCCTCATGGCTTCAGGCTCTACCCGAGCAGGAGCGCCAGAGCGCGATCATGGGTGCCATTGCCGATGCGCAGGCCATCAGCACGTACCTGCTCGCCCGCGTGCCCGTGCTCGCACCCACCGAGACCGAGCGTGAGGTAGAGGCAACGGGCGAGGAGATGAAACCAGCAACAGCCATGCGACGGACTGCGTTTCGCATTTGACTCCTCCCACACCTGAAGTTGTGGGAGGAGTAAAATCCTTCGACAGCTTCGGGATTTCAACACGTCGCTGCTCGCACTCGCGGAGGGCACGAGCGAGATCGAGCACCTGGACGAGTCGCGCGAAGACGAGTTCAGGGAGCTGGCTTGTGCCTTCAACCAGTTCCGCGACCGGATGAGCGCGCTCATCAAGCGCGTCGCCGAGTCGGTGGGTACGCTGCTCGACAACACGCAGAGCCTCATGGCGGTCGTTGGCGGGCTCAGCGACGGCTCACACGAGACAGCGGAGCGCGCTCACCACACCGAGGCCGTTTCCAAGCAGGTGCATGACAACATCCAGTCGGTGAGCATCGCAACCGAGCAGATGTGGTTGGCGATTGGCAAAATCACGCGCTCGGCTGCGGATGCGGCGAACGTGGCATCCAACGCCGTCGAGGTCGCCACCTTGACCCAGGCGAGGGTTCAGACGCTCGGGGAGTCCTCTGCGGAGATCGGCACCGTCATCGACACCATCACTAGCATTGCCGAGCAGACCAATTTGCTCGCGCTGAACGCCGCCATCGAGGCTGCGCGAGCAGGCGAGGCCGACCGGGGCTTTGCGGTGGTGGCGAACGAGGTCAAGGAATTGGCTCGCCATACCGCTCAGGCCACCGAGGAGATCGGTGCCAAGCTCGAGGCGATCCGTGCGGAGAGCCTCGCCGCGGTGGAGGCGATCGGTCACATCACCGAGGTGGTCGCAACCATCAACGACCTGCAGTCCTCGATCGCCTCGGCGGTGGAGGAGCAGTCGGTGACGACGAACGAGATCAGTCGAGTCGTGGAGCTCGCCACCAACGGCACCAGCGAGATCGCTACTGCAGTCGAGACAGTTGCCGAGAGCTCGGGGCAAGCGCTGCGCTCGGTAGAGTCTGCTGGTGAGGTGCTAAGTCAGCTGTACGACATTGCCAAAGGGCTCGGCGCGCTCGTGGATCACCAGAGCTAGCCGGGGCTTTCGGGCCACACAGTCTCACCGTGCTCACCACAACGAGCGTGGTGAGATTGCGCCCTTGATGTCTGCAATGGCAGCAGGATCGCGCTGGACGACACGCTCGTAGGTCGAGATCTCGTACTCGCCGTCACGCCGCCACCCAGCGAAAATCCACGGAGCGCTGAATAGCCAACCGTTGTTGCGCACGAAATTATCCATACGTGCGAGCCTTTCGTCGTGTGGCGCAAAGGTCGGCATGTGAACACTCACCATCGAGTGCAGGGTAACGTATTCACCGTCGAAGCGCATGGCGCGCAACAGCACCTTGTGAGTCTCGTGGTCGTAGCTGCCCGATCGTTCTTTCAAATCGACGGAAAGAAAGAGGGTGGCGAATGCAGTAGGCTCGACGCGATACCCGATGCCAAATGGTGTAAAGCATGCTTCATGGGGCCCTGCCCATCCAAGGTTGTACAGCTTCTCCCATGTGTCATCGGTCATAACACCATCAGGGCACGTGATGCGTGCAACAGTCTCTGTGATTGAGTCAATGTACGAGTTGACTTGCGACATCACATCGAGCGTATTCTCAGCCGCTCTCAGTACAGCCCAATACATCACTGGCATGTATTCTCCTTTCAGTCGCTACACCATTTGGTAGTTTGACGGAATCGAAAACTCGACCTTGAAGTCTGGCGGCTGCTCCGACGACACCGCATCGACTCTCACAGCACCCCAACTGAACCAATTGTCCACCTTGACCAGCTCATCGAATGTTGCGATCGCGTTCTTTGGCGTGATCAGACCAGCGACCGTGCCGTTCGGGTCAATCACCAACTTCACAAGATCCGGTGTTTCGAACAAACCACCAATCAGTTCTCCTTTGATTGTGCCAGACACCACGACCTTCCGAACCTGTCCTTTCGGAAATGGGGGCGGGGGCGGCGGTACCTCGCCGTGCCCCCCGATGATGTCGTCGGCGGCGATGGCAACGACGAAGAAGGTTGAGCCGATCGTTGAGTTGATCTCCGCGATCACACCGAAAGCGGCTCCAAGCGTCTGTGTGAAGACCGTCATGAGTGGCCGCCACTCGGTGCCATCGTAGACCTTGCCGTCGAAGCTATCGAGCTGGGCAAACAGTCTCTCAACCGTGGGTTGCTGGATCACTAGTGCCTTCATGCCATCATTATCGCCGCCCGGACTGACATTCTGCAAGGGCCGCCGCAGATACCACCTTCCGACAGCTACCAGCTAGAGGAATCGGTAGTGGGACGGAATGCGGCACTCGACCGCAAGGTGATCCGGCTTCTCCGACAGCAGTGCATCAAGGCGCACGGCACCCCAACTGAACCAGTTGTCCAGCTCGACGAGCTCATCGATCGTTGCAACCGCGCTCTTCGGCGCGATCAAACCGGTGATCGCACCGTCCGGGTCGGCCACCAACGTCATCAGCTCCTGCGTCTCGAACAAGCCAGCGATAGGTTTGCCGTACAACACGGTGGACAACACAACCTTCTTGACCTGTCCGTTCGGGAAGGGGGGCGGGGGCGGCGGTACCTCACCATGACGCCCGATGATGTCATCAGCGACGACGGAAGCGACATAGGTTGAGCCGACCTCTACGATCATGCCGTACGCACCCAGGAGCGTCTCGGTGAAAGCGAGTGCTAGAGGCTGCCACTCGGTGCCGTCGTAGACCTTGCCGTCGAAGCTCTGGAGTTGGGCGACCAGGTCTTCGATCCTCGGTTGCTGCGTCACGTAAGCTTTCATGCCTCTAGTATCGCCGCCCGGGCGCGCACCCTGCAAGGGCTGCCACAAGGGGGTACCGTCCTGGCAACAGCTAGGTGCACCGCTTGTGCAACAGGCCGGACTCACGTGAGTCCGGCCTGTAGACATGGCTGCTCGAAACCCTGAGCTTAGCGCACCGTAGAGCGGCTACCTCGACCTCGACGTCGCAGCGGAGGCAAGCTTGGCTTGGGATCGGCCCTACCAAACAGCTCCGTAGTGTCGTCTACCAGCTCGTTGGCATCATCGAAAGACTCCTCGACATACTCAAAGGACTCGTCATTGGCGCCGTCCTCGGACTCAACGTCGATACCACCATCAAGGTCGTCGTCGAGCAACAACGCCTCTTCTGAGGCGACACTGCCAACGATCTCGTTCTCGCTTCCCGCGTCGCTTCCCACATTGCCCAAGGCGACAACCGACCCGACGTGCTCCGGCTCCGGCTCCGGGGTTGGCTCCAGCTCTGTGAGCCCATAGCGCTGCAGCTCGCTGCGTTCGCCGAGCAGCTCCGTGAGCTCGTCGAGACGGAGCTTTTCGGCGAGCAGCTCCGTGAGCTCGCTCTTTGGCATACGCAGCGCATAGAAGACCGCAGGCCGTACCGTGTTGATGGCCTGCGTTCCAGTCGCAGTCCTCATCGTCGCACGCATCCCGACCAGCCGGATACCGATCACGAGCGGATCGGTGCCTTGCGGTACCGTGGCCAGCTCGCGTGCGAAATTCGCCGCGTGAGAAGACTGCCATACCGACACCAGCTTGCCGACCGTTGGAAGCATCAGCGATCCGCGCAGGCCAACCGACGGCCTGCACTTCGACGCTTCTGACGTCGAGCAGGAGCACGGCCTCTGCGTTCTGGTCGTGAGATCGCTACACGTTGTGCCATCACAGGAACCAACGAGGTATCCGCTCTTATCGCGCTCCTCAAAACGGAACCGTGTCTCCTGTTCGTCGACGATGATCGAAAGCACCGTCTCCTTCGGCAGATCGAGATACCAATCGGCCTCTCGCTTCGCCCCATGCGCATCCGGCCACTGCTCACGGAGCATCTTGGCGCTGGGCTCGTGATCCGTGATGATGCGTGGGTGATCGAAGCGCTGTACCCCGCGAGCACCTCGCTCCCCGAAGACGATCTTGACCGGGGCGCGCCGTGGTGTCACAAACGTCAGGCGCTGACGAAAGCCATCAGGCATCCAAGTGGTATTCATGTCTCTCCTCTCGTTGATGTGTTGGTGGTGAAACACCGTCACAAGTCTAGCACATCAGGACACTTGCATTCCGGCAGATTTGCGTGAAGTTTGCTTGCCAATTGAGGCGAGCATCTGCTGAATGCTGCGTGGATCGGTTTGCAGGGCATTAACAACCCGTGACACGCTACCGTACTGGAGAACCAGTTCTCGTACCGCGACCTCGTAGTTGCAGTTCGTCGACTTTGCGATTGCACGTAGCCGATTACGTACCGTCGTTGGCATCTCGCTCGTGACAGCCACAGCGTCTGGTACCGGCTCTTCCAGCGTTGGGGCGGTTGCCGTAGAAGCAACTGTGGTACCCGGATCGGCACCGAGCTCCAGCTCTGGCTCCGGCCCCATCTCCGGCTCCAGTTCCGGCTCGCCCGACTCCTCTGGCGTCGTCGGCGTCGCCTCGACGATTGGAATCGTGTCAGCCTCTGGCGTTTCGGTGATCGTGTCGGCATCAAATAGTGCCAATGAATTTCGGTTACGAGAGGCCATCACGTACGTCGCGATTGCAGACAGTGCTTGAGCAAAGCGCGTATCGGCATAGCTTGCCGTCCGGTAACGATGCGCAGGGCCGTCGAACGGCACGTGAATAATGACGCCTTGGTCTGCGAGGGGTACATACTCGCCATTGATCTCGACTTCAAGCTTCCATGTTCTGGAGTACAGCGCAAGGTACAGCTGTTCGTAACCTTCTGCATCAGCCAGGGGAACGCGCCTGCCAGGAGTTGTCGTGATTTCGGTCATCCAAACATCGTCGAGATCAGCGATGTATGGAGCAGTTGCATAGAGTGCCAGCTGTGCCCACCAACCAGTCGGATCGGGCGAGCGCTGCGTCTTCCAGTCGACGACTGTGAGCGACCCATCCTCGGGAGAGCGAACGATGAGATCCGGCGAGCCAGCGATGCCGATGTGTGGCTGGACGGCGAGCAACTCGACACCCACAATGGCGTTCGGATTGTACTTAAGCCATCGACCGAGCAGCTCGATACCGCGCTTGGCTAATGCGACGTCCGCATCGTTTGTCCCCTCAAGGAGCATCGACTCCCAGTCCACACGCCACTCGCGGGTTGCGCTGATCTCGCGGCACGCACGCTCCAGCATGGCATGTACGCTGGTGCCCCGCTCGCCCGCTGCGCTCATGTACGCCTTGCCAGCGTACGCATAGCGCTCGAACCGCTGCTGCGGCGAGTCGTCGAGCGTCGCAGCGTCGCTCAGCGCGTTCACCGCCTCGACGAAGGGGCCGAGTGCATTCGCGATCACCTTGGCAGCCTGTGCTCCTGGAACCTGCTTGTGCTGTGCCAGCTTTGTAAGCGCGTTCTGCGCAGCGTCGTACGCACGGCTCACCTCGTTGGTGATCTTCTCGACGTCGCGCTCCAAGCGACCGGCTAGCTCGGCGAAGTCGGCAGCTGCCAGCAAGGCCCCGGGGATAGCGTCCCATGCGATGGGCTGCTCAAGCGAGCCTGCTACAGGAGGAACCAGGCCGTCGTCGATGCCGAAGCTGCGCAGCACCCGCTCCACGGTGTCTTGCTTCAGGTTCTTCACCTTCACGCCACCCGGGTACTCGCCTGCGATGACCCGCGTCAGCTCGAGTGCTCCAGCATGAAGACGCTCGTACTTGCCTGGTGGCAGCACAGGGCCACCCGTGATCTCGTAGCTCCATGAGCTACGAACGATCTGATGACCAGCCATCTCGTAGCGTTCTGGCTCTTGCCTCATTCTCTACCTCCTGGGCTCTCGTGGTGTGAGCAGTCTACGTCGAGGCTCGGACACCGACTATGTTGTGTGGGCTGACCAGGCAAACCGGCGCTCATGGCTCGTTTTGGCGCGAAGGATGCCAGCTGCTTATGCGGTTGGCGTGACGTCCGCCGTGGCACGACCGTCGGCATCTCCGTCGCAAGGTGATGGCGATACCGCGAAGGTGCCAGCACAAGCGAGGGCGGTAGGTGCGCGAACACAACACTTCACTTCAGCGCTTCGAGCCGCAGGAGGCGTCACTCGTTCTGGTCGCGGAGACGCAGACTGGCGAGCGCTGAACGCAGAATCAACGGCGTGCCGACGGCGATGATCCTCTTCCGGTCGTGTACGATGCCGTACACGACCGTACGCGCTTGGGGATTGGCGGGCTGGGAGATCGGCTCCGTCCAGGCCACCGCATAACCAAGTTGCTCCACCTCTTGGGTTACACGGGCCTGCGTGCGCGTGTAACGATGAGCGCCAAAGATTCGGCGCAGGTCTGCGAGGATTCGCCGTAGTGAGCCAGCAGCAATGACCGCCCAATCGCGCGTATCCAGCACCGCGTACAGGCGTCGATCGTGATCAAGTGGCAAAAACTCGAAAGCATCGGGCTCCCCTGCCTGGGCGAGCAAGCCGGCGATCTGCTCGAGCATTGACTGCTGGGAGGCTCCCATGCCCCTGAGCCTATCGCAGGTACGGTGCTCAGGTACGGTGCTGATGACTGGCCGCTTTGCCGCAGCAGCGGTGTCGGCGGCTTGACTCGACCATGCAAACACGGTATGGTATGCGCATGCCACGCGAGGCGCTGCGGACGGCGATCCACGAAACCGTCCCCAGCGACATAGCGTGGTGCGAGGGGTCGCGGGTGTGGATCGCGGCGTCTCCAGACAGCCGCCTTGCGAAATGGCTGGCCGCACACAAGGCATACTGGGATCCGGAACGCCGAGCTTGGTGGCTTGGACGTGCCAAATTCAGCGCTGAGCTTCTGGAAGAGATTCAGGCTCATGTCCGACGTGTGAGCTGGGTTCGCGATCTGCGCGAGCACGGTGTGCGCGTCGAACTCGACGGCCCGCCCGAGCGCTGCAAGGAGCTCGTGCGCACTCACGGTGGCATCCGCATGCGAGGCACGACGTACGTGGTGCCGGACTTTGCCAGCGCGAGTGCGTTGTGCGAGGCTGCGCGTGCCGAAGGCATCACGGCGCGGTGGTATGAGTCGTCTGCGGAAGCAGCGACGGGCGATACTGGCACCGGCGAAGCTAGTACCGGCGATATTGGCGGGGCTGCATCGGCAGCAACCGAGACCCCAGACTGGGCAACACGTGCTATGGTAGCGCTGACACACGCAACACCCGTTGTGGCAGACGTGCCGGTCGAAGAGGAGGTAGCGCGTATCGTGGTGGGATCGACGACCGTGGCGTCGGTGCGACGAGTGCCCGGCGTACCAGGCTTGGTGCAAGTTTCCATCAACGGGAACCGCTGGCTGGTTCCAGACTGGCCCGTCGCCAACGGCGTGGAGGTTGCCATCACGATGATCGCCCAGGATGACGATCACGGCCCGCAAGGATGCGAGCATGGACGATCTGGTCGCTAGCGGGCACGCTCATCCGAGCATGCCCCTTGACACGACCAAGCGGGCACTCCGTGACTTGCAGACGCTGGCCGATGAGCTGGTCGCAACCAATGCGGTGCTCTGGTGCGAAATCACTCGGGTGAACCGTCGCGGGCGGCCACGGCTTGTGGCGGTAGCTGGGATCAAGCCCGATGACCCTCCAGCCGTCGTGCTCCCCATCCTCAACCACCCTGACTGGTACGTTACTATCTGCTCCGAGGGCACGAATGCCCAGCTTGTGGCACAGCTCATCAACGAGAAGCTGCGTAGTGCAGTACTCACCAGCACGTTGTATGTGGAACGACAACTCGCAGCCGAGTCGCTGCACAGGGATCGCGATACCGGCATTGGCACGCAGGAGTCCTTGCATCGCTGGCTAGGCCGACAGCACGGCGACGTCACGCTGTGCGTCATCGAGCTGGCGTCCTTGCGAGAGCATGCGTTGACCCTCTCCGATGACGAGCAACGCAATCTGTTGCGAGCCGTTGCCACGTCGCTCGGGGTTCAGGTTGCGAAGACGTTCCACCACGGAACCCTGGCACGGCTCG
>Ga0080006_1245695_pt1 | contig 31665 bp, 32 predicted proteins | sample RS3BMetagenome_FD_69209 | JGI IMG/M metagenome (GOLD analysis project Ga0080006, IMG submission 69209) | Ferric oxide microbial mat and aquatic microbial communities from Rainbow Spring, Yellowstone National Park, USA - RS3B (SPADES... ...
CCACCAACCGCTCAATCTCCCCACGGCTGCGACGACCTACCAACACCCCTGCTTCCACACTCATGACCAGAGTTCATCACATACCTTCACCGGAAAACAGGTGGGTTGCTCGGCCGCTTACTATTCGTCATAGTCTCGCGGTTCCAGAAATGTTGTCATGCGATCGTGGACCGAAGCCACCAATTCGTTAGGATCACCGGTGAGTATGGCGAAGGCGCGCTCCCATTGGCCGGTTTTGGGGTTCTTCCAGAGCTTCCAGAGAGCGGCCATGCCGAACGGCTCCTGGCCGGGAATGGTGATCTCGTACTTCGGCTTCTTCTCCCCTGCGGGCATCTTCTTCCACTCAAAGATGGCATCGCCGGGAGCGATGGCGCGTCCGGTTTGAAACGCATCCTTCCAGAAGTTCGCTTGGGCTATGCCCTCCGAGCGGGCATTGAAGAGCAGGCGGTCGGGGAGCTTGAACCCCCAGCGCATCATCTCGATCTGACGTTCGCCTATTTCGTTCGTGTAGATGATGGGCTGCATAGACTGCGGACGCAGGTCATCACCGGGGGCGAAGTCAGTCTCTTTGAGGCCGGCTTGAACTTGGAAGGTCCGCACCACCTTCTGCTTGTCAGACTTCCGTTTGAACCGTCCACACATGGCAAACCTTCCGGCGCGGCTTTCGACCGTAATTATTCTGCCTTTATTCTCCAACGACTTACAAACGATTGCACTCTTTTCAGAGCAACTTGAGTTGGCGGAAGGTAACCTGATAGGCGAAGATAAAGCGAATACGCCCATGCCCTCCGCCGCCACAATCCGGGTCCAGATCGAATTTACGTTAGCGCAACGTGTGCCTGCAGCGCTCACGCTCAAGATCAAACAAGCGCCGGAAGTGTTTGCGAGCGGCATGGCGGAGGTAGACGCCATGCTTGGCGGTGGCATCCCGCGCGGAACCATCACCGAAGTCAGCGGCCCATCCTCCACGGGCAAGACCTCGTTTGCTCTTTGTAGCCTTGCTTCGATCACCCAGCTTGGTAATGCCTGCGCTTGGGTCGATGTAAGCGATGCCCTGTCGCCGGAGATGGCGGCGGCTTCGGGTGTGGAATTGCGGCGACTGCTTTGGCTTCGCATGTCTGCGGAACGCCGAACGAAGCTGGCAGATAAGCCGTGGTCCCGGCTGGAGCAAGCACTGAAGGCAACCGACCTCATCTTGCAGACCGGAGGCTTTGCAGCGGTTGTGCTCGATATGAGCGATGTGCTGCCGCAACACACGCAACGCATCCCGCTAGGGACGTGGTATCGCTTCCGGCTGGCAGCAGAACATGCGCGCACCGCGTTGGTGTTCCTCACGCAATCGCCCTGCGCCAGCAGTTTCGCGACGCTGTCGCTTCGTTGTGATCCGGCCCCGGTCGTGCCATTCAGCAGCCAGGGCGAGACCCCGCTGTTCGAGCGACAGGAGTACCAGTTCGCACGGGAACGCAACCGCAACGAAGGCTCGCCGTTCATGCAGAGGAAACCAGCGCAGCGCGTGAGTTGGTCGGCGGAGACGCTTTGGTCGAGGGTGCGGTGATGTATGCCGTTCTCCATCCATCGAACTTCTTCGCACAGGCCGCGGCGCACCAGCGCCCGGAGTTGCGGAAGAGTCCGTTTTTGGTGCTGGATGGAGAACCGCCAACCGAGATGGTCTTTGCGGCGAACAATGCAGCACGTTCTCAAGGTGTCGAGATCGGCATGACTCGGCTCCAGGCGGAAGCATTCTCGGAAGTCGTGGCGCTCCGTCGTGCTATCGAGCATGAGCATACAGCCCATGCCACACTTCACGATGTCGCGTGCATGTTCTCGCCCCGTATCGAATCGGTGGAAGAGCGGCCCGGCACGTATGCGCTGGATATTCGCGGAATGGATCTTCTGTACGGCGATGCCGGACAGCTCGCGAACAAATTACGACGGAGTGTGATGGCGGCGGGCTTCCTCGCCAACATCGCCGTCGCCGAAAACTTCCATGCTGCGGTATCGCTTGCATGTGGCAGGACTGGAGTCTCCGTCGTGCCGTCCGGCTGCGAGGCGCACGCGATCGGTCAGCTCCCGGTCACGGCGCTCCACCTTGCACCGGAGCATGAAGCGACCTTTGCAGCCTGGGGTATTCGCACCTGTGCGGAACTGGCCGCCTTGGCGGAGACCGATGTCATTGCACGTCTCGGACAGGTTGGAAAGAAGCTGCATTCGCTCGCGCGTGGCGCGTGGCCTCACCTGATGTTCCCGATAGAACCGAGCTTTGAGGCCAGTCTAGTCGAGCGCATGGAGCTGGACTTTCCGGTAGAGGAGCTGGAGCGCCTGCTGTTTCTGCTCTCCCGCATCACGACTACATTGTTGGAGCGGGTTCGCGGGAAAGCACGGGCCATCGCCGCGCTACGAGTCGTGCTCCGGCTCGACGGCGGCGCTCAGCATGAGCGCACCGTTCGTCCTGCGCTGCCATTGCAGGATACGGCGACATTGCTCAAGCTCATTCAACTCGACCTGGAGATGCATCCTCCGAGTGCGGGGATTGTGGGTCTAGAACTTCACGCGCAGTCAACCGCGCCGTATCGAGCGCAGCATGGTCTTTTCCTCCCACAAGCGCCAGAGCCGGGACAACTCGAAGTGATGTTGGCTCGAATGCGGAAGCTCTTGGGAGAACAACGTGTCGGCTCACCGGAGTTAACCGACGAACATCGACCAAACGCTTTTCGCATGGTCCCATTCGAGCCACCGCCACCATGTCGGAGCGAGAGGCAGTCGCTCTCGACGCCTGTGGCTTTGCGCGTGTCGCGTCCGCCGCATATGGTCGGCGTTGCACTCGCAAACCATAGACCTGTGCGGCTCCTCTGGGACGGAGCAACCTATGCCGTCCGCGATGCCGCTGGGCCGGTACGCGTGAGTGGGCAGTGGTGGTCCGAGGCCAACTGGTGCCGCGAAGAGTGGGATGTCCGGTTGGAGAACGGGACTGTGGAACGGCTCTGTCGCATTGCCTTCGATCCACGCTCCCGCTGCTGGTATTTGCAGGGGACGTATGACTGACTACGTGGAACTACATGCGCGGTCGGCTTTCAGCTTCCTCGAAGGTGCCACTATGCCGGAGTTCCTGATGCAGCAGGCCGCGCATCTGGAGATGCCGGCGATGGCCCTGCTCGACCGCAACGGTCTCTATGGCGCAGCGCGTTTTCACATGGAAGGACAACGATGTGGGGTTCGAGCACACATCGGTGCTGAGGTCGCGGTAAGTGATCTGGGGCAACGCCTTCAACCTGCCGCGTATCTGCCCCACCAGCTTCCCGTCGAACCTGTGCGTTTGTCACTTCTAGCTGAATCACGCATCGGCTACCAGAACCTTTCGCGGCTGCTTACGCAGTTCAAGCTACGCGAGACTACCAAGGCCGAAGGCGCGGCGGTAGTTCCGGACGTGGATGAGTTTGGCAAGGGCTTGGTCTGCCTGACGGGTGGCATCGAAGGCCCGCTGGCTGCGGCATTGACTCGCGGCGGTTACGAGGCCGCACATAAGACCATAGAAAAGTTGGTATATCTCTACGGTTCCGGCAATGTCTACGTCGAACTACAGCGCCACTTCGATCGCGAAGAGGAGCATCGCAACCGTGCGGCGATTCGTATTGCGCGTTCGCTGAATCTGCCGTTGCTGGCGACAGGTGGCGTCAGCTACGGCACTCCGTATGAGCGCGAAGTCCTCGACGTCTTTACGTGCATCCGCCACCGCAAGACGCTCGATACTGCTGGGCGCTTACTGAGCCGCAATGCAGAGCGGCACTTGCATACAGCAGTCGAGATGCACCGGCTTTTCTACGACTATCCTGAGGCTGTTGCCAACACCCGCGAACTGTCGGACCGCCTGCAGTTTCAGATGACGGGGCTCGGATACGAATTCCCGGCGTATCCCGTGCCCGATGGAGAGACGATGGATTCGTTTCTTCGCAAGCGCGTGGATGAAGGGATGCGCCGCCGCTATCTTCCTAAGAATGATCCGGCGCTTTACGAGAAAGCCAAGCGGCAAGCGGAACGCGAGCTGCGGCTTATCGAGAAGCTGGGGTTGGCTGGGTATTTTCTCATCGTGTGGGACGTGGTTTGTTTCTGCAAAGACAACGGGATTCTCATTCAAGGGCGCGGCTCGGCCGCGAATAGCGTGGTCTGCTACGCGCTCGAAATCACCATTGTCGATTCGGTTGGACTGGACCTGCTCTTTGAGCGATTCCTTTCGGAGGAGCGTGGTGAGTGGCCGGACATCGATCTCGACCTGCCCAGCGATACCGACCGCGAGCGTGCGATTCAGTATGTCTACCAACGCTACGGTGAGTTGGGCGCCGCCATGACAGCGAACGTCATCACCTTTCGCAGCCGATCAGCTTCGCGGGAAGTCGGCAAAGCACTTGGTTTCGATCAAGAGACGGCGGCGAAGCTCGCTGGCCTCATGAGCGCATGGGAATGGAAGGCTCCGAGCGATACGCTCGAAAACAGCTTCAAGGCAGCGGGCCTCGATATGAAGCACCGACGAATCGTTCACTATCTTCAGAAGTGCGGCGACGTGTTGAGCCTGCCCCGCAACCTTGGCCAGCACTCCGGGGGGATGGTCATCTGCCAGGGGCATCTCGATTCGGTCGTGCCGATCGAACGCGCTACGATGCCTGGCCGGACGGTGGTGCAGTGGGATAAGGACGACTGCTCGGACATGGGCATCATCAAGGTCGATCTTCTCGGGCTTGGGATGCTCGCCGTGCTCAAGGATGCGGCTTACCTCGTCCCGCAGTATTACGGCCAACAACTCGACTACGCGCAGCTTCCGCAGGATGACGCTGTATACGACAGTATTCAGCAGGCCGATACCGTTGGCTTGTTTCAGATTGAGAGTCGCGCTCAGATGTCTGCTCTGCCCCGAACCAAGCCGAAATGCTTTGCCGACCTGTCGATGCAAGTTGCCATCATTCGCCCCGGGCCGGTGACGGGAAAGTTCGTCAATCCCTACATCGCACGCAGGCTCGGGAGAGAGCCCGTTACCTATCTTCATCCATCGTTCAAGCCATTCCTGGAACGAACGCTTGGTGTACCTCTGTTTCAGGAACAAGTGATGAAGATTGGGATGGTCGCGGCGAACCTCACAGGAGGCGAAGCCGAGGAGTTGCGGAAGGCGATGGGCGGCAAACGCTCGGAGTCGATCATCGCCGGGCTGAAGACGAGGCTGCATGAGGGCATGACCGCAAACGGATTTAGTGCGGCAGCACAGGAGGAGGTGATGCGCGTACTCGCGACCGTGAAGGAATTTATGTTCCCAGAATCCCACGCGCACAGCTTCGCCTCCATCGCGTATTCAAGCGCCTACACACGCCATCATTACCCAGCGGCATATACCTGCGCCCTCTTCAACAACCAGCCGATGGGCTTCTACTCACCCGCAACGATAGCGAATGATGCAAAGCGGCACGGCGTCAAGATCGTGCCTATCGACGTACAGCGGTCTGATTGGTTCTGCACGCTCGAAGAGCTGAGCGAGCATGATCGCGTTAGATACGCCAGTCGCTATGCCATCCGCATGGGGATGAAGTATGTGAAGGGATTGCGGCAGAGAGTCGCGGATGCCATCACAGACGCTCGCTTGATCGATGGGCCGTTCGCCTCGGAGTACGATCTTCGCCGCCGTGTCCCGTCGATCAAAAAGGCGGAGCTAACGCTTTTGGCAAAGGCCGGAACGTTCAACTGGACAGGAGAAAAGCATCACAGACGCACCGCTTTATGGAACGCGGAGCGGGCTGGACAATCCGCTGGGCCGCTTTTCGAGCATGTTCGGGACGAACACGAATTGCAAGTCGCCGCTCCGCTTCGGCCCATGACAACTGAAGAGCGGTTGGTTGCTGATTTTGTCAGTACAGGGGTAACGCTAGGCCCGCACCCAATGGCATATCACCGGGCGAAGATGAACGCCGTCGGTGTGCTGCCGGCCGCAAGCCTGCGCGGGATGCCAGACGGAACGTATGCCCGTATCGCAGGAGCGGTGATTGCTCGGCAACGTCCGGGCACAGCCGAGGGCTTCATTTTCCTTAGCCTTGAAGATGAAACGGGCATCTCGAACGCCATCATCAATCCGCAACTGTATGAACGGAACCGCATCACCGTGACACGCGGAAAGTTTCTCCGCGTTGATGGCACGCTCCAGAATCAAGACGGCGTTATCAATGTGCGAGCGTCAGCTGTGCATGTACTAGCGCTTAGTGATGTGGACATGCGATCACACGACTTTCATTGATGTTTATGCCTTACACGGGCGGTGACATTGATGTGATGCGGTCTCCAGTCTCAGGTCAGGTTGTCCGCCGGGCTGAAGCGAAGGCTGGTCTGCACTAGCGAAGCACAGCAGGTTGGGGAAGCCCTTTGCGTAGCGCGATCGGTACACTCACTCAGCCCTTAGCGAGGGCTTGGCTTCCCTATCCGTGCGCGTCAGCACACAAGAACTGTCGGGCGAACACAGCCATCGGCGGATAGAACGGGGCTTCTTGTAATTCCCTGATGGTGGGTGCGAAGGGAATGTGGGATGTCGCACAATGGAAGCATGGGCAGTAGACACAGCAACCGACGCCGAAAGGATCACTACGTCCCGCAGGGCTACCTGCGTGGGTTCATCGATCCGGCACGCGCCGATCTGGACAAACCTCTCTGGCACTACGATCTGCAATCAGGGGTATGGGCAGAGAAAAGTCCGGCAGAGGTTGGATGGGAACGCGGCTTCTACGACTACTTCGACGCGACAACCGATCTTGCACACCCTGATGTGAGGTTTGCCAGATTCGAGCGCGAATTCTCGCTCGTTCGTGAACACATGCTGCAACGGAACTTTAAGGGATGGGTCAAGCAACACAAGCCGTTTTTGCTTGGCTACATGAACATGATGAGGGCCAGGTCGCCACTCCTTATCGCACAACAGACGGCCCAGAACCGATCTCTACGCGGAGCTACCGTTACGAGCGTTGATCACGCCACAAATTCCATCACTGTGGACTCGCTTGAACTGCGACCGTTCTCTGAGGGCATTGTCAGAAATGGTGTCATCAGCCAGATGCGTCAGGAAATCGAGAAGGGTTCCGACTGGATGGGGAATTTCAACTGGTGCCTTCGCTATACGAGGTCTCCTGCAGACCCGTTTATTACGGGGAAGCACACGCTTCTTCTCGAAGGACCGGCTGCGACGCTCGACGAAGCCATGAGGCATCCCGACACCCTGATTTGGTTTCCGATCTGCTGGCAAGCATGCCTTATAGGTAGCCTGCGCAGGTTCGATGAAGGAACGTTTGAGGCGCACCGTTGGGTGCTCGATCATCAGCGCGAGTTATTCAGACGAGACACCACAGGTTACGCGATCTCGCCGACGCGGCTTGATCCATAATAAACTCATCGCTGTGCCGAAAGTTCGTTTGAACGTTGACGTCGATGCCTCATGGGTTCAGGGCTGGTGGCCTCTCAGCCGCTTCGAAAGCTGGTCACGCGAGTACGGGCCTGTGCGCCACACACTCAGCCCTGTAGCAAAAGATAGGCCGATGTACTTCACGTTCTGGTGCAGCCCGGATGAGGAATTCCCGTCCTTCGTGAAATCGACGCTGTCCCGGCAGTATTTTGCTTTTGCCTGTTGCGCCCAATGCGGCACAAAGGCGACTTCATTCCAGACACGCGTCATCATGCAGTCGGAAACTCGACGACTTTATTTGGCCTGCGAGTGTGGGCATCCAGTCTGGCAAATGGAATATGAGCGGTTTGATATTGCTCTGGATGTGATGGAAGATAACGCGAGACGATACCGGCGCAAGAAGATGTTATCGGAAGCTGGTGGTAGACACCGCAAGCAAGACATTGCCGACATACTCGGCAAACAGAGCGGTCGCTGCCTCTACTGCAATCGCCTATTCGGTCCGGATCTGATTCCAACCCGAGACCATCTGCTTGCTGTCACAGAGGGAGGAGGCGACTGGCCGCTGAATATTGTCCTCGCTTGCCGTAGCTGCAATTCGAGTAGATGTGATCTACCGTTCCGAACGTTCTGTCGCATGCTCAGTCCCGCACAGAATAAGCGAATCCTCGTCCATCTGGTCGAGCGTCTCCATGATCTGAACAATGACGAAGCGACGCGGCAGGGATTGACCTGTTTCAACTATGCCCTGACGATCCATGAGCCAAGAGGATTCCGATACAACATGATGAAGAAAGCGCCGGCCGCGAAGCGCAATCTTCTGGTGAACAAACTATTGCCAAAGGGCATGCGTGGAATTCAGAAGGCTTACGTTGCTGTCCTGAGAGCGGAGATTAAGAAGCGTTCTGCCTGAGCCGGTCACTTTACAACCCTATCTTTTTTGATCATCAAAACCTTCTCGCCCTGCCGCCAACGTTGCATAAGATGAGCAATGCCATTCGGCCCACCATTTGTGAACGGCGGAGGCGGCCAGTCCGCTTTCTTTCCGGGCGGCGGGTACATCTGAATGAGCTTCGTGTCGCTGATGCCGGGAGGCGGCTGAATTGGTGGAATGTGTTCAGCGGTGATGTTTGGGAAGAAATGCTCTGTGACAACCTGACAGACGAAATATCCCTGATAGATCGTATTGACGCAGGCTGTGCCGATTCTCGTCCTGCCGCCGTCTACCGTTATGGTGACATCGGTGCCGTGTCCACCGATATGAAATCCATCGAGCGCACCGACCCATACGCGGGTTCGTGGCGGAATCGGATGATGAGGCTCGAAGAAGGCAACGCGCTCCTCGCGGGTGTAGAAATTTTCATTACCAAGTCGGGGCTTGGTTGAATCCAGAAGCATGGCTTTGAGGACGGCCCATTCGGTCATGACCTTCATGCCCCCTGCATCAATGGTGAAAGGTTCGTTCTCCAGCATCTTTAGGAACCGGGGGCGGTTCTTCTGCTCGATCTGGCTCATCCATGTGTTGTTGCAGATATGGCAGACGGTGTTGATCTTCTTTTCAACGTCGTACTCGATGGTCTCCGGTCCTGTGCCCTCCTGCACGCGAAGACCTTGCAGATCGATACCGTTCTTCTTGATGAATTTATGCACCCAATCGGGCCAGAGATGTTCCTCGCTCCCAGATTCGTTATTGCAGAAGATGCAGGGTGGTAATGGCTGTTCGACCTCAGTCATTTTCGTTTTCTTTCGCAGAGCGAGGGCCACGCCGATTGCGGCAAGGCTCGCTGCTCCGAGGATGGCTCGCCTATTGGACATGCCAACCAGCATACATTCCTGACAGTCTGCGCCTAAGCTGCGCTTTTTCAATGAGTTATACTGAGATGGTCGCACAGAAGAGGTCGCGAATGGCGGGATCGGGAAACAACTGCATTTACTGCCGCACCCCGTTGCCAGCTAAGGTTCCGCGTGAGCACCTCATCCCTCAGAGCTTCGGCGTGTTCAAGCCCGATCTCACGCTGCGCTGTGTGTGCGGCGAGTGCAACGGCCATTTTGGATCGAAGCTTGAATTTCAAATGCTGCACGACAGCCTCGAAGGCGCGCGCCGCCTGGAGTTCGGCCTCAAGGGCAGAATCGGCAGTCTTGGTGCCAGAAACATCATGCCGGTTATCGCTGAAGGAGACGACTGGAAGGGTGCGCGAACGCAGATGCGGACTGTTCGGGACGGCAAGGAAAGCACCTACGTTCTGCCGCAGGTCGGTGCCAGACGAAATGACTCTGATGATTTCGAGTGGTGCCTTGAGAAGGACCTAGCCAAAGAATGGGCCGATAAATTTCCGAAGGGGAGCCAGTTCAGGATCGTCGGCGGCAATGGCCCGGAAGACAACAACCGGCTTGTCGAAAAGCTGAAGGTGGTCTGCCCGACATTCGTCTACGGCGGCGTGATGAATCCGCCCTTCAGCGAAGACGGCAGAGTGTTGCTGCATCTGGAGACCACGATCAACCGTACCCAGGCGCGATGCCTCTGCAAGATCGCGTTTAACTACATGGCCTTTACCTGCGGCCATACGTTCGCCACCTCACGCGAGTTTGACGACATGCGTCAATTCATTCGCTACGATGCCGGCGACGAGGCGGGGCGTGTGTTCGTGAAGGAGAAACCAATCATCGCGCAGGAGATCGTGACCGGTCAGCGCGGAACCGACGATCATGTGCTAACAGTCGAAGGGCGCCCGGCAGATCGTACGCTGCAGGTATCCAGTTCCTTCGGCACGGTGAAGAGGCCATCATTGAAATCGAAGTTGATGAGGGAGCCTTTCTTGTCCTTCATCTCATAGAGCGCGGGTGTTTCCTGGAAATGACCGCGCAGATACGTGAACTTGCCATCGCGCCATATCTGCTCAAGCCCAAGCGCATTGCCCTTTTTGGTATCCCAGACGTAGTCGAAGTGAAGCGTGCCGGCATACTGGCTGCGATACGTTTCAGTTTTCGTGTCCTCTGCCTTGAGTTCGGCGGTCTGTGCGGCTTTGGCTGCTGCAGCCTCTTGTTTCGCCTTTTCCAGCTCCGCAGCGGGAACGAAGACCGGCAACTCCGTCAAACGATCTTTCGCGGCCTTGTCGCCGGGGACGACGAACACTTTGGAATCGAAGTGGGGATCTGCGTCGCTCGATACTTCGCGAAGCTGGAGCGTGTATTCATTGCCGTGGTCGGAGACGATGTGGATGTCCGTTGTGCTGTTCGCCACCTTCGGCTTGACGCTGATGAAGCGGCTGGCGATGTGGCCGCCATCGAACACCCAATCGACAGTATCGCCGGCGAAGACATTGGCGACCTTCTCCTCTGCTGGAAGCATGATGAGGGTCGATTGCAGGAGCCCGGCACGGATGGTGGGCGGGGCGTCCGCTTCGGAGACCGTGACAGTGCGCGGCGCGGCCGGTTCAAGGTGGTGCGGCTCGGTAGCGGCGTGTCCGGTCGCAGAGATGAGCGCAAGGCCACAGGTGACGAAGATGAGGATAGGCGGTTTCACGGATATTCCTTTCATGAGTTCTACAGAGTGGAGTTACACAGTCTCGCCCTGGGCGAAGCGCGTGATGCCCTCAGTGAGTCCATACTTTTCAATTAACTTGGCGCGGCGCACGCGGTCTTTGGGTTTGGTGGAGAACGTGGCATAGCTGCGGCTGTCCAGCCTGAGCGTGACAACTTTGGTGAGGCCGTCGCGCCGGATATACAGACCTTCGCGGTCTTGCAAGCTCTCGAAGAGAGCGAGCTGTTGCTCATTCAGCTTGAAAAGTTCTGCATACCGTTTGCGGTTGAACGTAGCGTCTTTGAGGAAGAGAAACGACGTGCAGGAGTTCACGATGCTGTCGGCGTTCGCGCCGAGGTCGTCGGCGGACTGACCAATCATGGTGACGCCGCCGAGGTTCTTGCGAACCGTCTTGATCGAGGCGAGCGCACCGTCCAAGAGCTGCTTGTTCTTCATCGAAGAGAAGATTTCTTCAATGAGGATGTGCTTCGGCACACCGAGATTGGCGGGGTTGTAGAGCACATCATTGATGCGCCGCAAGAGCCATACCATCAACGGTTCTATAAGATCCGCATATTGCTCGTTGTTCACGCCCTGGAAGTCGAAGCACTGGACCCGGGAGAGCGAAAGGCTGTCTTCGACGTTGTCGAAGACGGCGTTATAGATGCCTCTGCCAACCCACTTCGACAGATAACGGTCAAGTTTCTTGGGCAGGAAGAGATTGGACAAACGGCGGTTCTCAGCGTCAAGCAGGTACATATCCTGCACTGCCTTGTGGATTATGTCGTCGTCTTCCGGCTCCAGCTCTGCGCCGCCATTCGTCAATAGGAGCTTGATGAACGAATACAGAAACTTGATGTTGCTTTCGGTGGGTTCGAGAGAGAATGGATTGACACGCGGGCCGTCTTTGCCGACACGATCGACGCGGCCTCCATATAGTTCGACTACGCTTTCATAGCTGCCGCCGATATCGAAAATGTAGGTAAAACCGCCATATTTCTGCTCCAACGCAATCGCCGCGTTCCCGTGGACACTTTTGCCACTGCCTGTAGGCCCGATGATGAGCATCACGCGAACGCCATCCACATACACGTCCTGAAAGAACGGTGTCCGTGTGCGGGTCTCGAAGATGTTGAGGTACTCGTTGTCGAGATCTTCCGAGTGCGGATGGCCACTGTGGGGAGCAAACACAGAGGACAGCCGGGCATGATGATCCTCCGCAAGCCATAGCGGAAAGACATTGAACTTGTGATTGCCGGGGAACATCGCATAGAAAGCTGACAAGTTGCCTAGCGTCTCTTCCATCACCTGAGCGCGGGCGTCGACGAAGATCCGATGCACGGCGGGAACCGTATCGCGAAGCTGCTCCTGGCTACGCGCTGCCAATAACAGTCGGAGCGAGAACTCGCCCTGGGCCTTCTTATCGAGGGCACGGATGACTTCACTGAGGTCATCGACGTTGATGTTTGCAGCCTTTGCGCCAGCGCCAGTTTCGAGTGACGCGGTATCCCGTCCGCTCATTACGCGGGTTAATACGCCCACCTTGAAAAATGAGATGAACTTTTCCTGCGCGTCGATCTCTTTTCGAGCGGCACTCGTAGACTTGACGCGCCATGTCGAGCACAGCACGCTATCGCAACCGAGCGTGAGCAGGCCGGAGAAGAGGCAGGGTCGCGATGCCTCCGGTGTCGCCTTGAGCGAGAACATCTGGACATGGCGCTTGCCCACCTGGAGGTAATCGCTGTGCCATGCGACCGGGCTCTTGACGATCTGCCGGTCCACAGCGGTATCGCTGCGAAGCTGGTCACGCTCGGCCCACTCTTCAAGGTTGAAGAGATAGCTGAAGAACTGGAATGTCTCTGTCTTGTCGAGCAGTCTCAGTCCCAGGGAGCTGCCTAGATGGGATTGAAGGATGGTAGCCGTCTTTTCAAGATCCGACAGCATCCGCGACGTATCGATAGCACTCTCCTGCGGCTTGCGCTCGAACGCCTTGACCTTCGACGGCTCCAGCGTTAGGCACCAGTGAAGATCGATGCGACGAAACCCTGCGGTCTTATTCAGGAAGGCAAGGCGGTCGGAAGCGAACACCTCTGTGATTGCATTCGCATACTTCGGCTGCCGCGGAAGATCGTACCCGGACATCACACGGGTGTACTGATAGAGGCAAGAACCTTCCGGCAGGCCACGCAACGCACCTTCAATCGAGCGCATTCGAGAATCAAGCTCCAGGTCGGTGACGCCCTCTTCGTCTATGCCTGTGAGGGAGAAAAGACAACCGTAACCGCCGCCCTTCAAGGCGAAGATGTTGGCGCTTACGAAGCGTGCAATCGGGACAATGCTGCACGCCGCTCCGGCCTTGGCGAACCACGGGGTATATTTGATTTGTTCAGTGTTTGCGCGGGTCATAATATGACTTCTGGTTGAGGCTCAGGCCCCACAGTTGGAACATCTTCGGGTGGTTGCGAATGATGAGCCATGCGCCAACGGCCATGGTCGGGAAGCTAAGCATCGCAAGTAAGCGGAACCCAACGAGGAAAACCGTCACGTTCACAAACACAATGGCCATCCATGTCGAGAGGTCGAGCCCTAGTTTGGCTCTGGGCCTGTTCATGGCCTGATTGATCGGTAACGGTTCTCCCCGCTTGGTCATGTCGATGCACCTCCTACATCGACTGGCCGGTCAGAGAACCGATCCATCCGGCTCCCCAGCCGAGCACTCCGGCACCGAATAGCGCACCGAAGAGGCCTGGTATAGCATCTTGAAAACGACCACTCATCATGCGGATTCCCGCGAAAATCAGCCCGCCGAAGCAAATAACGGCACCTGCGTAAATCGCGAAGGTCTTAAATGTTCCCATCAGCGTTTGCGCGCCGGAGAAGTCCATCGTTCCTTGCGCGTGGGCAACGCCGGCGAATGTGAGAGCGACCAGAGTCGGACCCATCATGCGCGCGGCACGGAGTAGTTTCTGTTTGGAGAAGTGTTTTGCCCACCTCTGGGTGAGCCGGGAATCGAGCCTGACTTTGATCTGCATTGGGCACCTCAATCAACCGTGGAATCGGTTGCGATATGCGTCACCGTAGAGAGGGTGACAACACGGTGTCCAATAGCTTTTGCGAAGTCGGTTATTCGAAATTTGAATAAGGGTCGGCTTCAGCCGCCTCATCCGGTCCTTAGATGTCGTTGGGATCGATCGCTGCGATGCCCGCGAAGCGAATGAAATCTGATCCGTTTAGAGTCAGAATCTCATTGATTCCATGGGCATACATCGCTGCGGCAAGTCGTGCGTCATGGACCTGCACGCCGGATACGCCATATTGCACGACAATCCTTCGCCATTCGCGGTAGACAGCTTCGGTGTCAGCGAGAAAGGTAAAGCTTCGCTCAATCACCCCAGCATTGCGTTCCGTTTCAGCCACCGTAAGCCCAAAGCCATTTCGCTCCGTCGGGCGTGTCGAAGCATTCCAGAACTCGGTCATGTTCTGCAATGTATAGGCGGGAGTCATGCCCTTTTGTCTGAGGGCATGGACTGCGCCACGCATCAGCGGATATTGCGGGTGATCCCGTTTTGTGAGGCGGAGAAGGATGTTGCTATCGGCTAGGTAGAGGGACGACCCAGCCATCAATCGTGATCCTGATAAAAGCTCTCACGAGATAATGCCGCGTCGGGCAGGGACGGGATCTTGTCCGAATACTGCGCAAGCTCGTCCAGGGAAGCGTCGAACTCCTCCAGACTCAGCTTGGAGGAGTCAGCCATCTTCTGCGAAACCTGCTCGGCCAGCAGGTGCTCGACATAGCTCTGCGGCGTTAGACCGCGCGACTGGACTTGCGCGGCGAGTTCGTCCGGGATGGTGACCGTGACCTGCATGGCTCAAGGGTAGCAAAGGGTCTAAGGAAAGGCCACCTCTATTCGACCGAAGGACTCTCTGGCGGAAATCCAACGACCATTATATGTATTTGCCAGGGTTCGCCACGGCTATCACATCTAAGTCTTTGCATAATAATAGTTTACGGCGAATTGAAATCAAATCGATTCCCATAAACTCCCAAATATACGATCTGGATCTTAGCCGATCTCATAAGCCTATAGCTTCTATGTACTTGCGCCGATTACCTACACTCCCATCCGGCTTCTAGTAAGTTTGCAGACTCCCCTAACCCGCCGAACCACGTTCATGAGATCGCGGGCGAGGTCCAATACGACTTCCCGAAGCCACCAGTAAGTACGTCACATCCCGGCGTTATTCTCTTGGTGCGCGGCGACCTCCGCCGAGCTCGGGTGAAGTCCTGGTTCTGCATATAAGTTGGCCACGCATCGCCAACGCCATCAACGAGCGCATCGGCGATAATGTACTCGTTGATGGGTTTCTCCACCCTAGCAGCGCTAGCCTTTTCAGGGACCACGAGATGTGCTTGGTGACTGCCGGAATCGCTGTTGCCGGTCCGTGAAGGGAGATGTCCCGGGTGTACCCTACACCATACCAATTCGGAGCATAAATCTTGCCACTGCACACAGCGGAATCCGCTTTCACTGATGAGGTTCTTCGAAAGATTTTCAGTTTTGAGTCTGAGCTAAGTGACCGTCTAACTTCGCGCGAGAACGGAAAGCTGGAGTTCAAAGAGACGTTTGACATGGGGAGCGCTGACAAGTATGCGAAGACCGCGGCGGCATTCGCGAATGCGCAAGGCGGGTACATTGTCTTCGGTGTCAAGGATTCCCCGAGGCAGATGATCGGCCTCAAAAGCCAGAACTTCGAAAACTTCGACATCGGGAAAATGACCGCTGCTCTCAATGAATGGTTGTCCCCCGAGATTGAGTGGGAGAGTTACGTTTGGAAGATTCGCGGCTACAAGGTCGGTCTTCTGTTCTTCTCGGAAGCGATTCATAAGCCTGTCGTCTGCATGAAGAACGGCAAAGTAATGCAAGAAGGGGCTATTTACTACCGTTACCGGGGAAGAAGCGAAACCATCAAGTACCCAGAACTAAGGCGTATCTTGGAGGAGCAGAAAGAGCGCGAACGAAACCTGTGGTTCAAGCAGCTCAAGAAAATGGCGGATGTCGGCGTTGAGCAGGTTGCTGTGCTGGATTTGCAGTCTGGGGAGGTCACAGGAGCTAAAGGAAATTTCTTCATATCTGAGGAGCTTCTTCCTAGGCTGCAGTTCCTGCGCGAAGGTCATTTCGTGGACACAGAAGGTGCTCCAGCCCTTAAATTGATTGGAGATCTACATGCCGCAGAAGGACCGATGTTTCACTCCACGATCAAGGTACCCACTACGCTTCGGGAACCGGAGATTTTCGGAGCTTTTCTCCGCAGAGAGGCCGTGATAAATCCCACGGATTACATTGCGTCTGCATGCTATGAACAATCACCGTTCTTTCCCCTGTACTACTTCATTCAACAGACTACGGAGTCCGTTCCGGACACGGTCGAACTAATTAAGGGTCTGAAGATCAAAGGTGTTGTGCGAAATAAGATCATCGCTCGCCTTCAACTAGCATCTGAAGAACTAGTAATCGGCAAGCTCAATGGAGCAGGGGCTGCCGCAGTCTTTCGGAGGCTTCTCTACGATAAGCTCCGCTCAAAAACCATCGAAACTGCCGACATCCAAGCCGACAACAAGCTGAATGTTCAGCAGAGATTGCTTGAAGCGGTCACGCACACCGATGCGACCTTCGACCAAGAATACATATTTGGATTGTTAGAGGAGTACTACTTGCAACCGCTCGCTCAGCTGGGTGGCAATACTCGAAGTGCGTTTCGTAAGGCTGTCTGTCACCTCGATCTCGTTTGGTACAAAGCCTTGGCAAACTGATAACTTGCACGAAATCAGGATCGATCTACCATCAGACTCGCGCTCATTGCAGTTCCGACCGACCTGCCTCTGACCTGAAGGAGACGCATTTATAATCGTGACACTCTATGCCAACAGAGTCCGACATCACGCCTTATGTGCCTTCGCAGGAGGCCAAGGACTTATACGCGAAGCACCTCGCCCAAGCGTGGACGGACCAGCAGGCCAGCACCGATGCATTCGATAACAATCTTTTAACCTTTGCGAGCGCCGCCTTAGGTCTGTCCATTGCATTCATCAAAGACATCGTTCCACTCGAAAATGCCGAGTGGCTGAAGACGCTCTACTTCTCCTGGGGAGCCTTTGCAGGCTGTATTCTGGTCACCATAGCTTCGTTTCAGATCGCGGCCCAGGCTCAGTTCGCCCACCAGAAGACGCTCGCTGATTACTATCTGCGGGGCGATAACAGCGCAATGAACCGGAAAAGTGGCTGGTCCAAGGCGTTACCGTACTGTGCGGGCGTTGGCTCACTACTCCTGTTGCTGGGGATTGTTTCAACGCTTGTCTTTGCGTCGAAGAACGTCAGTCATTACAAGGAGAGCAAAGCATGGCAGATGACAGCGAAGCAAAAGAAGTGATTTCCATCCAGGGTGTTGCCTGCCGGGATGGGCGCAGCACCGTCGGCATAACGCCCCTCCAAGAAGGACGGACCCCAGTATCCATGACGATCCAGCCGAACGACATCAATAGCGGCAGGATCCCGGCCTCTGTAACTCCTTTGACCCCTGGACAGCCCACAGCACCAGCCCAGCCGCCCGCCTCATCCCCTGGTACGCCCCCGGCAACCGGTGACAAAAAGTAGGAAGCAGTTCTTAGGGATACTCTTCACCATACACATCCCGGAGAGCCTCGATGTGTTCGGGTGTGATGCTGTCCCGAATTGAGCGCAGATGGGCCAGAAACTCCGTCCGGCTATTCAGCGAATAGACGCGCGCTACCTCCGCAGGCCGCAGAGTCATAGGAATGTTTAGCAACAGCGCGCGGCAGTCATTGTCCATGAGCATCGCGTCACAATACGGCAGCAGATAAGCTATCGTTTCGATGTCCGTGGTCATACCCTCATTCGGCGGCTCTTTCTGACCGGCAGCAGCGCGCATCGCAATCGCTGCGTACATCATCGATTGGAGTTTTACGAATGGTGCGTCCCCAATCCGGTTGGCCTGTCCAAAGCTCTTTTCGAGCGCATCGATCTCTTCAGGCGTGCGCTCGCTACCGTCCCTTGGGAAGCGCATGATGTGCTGTAAACCCGCAAGCAGAGCCTCCACTGAGGATGGAAGCACTTTGCCTAATTCTTCCAGCGACGGCTCAACACCGGCCCGGTATGCAAGCATCGATTCCAAACGTTCGCGTTTGGTCCTCACAACCGCCGCGCCGAGGTGTCCCTGATAGCCCTTCCGTTCCAGGTCATACCAATACTGGAACGTCCGAGTTTCCTTGGCCCACACATCCCGGAACAGGCGGGCGACATGGGCGTGCATATAGGTCCGCGCCGCTTTGATCTCATCCGGGATGATGAATGGATTGTCTTGGAAGGTAATGTAGTACCGCTCGCTCCATTCATTGGGGTCTTTGTGCAGCACGTCCCGAGCGTCGAAGTCGAAGACAGGTTCACGTCCATCTGACCACGCCCAGGCGAGTTCCCCAACCTGGTCCGAGCAGATCGAATCAAACGACTTGAACGTGACGCCGCTCGATAGGTTTTCGTATGTCTTCTTGAGCTCCGCATTGAACGGGGATATGCGCGACTCGGAAACGTGCGACGCCGAATCGGGGCAGACAATCAGTTGCAGTCTTCGCAGGTCCATCAGCAGGTCACGAAGTTCCTGCCAGAACGGATTTGTTTTGAGGCTGTCGTTACGCTGTAGCGCCGGGTTGTCCAGCTTCATCAGGTTGCTAACGACGTACTGATCCAGGTAGATGATTTTCTTATGCAGCTTCGGCAGCGCAAAGCGATTAACCATGTGCCAGCAGGCCCGGCACCGTCTCGAATAGCTGTTGCCGCTGATCGTGAGAACGCCGAACGTTTCGTGCCCACACTTTGGGCAAGTCTTATACGGCGGCGAGATGAAGTCTCTGGGGTCGAACGTCGTTTCTGCCATCCGGGGATTCTCTAAATAGAAGCATAGACGTGTTCATGGGAGGAGTCCTTATGAAACAGCCGCCCGCGTTAGAAGCTCTCTCGGCTTGGCTCCTGCCCCCCTCTCCAAGGCATCGATCAAGCCTGTATCGTGAGACATGACGTGTCAACTTGTCGGCACAGATCCGACCTGTTTCCACGGATCGGAATGGCGTTGAAATTCAATGTGAAATTCACTCCCAACTGACTCCCAAATGGGTGTCCGATGGGTACTTTTCCGTACTTCCGGGTAGCCATTCGTACTGCAAAGTCTGCAACATACGCGAGCGCCCGGCCGCTCATAACCCAAAGGTCGTAGGTTCAAATCCTACCCCCGCAACCAATCAAATCAATGGTTTAGAGAGAATCAGAAAATCAGATTCACTCCCATTTACTCCCAATAAGAAAAATTGACGTTTCAGGCGCTCGCCCGCAAGGGCTTGAGCACCATCCTGACAACTTTTCCATTGGCTTCCCTTTTCGACTCCGGCATCGCCTGTCCATACACATTCATCGTGGTCTGGATCGAGGCGTGACGCATGAGTTCCTGTTGCACCTTCATCGGCGCGCCGGTCTCATCGAGCCAAGACCGGTACGTGTGACGGAAGGTGTGCCAGCCGATCGGCCCCAGTCCCAACTTGATGCCCGCAGGCTTGAGATACCGTTTCTGGATCTCAGTTGAGTAGTAGGGCTTGCTCGACAACGGATTCGGGAACATCCATCCCTCTTCCGTCTCCGGGCACTTCTCGCTCCACGCGAGCAGTACCTCCAGCAAGGACTCATGAATCGGCACATGATCGCGGGAATACTCGGTCTTCACGTCGTCGACTCTTCCGTTCACGATGCTTCGTTGAACGAGGAGCTGCCGACCCTCGGTATCGAGGTCGCCCCACTGCAAGCCCGTAATCTCGCTTACGCGAAATCCCAGGCATTGCGCCACCACCACCATCGTCCGAAACGGTTCGGGCAGACCAGCCAGTACCGCATCGAAGGAATCGTTGGTGAGAATCATTGGCGCTTGCGCCGCTTCGTCGAATCTTTGACACGCACCATCTCGATTGGGTTGCGACGTTCGGTGAACAGCTCCCAGCGGGCAGCACACTCGAAGATGACGTGCATCACGCCTCGGATACGGAGCTCAAAGGTTTCAGAAGACGCAGCTTCATCCTGGAGCAAATGGCCACTTCGTTGAAACTCCAGATAGAACGGTTTGGATTGCAGACCAGTATGGGGTACACGACGTGGAGGATCCCTTGGCCATGAAAGGTCATTTACCCTTCATCGATGTTCCGAATGATCTGAGCGTAGACGACAATGGCGATATCTGGTTTCTTGGCTATAAGACGGGAATCACTCGCATCAAGAATCCGAGCGCTACTGCGAAGCTGTCTCCCGCCGCACAGATCGGAGCGATCGAAAATTTCTCTATACACAACGGTCTCACCTCAGAGTATGGGTCAAAATCGCTGAGAGATCGTGAGGGGAATCTGTGGTTCGCCACGACCGACGGCTTAGATAAATTTCGTCGCACAAATCTCACGCCTGCTCCCTTGCCCGCAAGCTTTGGCCAGTATCCGATGGCCGTTGATCCGGATGGCTCTATCTTGATCGGCTCGCAGTTTGACGGACTTCGGAGACTCAAGTCTGGAGAGATAACAAAAGTTCCAACTGGAAAGCAGTTCGAAGATATGCAACCGTATCGAGCTCCAGACGGAAAGCTGTGGTTAGCTGGGGTAGTGAAGTTAGGTTACCTGCAAGGCGTTCATTACACCGCCGTCCCCATCCCAGCGGAAATGACCGCTCAGCGCGATCGAGGGATGAGTGCAATCGCAGTAGGAACAAGCGGGGACGTATGGTTACAACAAGATTCGAGGCTTGGCATCTATCGCTTGCACCACAACGAGTGGAGCGAAGTTCCTGACACGACAGGCAGAGGTCCTGCCATCGTGATGGCTACTGATCGCGCAGATCGTGTCTGGGCTGGCTATACATCAGGACTCATCGCGATCTTCGACGGAACGAATCGCACAACTCTCGACAAGGAACAGGGACTGACGGTGGGAGGCGTGTCGGCTCTTTACCCCGCTGCAGAAGGTATGTGGATTGGCGGACAGCGCGGTTTGAACGTGATGTTGGGCCATCGTATTGTCGAGATTCGGTTTGCAGGCGATCTTAAGATCGAAGGAATTTCCGGGATCATTCGCACGGAAGATGGTGTGCTTTGGCTCAATTCTTTGTCGGGCATTTTGAGAATACCCAGTGATGAAGTAGCCCGAGCTCTCAAAACTCCAAGCTATCCGATGCAGTATCGCCTGTTCACTTATCTAGACGGGCTCTCAGGAAAGCCGGCTCAGATCAGGCCGCTTCCTACGGTTTTTCGAGGTATAGGAAGTACGCTATGGTTTACAACTTCAAACGGGGTCTTTTCGCTTGACACGGAACATATACACACCAATACCCTTCTGCCTCCTGTCTCGATCAAAGGTCTGGTAGTCGACGGCCACACGCTCGACACGGATATTGGAATCAACCCAGAGATCCTGGACCGCGGAGGTCGAGATGGGCATTGGGGTTTACCAGGTATTAGGGAAAGAGCTGCCGCATTGAAAGCTCTGCTCGTCATTCAAAACCGCAACGAGGGGGTGCCGAGATAGTTTTATGGATAAAGGCTCGTGGGGCCTATCAATCGTCCGCATTGTCCTTCCCGTTCCGATGGTGGAGGCTCTGGCGGGGCTGACCGATCACGGGCCCGCTCTTGGAGATGGAATTCGATCGAAAAGGTTCTCGTTGCCACAGTCGTTTTCGCTATGGGAGAATTGGCTCGCAGCACAAAAAGTGGTGTCCCTACGCTGCTCCCGCGCATTTCACGTCCCGTTTGGAATCGGGTTACGTAACTTGCTGGGGACGACTTCGGAAAACTAAGAGATCGTATGGGCGGGCAAATTCGAATCCTTGTCGCAGACGACCATCCCCTGATGCGGTCAGGAATCGCTGCTGAGATCAACGCCAATTCGGACATGTCGGTGGTCGCCTTCGCAGGAGATGGCGAGGAAGCGCTCAGCTTGTTTCGTGTGCATCGTCCGGACATAGCTCTCATCGATCTGCGTATGCCTAAGATGAATGGCCTTGACCTCATTTCCTCCATCCGTGCAGACTTTCCGACGGCTCGCATTATCATCCTCACTACCGCGTCCGGCGATGTCCATGCGATTCGTGCTTTCCGGCTGGGTGCCGCTGGTTATCTGCTGAAGCACATGCTGCGGGGCGATTTGATTAGCACGATTCGAGATGTTCATGCGGGAAAACGACGCGTTCCTGATGAGGTTGCTCAGCTGCTTGCGCAGCACGCGATGGAAGAGCAGATGACCCCGCGAGAGATCGATGTGTTGAGCAAGGTTGCTCTCGGTAGATCAAATAAGATCATCGGGCACGAACTCTCAATCTCAGAGCACACCGTCAAGGCCCACCTCAAGGCGATTCTTTCAAAACTCGGGGCGAGTGACCGAACTCACGCGGTCACCATAGCTACGCGCCGTGGGTTCTTGGACTAGAGAAAGGCGTCTCCGCGAGGTTCTTCTGGATACTTTTAGGGATAGCTTATCTTAAGTGGATGTTTTGAGTGTGCCCTCCGCGAAGACTTGCCGACGTCCCCTTGGAACACGATAGACGGTACTGGGTAACGAGAAATCGTCAATGCACTCGTCGAGATATTTACCGATAGAATCCCGCGTTTTGGTTCCTGGTAAATCACGGGCAAACCGGACACTGGACTCTCGGCGGTCACTTTAGCTGCTCTTGAATCTTTGAGCATTTGGTCATCAACGTCTCAAACGATTCGGCTTGGTCTATAAACAGACGCTCCTCAACCATGCGCTGATAGTCTGCGCGCAGCGCATCGTAGGCACTTCCACTGGGCACCAATGTAAGGCCGTCACGAACCGCTGCGAGGTAGTCGATGCGATTTCCAGTCGGATCCTTTTCTGCAAAGAAAGCGTTCTTGTGGACCGCGACAGCATCCGCGAGTTCCCGTGCCTTGAGCACGCTCGGAAGGTATCCAGCCTCATCCAGACGAGTCAGGTCATAGAAGTGCCGAGAGAATCGCTGGCTTAATCCCGCTTCGCCCTGAACGCAATACACATGAGCAGCCGTGGCCTTCTCCCAGAAGATACGCTCGATCTCCATGACGCGCGGATGTGCAACAGGAAAGGAAACATTCTGGATGAAGTCCTGCATGTCACACTGAACCAGGCGAACACTGCTGGGTTCGCCCGTGGATCTTGCTCCAAATTCCAGCATCACGGTTGGGACGGCATACCTTGAAGGCGCTAACAGAGGTTCGTAGTCAATAAAGATGCAGCTTTCCGTCACGCGGCTTCTTACGCCAGTCATGCCAACCAATGCCGCTTCCACAATCGGATGCGCGTGGTCGCGTAGCCATGCGGGCAAAAGTTCCTTGCGGATTTCATCCGACCACTTCTTCTCCTGGCTTCTGCTCGGTGGAATGGCATCAAGTCCATGGAGCGAGTTCGCGACCAATCCGGGAGCAAGCGCCCGGATGTCATACGTGAGGTCTACGTCTTCGGAGAACCGGCGAATGGCTTTGTACGCCTTTGAGAGGGCGGTTCCACCCTTGAAGACTAGATGACTTCCGAGCGACGATTCAAACAAGGTCGCAAGCGCCCAAACGACCCAGACATCTTTCTCCATGAGGGGGCCGGAGCGACCCGAGTTGGAGGCGGCGGTACGGAGTACCCCCACCCTGTCTTTCGCGCTTAGTTGGAGGAAAGTCTCAGGCATAGGTCGCACTTCGGCTCAACGCTGCCGCCAGCCATCCGGGAAACAGCGCGATATGTTGGCTGACCTTCTGGAGGTCGGTTCTCGGAACCTTCTTCTCGATCTCTTTCAGAACCTCGTCCACTCTCTCAGAGCCAGCCCATGCCAGCGCACGGACGATCTCGCCAGCGGGTTCCTTGGCGAACGTGAGTTGCCAGGAGGGGGCGTGCTGCAGCTCGATGACCTGCTTTCCGAGCGTCAGATTCCGGGTTCTGCCGGAGGTCAGATAGACAGCTCGAACGGGAACCTGGGTCGTCAGGCCGAGCGCATTCGCCGATGTCGCGGGGGAAGGAACAATCGTCTCTCCCCGCTGGGCAGATAGCTCTTCGATCAGCCTCTCCGCCAGAGGGGCGCTGCTCCCAAAACGTGTGACGACCGGCGAGACATAGACTCCCCTGCCAGCTCTCAGCAGCCGCCCTCGGCGAGCGAGCCGGGAGAGCGACTGGTCGATGGCGGGCCGGGTTCCAAGATGCAGCAACATCTTGGCGCTCACCGGCGCACCCTCGGGGAGGGCCGTGACCCGTTGCAATATGGACTCTACTAATCTCTCCACGTTTCACCTTCTGTCAGAAGTATTATATTTGCTTCTGACACATTTGGACAGGCAATTCTCACTCCCGATTGGGAGTCGATTGGGAGTGCGAATCTGCGATGTAAACCACTGAAACGGATTCCTTTACGCCGACGCACCCACCCGGTACCCGCTCGGCGAGACCCCAACGGTCGAACCCACCGTTGGTCATAAAATGTCACAAAACCCAAAGGTCGAAACTCACTCCCGATGCACTCCCGGTAGCCTGTCCGATGGGTACTTTTCCGTACGTTTGAGTCGCCATTAGTACCGCATAGTCAACAACTTACGTGTTAGTTCGGTCGCTCATAACCCAAAGGTCGTAGGTTCAAATCCTACCCCCGCAACCAAAGAATCAATAAGTTACGAGAAACGAAAAACCAATTAAGTCCCCATTGTCCCCCAATCGTAAATGGCCACTGATTCAGCCCTTCTACAGAAGTGCTGTTGTGCTTAACGCCTCCCTTCTCGATTCCATCGTTTCGCCGAATGCCAGCCCAACGACCTGGCTGTTGGCTTTACGTTTGGAGTCGTTCATCGCCCGTCCATAGATGTTCATCGTCGTCTGGATGGAGGCGTGTCGCATCAGCTCCTGTGGCACCTTCATTGGAGCGCCTGTCTCGTCCAGCCAAGAACGGTAGGTGTGGCGGAACGTATGCCATCCAATCCCGTCCGGCAGCCGCAGACTGCCATATTGAAACCGTGTCCGAACAAACATGGATTACCTCCTGTTAGTTGCGGGCTCGAGTGGTACTTAAAGCGTACCGCTCGGCAGTGTCGGAGTCGAGTGTGGAAACGAAGCCATCATTCCGGCCCTCAAGGTCTGAACGGTGAAATCGCCAGAGCTTGCCAACACGGTATCCAATCACGCGACCGTGTCGGGCCAGACGCTGAAGGGTCTTAGGGTGAATGCGAAGGATAGCGGCGGCTTGATCGCTATCCAGGAACGGCTCCGTTGAAAACTTGAAATCGGACATGGCTCGTACGCCTCCTGAACACACGATCAAACTGTGCGGAGGATTTGTCCAGATGCTCACGAAGCCCTTTGGGAAGAGGTCTTTCGGACTCTGAGGCCTTCATTGTCGTTACAGTGTCTTCTAAGGAATTCTTGGGAACGCTTGGGACTCGATTCGCCTGTGGAAAACTAGCTAAAAATAGTTTAGAAGCAGTCCTGATCGTATCGAGCTAGGCATAGAAGCGATAGCTAGCTGATGGATACAAGGCTGGAAACCAGCGCTCGACAACTGGCAGCGGGAATCCGAGTCGCAGACGCGCCACATGACTTGGGGAAACGAGCAGCCCCGCATCCAGCAGCTTCGATACGACCGTCCGCGCCATCCGCTCCTTGTATCCCGTAAGCGAGGGAGCCAGCCCGCGCTCAAACTCACCGGCGAGGAGAGCCTCACGCAGTAGTGGGAAGCTGCCCTTGGGAAGACGACCCGCGCGCGTCTCGTCTTCGACGTAGATTTCCATGCGACGGAGCAACTCAGAAGGCTGAAGGATCGTGCTCATATACGAAACCTGATCGTTCGAGACACGCAGCAAGAATTCGCAAAAGCTATCAAGAGCCGCCTGCGAAAGATTCCCACGACCATCCAGATCGCCACGGCGCGAAGCATCCGCAGCCATCAGCAAGGATTTGTAATCGCCCACATTCCGCGCAAGACCCCGCGCCACAGACCAGAGGCTATTGCCAACGCCGAGGCGACGCAACAGAGCGTGCGACATCAATCGCGCCACGCGACCGTTGCCGTCGTAAAAAGGATGTATCCAGAGGAAGCGATGATGTGCAGCCGCTACGGCGGTCACCTGGCGCACCTTGGATAAACTCTGTGGGCTGTAAACCTGCTCGAAACGCTTAAGAAACCCAGGGAGCGCGGCAGCCGGGGGCGGCAGGTGCAGACCGACAACGACTTCCCCGTCGCGTAGCGCCCCAGGCGTAAGCCGTATGCGGCGCTTTGTCTCGGGATCTTCGACCCATAGCAGCTCATCCGGCAGACGACGGCAGAACTCGCGGTGCAGCCAGATGGCGTATGCCGATGAAGCCGGAAAGTCTTTTGGGTCGAGGCTGTCGTCGATTGCCTTCTGCACTTCGATGTGCGCGACCGCTTCGAGCTGCAAGGCTCTCTTGCGAGGTTCGGTCGAGTAGTCTTTATGCAATGCGCGGTCGATATCACGCGGATGCGTGTCGTGACCCTCCATGAGGTTTGAGTAGTAGCAGTTCATCGAACGAACCAGGTTGCCTACTGACTCAGTAACGATGGGATGAATCTGACCTGCGAGTGCATTGGAGCTGGAGATGAGGTCGAAAGCAATATCTTCCAGTACTCTACCTGCGTCCGATGGAAGCATTGGCTCCATCCAGGAAGGTGTCGGCATAGGCGCTTTTTTTGCCGGTTTCATATCCATCACAAAGTATAAACCTGTAACAAGTTAGATGAGAAGTTGCGGATTATATTGCCGGTATAAGTGCCGGTTGGCAGGAGCAAATTCCGCGCAGGAATTGAGGGGCTAAAACCCCAATCCTATACCTTGCTCAAACCCCATATCGCGCGGAGGCTTAAGCGCTTCGATGACTTGCTTCGGGTTCATCCCCGCATTATGCTCAAGCGACTGCTTCGACTGTGAAATCTCGTTTGCAAGCTCTATTGCGGACGGACGTGCCATCGAGACACCCAACGATTGACCGAGGCGTTCTACATCTGAAGTGACGATTGCAATCCCCTCACGGCCACGCGACGCAGCGACGTAAAACAGCTCCTGCTTCATCACGTCAGCGGAGATGATGACCTGATCGACTGTCTTACCTTGGCTGCGATGTGCCGTGACGGCGTAACCATGCGTGAACTCGCGATAGTTCGCCGGCACGCTCCGCCCGTCTTCTAAATTGATAATTCCTCGCTCGACACGCCGCACGGTCGTCAGCTCGCCGTTTGTTGCCCGGAACCCCGGCTCTTTGCGATTGCCCATCATCAGCAGCTTATCCCCGGCAGCAATTTCAATCTCCGTGCGCTCATGCACGGAAAACGATCTTGCCTGTGTGAGACTGACGGACTTCTCTTCACCACGCTCGTTCATCGTGTGGATGCTGGCACCCGAAACGCCAGTGACAGTCAACGCCTCATGCTTCTCTATACCGTGTGAGGCACGATGAAACACCAGCACCTGATCGGGTTGATAGTTGGAGATGTCCTTCTTCTGCGCTTCCGTCCACTGCAACGGAATATGTCGCTGGAGAGTTTCACCATCACCCAATACAGACCTCTGCTTCAGATCTTCGCGGATCGCATGCGTGACGCGCCCAATCTCTTCATGCGTGGGCGCGACGACGAGCACCTTGCGACCAGGCTCTGCCGTCACCTCCCGATATACATCGGCAACTGCCTTCGCTCGATCCGTGTAGGGCACCTCACGGAGGGCTCCCAAGTCTTGGAGCTTGGCAAAACCTTGATCGGGCGATTGCCGGAAGGTTTCAATAGCCTCTCGATACTCAGGGTTCGATTGGCGCTGGATGCCGATCAAGGAAACGCTTGTCATCCGCGACTCGCGCTCCAGGATTCGCAAAGCGTCAGAGGACTCCACACTCTGTATCTGGCGCGTGTCCCCGGAGAACAGAATCCGCGCATCCTCGCGACGGGCCAGATCGAGCAGCCCTTCCATTTGCCGCCCTGAGACCATGCCTGCCTCGTCTACGATCAGCACATTTCCCCGAAGGCTCTCCTGTGCAGTCTGGTCCTCCAGCAAACGAGAGATCGTCATCGACGATCCAAAGCCAGCCTTCTGCAGTTCTTCGACAGCACTCCGCGTAGGAGCTACAGCCAAGACCTCATGCCCCGCCGCTGCAAGCCGCGATCAATCTCCTGCAACGTAGCGGTCTTCCCGGTACCTGCCGCACCGCGCAGATTGACTGCAAAGTCTTGGGACGCAAGTATCGTCTCTACGGCGTGACGTTGTTCTAACCGGAGACTCGCGTTCGGCTCGAAGTGATCGTTGCCACCCAGAGCGGGGTAACGATGGATGCCGTGATCGACGACCGCCACCATGCTCCTCTCCCGTTCAAGGCTTGTCTGGGTTGCTACATTGCCGCCGACCTGAAGGAGTTTGCCCTGCGATACCTCAAACTCATAGCTCCCACGCAAATCGCCAAGGTCGAGCTTTCCCCTTCCGTGGCGCAGGGCCTCTGTCATCAGCTCGTGATCTTTGGAAACTGTCTTGCGCTCAAAGAGGTGTTCCTCCGCATGTTGAAGGGATTGGGCAGCAGAGGCGCGTTCAGGAACGAGCGGTTGGCCACGCTCGATAGAAGTCTCCCGCAGATCGAGCAGGTTTCTGTGCTCCTGTGGGGAGATACGATCTAGCTGTAGGCGATGAACCTCCGCTGAGCTAATCTCCCGCAGCTTGTCCGGTCGAGATTCTCGGACCAGCACGGCGACCTCGTTATCCGTAGGTTGTCGTCCATGCTCCGCCGCGAATTGACGAATGGACTCCTCCCGTTGGTCGCTGCGCTGCGAATACCTCTCCAGCACTTCTTTGGAAATGCCTTTGATCTCGAATCCGTTATCGACTCCCTTTGCGTTTCTTTGACTCTCAATCTCATAGCCAAGCCCACGCACCTCCTTCGCCAATTCATTCCGGTAGACCTCCGTGATGTAGGCACGGCGCTCATACATTCCTGAGGCCTGGAGTGCCTTCCATCTCCCCTCTACCCCGTCATAGCTAAGATTCGCGGCGACCGCATGCGTATGGAGTTGCGGATCGAGCTGACGGCTGCTGTCGTGTGTGTACGCCGCGACGACTAGATTTCCCGTCTGACGATCATGGTTCGCTCCATCCAAACGCACTCTTGCTCCGGCATACCGCTCCGCTTCCTGCAACGCCACATCGACGGCGTGGCGGTGCGCTTCTAGCAGCCTGTCGTCTCCGCCCACCAAGGCCTGTACAGAGACAGACTTCGGAGCCGAAAAGGTCAGGTCGTATAGAGATCGCGCCTTGCTTTCCACCGCTCCATCAGTTGCAAGCCGGTCCGCACTGTGGCGCGGACGCAGAAACTCGCCCGTCCCAGGATGCAGCCCCTCACGGACGGCTTCGAACTGCTGGTGCGTGACCGCGCCACTCAGCCCTAGCAGTTCCGCTCCCCGACCATGCCACTCACCCTGCACTGTGCGATTTTGATCGAAGTAGTCGCTGTGCTCCAGATGCTTTTGTGCATAGCCAGCGCCGCCGGTCATTGCCCGAATCGTCAACATAGAGCGACGCTACGGCTGTTCGAAATTGGAATGCAAGCTCTGTGCAACTTCCGCGCGGGTCCTCGGTGTGAGCCTGACAGATTTCTGAGTGCCCACTCGTCCTGCCGCTATTCACGGTTCGGACTGTAACCTTGAATAGCCCGAACCCTTATTAAGGGTTCGTACCTAGGATAGGTGGCATGGTTAAACGGCTCTACCAGGCTGACTCCAAGGAGACATTCATCAAGCGGGGCGAATATGCCTTTTCAAATGAAGGCGTTGCGACTTATTCCTGTGAGGAATAACGAAGTGCGCAATAGTCATTGGACAGAATCCCAACGTTCGATGAAGCTAAAGATGAGGGATTTGCACGAATAGGCCCTCCCATCACGGGAGATTCGCAATGGACTTCTCAAAGAAACCACCCGCTCGGGTCTCGGCAACCAGTGATCTACATTTTGAGCCGCTGATCGACACAGAACAAGCCGCAGCGCTTCTGAGGATTCACCCCAAGACACTGCAGCGCATGGCGCGAAGAGGTGAAGTGAGAGGCTACCAGCTCGGCAAGCTCTGGCGGTTTCGTGCCTCCGATCTCGTCAAATGCGCCTCCGCCGAAGTTGCGTCCTAAGTTTAGTGAATGAATCTCCCGAGCCTCGCAAATCGCCAGACATTGTCTGGTGGATTGCTTAGCCAGCGATTTTCCAGACACTGTCTGAAAAATCTTTGTTGTACTCCGACATTGGCCAGACTGCGTCTGGCCAATCCAAGGAGGACTGAATTTCGCAGACATTGTCTGCAAAATGGCTCGTCATCCGTCGCTTTACTGTATGAGCGACATCGAGTGCGGCGACAGACACCACTCCCCCAAATCCCAAGCAATTCGTCAGACGCTGACTGACGAATTCGATACCCTCCACATTGCCCAGACACCGTCTGGGCAATTTAGGATAGGGTCAATTATCCAGACGCCGTCTGGATAATTGCCGATCCCTGCGAGCAGCGATTGGTGCCTCGGCAGGGCGAACACGGTAAGATTCGGTATGAATCTTTCCTCTTTCATCTGGTCGGTGGCGGACTTGCTGCGTGGCAAGTACAAGCCACACGAGTACGGCCAAGTGATTCTGCCGTTTACGGTTTTGCGCCGGATGGACTGCGTCCTGGAGCCGACGAAGCAAGCTGTTCTGAAGGAGGCGGCCAAGCGTGATGTCTCTGGAGACGGCGTCAATCACTATCTGACTCGGGCGTCCGGCAACACCTTCTACAACACTTCGCCGATGGATTTGAAGGCCATCGTTGGCGACCAGGATAACGTCGCGATGAACCTTGCGGCGTATCTCCATGGCTTCTCGCCCAACGTCAAAGACATCTTCTCCCGCTTCAAGCTGGAGGCGCAGATCGACCGGCTCGCCAACGCCGACCTGCTCTACCTCGTCACAGAAAAGTTCAGCAAGATCGACCTGCACCCGGACAAGGTGAGCAATGCGGACATGGGCACCATCTTCGAGGAGCTGATCCGCAAGTTCGCTGAACTCTCCAATGAAACCGCTGGTGAGCACTTCACTCCGCGCGAGGTTATTCGCCTCATGGTCAACCTCATCTTTGCCGAGGATGTCCTCGGCACGAAGGGCAAGATGAAGGGAAAGCCGATGCCCGATGCCGACCTCCGCGACACCGAGAATGTTCCGCTCAGTGAAGATGTGGAGGTTTACTTCGAGCGCGAGGTGTTGCCTCATGCGCCGGACGCTTGGATCGACCATGAAAAGACGAAGGTAGGGTATGAGATCCCGTTCAACCGGCACTTCTATGTCTTCAAGCCACCACGGGAGCTTGCGGAGATCGACGCCGACCTCAAGGTCGTCACCGACCGTATTCTGACCATGATTGCGGGGTTGAGCGCATGACGACAAAGCCGAAACGACAGAAGTCCGCGTTGGCGGTACCGCAGCCCGATCCCGACGGGTTCGCCGAGATCGTTGCGTTGATCGCTACGTCTCAGCAAGACGCATACCGCGCCGTGAATGTAAGCGGCCGAGCAACCCACCTGTTTTCCGGTGAAGGTATGTGATGAACTCTGGTCATGAGTGTGGAAGCAGGGGTGTTGGTAGGTCGTCGCAGCCGTGGGGAGATTGAGC
>Ga0080006_1144534_pt1 | contig 31654 bp, 19 predicted proteins | sample RS3BMetagenome_FD_69209 | JGI IMG/M metagenome (GOLD analysis project Ga0080006, IMG submission 69209) | Ferric oxide microbial mat and aquatic microbial communities from Rainbow Spring, Yellowstone National Park, USA - RS3B (SPADES... ...
CACCCACCAACCCAACCCCCACCCGACGTCCCACCCTGCCCAGGGCCCACCGGCGAGCGCGCCGACTGGTGGTGGTATGAACCCTTCCAGCCGCAACCACCACCAACAACCACCAACTAGCTTGGCACCGGCATCGCATCGGAGATGAAATCAGTTGGAGGGCAGCGAATGTCGTTTTCACTACGCGCTGCTAGCGGATATGGTTAACCAATGCCGACAACCAGGCCCGCACCGCCGCACCGATCTGACGCCCAGGCCCCTCATCAAGCTCCCCGTCGACGTGCGCACTCATTTGCCGAGTCGGGTTGCCCGCCTGAAATCTGTGTCGTACTCCGCTGGGAAGCCGCGTAAGAAATACATGTTCACTTAGATCTGCTTCTCGTCTTCGGCGAAAGTTAGATTGGTGCTGCCGCCGTGGCGGCGTCGCGCCGCTGTCGTGTTGTGGTGCCAGCGGTCACCGGTGGTCGTACCGCGGTGGTCGTCGGATAGCGGCATCGAAATCGCTCTCACCACAGGATGACGGGTGTGCGCCGCAACCAGGTGTCGGTCGTCAGCTGCTCGAGCACGAATTGAGCGACGTCGGCGCGCGCTATCTTGCCGCCGTTGACGCCGGCGAGGTCGGTGGTGGCCCTGATGCGGCCACGTGCTGCGCCGTTGGTGAGCATGGCGGGGCGGACGACGACCCAGTCGAGTGAACTGGCGCGGATCGCGGCTTCTTGGCGGTCCTTGTCCGAGGTCGCACGAGTTCGGAGCTTACGCCTAAGCCCTAAGAGGCCTCAAGAGCGAAATATGCAGTGGCACAGAACAATTCCGATCACTTTGGCCAGCGCCGCGCCAGATGCCGGAATTTGCATGTACGCCACGCCGAACTCAATGACCAACCCGGCGTGCAGCTCCCGAGGGAGCGCAGACATGCTTGACGAATGGACCACTACACGCACAACGGGCTGACCTTCGACGTCCGTGACGCCGGACCGGCCGACGGACCGGTCGTCGTTCTGCTGCACGGCTTCCCGCAACACAACGACAGCTGGGACGCCGTGATCGACCGGCTCACCGCACAGGGCTACCGCTGTCTGGCCCCCAACCAGCGTGGCTATTCGCCGGGCGCCCGCCCGCCGCGCCGCCGCGACTACCGCATCCCCGAACTCGTCGGCGACGTCGGCGCACTCATCGACGCCAGCGGCGCGCAACAAGTCCACCTGGTCGGACACGACTGGGGTGCCGCCGTAGCGTGGGCCGCGGGTGCGGTGATCCCCGCTCGGCTGAAAACCGTGTCACCGATCTCCGTGCCACACCCGGCGGCGTTCCTCAAGTCGTTCCTGAACAGCCGGCAGGGTCTGGCGTCCTACTACATGTACCTGTTCCAGTTGCCGCGCTTCCCGGAATGGACGATGCTGCGGCGCGGCGGCAGTTTCATGTCGACCGCGCTGCGGCGGGCCGGCCAGACGCACACCGTGGCCGAGCGCGATGCCCGGGCCATGCTCGAACCCGGAGCACTGACCGCGGCGATCAACTGGTATCGCGCCATGCCGCTGTCAGATCCGCGTTCGATCAACCAAAAGATCTCCGTGCCAACGCTATACGTGTGGAGCGACCAAGACATCGCGTTGATGCCCAAAGCGGCCCACAACACCAGCCGATACGTCACCGGGGAATACCGGTTCGAGATCATGCACGGGGTCTCGCACTGGATACCCGACGAGGAACCTGACAAGCTGGCCGATCTGCTGCTCGACTGGTTCGCCGCGCACTAAATCAGTCGGGATCGACTGTCGGCCAATGCTTGCTCGATCTGCGACCATGTCTGCTCGACGATCTTCGAGGCCGGCTGCAACTCGGTGATGCGTGAGGACACCTGACCGGTGTTGGCGACGCTGGCCTCCATGTCGCCGTCGAAGTACAGATCGGTGATCCGGCCGAGCAGCTGGATTCCGGGTTCGGCGGCGGCCACCCGGGCCGCGAGACCCGTTCGCAGCACGCGCATCGTCGGGTTGCCCGGGAGATCGAGCATCACGGTGCCGTCATCACCGGCCGCGATGATCTCGTTCTTGAAGTTGGCATGCACGCCGGCCTCATGGCTGGCGAGCATCCGGGTGCCCATCTGCACACCCTCGGCGCCGAGCACGACAGCGGCAGCGGCCGACCGGGCGTCGCAGATGCCGCCGGCCGCGATGATCGGGAGCTCGACGCGGTCGGCGACGAGCGGGAGTAACACCAACGTCGACGCCCCGAGCGCCGACTTGAATCCGCCGCCCTCCACCCCCTCGACCACCAGCGCGTCGACGCCCGCGTCCAACGCCTTCATCGCCCCCTTCAACGATCCGATGACGTGGATGACGGTCATGCCGGCATCGTGCAGTCGTGCGGTGAACAACGCCGGGTCGCCGGCGGAGGTGAACACGTGGCGAACCTCAGCGGCCACCAGTTCGTCGACGATCGACGGATCCTTCTTCCAACCCTGGATCATCAAGTTGGCGCCAACCGGACGGTCGGTGAGTTCGCGCACCCGGCGCAGGTCGGCGCGCCCCTCGGGAGTCAGCGTCTCGATCATGCCCAAGCCGCCGCCCGCGGAGACGGCGGCGGCCAACTCGGCCCGGGCAATGTAGGTCATCGGGGCCTGCACGACGGGATACTGCACGCCCAGCAGCGCTTGGATGCGGTTTGTCACGCCCTGGATCATGCCTGGCTTGGCACCGCGCGCGTCGGCGCACTCGTGACACGCGCTGTATTGCCGCTGTATGCGCACGTTAGTGTCCTTGGGTTGGCTTCCGCGAACAGGCCGACAGAAAAGTTGAGCAATTCATGACGGCAGCAGCAGAATCTTCGGTACTCGAGGCGCGAATCGGTCATCACTACACGATGGACGGCACCTACCTGGTCGGCCGCGAAAAGCTTCGCGAATACGCCCGCGCGGTGCAGGACTATCACCCCGCCCACTGGGATCTGGACGCCGCCGCCAAGCTGGGTTATCCCGACCTGATCGCGCCGCTGACCTTCACCTCGACGCCCGGCATGACCTGCAACCGCCGAATGTTCGAGCAGATCGTCGTCGGCTATGACACCTACATGCAGACCGAGGAACTCTTCGAGCAGCATCGCCCGATCGTGGCCGGCGACGAGTTGACGGTCGACGTGGAGCTGACGTCGGTGCGCAGGATGGCCGGCCGCGACCTGATCACCGTGACCAACACGTTCACCGACGCAGCGGGCGAGCGGGTGCACACCCTGCACACCACCGTCGTCGGTGTCACCGCCGCGGACATCGATCCGGCGATCAAGACCGCCGTGCAGAACGCGATGATGCACGACGTCGACATCTTCGGAATCGGCGAGGACGACTACCACAAAACGGTACGACCCGAGGGTGAGATCCGGATCGCCGACGGGGGCCTCACCCGCACGCCTGGGACTGCATCGTTTGATGACCTGAACGTCGGCGACGAGTTGCCGGTGCACCACGCCCGGCTGACTCGCGGTGACCTGGTGAACTATGCCGGTGTGGCGGGCGATGCGAACCCGATTCACTGGGACCAGGACATCGCCAAGCTGGCCAACCTGCCCGACGTGATCGCGCACGGAATGCTGACGATGGGTGTGGGAGCCGGATTCGCGTCGACCTGGACGGGCGATCCCGGTGCGGTGACGCGCTACGCAGTGCGGCTGTCGGCACCCGCGATCGTGTCGGCCAAAGCGGGCTGCGACATCGAATTCGGGGGAAGGATCAAGTCTTTAGACCCGCAGACCCGTTCCGGTGTGGTAGTCCTCACCGCGAAATCCGATGGCAGAAAGATCTTCGGTATGGCCACTTTGGGCGTCCGTTTCAGCTGAGTGGCAGCGCCGCGACGTGGAACTCGTCTGGAGATGTAATGGGCGCAGTCGGGCAACGAGGAACGTAGATGCATAGCCGCGGGTTGATGGTCGTCGCCCTCTGCTTACTGGTCGTCTTCGGTGCAGGATGGGCACTGTCACGTCACCACCCGGCCCAACCGGCGACCGAAGGAACAAGCCAGCCGGCGTGTCCGATGAACACGCTGCCGCACGAGGTTGTCGACACCGTGAAACGCATCCACGCCGGGGGTCCATTTCCGTTTCCGCGCAGCGACGGTGCGGTGTTCGCCAACCACGAGGGTCGTCTACCCAAGCAGCGCAGGGGCTACTACCGCGAGTACACGGTGATCACGCCGCGTGCCAGAGACCGGTCCATGCGCCGTATCGTCACCGGCGGAACACCATCGGCGCATCCGGCCCAATACTTCTATACGGGTAACCATTACGACTCGTTCTGTCTGATCACCGACGCGGGAAGTCAACCATGACGCGCGGTCCGACCGACAGCAATCCGGTGGTCTATCGGATAGATGGTCGAAAGATCAAGTCCCCCAGCGACTTTTACCGTGAGATCGGCGTGGCCGTCAATGGCGCGGGTGGGTACTTCGGCCGCAACCTGGACGCATTGGCCGATTGCCTGCGGGGTGGGTTCGGCACCCCGCAGGCACGACCCTACGAATTCGAATGGCAGCACAGCGCGCTGTCGCGGCGCTACCTCGACAAGGTCCGCAGCGGGAAACAGACGCTGTTCGAGGCGATCCTGGAGATCTTCACCGACGCCGGGGTATCCCTGCACCTGAGGTGATCCGACATGTCACCGGCCCGCACCGTCGAGAAAGGTCCGCAATGCCGCACCGATGCGGTTCATTCCGGACAGCGCCACGTCTCGGAGGGACGCGTCCGAGGCGTCCCAATTGGCGATCACCGCATAGCAGAAGCAGGTGGCGCCATGGCTGATGCTGCCGACGTCTGCCCGGACTCCCCGATCAGCACCAGTCTTATTGCGAATCAGGATGTTTCCATCCGACGGTCCGTGCGCAAGCGGATCGAGACCGAATGCGGACCCCACCATGGACAGATCCACTCCTGTTGCCAGCCAAGCGTTCACCTGTGCTGACAACGCCGGAGAAATCAGCTGGTTGCGCGACAGTTCACTCATCACGCGCGACCATTCCGACGCTGAGCCGGTCGACAACGTCGGTGGATCATGCGGCCCGCGATGGTCTCGCACCCGGTCAAGCAGCGCCGTGTCGACGAGACCGAGGGTTGCGGCGAGTTCGCGAACTGCCGGCAAGCCGACATGCTGCAGCAGGACGTTTGTCGCCAGGTTGTCGCTGACACTGGCCACCAACACGCAGAGGTCGTCGACGGCCAGCGCCTCGGCGCGCAGGTGCTGCCAGACTCCTGAATCGGCGACCCGGCGCCCGGGCTCCCGACCGAGCAGGGTTGCACCGCTGAGATCACCTTCGCCGCGTTGCCGGGCGACCTCGATGAGCAACAGGAGCTTGCCGACGCTGGCCGTGTTCATCACACGATGGGCGTTGTAGGAGGCCACTTCGCGGCCGGCGGTGTCCCGGATGGACATCGACCATTCGACGCTGTCGCCGGTGACCATCACCTCGTCGATGTGTCGCTGGAGCACCGTCATCCCTCGCTACCATTGGGCGCCGTCCACAAGCAGCGCAGGATTCGATACATCACATGATGCCGCCTCGGCATGCCGCCGCAACGAGATGCCGGGATAATGGCCGCGTGAGTTTGCATGTGGTTCTGGTGCTGCTGCTGGGCGCCGTCGGCGTCATCGTCGCGGTGACGTGGATCGCCGAACGTACCGGCTTGCCCAGCGCGGCGTTGCTCGCCGTGGGCGGTATCGTCTATGCGTTCCTACCTGGACCTAACATCGTCCTTCGTCCTGAACCCGCGCTGTACTGCATCTTGCCTCCGTTGCTCTACAACGCGGCGCTGGAGTCGTCGCTCCTGGAAATTCGACGCAACCTGCGGACGGTGATCAGCCTGTCGGTCGTTCTCGTTCTGCTGACCGCTTTTTCGGTAGGCGCGGCGTTCGCCTTGCTGGTCGGCGGCGCGACATTCGCGGTCGGCACCGCGCTGGGTGCCGCGGTGGCACCTCCTGATCCGGTCGCCGCGCTCGCCGTCGCCCGCAAGGTTGGACTTCCAGCAAACATCATCACCCTGGTCGAGGGCGAAGGGCTGCTCAACGACGCGACGGCGCTGACCACGCTGTCCGTGGCCATCGCAGCGGCCAGCGGAGGTGGTTTCTCGGCAGCGTCCGCGGTCGAAAAATTCCTGTTCGCGGCTGCCGGGGGTTTCGCGGTGGGAGTGGCGATCGCCGTGGGCCGACGGCTGGTCAACCGCTGGATAGCCGACAGCTTGACGGCCAACGCGGTGTCGCTCGCCACTCCTTTCGTGGCTTACTTCGCTGCCGCACAGATTTCGGCCTCCGGCGTGCTGGCCGTGGTGGTGTGCGGGTTGATCGTCGGGCACGATCTTCCGCGGACAGAATCCAGCGCCACCCGGCTGCAGACGCGGGCCGTGTGGCGATTGGTCAACTTCCTACTCGAGGGCTTCGTGTTCCTGCTCATCGGCCAGCAGCTCCCCCGGATTGTGAACAGGCTCAGCAGTTATCCGCTGCCGACGATCATCGCTGCGGTGGGCGGCACCCTCGCGGTCGTACTGTTGGTGCGACCCCTGTGGTTGCTGATCACTCAGATACTGCCCCGCCCTCTGCACTCCCGGCTCGGTAATGTGGCGGGCTCGTATCCGGACAGCTCGGCGGATTGCGCCCCGGACAGGTCCGCACGCGAACGGATGTCGCGGCGACTCAGCCTCCGCGAGGTGGTCGTGTTGAGTTGGGCCGGCACCCGCGGCGTCGTCAGCCTCGCCGCCATATTCACGGTGCCACTGATGACCGATACCGGTAAGCCATTTCCCGCACGAGATCTGTTGCTGTTCTGCACCCTGGTCGTCGTCTTGGTAACCCTCATCGGACAAGGCCTCACGTTCGCCCCGGTGGCCCGCGCCCTGGGTATCCGCGCCAAGCCCGCCGACGAGTCACGGCTGCGCAAACTGGCCGGCATCGCTGCGATCCGGGCTGCGATCGAACGGCTGGACGCGCTGGAGGAGCAGAGCGACACCACTTTTGGCCGCAACGCGATCGAGAGCGTTCGCGGGCAGCTTTCGGACCAGCTCAAAACGCGACAACTACAACTCGACGTGCTCGAAATGACCGACATCGACGACATCCCGGACTTTCCCGACGACGACGCACTGCTGGAAACACGCCGGGCAGCCATCGATGCTCAACGCGAAGAACTGGTGCGCTGGCGAGACGCCGGCATGCTCTCCGACCAGGGCTTGCGGGCCCTGGGACGGGCTCTCGACCACGAGGAAGGCATGCTGACCTTGAGCCGGCCGTGACGCTCCCGCGGACGGATCGGTTTCGGACAGCCGCTGGCTATCTGGCGCAGACAACGCAATCCTTGATCGATGACCAAGCGAATCCTGAACGTCGTCACCAATGTCTCCCACTACGAGGACCCGTCCGAGCCGACCGGGCTGTGGCTCTCGGAGTTGACGCACGCCTACCAGGTGTTCGCCGACGCCGGTTACCAGCAGACCATCGTCAGCCCGCGCGGCGGCACTTCACCGTTGGAACCACGGTCGCTGAAGTTCCTGAACTACGACAAGAGCGCCAAGGCCTGGCGGGCCGACGACCGGAAAATGATGCTGCTGCACCGCACCGCCTCGCCCGTTGACATCGACCCGGCGGATTACGCCGCGATCTATTTCACCGGCGGTCACGCGGCGATGTTCGACTTCCCCGATAGCGAAGGCCTGCAACGTATTACGCGTGAGATTTTCGAGCGCGGCGGGGTGGTGTCCGCGGTGTGTCACGGCTACTGCGGCTTGCTCAACACTGAATTGTCGGACGGAAAGCTTTTGGTTGCCGGGCGGAATCTGACCGGGTTCGCCTGGTCGGAGGAGGTCTTGGCACGGGTCAGCAAGATGGTGCCCTACAACGTCGAAGCTGAGATGAAGAAGAGGGGCGCCCGATACGGAAAGGGCTTGATTCCCTTCGCGTCACACGTCGTTGTCGACGGGCGGCTGGTGACAGGCCAGAATCCGGGGTCGGCCAAGGCAACGGCGAAGAAGGTCGTCGCCGTGTTGGAAGGCTGACCGTTGCGCCTCGTTGATGGCTGCCAGCCGTTTCATGCGGCAGCAAACGGGGTACCAGTCGGTTCTGCACGGGCGCTCCACCGTTGCCGTCCGTCGGTAGAGACTTTGATCGACAGAGAGGGCCTCATGGGACATTACGACCCTGCACCGTCATACGATGAACTGCTGGATGTCTACAAAAGCTCACTGGGCCAAGCGTTGTCGGGTCATCGACTGCCGCACGACTCCGCGATACTGACTGTCCCGGTGCTACTCGCCCTGCTCGACGTTGCCAACGCGGCGCGCCAGGGCCGCCCAACCGATGCCCTCATGACTCGCGCCACCGAGGCCTTCGCGGCGTACGCCGCGGACTTTGCGGCCGACGATGACATGTCTCAACCGTTCGACCTGGCGGCCGGTGCGGCATGGTCGAGTGCCATGGGATCGATGAAGGTCGCCAACTAATGGGGCTGCGGAATATGGCGAGTTACAAGCTGAACTGAGGGCTTGAGTCTCCCCCCCGGCGTGTCGCCGGGGGGATCGACGCTCGGCGCTGGCGTGGTCACGCCGGTGTAGTTGAAACGGTACCGAAGCGCGACGATCGACCCGTGCGGCAACACCGTTGACGGCAGTCACATTGTTAACATCACCCGGTGCAGGATCCGTCGGCGATCACGAACCTCGAGCGCCCGGTTTCCCGGCGCGCGGCGTTGCGCTACGCCGCCGCGGCAACTGGACTGGGTATGGCAGCGGTTGGTGCCGGCAGCCCCACGGCATCCGCGGCCGCTCCCCAACTGATCGACTTCGCCATGCGCCCGATTCCGGCGCAGGACATCCGGGCTGCCGGCTATTCCGGCGTGGTCAGCTACGTCTCCCAATCGCGTCCCGGATCGTCATTCGGCGCCAAACCCATCACCCGGCCCTACGCTCAGTCGCTGACCGCCGCCGGCTTGGCGATCGTCAGTAACTACCAGTACGGCAAACCGGGCGGTACCGCACCGTCTGACTTCACCCGCGGATTCGCCGGCGGCGTCGCCGATGCCCGCACCGCCTGGCAGCTGCATACCGCGGCGGGCGGCGGTCAGAGTGCACCGATCTTCTTCACGGTCGACGACGACATCAATCGGGACACCTGGAATAACGTCGCGTTGCAGTGGTTTCGCGGAATCAACTCGGTTCTCGGGGTGCAGCGCACCGGCGTCTACGGGGGCATCAACACCTGCCAGTGGGCCGCCGCCGACGGCGTCATCGGCAACTCGAGCACACCTGGCCACCGGTGGGCCTGGCAGACCCGGTCCTGGTCGCACGGCCAGGTCGACCCTGCCGCTGTTCTCTACCAACGCATCGTGAGCACGGCGGCTACCCCGGGGCCGGTGGTAGGTGGGCTGGAAGTCGACGTCAGCGACGCCCTGGCCCAGGACTGCGGCCAATGGAACCTGCACCCCTGAGATCGCGCCCCGCGGCCACGCGGGTCTGGCATCACCGGGTTCGGGTCATCCGTTCCTGATCGTCGACGCGTCTGGAAAGCACGGTCGCATCGCGGCCCACCCTACGAGGCCTCACACTGTCAGTACGATGGGATAGCGAATCGTCGAGGCCGGGATGGCCGACACAGCAGGGTTGAGCCCGCTGGGCCGCGCTCTCGAGTTGGAGGTGAAGATGAGTGCCGGCGCCGGTCACGAACCGACCCCGCAGCGCTCCCGGCGCGCGATCACCACGCTGCCGCGCGTCGGCGTGGGTGGCTTGGTGCGCGATCGCGGACGTTTCTTCAGGCCGCTGGGGCAGCACTCGCCGCTGCGCGGAATTGGCGAGCAGTTCCTCATCGACATCCCGTTCGGCCCGAAGATGGTGGTCACCTCATCTCCCGACGACGCCAAGGCCGTGTTCGCCGACCGGGACGGCGCACTGTCGTTCGGGGAACTGCTGAAGCGGTTCTCCCCGCACGAGCGGCTGTTCGGCAGCGACGCGTTCATCTTTCTCGAGGGCGAAGCCCATATGGCCGAGAAGCGCAAGGTCGCGCCACCGCTGCATGGCACGGCACTCAAGTCCTACGAGCAGGCCATGACCGACATCGTGATGCGCAGGCTGCCGGAATGGCCGCTCGGCGAGCGGGTCGAGTTCTGCGACATCGGCGGCCAGCTGTCCCTCGACGTCATGATGACGGTGATTTTCGGCGTCTCGAAGCCCGAGCGGATGCAGCGCTTGGAGCGGGCGATGCTCGCGCACTGCGCGGCCACCGAAAGCCCGAGCTTTCTCGGTGTCGGAATGCTGACGATGTTGCTGCGAGGCAACTGGGTGGCGGTGCCGTCGGTTGCCCGCACGGCCGCTGCGGTCGACGCGATCGTGCTCGAGGAGATTGCCGAGCGGCGACGCACCGGCGCCCGCCCCGACGATTGCCTGACGTTGTTTTTGGAGATCAACCAGCAAGACGAGCAGCCGCGCGACGACGCGTTTCTGGCGCGCTCGATGCGCGGGCTGATGCTGGCCGGCTACGCCGCCACCGCGGTCACCTTGGGGTGGGTGGCCGAACTACTGGTTCATCAACCCGAGACGCTGGCCACGCTCGAGGAGAGTGTCGACCGGGGCGAGGACGCCTACCTCGATGCCGTGATCGCCGAGTCGATGCGCTTGCGGCCGGCGTTACCCGTCACCGGGCGCCGGGCGCTGCGGGATTTCGACCTCAATGGGCTGCACATCCCGCGCGGCGCCTACATCATCCTCGCGATCATGGCGATGCACGAACGCGAGGACCTGCATGCCGACCCCACGGCTTTCCGGCCGGAACGCTTCTTGAACTCCCGGCCCGGGACCAACACCTGGCTGCCGTTCGGCGGCGGCGTCTACCGCTGCGTCGGCGCCGAGTTCGTGCTGTTCGAGGCCCGGGTGCTGCTGCGCACCCTGCTGCAGCACCGCAGGCTCAGCGCGGTCGACGGTGGACCCGGCGGCCGCCCCAGCCGTACCCACCCGTTGCCGGTGCCGACCAACGGCGCTCCGGTTGTGCTGTCCACCTACCACCGAGCTGGTAAATCGGCGCGGCAGAACATCTCTACCTGAGCGGCCGGCGCTGAGGCGGTTCCGCTGTGACGTCTCCACCGCGCCCGCGACCACGTATTTTCCCGGACCGAGCATTCTTGCCGGCAAACAAGATTTACCTGGGAGGACTGGAGAACGACATGCGAGGCACAGGGCGACGCAGGTGCTGCGGGGAATTGCGCCATCGAACACACCGTTGCAGATGGGCATACGACGATATCGCCGTAACCGCGTGGTCGGGGCCCCGACCAGCTATCCAGCAGGTGCGCCGGAAGGCACGCGATTGACGGACCAGACTTTCCTGGATCTCGTACGGCTTCGGGCCGAAACTCACCGCGACAAAGATGCTTTCGACTACTGCCGCTATTCCCCCGAAGGCGAACAGCACAGCCGGCTGACTTTCAGCGAACTCGACGCCCGCGCGCGGTCGATCGCCTCGGTTTTGCAGCGAATGGGCGCAACCGGGGAACGCGCACTGGTGCTGTGCCCGTCGAGCTTGGACTTCATCGTCGCATTCTTCGGATGCATCTACGCCGGCGTCGTGCCGGTACCGGTGCATCCACCCGCCCGCAGCCGGGTGATCGGCCGCGTCGCGTCGATCGTGCGCGACACCGAAGCGCGCTTCGCCGTGACCACGGTTGAGACTCAGGCCAAGTTCCAGAGCTCGATCGACGAGATGACCGATGGGCCGGCCATGCAGTGGTGCGCCGTCGACGACATCGGCGCATCCGCCGATGGCTGGGTCGCCCCGGACCTGGGCCCCGACGCGATTGCGCTGCTGCAGTACACCTCGGGTTCGACGGGATCGCCGAAAGGCGTTGTGGTGACCCACCGCAACCTGCTGAGCAACGTGGAAGCCATTCGGACCGCGTGGGGCGGCGGAAACGACCGCGCCCGCGGCGTCTTCTGGCTGCCCCTGCACCACGACATGGGCCTGATCGGTGGCGTTCTCACGTCGATTTACGTCGGGGCCACAACGTACTTCATGCCGCCCGAGTCGTTCATCGAGCGGCCGATGCGTTGGCTGGAGGCAATAGCCAAGCACGGCGGCACGATCACCGCCGCGCCGAACTTCGCCTACCAACTGTGCGTCGACCTCAGCACGCCCGAAGAACGGGCCGCACTGGATCTGTCCACCATGTCGACCGCTATGTGCGGCGCGGAGCCGATCCGGGCCGCAACGCTGCAGCGGTTCATCGATGCTTTCGCCCCGGCAGGCTTTCGACCGCAGGGGTTCGCTCCTGTGTACGGCATGGCCGAATCCACCCTGCTGGTGTCCGGCAAATCCGAGCTTGAGCGGACCGCGCCCATAACGCGGTACCTGGACAGCGTTGCGCTGCGCGATCACCGCATCGTCCCCGTCGCCCCGGGATCGTCAGACGCGGCGTCCTTCGTCGCGTGCGGTCAGCTGCAGCCACACCACGAGGCGCTCATCGTCGATCCGACGACCGGCGGCCAGTGCGCCGCCGACCAGGTCGGCGAGATCTGGCTGGCCGGCGGCAGTGTGGCGCAAGGTTATTGGGGCAAGCCGGCCGAAACCGCGGAGACGTTCGGCGCATTTCTCACCGACACCGGACGCGGGCCGTTTCTGCGCACCGGTGACCTCGGATTCCAGCTGGACGGGGAGCTGTTCGTTTCGGGCCGGCTGAAGGACCTCATCGTCATCCGCGGCCGCAATCACTACCCCGAGGACATCGAATCCACCGTCCAGGACAGCCACGACGCGCTGTTAAGGGGCCGCGGAGCCGCGTTTTCGATCACACTCCACTCGGATTCGACCGAGCAACTCGTCGTCGTGCAGGAAGTCGACCGCTACCGGGTCGGTGCGATCGACACCGACGAGGCGCTCGCCGCGATCCGCACCGCAGTGACTGAGCACCACGAAATCCAGCCCCATGCAATTGTTCTCACCGAACCGTCGACCATTCCCACGACGTCGAGCGGCAAGATCCGGCGCAGCAGATGCCGGCAGCGTTTCCTCGCCGGTGATATCCCGGCGATCGCGCAGTGGCAGGCGGCGCCGGCCGGCGTTACCCGACCTGCTTCCGGCGAAACCAGACCGCAGTACGCCGCGCCCGACGCCGGCGAGCTGGCCGCCTGGTTGACCACGCAGCTCGCTGACATGCTCGGCCTGTCCCCGACCGAAATCGACACATCCCTGCCGTTCGCCCACTACGGCCTAGACTCGGTGCGCGCGGTCCGCCTCGCTGCCGCATTGGGCGAGCATGTGGCGCAGGATCTTTCGCCCACGCTGCCCTACGAGTACCCGACCATCGACGCGCTCTGCGCCTATCTGGCCGGCGGCGTCGCCGCGGAACCCCCGGCAGAGGTCGTGGAAGCACACGCGGTAAGCGCCGACGAGCCGATCGCGATTATCGGCATCGGCTGCCGCTTCCCCGGCGCCGACGGACCGGCAGCCTTCTGGCGGCTGCTGAGCGAGGGCCGCGACGCCGTCGGCGACATTCCGCCGCAGCGCTGGAGCACTGGCCCCGACGGTGTCGACCGGGGCGGATTCCTCGAGCAAGTCGACCAGTTCGACGCCAGGTTCTTCACCATCTCGCCCCGCGAGGCAGCGCGTATCGACCCGCAACAGCGCCTGCTACTCGAAGTGGCCTGGGAGGCACTGGAAGACGCCGGCCAGCCCACCGAGCCGCTGGTCGGTAGCCGCACGGGTGTGTTCGTCGGTATCTCGACCTACGACTACGGCAGCATCCAGTTCGGCCGGCCCGACCTGATCGACGCCTACAGCGGCACCGGCGGCGCGCTGAGCATCGCCGCCAACCGGCTCTCTTACGCACTGGATCTGCAGGGTCCGAGCATGGCGGTCGACACCGCGTGCTCGTCGTCGCTGGTCGCCGTCCATCTGGCCTGCCGCAGCCTGCGCGACGGCGAATCGACGCTGGCCATTGTCGGGGGCGTCAACGTGATCCTTTCGCCCGCATTGGGTCTCAACTTCAGCAAGGCCACGCTGATGGCGGCGGACGGGCGCTGCAAGACGTTCGACGCCGCCGCCGACGGATACGTGCGCGGGGAAGGTGCCGGCGCCGTCATTCTCAAACCGTTGAGCCGGGCCCTGAGCGACGGCGACCAGATCTACGCGGTGTTGCGCGGCAGCGCCATCAACCACGACGGCCGCACCAACGGCTTGACCGCGCCCAGCCGGCACGCACAGGAGGCGGTGTTGGCCGAGGCGTACCGCCATGCGGGCCTGCCTCCCAACAGCGTGCAATACGTCGAGGCGCACGGCACCGGCACGGCGCTCGGCGACACGATCGAGGCCAACGCGCTCGGTGCGATCCTGGGCGAGGGTCGCACACCGGAAAGCCCCTGCCTGATCGGATCGGTAAAAACCAACATCGGCCATCTCGAGGCGGCGGCCGGAATGGCCGGGCTGATCAAGACCGCGCTGGCCCTGCATCATCGTGAGATCCCGGCGAGCCTGAACTTCGACGAACCCAATCCGCACATCCCATTCGAACGGCTCGCGCTGAAGGTGGTCGACACCCGCACGCCGTGGCCGCTGAACCGGCGGGCCGTCGCGGGCGTCAGCTCGTTCGGCTTCGGCGGGACTAACGCTCACGTCGTCATGACCGAGGCCCCGGAAGTCCGTGCCGCGCAATCGAATCCAGCCGGTGTGGAGTTGCTCCCGCTGTCGGCGCGATCACCAGAAGCGTTGTCCACGTTGGCCGCTCGCTACGAGGACGCGCTGCGAGCCGGGTTGTCGCTGGCCGACCTGAGCTACACCGCCGGCGCCCGCCGAGACCATCATGACCACCGGCTGGCCGCAGTCGGTGGCGATGCCACTGAGGTGGCCGAAGCGCTGGCCGCGTACCGCCTGGGCGAGAGCCGGCAGGGGTTGACGGCGGGGCGACGACGTTCCGGACCGGGTGCGGTGTTCGTCTTCTCCGGGCAGGGCTCCCAGTGGCGCGGCATGGGACGGCAGCTGCACGCCGAGGAAGACATCTTCCGTGACGCGCTCGCCGAGTGTGACCGCGCGATGGGTGCCCACCTGGATTCGTCGGTGGTCGACGCGCTGTTCGCCGACGACGCTCTCGACGACATCGGCGTGATCCAGCCCGCCATCTTCGCGATGCAGGTCGCGCTGGCCGCGCTGTGGCGATCGTGGGGTGTGGAACCCGCCGCCGTGATCGGGCACAGCATGGGCGAGGTGGCTGCCGCGCACGTCGCCGGCGCGCTGACCCTCGACGACGCGGCACGGGTGATCTGCGCGCGAGCGCGGCTGCTGGGCGGGGCGGCCCCGGGCGGGGCGATGGTCTCCGCGGAATTGACCCGCGCCGAGGCGGACGAGCTCATCGCCGGACTCGAGGACCGGGTCGCGGTGGCGGCCGACAACTCGGTGCTGACGACGGTGCTTTCCGGTGATGCGGAAGTGTTGTCCGAGTTGATGGCCGAGATCCAGCGCCGGATGAGGTTCTGCCGATGGGTCGACGTCGACGTGGCCTCGCACAGTCCACGGATGGACGCGCTGCGCGCCGACCTCGCCGCCGCGCTCGACGGCCTTTCTCCGTCGGCGCCCGCGATACCGATGTACTCCACCGTGATCGGCGAGCCGATCGACGGTGTCACGCTGGACGCCGCCTACTGGGTGGAGAACCTCTGCTCGCCGGTGCGCTTCTCGTCCACCGCGCGGCACCTGTTCGAGCAGGGCCACGAGGTATTCCTCGAGGTGAGTCCACACCCGGTGTTGTTGAGCGCGCTGCGCGAGGACGCCGACGACCTCGGTCGCTCCTGCGCCTTGGTGCCCTCGATGCGCCGCGATCAGGGCGGGCGCGACAGCGTGCTGGCCTCACTCGCCGCACTGTACGTCGGCGGGCAGTCGGTGGCGTGGGATCGGTTGCATCCCCGCGGCGGCCGACTTGCGGCGGCACCCACCTACCCATGGCAGCGGGAACGGTTCTGGTTGGACATGACGGCGGGCTCACCGGAACCTGTTGCGGAACAATCGCCGTGGCGCGGTCCGATTCGCTCGGCCGCACAGCCGCGTACGGTGGTCTGCGAAATCGATCTCAGCACTGACCTTTTCCCGATCCTGAATGACCACCGGGTACAGGGCCTGGTCGTCGTGCCGGGCGCCACCCTGCTCGAGCTCGCCATCGCCGGCACCGCTCGCGCTTTCGGGACGCCCGGCCGGATGCCGCATGACGTCACGTTCCACCGGTCGCTGGTTCTCGACGGCGCGGAATCGCGGACCGTGCAGCTGACTCTTCGGGGCGGGCCGTCGGGCCCTGTCTCCTTCGAGTTGCAGGGCATGGACCCGACAGTAGTGCTGGCGGGCGGCACGATGGTTTCCAGCGTCGCATCCGACGCCGAAGTTCATCGCGTCGCCGAGATCCAAAAACGTTGCAGTGAGCAGATTTCCGGGGCGGCTTTCTATGACCGCCTCGCGCAGCACGGCCTGGCATACGGACCGGCGTTCCAGAAGGTGACCGATGTCTGGCGCCGTGACGGCGAGGCGATCGCCCGGTTGTCGCCGGGTACCGGCGGTGACTTCGATGCGGCGTTGCTGGACGGCTGTTTTCAGGTGCTCGGCGCCACTCTTGCCGTGACCAACGGGCACTCGCACCACACGTACCTGCCGGTCGGCGTCAGGGATCTTCGGGTGCGGGAGATGTCGCCGGACCAGGTGTGGTGCCATGCACGCTTGCGCGACGGCGCCGAGGGCGCAGAGGGTGATGTGTTCCTGCTCGACCGGTCCGGTCACGTGATCACCGAGGTACATGGTCTGCGGCTCAAGCAGATTGGCGACCCCGCCCCGAGTGCGCCCACGGTCACGGCTCGGGGCGACCTCTTCGTACCGCGGTGGGAAGCAGCGAGTCTCCCCGCCGCCGGACAGGATTCGACCGGCTCAGGTCGCTGGCTCATCTTCGGTGACGGCGGCGCGACGACCGACGCCGCGCGAAACCTGCTCGAACAGCTGTCCCAAACCTGTCTCGTCGTCGAGCAGGGAATCGACTTCGCACACCTCGGACCGGACCACTATGTCCTCGATCCGGCACAGCCGCAACACTTCCGGCGTCTACTCGACCAGGTGCAGGCACCGCTGCGCGGCGTGGTCCACCTCTGGGGTCTGACCGACTCGATGGAGTCTGCGCGGGTCCTCGGTCCGACCAGCCTCCTGCATCTGGTGCAGGCGCTGACCGCGTCGCAGCGGTCGCCGCGCCTGTGGCTGGTGACGCAAGGCGCGCAGAGTGTCGAGGCTGGAAAAGACCCGGTTTCGGTGGCGCAGGCGCCGCTGTGGGGCATGGGCCGCAGCATCGGCCACGAGCATCCGGAGTTGCGCTGCTCGCGGGTCGACCTGCCCCGCCACGCGCAACCGGCAGACCTCGCCGCTTTGGTCGACGAGTTGCTCGCCGACGCCGGCGACACCGAGGTCGCGTTCCGAGGTGCCCGGCGCTACGTGGCGAGCTTGGCGCCGTTCGTCCCGGAGCCGGAAACCGCTCAGCCCGCGGTGGGCTCGGCGTTCCGGATGGAGTATTCACGGCCCGGCGTGCTCGACGACATCGACACCCGAGCCGCCACTCGCCGACTTCCCACCGCGGCCGAAGTCGAAATCGGTGTTCATGCAACCGGATTGAACTTCATCGACGTGATGCGCGCCCTCGGCGTCTATCCGGGCCAGGAAGAAGGCGTCACGCAGATCGGCGTCGAATGCTCGGGCGTGGTCACCGCCGTCGGCCACGACGTCGACCGCATCCGGGTCGGCGACTCCGTGATCGCCTTGGCAGCAGAGGGGGTGGGCTCCTACGTCACCACCGCGGCCGACCTCGTGGCGGCCAAGCCGGTCGGGCTCAGCTTCGAACAGGCCGCGGCGATCCCGGTCGCGTATCTGACGGCCTACTACGCGCTGCACGAGCAGGCCCGGTTACGACGCGGCGAGCGGGTGCTCATCCATTCCGCGGCCGGCGGCGTCGGGCTGGCCGCCGTCGAAGTGGCCCGCTGGCTGAACGCCACCGTGATCGCCACCGCCGGTACCCCCGAAAAGCGCGATCACCTGCGCGGCATCGGTATCCAGCAGGTATTCGACTCACGCTCGCTCGGTTTCGCCGATCAGGTGCTGGCCGTCACCGGCGGCGAGGGAGTTGATGCGGTGCTCAACTCGCTGTCCGGCGAAGCGATCTCGCGCAGTCTCGAGACGCTGAGCCCGTATGGCCGCTTCGTGGAGATCGGGAAGACCGACATCTACGGCGAAGGCCGCCTGCAGATGTGGCAGCTGCGGAACAACGCCTCCTACTTCGTCATCGACCTCGCCCGACTGATCGTCGATCAGCCGGCCTACGCGGGTTCCCTGCTGCGTGAGATCGTCGCCCACATCGAGCAGGGCGCGTTCCGGCCGCTGCCGGTGCGCGCCTTCCCAGCCGCCGAGACCGCCGCCGCCCTGCGAACCCTGGCGCAGGGCAAGCAGATCGGCAAGGTCGCGGTCTCGGTGGACACCCGTCAGCGGCCGGTCGCGCACCGCGAGCAGCTCCCCGCTCATTTCGACGACGACGCCACCTACCTGATCACCGGAGGGCTCGGCGGCATCGGCCTGGCCACCGCGGCCTGGATGGTCGAACGTGGCGTCAGGCATCTGGTGCTGCTCGGCCGCGGCCCCGCATCAGCGGCCGGCGAACAGGCCATCGACCAGCTGAGGGCCGCTGGCTGCGACGTGACTTATGCGCGCGCCGACGTCTCCCAGCCCGAGCAGCTCGCCTCGGTACTCGCCTCGATCCGCGCCGGCATGCCTGCGCTGCGCGGTGTGGTCCACGCGGCGGGCATTCTCGACGACGGCATCCTCGCGCGCCTCGACGACCGGCGGCTACGCGAGGTGATGGCGCCCAAAGTCGAGGGCGCCTGGAATCTGCATACGCTCACCGCAGCCGAAAAGCTGGACTTTTTCGTGCTGTTCTCCTCTGCCGCAGCACTTTTGGGCTCACCCGGCCAGGCGCACTACGCCGCCGGCAACGCCTTCCTCGACGCGCTGGCCTGGCACCGGCGCGCGGCGGGCAAGCCCGCGCTGAGCATCAACTGGGGCCCGTGGGCCGAGGTAGGTCTGGCCAGCGGGCCGGAGCAGCAACGAAACCTCGACCGGCACGGCATGATTCCGATCCCGGTGGCCGACGGTGTGCGGACGCTGGCGAAACTGTTCCGGTCGTCGGCCACCCAGGTAGCTGTCCTGCGAATGGAGCCGGGCCACCTCGACAAGCCGGCGGCCGTTGACGCCCCGAAGCGTCGCGAGAACCTCCGCGACACGTTGCTGGCCGCCGATGAGGGCGAGCGTCGACGGCTGCTCGCGTCGTACCTGCGCGAACAGGCGGCGGGCAAGCTCGGCCTGGCGCCGTCGCAGCTGGACATCGAGGCGCCGCTGCACCAACTCGGGGTCGACTCGCTCGTCGCGGTGGAATTGCGCGCTCAGATCGAACGCGACCTCGGCATCGTCGTGCCGGTCGTCCGACTGCTCGACGGTCCGAGCGTGACGGGGCTGGCCGGCTGGCTTGCCGAGCAGCTGTCCAGCGCCAGCGCGAAACCCGAACCCGTCGAGACCAACGATGCGCCCACCGGCAACGGGACCAACGCCACTGAGCCGCAGTGGCTGGACGTCCTGGGCAGGTTGCCCGACATCTCCGACGACGACGTCGACGCGCTGCTTGCCGACGTCCTCGCGACACGAGAGGCCCATGATGACAGCTGATCTCGCCGGTCTCTCCGCCGAGGAGAAGCGCGTGCTGCTGGCACGCCTGCTGATGGAGAAGGCGGAGGCTGCGGCATCAGCGCATCCGCTGTCCTATGGTCAGCGGTCGCTGTGGTTCCTCTACCAACTCGCGCCCGGCAGTCCCGCCTACACGATCACCTACGCCGGGCAGATCCGCGGCGACCTCGACGTGACCGCGCTGGCGGCCGCAGCCCAGGCGCTCGTCGACCGGCACGACATCCTGCGGACCACCTACACGACGCGGGATGGCCAGCCGGTCCAGCTCGTCCATCCCCGTTGGCCGGTGCGGGTCACGCGGCTCGAATTGGACCGTGCCGAGACCCAGCGATGGCTGCGGCGCGAAGCTGATCGGCCCTTCGACCTGCGCACCGGACCGGTGCTGCGGTTCAGCCTGATCAGCCAGGGCCCCGGCGAGCACCTGCTGGTGCTGACGCTGCATCACATCGCCGTGGACATGTGGTCGATCGACCTGATCCTCGACGAGCTTCGGCTGCTCTACGCCGCCGAGCACGGCTCGCCGCCACCGCCGCTCCCACCGATGCGTTACGTCGACTACGCGCTCGAGCAGACCCGCGCCATCGAGGGCGCCGAGGGCGACCGTCTCTGGCGGTACTGGAGCCGGCAGCTGGCCGGGGAAACGCCGATGCTCCGGCTGCCCGTCGACCGGCCGCGCGGCGCGGTCCAAACCTATCGCGGTGCCGTACACCGCTTTACCGTCGACCGCGCGCTGACCGCCCAGCTCAAGGAACTCGGCCGACGCGGCGGCGCGACCCCCTACATGACGCTGTTCGCGGCGTACGCGACTCTGCTGCACCGCTACAGCGGACAGGACGATCTGCTGATCGGCTCGCCGTTCGGATGCCGCGACCATCCGGGGCTGGCGAGTCTGGTCGGCTACCTTGCCAACCCGGTGGTGCTGCGGCCAGACCTCAGCGGCGATCCGACCTTCACGTCGCTGCTCGGCCGGGTCAAGACGACTGTCCTGCAAGCGCTCGAGCACCAGGACTTTCCGTTCCCGCTGCTCGTCGAAAAGCTGCACCCAGCCCGCGATGTGAGCCACACGCCGCTCTTCCAGGTCTCGTTCGCATGGGAACAGACCCGGCGGTTCCAAAATGGCACGGGTGCGGCGTCGGGTCCGGGCGTGCTGGATGTGACGACCACCTACATCGGCCAGGGCGGTGCGCCGCTCGACCTGATGATGCTGATGGGCGAACAGGACGGCGAGCTGCTCTGCGCCCTGCAGTACAACACCGATCTGTTCGACGACGCGACCATCGAGCGGATGGCCGAGCACTTCAGCACGCTGCTGCGCGGAGTCGTCGCCGATCCAGACCGCAGCCTGTCGAAGCTGCCGATCCGCACCGAGCAGGAGCGTCGGCAGCAGATGGCGTGGAACGACACCGAGGTCCGCTTCGAGGGCCCCGACACCCTGCCCGAGATGGTGACCGCGGCGGCCCGCCGCAACCCGTCGGCGATCGCCGTGACATTCGACGACCGCGACCTGACCTACGCCGAACTCGACCGCCGCGCAGACGATGTGGCGCGTCGACTGCTGAGCCGCGGTGTGCGCCCGGACAGCCTCGTCGTGGTCCTACTGGACCGCAGCGAAGACCTGGTGGTGGCGCTGCTCGGGGTCGCGAAGTCCGGGGCCGCGTTCATGCCGCTCGACCCTGGACAGCCGGCGAATCGCATCGCCGCGATGATCGAGACCTCCGGCGCTTCGGTGGTTGTCACCCATCAGCGAAACCTTCAGTCAATCGAGGGATTCGGCGGTCACCGTCTCTGCCTGGACCTGCCGCCCGCGCGGTCGGAAGCGGACGCCGTCGCGCCTTCCGCCGTCCCGCGGCCGGACGGACTGGCTTACGTCGTGCACACCTCGGGTTCCACCGGCGTGCCGAAGCGCGTGCTCAACACCCACGGCGGGCTGCGCAACCTGCTGCTCTGGATGCAGGCGAACTACCGGCTCGACGACGGCGACCGGGTCCTGCACCACACGCCGGTGACCTTCGACGCGTCGCTGGCGGAGATCTTCGTGCCGTTGATCGTCGGCGCCCGGCTGGTCATCGCGAAACCCGACGGGCACCGCGACGCCGCCTACCTGGTCCGAACCATCGCCGAGCAGGGCATCACCCAGATCGTGCACGTCGTACCTTCGATGCTGCAGTCCTGGCTCGCCGAGCCCGGCTTCCGGGACTGCGCCGCGCTGCGGCGGGTGACTTGCGGCGGCGAAGCCTTGCCCTACGACCTGGCTCAGCGTTTCCTGAACACCGTCGACGTCGACTTGTGGAACGAGTACGGCCCCGCCGAAGCAGCGGTGACGGCCACCTTCACGCACTGCAAGCGCGGCGCCCCCGGCCCGTCGATCCCGATCGGGCGGCCGATCGCCAATGTCCAGATTCACCTCCTCGACGCCTACCTGCAACCGGTGCCGGTAGGCGTGCCCGGCGAGTTGTACATCGGTGGAGCCGGCGTGGGCCGTGGCTACGCCGGTCAACCGGACGTGACGGCGACCCGGTTCGTCGCTGACCCATTCTCCCGGGCGCCCGGCGGAATGCTCTACCGCACCGGCGATCTGGCCCGCTATCGGGCCGACGGCAACATCGAGTACCTCGGACGCCAGGACAGCCAGGTGGAGATCCGCGGCGTCCGGATCGAGCCCGGCGAGATCGAGGTCGTGCTGAGCAGACATCCCGACGTGACCGAGGCAGTGGTGGTCGCCACGGCCGACGAGCGTGGCCACACCCGGCTGATCGCCCATGTCGCGGCCAGCGCCGAGTCCGGGCCGACCACCGCGCAGTTGCGGCGTTTCCTGCTCGAGTGGCTGCCGGCGGCCATGGTGCCGGCCCACTTCGTCGTCACGAGCGAGTTGCCGCGCACCTCCGGCGGGAAAGTCGACCGGCGCGCTCTGGCCGCGGACGGCTCGACGGCAGCTCAGCGCGACCGGGAGTTCGTCGCTCCGCGCAACCGGACCGAGCAGGTGTTGGCCGAGATCTGGCGCACGGTTCTCGGTGTCGAACGGGTCGGCGTCCACGACGACTTCTTCGCACTCGGCGGCTCCTCGACGCACAGCCTGGAGGTCGCGGTCCGTGCGGAGGCGGCCGGTCTGCCGCTCAAACCCGAGTCGGTGTTCTTGTTCGCCACCATCGCCGAACTGGCCGCGGAATACGGCGACCCGGCACCCACCGACGCGCCGGCCGGCAGGGCCGATACCGGCCACCAGAACCTCACTGCGCCAACCGAATTCCAGCCAACGCCGCCGGCCCGCAACACGGTGATCGAGAGCATCGGCAGCTACCTGCCGTTCACCGTGGTGTCGACCGCCGACCTGCTCGCCGGGTGCGTCAACGACATCGGCATACCGCTGGAAAGGCTGACCGGGATCAAGCACCGACGGGTGGCGGCCGACGGTGAGTACGCCATCGATCTCGCGCGACAAGCGCTGGCCGACTGCCTGTCCCGGTCGAGTCACCGGCCGGCGGAGATCGACCTGCTGATCTCGTGCAGCATTTCCCGCTGCGACGGTCCCGACCAGAAGTTCGTCTTCGAACCCAGCACCGCGGCGCGGCTGCGGGATCAGTGCGGCCTGGACAACGCTCTGGCTTTCGACATCACCAATGCCTGCGCCGGAATGTTCACCGGGATCGTCATCGCCGACGCGTTCCTGCAGACCGGGCTGATCGGCCGCGCGATGGTGGTCAGCGGCGAGTACATCACCCATATCAGCGCCACCGCGCAACGGGAAATCGAGGGTCCGATGGACCCGCGGCTCGCGTGCCTGACGGTCGGTGATGCGGGTGCCGCGGTGATCCTGGAGCGTGGCCCCAACAATCGCGCCGGCTTCCACGACATCGACATCGCCACGCTCAGCCGCTACGCCCCCATGTGCATCGGGAAAGCGACCGCCGGGCCCGAAGGCGGCGCGATCATGACGGTCGACTCAATTGCGGCGACCGCGATCGCGGTGCGGGCCGCGGTGCCTTACGTGGCCGGCGTGATGCGACGCCACGGCTGGCGCCCGGAGCACTGCGACCACATCGTGATGCACCAGACGTCGGAATCGTCGATCAACGACGCGGTCGGCGCGGTGAACCGGATGTTCGGCGAAGGATCCGCCAACCCAGGCAACACCATCTACAACTTATCTGAGCGTGGAAATACCGCTAGCACAACGCATTTCGTCGCGCTCAAGGATCACATTCTGAGCAACCGAATCCGGTCCGGCGACAACGTGGTCTTCGGCATCAGCGGCTCCGGCCAGACCGTCGGCGCCGCGCTGTACACCTTCGACGACCTGCCCGACCGGCTGCGCCGCGGCTCCGAGCGCCACCGCGGCCTGGAGGCGCCGCGCGACGCTGCGACCGTAGAGCCTCCGCCTCCCCCGGCGGTCGGGATCGCCGGCGTCGGCAACATCCCGGCCGGCCCGCCCGGCACCCGCGGCTCGGTGGAACTGGCCACCCAGGCCGCCGCGCAATGCCTCGACCGGAGCGGGCTCGAGCGCGACCAGCTCGGCCTGATCATCCACGCCGGCGTGTATCGGGACGAATTCATCAGCGAGCCGGCCATCGCGGCGCTGGTTGCCGGCGAACTCGGGATCAACGACGACGTGCGGTCCCCCGACGGCCCGAAAACTCTCGCCTTCGACGTGTTCAACGGCGCAGTCGGCTTCCTCAACGCCTGCCAGGTTGCCGTCCAGATGATCGGCGCCGGAAGAACCGGGCACGCGATGGTGGTTGCCTCGGAGACCGAGAACAACTCCGGCAGCGCCGGGCATCCCGGCTACGGCCTGAGCGAGACAGGGTCGGCGGTGCTGCTGTCGCCGACCGACGGCAGCCGGGGATTTGGCCGCTTCGTGTTCCGTCACTACCCCGAGTACGCCGACGCGCTCGTCACCTACACCCGCCACTCAGAGGACCGCACGTGGCTCCAGATCGACCGCGACCCGGAACTGGCGGCGCACTATCTGGACATCATCACCGATGCGGTGGGCGAGTTGCTCAAACTGGAGGCGATCGCTCCTGCCGATATCGCCGCCGTGTTCCCCCCGCATCTGTCGCCCGCTGATCGTGACGAACTGGCCACCCGATTGGGTATCGCCAGTTCGCTTTTCGTCGCCCCCGCCACCGACGCCGACCCGTTTTCGTCGTCGGTGCCGCAGGGCTTGCAGCACGCCTGGCAACACGGGCTGGTGAGTTCGGGCGACGTCGGGCTGATCGTGAGCGTGGGCTCCGGGCTCCAAGTCGGCTGCACGACCTACCGTTTCTGACGGTTACTCGTCGCGTAGCTGGGATGCCGGCGCAGCCCGGGTGGTCTGCCACGCGGGACCGATCGCCGCCAACACCGCCGACAGGATGGCCAGGATCGCGTAACCCGTCGCTTCAGATGCCGGGAAGATCAGCGGAACGACAGCGCCCACGTCGACGATCGCGGCCCGCGCCACGGCGCCGATGATGGCGATGGACACCAATCCGCCCAGGACGGCACCCGTCGCGCTCGCGATGACAGCCTCAATAGTTGTCACCGCGAAGACGGTGGCCGGGGTGGCACCGAGCGCCTGGATCAGCGCGATTTCGCGGCGGCGCCGAATTCCGAGCAGCAACAGCGTCGAGGACACCGAGATGAAGGCGATCGCCAGCAGCCCGTATTTCAGCGTGTTCAACGGTGCCAGAAAACGGGATTCACCACTGACCACCGCATCCCGGTACCCGTTGGCGTCCACGACGGTCAGCGGCTGATTGAAATGCCCGGCCTTGATCTCGTCGGCGACCCCGGGCAGGCTGACACCCTCGGCCGGCTTGATGAACACCAACCCGGGCGGCTGCCGGCCGAAGATCTGCTCGGCGAGCGGATAGGACATCTGAATTCGGCGCCCGCCCACTTCAGGGGTGGCCACGATGGTGCCGACGACGAGTCTGCGGGCGCTGGGTCCGCTACCCAACAGCATCGTGTCGCCGACGCGCACACCGGTCTCGCGAGCCAGGATGCCGCCGATGACAAGCTGATTCGCCTGCAGGCTGCGCCGCGGGGACGGCCCGGCCAGGGCCCGATACGAGAAGGTCGGTCGATCCTCGGCGCGTACGTAGGCCAACTCCCCGTTTGTCAGGGTGATCTCCACTTCCGCCATTCGCTCCACGGCGCCGACCCCGGGCAGGGCCGCGAGCTTGGACATGCTGTCCGGCGAGAACTTCGCATCCGTCGAGCCCCAGTCGGTGAACCGGGTGGTGGTCAGTACCAGACGTCCGGTCGCCTGTGCTTTCGCCACGTTGTCGACGCCGTCGTCGATGGCGATCAGAAACCCGGACAGCAGCGTCGCGACGGCCACCGGCACCGCGACGGCACCGCCGATCGCGATCGTCCGCGACGGATCCGAACGCAGCCCGGTGAACGCAATCGCCAGCGCCGCGCGACGCATCCTTTCCGGCCGGAGCCGGATCAGGTCCAGCACCTCTGGGCCCATATAGGCAGCAGCCAGCAGCAGACCGACGATGGCGACGACGACCCCGCCGTTGGCGATCCCGGCCTGCCACGGCGCCAGCCCACCCGACCACGTCGCCCACCACACCGCCACGACACCGGCCACGCCGACGCCCAGCAGCGTCACCACCTTGGGCCACACCAGCGCCGACTTGTTGTCCTCCAGCGCGGCGCGGCCGGAGAGTTCGGTCGCTATCGCGGTCCTGGACGCCGACAGGCTCGGCAAGAGGGCGGCGAGCACGGCGAGCAGGACCCCGATTCCCAGCGCCGCCACGACGACATCCGGTTCGACCACGACGGGGACGTTGACCCCGACGAACTGTTGGGTCAGCTCACTGGCACTGGCGACGACGGGGTGGGCGATGAGAATTCCGAGCAGAACTCCGATGACCGACCCGGACGCGCCGAGCAGCCCAGCCTCTGCGAGGAACCCGCCGAACGTCAGCAGCGGTGCGGCGCCCAGCGCCGAGGCGATCGCGACCTCACGCCGGCGTTCTTGAATCGACAACCGGGTGAGCTGGGCGATAAGGATCACCCCGATCCCGATCGCGATCAGGGCGAAGATCGCCAGCAGCGGAAACAAGATGACGTTGACGTTGAATCCTGCGGCGGGATCGTTGCGGGTCAGCACCCGGTATCCGGGCCCGAGCGATGCCAGCGCCGTGGCGATACGCGCTTGGACGCCGGCCACACTGACGTGATCTGCCACCGTGACATAGACGCTGTCCACTCGGTCGCCGCGGGCAAACTGCTGCTTGGCCGCGCTGAGCGGCAACACGATGACGCGGCCACTGTTGACGCTGTCCAGTTGCGGGATCTGAGCGAGTCCGGATAGCGGCAGCGGGCCGATGTCGGTCGCCAACGTCGGGGACTTACCCAGGGAGCGGCCGAAGGTGGTCGAGGTTGCCAACACCTGCGGCTCTTTTTGCCCGGCGCCGCAGACTTTCGGGTCGATCACCCAGCGGGCTGAGCAGTCGATCCCCAGCGCCAGCACGACGGTCTCGCGGTCGCCGTCGTGCACCTGGGTCGCCGCGCGGACCACGGGGGCGAGCACCGATACGCCTGGCACCCGGCTCGCGGTCTGGATCACCGCCGGCCCGATTCCACCCTGGGTCGCGGAGCCGACGATGCGTAGCGGCGTGGGGCCGGCGATCCGGTAGCCGACGTCGTCGATAGCGGTGCGGACGCTACTGGTTTCGATCATGACCGCCACGACGATGGCCACCCCGCCGCCGAGGGACAGCGCCGCCAGCAACGCGCGCAGGGGATGCCGCCGGACGGCCCGGAGGTTGATCAGCCGCACAACGCTGAGGGTCGCGGCTAGTGCGCTGCGCGCCATGCCGCCCCAGCGGGCCGAACGTGCCGCTCGTCGCTGTCGATGCGGCCGTCGAGCAGGGAGATCAACCGGGGGGCCTCGTCGGCAATCGACCGGTCGTGGGTGACCAACACAATGGTCTGGCCCGCTGCGTTGAGGTTGTACAGTGCCTCGATCACGCGGCGGCCGTTCTTGGTGTCGAGATTGCCGGTGGGCTCGTCGGCGAGCACGACTTGCGGTGCCATGAACAGCGCCCGAGCGATTGCGACGCGCTGCTGCTCGCCCCCGGACAACTCCGCGGGCACCCGGTTGGCCCTCCCGGTCAGCCCGAACTGCTCCAGCAGCGCGACGGCCCGGTCGTACTGGCCCCGACCTGCCTGACCGGCCAGCAGACTGGGAAGCATCACGTTCTCGGCGACGGACAAACCCGCCAGCAAATTGAACGACTGGAATACATACCCGATCCGGCGACCGCGAACGGCTGCCCGTTCCCGTGCAGACAACTGGGCGACGCTCACTTGGTTGACCAGAACCTCGCCGCTCGTCGGGGGCTCCAGCAACCCGAGGATGCTCAGCAACGTCGACTTGCCCGAGCCCGAGGGTCCCACCATGGCCACGAACTCGCCGGCGTGTATCTGCACATTGATGTCGTGGATGATCGGTATCGCCGAGTCGCCGGAACCGTACGACTTGCACAGGCCGCGGGCTTCCAGGACCACCGGGCGGGTCTTGGCCGACGGCGGCGCCTGGCCCGGGGCGGTGGCGCCCTGAGCCGATCCGTTGAGGAAAGCGGTCGACGAGGCGAACAGCGAGGAGCGGGCGGGGGGCACGTCGTCAGCCGGTGCGGTCGCCGGTTGTTCGGGCGCGCTGACCGGAAGCGACGTCACTTCGGCCAGGGCAGGCATGATCAACGGAACGTCCACCCCGGAACCGACCACGAATACCCCCTGCGGCCCACCCTCCATCTCGCCCACACCCTTGACCATCTCCACGAGCGCGGCCACCGCTTCGTCGTCGTCATGCGGCAAAAATCGACGACGTAGGTCAACGACCAACCCGTCGGTTGTGCCGACCACCGCCAGCGTCGCGGTGTCCGGCTCGATCGACAGCAGCGCCGTGCTGTCATAGCCGGCTGACTCACCTGCCGCGCGGGCCAGCGCGACCGTGGACGACGCCAACGACGAGACGCTCGCCGACGCCAGCGCCGCGCCGCGGGCCGACCCGACCGCGGGCCGCTCGGGCGTGGTGACCGGAAGTGCCGTCGCCGCAACAAGATCCGGCATGATCAACGGGACGTCGACACCGGAACCGAGCACGAACAGGCCTTGCGGGCCGCCCTCGGTCTCGTCGACACCTGTGGCGATCTCCACGAGCGCGGCCAGCGCCTGGGCGTCGTCACTGGGCAAGAACCGTCGGCGCACCTCCGCGATCGACTCGTCGTAGGTGTTCAGCACCGCGTAGGTCGCCGAATCCGGCTCGATACACAGCAGCGCGATGTGCGTGTGCCCGGCAGCCCGGCCTTCGGTGCGGGCCAACTCGATGGCCGTCGGCGTCAGCAGCTCGGTGCTCGCCGCTGCCAGCGCCGCGCCCCGGGCCAGCGCGGAATCGGGCTGCTCGGGCGCGCCGACCGAAAGCGTCGTCGCGTCAACCAGCGCGGGCATGATCAACGGGATATCGACACCGGATCCCACCACGAAGACGCCCTGTGGGCCACCCTTCATCGCGCCCGCGCCGCTGACGATCTCGACCAGTGCGCCGACCGCTTCGTCGTCGTCATCCGGCAAAAACCGCCGACGCACATCGGTGACCACCCTGTCAGCCGTATCGACCACGGCCAGCGTCGCGACGTCCGGCTCGATACACAGCAACGCGGTGTGGTCATAGCCGGCCGACTCACCGGCCGCGCCGGCCAGGGCGATCGCGGAATGGAACGGCGAGACCAACAGGACGTTGTCCACCCTGCGCGTCGCCAGGCCCTCGCGCAGCGCCGTCGCCGTTGCGGCGTCCACCCAGGTCACCCCGGTGGATCCGACCTGGTAGCCGGCGCTGGCCGCCGTTTCCCGGGTGATCAGGATGGTGGCGATAATCTGCTCGATCGTGGTGCCAGACGGCAGATCGGCACCGTGCGCGATGTCGAAATTGCCGTAGTTGACGACGACGCCGTCCGCCTTTTCGCCCGCTACCAGAACGGTGCGCACCGAGGTCGGCGTCATTGAGACCCCGAGCACCGCATCCGACACGCCTCCACAATAGTTTTGGCTGCGCGCGACTCAGCCCTGCCGCCCCGGCTGGCCCGCGTCGCCCGAATTACCGCGGACGGCTGCGCAGCTCGTCGTAGGCCTCGCGTCCGCGGGTGAAAGTCGCCCCGTCGCCCCCTTGATCGGGGTGGTGGCGGGCGGCGAAGGCGCGCCAAGCCCGACGGAGATCGGTCGCGGTGAACGGCTCACACAGACCCAGCACCTCCACCGGATCTGTTGGTGGAGGTGGTAATTCGGGCAGACCCAGCTTCGGCTTGGCTCTCTCGGCATGTCCTCGTCGCGGCGAACCCACCGGTGGTGTCTTCTTGGCCGCCTTTTTGGCGGACGCTTTCTTAGCCGCTTTCTTGGCGACCTTTTTAGCCGCCTTTTTAACCGGAGCCGCCTTCTTGGCGACCTTTTTAGCGGCAGCTTTTTTGCTGGGCTTCCCTGGTGTCGCCTTCTTGGCGACTACAGCGGCAGACCGCTTCGTCGCGGGCGAGGCCGCCGCAGGTCGTAGCAATTCGTTACCGCTCACACGTGGCGCCTCTTCGTCGACGTTCGTTCCTAGTTGCACGCATTGGCAACACCTCCTGGGATCAGCGGGCATTCGGTAAACCCATTGCAGCGCAGTACTGTTCAGGGGCCAAACGGCCCGGGGCCGCCGACCGGACCAAACGTTGGCGGCGCGCCGATGAGGGCGGCCAGCAGCAGCATGGCCCCGACCACTGCCGCGAGCAGCCAGGGCCGCGCCGAGTATGGGGTGCGGGTCGCGGGACGACCGGCAGCATCGTCGGCCTTCCGTTCATCGCGGATCTGTGCCGATTTGCTCTGCGCACCAAACCAATACGCGCCCGCTGCGACGGCCGTCAGTATCAAGAAAACCACGATGTCCTCCAGTCTGCTGGTCTTTCAGGGTGGTGGCGGCGGCGGGCCCCACGGCCCGGGTGGTGGCGGCGGGCCCCACGGCCCAGGCGGCGGCGGGGGGCCCCACGGTCCAGGCGGCGGCGGCGGGCCCCACGGCCCGGGCGGCGGCGGCGGGCCCCACGGTCCAGGTGGCGGCAGTGGATCGGCATGTGCAACCGCCCCTGCGACGGCCAGACCTAACCCCGCGGCCAACCCGGCGGCGGCGAGCGCCTGCTTGAACGTGGTCACGGCGACGACTCCGTCGACGGCCAGCCCGCTGGCGGCGCAGGTCGCGGCGGATGAGGTTCGCCGGGTCCAGCCGGCGGCGGGCCGGCCGGGCCGCCTGGAGGAGGTGGCGGCCCGCAACCCCATGGCGGGGGAGCCGGGTGCCGGTGCGGCGGCGGAGGAGGAGGCGGCGGCGCGCCCCAGCCGGGCGCCGGCTGGTTCGACCAGCTCATCGGTGGCGGGGGGCCGTCCCAAGGGCTGGGCGCCGGGGCAAAGAGCCGGGCGAAGACCCCGGCCAGGAGGGCGCCCACCAGCAGGCCGGCCACCGCCGCGCCGGTCGCTACAGCGACGGGGTGGCGGTGCACGATCGAGGGAGCCGCCGGCGGTGTGACGGCGCGTGCTGCCGGCAATGGTGTTTCCGGCTCAACGGTGCGGGCCTCCTCCGACGCCTGACTGCCCGGATCCTGGGTTCGTTGAACGAATTCGTCGTCGGCCATGCTGCCCCCTGTGAACAGTTGAGAGTGTCTACCTGTGGCCGCGACGCTAGAAAGCGCAGCTGAAGTCAACCTGAAGAACGCGGTTTCTTCAGGTTCGCTTCAGCCGCCGACGTCGACAGCAAAGAGAATGGGAGGGTTCCAGCTGTTGCGGGTTGAGTGGTCGTTAGTTGTCGGTGGTGTGCTGTAGGAACGGAGATATGAATCTGGCGGTGTGGGCTGAGCGCAACGGTGTGGCGCGGGTGACGGCGTATCGCTGGTT
>Ga0080006_1131422_pt1 | contig 31637 bp, 28 predicted proteins | sample RS3BMetagenome_FD_69209 | JGI IMG/M metagenome (GOLD analysis project Ga0080006, IMG submission 69209) | Ferric oxide microbial mat and aquatic microbial communities from Rainbow Spring, Yellowstone National Park, USA - RS3B (SPADES... ...
GCGGCCCCCCCCAGCGCACGGGAGAACGGGTGAGTGTGCGGGAGGGTGCGCCGGGGGGCGAGCGCGGCATGGGGCTGGTGGGGCGAGAGGGTGACCTCGCGGTCGTCCTCCAGCCCCTGCCGGAACGGCCGCCCCTCCTCCCAGGCCGCACGGGCGTCCCGTTGGACGATCCGGTAGGCGGCGTCCCGGCCCAACCCGCCCGACACCAGCGCGAGGAGGACCGACTGGCTGAACACCAGCCCGTGGCTCCCTTCGGTCAAGTTGGCCAGCGCCCGGTCGGGGTGGACGACGAGCCCCGCCACCAGGCCGGTTGCCTTCTCGAGCAGGTACAGGGTCAGGGCGGCCGCGTCCGGGAGCACGACCCGTTCGACCGAGCTGTGGGAGATGTCCCGCTCGTGCCACAGGGCGACGTCCTCGAGGCCCGCGGAGAGGTAGCCGCGCAGGACCCGCGCCAGGCCGCACAACCGCTCCGACAGGATGGGGTTGCGCTTGTGAGGCATGGCCGAGCTGCCCTTCTGGCCCGGCCGGAACGGCTCCTCGACCTCGCCGAGCTCGCTGCGGGCGAGGTGACGCACCTCGGTGGCGATGGTCTCGATGGTGGCGCCCACCGCGGCGCAGGCCCACAGGAGCTCGGCGTGACGGTCGCGGGCCACCACCTGGGTGGCAGGCACCGGCGTGAGGTCGAGGGAACGGCAGACGTGCCCCTCCACCCGGGGGTCGATGTTGGAGTAGGTGCCGACGGCACCGGAGAGCTTGCCCACCGCCACCCGGTCACGGGCCGCCTGCAGCCGCTCCCGGTCGCGGCCCGCCTGCAACGCCCAGAGGGCGAACTTCGCCCCGAACGTGGTCGGCTCGGCGTGCATGCCGTGGGTCCGGCCGGTGACCGGGACGTCGATGAGCTCACGGGCCCGGGAGCGCAGCGCGTCCACCAGGGCATCCGACGCCGCGAGAAGAAGGTCGGTCGCGGCGGTGAGGGTGGCGCACAGTGCGGTGTCGACCACGTCCGAGGAGGTGAGGCCGTAGTGGACCCAGGAGCCTTCCGGCTGGCCGATCGCCTCCTGGACGACGTCGACGAAGGCGGCGACATCGTGGTCGGTCACCCGCTCGCGGTCGGCCACCGCCCGGACGAACGCGTCGTCGACCACCGGGGAGCGGTCACGACAGGCGGCCGCGACCTCGGCCGGGATCTCGCCCACCGCCACCCATCCGTCGAGTGCCAGCAGCTCGACCCGGAGCCACATGGCGAAGCGGGCGCGGTCCGAGAACAGGTCCGCCATCTCCGGGGGGGAGTAGCGCGGGATCACCTCGGCACGCTTGGTGCCGGTGCGGCCGGTGCGGCCGGTGCGGCCGGTGCGGCCGGTGCGGCCGGTGCGGGACTACCGCCTGGGAACCGGACGAACTGCTCGCGTCCCGGTCCGACCCCCACCCGACGCACCGGAACGCCGATCTGCTCGGACAGGAAGTGCACGTAGTCCCGGGCGGCCTGGGGGAGGTCGCCGATCTCGGTGACCCCCGACAAGTCGGTCTTCCACCCGGGGAGCTCCTCGTAGACCGGGGTGACCTGGTGGAACACCGACTGGTGGTAGGGCGGGTGGGTGAACCGCTCCCCGTTCGCCTCGTAGGCGACGCAGACCTTCACCGTGTCGAAGGTGTCGAGCACGTCGAGCTTGGTGAGCGCGACCTCGGACAGCGAGTTGAGCCGGACCGCCTGGCGGAGCATCACCGCGTCGAACCAGCCGGGCCGGCGGCGGCGCTTGGTGTTCACCCCGTACTCGTGCCCGATGTCGACGAGGGCGTCACCCGTCTCGTCGGTCAGCTCGGTCGGGAAGGGTCCGCTCCCGACGCGGGTGACATAGGCCTTGGCGATCCCGATCACGTCGTCGATGAAGCGGGGGCCGACCCCGGCGCCGGTGCAGGCACCGCCCGCCACCGGGTTCGACGAGGTCACGAACGGGTAGGTGCCGTGGTCGAGGTCGAGGAAGGTGGCCTGGGCGCCCTCGAGCAGCACGTGGGCGCCGCGGTCGAGCGCGTCGTGCACCACGCCCACCGTGTCGGCCACCATCGGCGCCACCCGGGGAGCCAGCTCGCCGAGGTAGTGGTCGGTGATCTCGTCGGCGCTCAGCGGCAGGCGGTTGTAGACCTTGGCCAGGACGGCGTTCTTCTCCTTCAGCACCACGTCGAGCTTCTGGCGGAAGATCTTCGGATCCAGGAGATCCTGGACGCGCAGACCGACCCGGGAGGACTTGTCGGCGTAGGCCGGCCCGATCCCGCGCTTGGTAGTGCCCAGCTTGTTCTTGCCCAGGTAGCGCTCGGCGAGCTGGTCGAGCTCATGGTGGTAGGGCATGATCAGATGGGCGTTCCCGCTGACCAGCAGCTTCGAGGTGTCGATCCCCTTCGCCTCGAGGGTGTCCACCTCGGCGAGGAGCACGGTGGGGTCGACCACCACCCCGTTGCCGATGACCGGCGTGATGTGGTCGTAGAGGATCCCGCTGGGCACCAGCTGGAGGGCGAACGTCTCCCCGTCCACCACGATGGTGTGGCCGGCGTTGTGGCCGCCCTGGTACCGGACGACCAGCTCCATCTCCTTGGCGAGGAGGTCGGTCAGCTTTCCCTTGCCCTCATCACCCCACTGGGTCCCGACGACGACGGTTGCCGGCACGCGTCACTCCTCCGTTGCAGAAAGCGGATTACGACTCAGTGTAGCCCGCGGCCCCGGTCGGCACCCCGGGGAGGGGGACCGGACGGCCGCTGACGGACGTGGCACCATGGAAGGGTGCTCTCCGGCCTCTCGCTGACCAACAGCTCCCCGCTCTACGTCGTCTTCGGCCTGCTCATCGGCTTCATGAACTACCGGAACACCGAGCGGTACCGCCGGTTCACCGGGCGGAGCCCGTGGGGAATCCACCCGGTCATCTGGGGAGTGACCAGCGTGTTCCTCTCCCTCGTGGTCACCGTGCTCGCCCTGATCGCCATGAGCACCGGCCGGAGCCGCCAGCTCCGCCAGGGCGGGGGCCGCCCGGTGCCCGGTCCCGGGCCTTTCGGTCGCTCCCCCTTCCCCCGGCCCGGAACCCCCGGCAGCGGCCCGTACGGCACGGGGCAGCCGGGCGCGGGCGCCGAGGGCGGGACCGGCCGGGACGCCGACCCGCTCCGGCCGGCGGGACCTCCCGCCTCTTCCGGTGCCGGCGAGGTGACCGTGGTCTCGTCCCCGCCGAGCTGGCAACCCGACCCCTCCGGACGGTTCGACTTCCGCTACTGGGACGGGGACGAGTGGACCGAGTTCGTCTCCAAGGACGGCATCCAGAACACCGACCCGTTCTGACCACCGACTCTCCTGAGTACAGACCCTCCGGAACACCGACCGGGTCAGGTCAGGTCAGCAGGATCACCCCGTCCTTCTCGTCGACGGTCACCGTGGAGCCCTCCGGGTAGCGCCCTTCGAGCAGGGCCAGCGCCAGCGGGTCCTCCACCTGACGCTGGATAACCCTGCGCAGCGGCCGGGCCCCGTAGTCCGGATCGAATCCGGCCCTCGCCAGCAGTGCCTCGGCCGCAGGCGTGACCGCGAGGGTGAGGCGCCGTTCGGCCATCCGCCGACGGAGCCCCCCGAGCTGGATCGAGACGATCTGGGCCAGGTCCTCCTCGGTGAGCGGATGGAACCGCACGATCTCGTCGATCCGGTTGACGAACTCGGGCTTGAAGAACGACGACGGCTCGCCGACCAGGTTGGAGGTCATGATGAGCACCGAGTTGGTGAAGTCGACCGTCCGCCCCTGGCCGTCGGTCAGTCGGCCGTCCTCCAGGACCTGCAGGAGGATGTTGAACACGTCCGGGTGGGCCTTCTCGAGCTCGTCGAGCAGGACGACCGCGTACGGCCTCCGGCGCACCGCCTCGGTGAGCTGGCCCCCCTCCTCGTAGCCGACGTAGCCCGGAGGAGCCCCGACCAGCCGGGCCACCGAGTGCCGCTCGCTGTACTCGCCCATGTCGATGCGGACCATCGCCTTCGCGTCGTCGAAGAGGAAGCCGGCCAGTGCCCGGGCCAGCTCGGTCTTGCCCACCCCGGTCGGACCGAGGAACAAAAAGGAGCCGATCGGCCGGTTGGGGTCGGACAGGCCGGCCCGGCTCCGCCGGATCGCGTTCGCCACCGCGGAGACCGCTTCGTGCTGCCCGACCACCCGGTCGTGGAGGGCGTCCTCCATGCGCACCAGCTTCTCCACCTCCCCCTCGAGGAGACGGCTGACCGGCACCCCCGTCCACCGGCTGACCACTTCGGCCACGTCCTCCGCGTCGACCTCCTCCTTCAGGAAGCGCTGCTCCGCCTGGAGCCGCTCGAGGGCCTGGGTGGCCTCGTCGATCCGGCGCTCCAGCTCCGGGACCTCCCCGTAGGTGATGGCCGACGATTCCGCCAGGTTGCCGTCCCGCGCCAACCGCTCGGCCTCGCCGCGGGCGTGCTCGAGCTGCCCCTTGAAATCCTGGATGGTCCCGATCGCCTCCTTCTCCGACTGCCAGTGCGCGGTCATCGCCACCGACTCCTCGGAGAGGTTGGCCAGCTCCTCGTCGAGACGCGCCAGCCGCTCGGCCGAGGCCGGGTCGGTCTCCTTGGCCAGCGCCATCCGCTCGATCTCGAGCTGGCGCATCCGCCGGGTCACCACGTCGAGCTCGGTGGGCATCGAGTCGATCTCGATCCGGAGCCGGCTGGCCGCCTCGTCCATCAGGTCGATCGCCTTGTCGGGGAGGAAGCGACCGGTGACGTACCGGTCGGACAGGACGGCCGCGGCGACCAGGGCGGCGTCCTGGATGCGGACGCCATGGTGCACCTCGTACCGCTCCTTCAGCCCGCGCAGGATGGCAATGGTGTCCTCCACCGACGGCGGCGGGACGAACACCTGCTGGAACCGCCGCTCCAGGGCGGCGTCCTTCTCGATGTACTTGCGGTACTCGTCGAGCGTGGTGGCCCCGATCAGGCGCAGCTCCCCCCGGGCGAGCATCGGCTTGATCATGTTTCCGGCGTCCATCGCCCCTTCGGAGCCGCCTCCGGCGCCGACGATGGTGTGGAGCTCGTCGACGAAGGTGATCACCTCGCCCTCGGCGTCGGTGATCTCCTTCAGCACGGCCTTGAGGCGCTCCTCGAACTCGCCCCGGTACTTGGCCCCTGCCACCATCGAGGAGAGGTCCAGCCCGATGACCCGCTTGCCTTTCAGCCCCTCGGGCACGTCGCCCTCGACGATGCGCTGGGCGAGGCCCTCGACGATGGCCGTCTTGCCGACCCCCGGTTCGCCGATCAGCACCGGGTTGTTCTTCGTCCTGCGGGACAGCACCTGGATCACCCGCCGGACCTCCTCGTCCCGGCCGATCACCGGGTCCATCTTCCCCTGGCGGGCCAGGGCGGTGAGGTCCCGGCCGTAGCGCTCCAGGGCCTGGAACGACTCCTCCGGGTTCTGGGAGGTGACCCGGTGGCTCCCCCGCACGTCGCGCAAGGCGCCGAGCAGGGTGTCGCGGTCGACGCCGATCCGGTCGGCCATCGCCAGCACCAGGTGCTCCACCGACAGGTACTCGTCGCCCATGTCCTTGCGCAGGGCGTCGGCGGCCTCCAGGGCGTCGCGCAGGGGCCGGTCGATCCCCGGGTCCTCGCCCCCGAAGGCACGGGGCAGTTTGGCCAGCTCCCCCTCCACCCGCTCGCGCACCACGGCCGGCTCGATCCCGACGCGGGAGAGCACGGGCCCGGCGATCCCGTCCGCCTGGCCGAGCACCGCCCAGAGCACGTGCTCGGGCGTGACCGACGCGTGGCTCTCCGCCTTCGCCCGCTCGACAGCCGCGTTGAAGGCTTCCTGGGTCTTGACCGTCCAGCGGTTCGGGTCGATAGTCATCGTGTATCCCCTCCTCGGGAGCGGGCGGTCGTGGCGGTCGGTGCGACGGGTGCGGTCGGTGCGACGGGTGCGGTCGTGGCGGTCGGGCGGCGCCGATCCGGTCGGGCGGTCACCGCCGGCCCCCGCGGGACGCGGTCCCGAACCGCCGGGGCGGGCTGGTGGCCACCAGGGTCTGGGTGAGGGGCACCAGGTCGCGGCGGTACTGGCGGTGGGTGTGGGCCACCGCCTCGCGTGCCTCGGCGTGGGCGGCGGCCAGGGCGCGTTGGAGGCGCTCCACCTCGGCCTCGAGGTCGAGGACCCGTTTGACACCCTCGAGGTTGAGACCTGTGCCGGTGAGCTGCTGGATGCGCCGGAGGCGGGTCAGGTCCTCCTCACTGAACCTCCGGCTCCCCCCGCCGGTGCGGGCCGGGTCGATCAGCCCCTTGCGTTCGTAGACTCGCAGTGTCTGCGGATGGACCCCGGCCAACTCCGCGGCCACCGAGATCACGTAGACGGCGCGCTGGTGCGGGGCGTCCACGTCAGACTCCGAGGAAGGCGCGATCGGGTGGCGCGATGGCCGAGGCGAGCGCCTCGACCGTGGCCCGCTGGCTGTCGTCGAGCGCGTCCGGCACCGCCACCTCCACCGTCACCAGCAGGTCGCCGGTCGCCGACTTCTTGCCGGCGGGGACGCCACGGCCCTTGACGCGGAAGGTGCGGCCCGACGGCGTGCCCGGTGGCACGCGCAGGGTCACCGGGTCCCCGAGGGTGGGGACGGTCAACGAGGTGCCGAGGACCAGTTCGGGGTAGGACACGGGCACGGTGAGCGTCAGGTTGCGGCCGCGGCGGCCGAAGAGACGGTGGCGGCCGACCCGCACCACCACGTAGAGATCCCCCGCCGGTCCGTTCCCCTGTCCGGCCGCCCCCCGGCCCTTCACGCGGATCCGCTGGCCGTCCTCGACTCCGGCCGGGATGCGCACCTTCACCTCGCGGCTGCGGTGCTCGACCCCGGTCCCGTGGCAGGTCGGGCAGGGCGTGGTCACCACCGTGCCGCGGCCCTGGCACTCGGGGCAGATCTGGCTGAGGGAGAACAGCCCCTGGTTGTCCTGGAGGGTGCCGGTCCCGCCGCAGCGGGGACAGGTCACCGGCTGGGTGCCGGGGGCGGACCCCGACCCGTGGCAGGTATGGCACCGCACGTCGGTGGTGAGGTGCACCGACGTGGTGACCCCGGCGACCGCGTCCTCGAACGACAGGTGCAACTCGGCTTCGATGTCGGCGCCCCGCTGGGGACCGGTACCCCGGCCGGTGGTGCCCCGGCGGCTCCCGCGGTTGAACAGACCCCCGAAGATGTCCCCCAGGTCACCCAGGTCCTCGACCCGGAAGGTGCCTCCCTGGGTCCCTCCGAACCCGCCGGGGAACCCGCTCCCGCCGGACATCGGGCCCATGGTGCGGACGCTGTCGTACTCCTTGCGCGTCGCCGCGTCGTTCAGGACGTCGTAGGCGGCCGAGATCTCCTTGAACTCGTCCTCATGTCCGGGGTTGGTGTCCGGGTGGTGCTTCTTGGCCAGCTTCCGGTAGGCGCTGGTGATCTCCTTGGGGGTGGCGGTGTCCGACACACCGAGGATCTTGTAGTAGTCCTTCTCGAACCATTCGCGCTGAGGTGCCACGGGATCAGCCGCGCACCATGACCATGGCCGGGCGGACCACGGTGCCCTTCCAGCGGTAGCCGGCGCGCATCACCTGGCCGACCACCGGGCCCGGGGCCGTCGTGTCGGCCGCGACGGCGTCCACTGTGCTGCCGGCCTCGGCAGAGTCCGCCATGGCGCCGGCTGCGGCAGGGTCGGCAGTCCCCGGCGCCCCGTCGTCCGGACCGGGCCGACCGTCCACCCCGGCCGGAGCGGGGTCCCCTCCCGGTGCGGCCACCGGGGCGACCTCCTCGTCGGGCATGTGCCCCACCGCCTCGTGGGCGTTGGGGTCGAACGGCTCGCCCAGCGGGTCCACCCGCTCGAGACCCTCTTTGGCGAGGGCGCCGTTCAGCAGGGACGACGCCGCCAGCAACGCCTTGGCGTCTCCCGACTCGGGGTCGCCGAGGTGGGTGGCGGCCAGCTCGAGGGCGTCGAGCACCGGCAGGAGCTTGTCGACCAGGACGAGGGCGGCCCGGTCCGCCTGCTCCGCCTGCTGCTTGGCCACGCGCTTGCGGTAGTTGTCGAACTCGGCCTGGAGCCTCCGGAGGGAGTCGAGGTACTCGTCCCGCTCTGCCCGGAGTGCTGTCACCGGGTCGGCGGTGACGCCCTCCACCCCGTCGCCGGACCCGTCGCCGGACCCGTCGCCCGGGACTCCTTTGTCCGGGACCGGCGCGCCGGTCGGGGTCTCACCGCTCTCCGTGGCTGCACCGCTCGGGGGGAACCCGCCGTCGACCGGTGCGCCGGGTTCGTCACCCGCCGCACCGGTCACCACCCTGCCGGCTGTCTCATGCTCGCCGTTCATCGACGATCAGGCCCCGTCGCCGTCGGTTTCGACGATCTCGGCGTCGACCACCTCGTCGTCGGAGATCTCCTCCGCCGGGCCGCCGTCCGAAGCGGTCGCCCCTGCCGCGTTCTCCCGTGCCGCCTCTTCGTAGAGACGCTGACTGAAGGACTGGCTGGCGGTGAGCAGGGTCTCGGTGGCGGTCTTGATCGCCTCCACGTCGGAGGCGCCCAGCGCCTCTTTGAGGGAGCCCAGTGCCGCCTCGACCTTCTCCTTCTCGTCTCCCTGGAACTTGTCGCCCTGGTCCTTCAGCAACTTCTCGGTCTGGTACACGAGGGTGTCGGCGTTGTTACGGACCTCGGCCTCCTCCTTGCGGCGGCGGTCGTCCTCCGCGTGGGCCTCGGCGTCCTTCACCATCCGGTCAATGTCCTCCTTGGCGAGCGAGGACTGCCCGGTGATCGTCATGGACTGCTCCTTGCCGGTGGCGCGGTCCTTGGCCGACACGTGGACGATGCCGTTGGCGTCGATGTCGAAGGTCACCTCGATCTGCGGAACCCCGCGTGGGGCCGGGGGCAGGTCCACCAGCTGGAACTTCCCGAGCGTCTTGTTGTACATCGCCATCTCACGCTCCCCCTGGAGCACATGGACCTCCACCGAGGGCTGGTTGTCCTCGGCGGTGGTGAACACCTCGCTGCGCTTGGTGGGGATGGTCGTGTTCCGCTCGATGAGCCGGTGCATGACGCTCCCCTTGGTCTCGATCCCGAGGGAGAGCGGGGTCACGTCGAGAAGGAGCACGTCCTTCACCTCGCCCTTCAGCACGCCGGCCTGCACTGCGGCGCCGATGGCCACCACCTCGTCGGGATTGACGCCCTTGTGGGCCTCCTTGCCGGTCATCGACTGCACCAGCTCCTGCACGGCCGGGATCCGGGTGGATCCACCGACCAGCACGACGTGGTCGATGTCGCCCTTGCTGAGGCCGGAGTCGGCGATCGCCTGGTCGAAGGGACCCTTGCACCGTTCCACCAGGTCCTTGGTCAGCTCGTTGAAGGTCGCCCGGGTCAGCTTCACGTCGAGGTGCTTGGGGCCTTCGGAGGTGGCCGTGATGAACGGCAGGTTGATCTGGGTCTCCTGGAGCGAGGAGAGCTCGATCTTCGCCTTCTCCGCCGCCTCCTGCAGGCGTTGCGTGGCCATCTTGTCGTTGGAGAGGTCCACCCCCTCGGTGTCCTTGAACGTCTTGACCAACCAGTCGATAATCCGCTGGTCCCAGTCGTCCCCCCCGAGCTTCGAGTCGCCGGAGGTGGACTTGACCTCGAACACGCCGTCGCCGATCTCGAGCAGCGAGACGTCGAACGTCCCCCCGCCGAGGTCGAAGACCAGGACGGTCTGGTCGGCGCCTTCCTTGTCGAGCCCGTAGGCGAGGGCGGCGGCCGTCGGCTCGTTGATGATGCGCAGGACCTCGAGCCCGGCGATGGCACCCGCCTCCTTGGTGGCAGTGCGCTGCGCGTCGTCGAAGTAGGCGGGGACGGTGATGACCGCCTGGTTCACCGTGTCCCCGAGGAACGACTCGGCGTCCCTCTTGAGCTTCCCGAGGATCCTGGCCGAGATCTCCTGGGGCGTGTACTTCTTCCCGTCGATGTCGACCGTCCAGCTCGAGCCCATGTGCCGCTTCACCGACCGGATGGTGCGGTCGGGGTTGGTGATGGCCTGGCGCTTGGCGACCTCGCCCACCAGAACCTCGCCGGACTTGGCGAAGGCGACGACCGACGGGGTCGTCCTCCCGCCCTCGGCGTTGGGAATGACGACGGGTTCACCACCCTCCAGCACGCTCACCACCGAGTTGGTCGTCCCGAGGTCGATTCCCACTGCCTTGGCCATCTGCCCTGCCTCCTCATCGGCACCCGCTCCGGGCACCCTCATGTCCCTACCGCCGGCCTCTGCCGGACGGCTCCACCGGTGCGGAACCACTACTGCACCGTTCTGACTCCTGCCGACTCCTGTTTGTCTGGCTCCTGTTTGCGCCGAACACTACTCGGTGCGATTTTCTGTGCCCTCTCACTATAGCAAAGTTGATGGTGTTCTGCATAAGTTTTCTTCAGCAGGCTGTTGAGGTATCCCGATCCACGAGAGAGCTACGATCGTCCTATGCCTGAACTGGTGCTCGTCCGCCACGGCCAGTCCACGTGGAACGAGGCCAACCGCTTCACCGGCTGGCATGACGTCGACCTCACCGCCCGGGGTGAGGAGGAGGCGGCGGAGGCGGGCCGGCTGCTGGCCGGCGCCGAAGGGCTCGACCTCCGCGTGGTGCACACCTCGGTGCTGACCCGGGCCGTCCGCACCGCCTCCATCGCCCTCGATGCCGCCGGGCGTTCGTGGCTCCCCGTCCGTCGCCACTGGCGGCTCAACGAGCGCCACTACGGCGCCTTGCAGGGCCTGGACAAAAAGGAGACGGCGGCGGAGTACGGTCCGGAACAGCTCGCCGCCTGGCGCCGGGGCTACGCCACCCCTCCGCCCGCCCTACCGGCCGGCGACCCCCGGCACCCGGCCGGCGACCCCCGGTACCGGGACGTCCCCGTCGGCGCGCTCCCGGCCACCGAGTGCCTCGCCGACGTCGTGGCGCGGGCGGTGCCCTACTGGGAGGACGTCATCGTGCCCGACCTCCTGGCCGAAGCGGGGCGGGGCGGGGCCGTCCTGGTGGTGGCGCACGGCAACAGCCTCCGGGCGTTGCGCAAGCACATCGAGCACATCGGGGACGACGAGATCGTCTCCCTCGAGATCCCGACCGGCATCCCCTACCGGTACCGGCTCGGAGACGACCTGTCGTTGCTCACCGGCGGGTACCTGGGCGACCCCGAAGCGGCCCGGGCCGCCGCCGAGGCCGTGGCCCGCCAGGCGGGCTGACCGGCTCACCGGAGGTGCGGTTGACCGGAGGTGCCCGACTGGGAAAGGTGCCCCGCTGGCGACGACATCTCCGGTGCGGCGCGACGACGGACGGCCGGCTCCAGGAGCCGGCCGTCCGTCTGTCCGGTCACCATCGCGTGGGGGGGCGCGACGTGCCGTGACCGCTCAGAGCGCGTCGGGCCCGCGCTCCCCTGTCCGCACCCGGATGACGTCCTCGACGGGGAGGATCCACACCTTGCCGTCGCCGATCTTGCCGGTACCGGCCTTGTCGACGATGGTCGAGGTCACCTCCTCCACCTGCTCGTCGTCCACCACGATCTCGAGGCGGACCTTGGGTACGAACTCCACCTGGTACTCGGCGCCCCGGTAGACCTCGGTGTGGCCCCGCTGGCGCCCGAAGCCCTGCACCTCGGTGAGGGTAAGCCCGTGGACCCCGAGGGTCTTCAGCGCCTCCTTCACCTCGTCGAGCTTGAACGGCTTCACCACCGCTACGATCAGTTTCACCTTACGTTCCTCCTTGCGTTCGCAGTGGTCGGGTCAGTTGCCGAATGGACCGAATGGACGGAGTGGGCTCTCCCCGAGGAGCCTCGGCACTCCGTCACCGAGGGCCCTGGGGACACCGTCCTCCGTCGCCACCGACACTACGGTCTCACCGGCACCGCCACCTCCGGCACCGGCGAGCTCGCCCCCGGCCCCGCTGGTAGCCCCGGCGAGCACGCCGATCCGGGAGGCGAGCGTCTCCTCGGGGAAGGCCTCCTCACCGTGGATGGCGAGGTCGCCGACTTCGAGGACCTCGTCCTTGTAGCGGGCCCCGCCGAGCACCCAGCCGATCACCTTCATCAGGATGAAGGTCACCAGTGCGGACCAGAAGATGACCCACACCGCTGCCCGGAACTGTTCCCACAGCTGATGGGCCGATCCGGTGTAGATGAGCCCGTTGACCGAGAACGGGGTGCACGAGGCGGTGGCCGACATGTAGGTCTGCTGGGTCGTGGCCGCCACCTGACCGCTGGCGGTCAGGGTCCCGCAGCCGTACTCGAGCATGCCCGGATTGCCGAGCACCCCGACCAGCAGCCCACCGATGAACCCGGCGATCCCATGGGTGTAGATGACGCCGAGGGCGTCGTCGACCTTCGAGAAGGGCCGGACCTTGGAGAGGTAGTTCCACGCGACCCACACGATGACGGTGCAGATGACCCCGACGGCGATCGCTCCCTGGCCGTTGACCCAACCGGCGCTGGGTGTGATCCCGACCAGGCCGCAGATCATGCCGTTCACCCCACCGAGGAAGGTGGGCTTCTTCTCCTTGGTGAACCAGGCGTCCATGGCCACCCAGACCAGCACCCCGGCCGCCGTGGCCAGGTTGGTGTTGACCACCGCGGCCGCGGCGTCGGCTCCGGCGTAGTACGGGTCACCGCCGTTGAAGCCGTTCCAGCCGAGCCACAGGATGCCGGCGCCGACCGCCGCCATCACCAGGTTGTTGGGCAAGGCGTGCTGTCTGTCCCGCAGGAGCCGTGGACCGAGGACCCAGGCGGCGACGAATCCCGAGACGCCGGCCGACATGTGGATGACGTACCCGCCCGAGAAGTCGAGCGCGCCCTCCTGGGCGAAGTAGCCGCCGCCCCACAGGAGGAAGGCGTCCACGCCGTACACGATGGTCGACCACAGGGGCACCAGCAGGCACCATGCAGAGAACTTGATCCTCCCCAGCACGCTCCCCAGGAACAGCAGGGGGGTGATGGCGGCGAAGACGAACTGGAAGAACGCCAGGCTCGCCGTCGGGAAGTGGAACGGGATGGCCGTGTTGGCTGCCGAGACCGCCTGGGCCTGTTCACCGAAACTGCTGGTGACGCTGCCCGGTACACCGGCCATGTTGGTGAAGAAGTGTTTCACCCACCCGACCCCGGTCAGGTCGTGTTGGACGGCGACCCCGTGGACGACGGTCACCCCGCCGCCGATCGAATTCCCACCGAAGCCGATGTTGTACTCCCAGAGGAACCAGGCGATCAACACGAGGGAGAACCCGGCGAACATCATGGCGAGCACGTTCACCGCCCACTTCTTCTGGACGATCGACGCGTAGAGGACCGCCAGGCCGGGAAGGCTCATCAGGCCGACGAACGTGGCGGCGACCAGCTGCCACGTGTTGTCACCCGTGTTGAGCCAGCTCGGATACGGCACTGGCACTAAATGCGCTGCTGCGGCTAGCACGGCGTGAGTGCTCCCTTCGTGCGTCAACTGAGTCTGGGCTCCCGTTCGTTGCCGGCAGCCAGGCTCACCTGGGTCGAGACAGGCGGGTTCGCTCTGTCGCCGCACACAATGCACGGTGGGGATTTCGGCACGGTCACGCCCGTGTTACCAACGCGTGAACCGGAAGACCGCCAGCTCAGGGACGCATCCGTCGTCGCGCGTCGGAGGAGCGGCGTGGTGACGGCCCCCGGGATGTCCCCCGAGAGGCCGGTCGGGCGCCTGGTCGGAGCCGGTCGGACTACGCCGTCGGCTTCGGCGGACGCCTGGTCGGGGGTGTGTAGCGCTTGTTCGGCCCGGAGCCGCCCGGGAACGTGCCGCCCCCGCCGCCCTTGGCCAGCTTCAACTGCTGCTGCAGCCGGTAGGCGCGCACCAGCAGCCACGCCCCGGCGATGATGTACGGGATCCCGAACCCCCAGAAGTGGAGGTTGAAGATCGACAGTCCGTAGAGGGCCATGACGATGCCGAGATAGAGCCGTTTGCGGTACCAGGCCATCACCAGCATCAGCAGGGCGAGCACCAGTGCGACCGCTCCGAACTCGGCGTAGTGCGACGTGCTCACGTGCTTGGGGTTGACCAGCCCGTCGGCGAGCCGGGAGCCGGGATCGTTGGCGATCAGGCTGGCCGAGACCACCAGGCCGATGGCTGCTGCCACCGGAGCGAGCAGGAGGCCTACCAGTCGTTCCTTGTCGTCGGCCCGTTTGATGGCGGCCTCGATCTCATCCACCGTCGTCGGACCGGCCGCGGCCTGCTGTCCGGCAGCCGCCGGATCCTTCAGGACGGCGTTGCGCATGCGCTCGCCCAGCGGATCACGGTCGGACCGCCTCCCACCCGGATACCACACGGCGAGGACGAAACGTTGCCACGGTCCGGGACGGGGGGCACCGTCGTGTTGGTCGTCAGAGTCCGCTCCGGCCATGGTCGATGCTAACGCAGCCCGGGTCCAGCGGATCGAGACGGGCCTCGACACCTCGTCACCGGGGTGCGCCGGTGGGTCGCAGCCGCTCCGCGGGATCGGTCACCGAAGCACGCGGGACGGATGTCCGCGAGCTGGAGGCGGCCGCCGGGCCCTCACCGGCGCGTCCGGGAACGGCGAGCCCGCAGCACGAGGTCACCTCCCACAGCCAGCGCGACGAGCAGGAGGAAGGTGGGGGCGAGGTACACCCGCCACGATGGCTGCTCGCCGGCCAGCACGCCGGGCGTCGAGAAGAGGGAGGGATCCCCAGGGGTCACGATCCCCCGGACGGTTCCACCCGGCGGCAGGATCTTGTCCCCGGGGATGGACTCTCGGTAGGTCCGCCCGCCGAACCGGTAGGTCCCCGTGCACGAGTACCCGACCGGGTTGCTGCCGCTCCCGCCCAGCTGGCCCCTGCAGGAGGTCACCGTGACCTCCACGGGGACACCGCTCCGGTGCAGGTCGGCGATCTGGGCGTTCTTCTGGAACCCGACGACGTACAGCACGCCGGCCGTGCCGACCACCACGACGAGGGCGATGGCAACGGCGAGTCGTCCGATCCGACGCCCGTCGGCACGGACGCCGGCGCCACGCAAGGTGGTCACCGTCTGGTCACCGGTTTGGGAGGGGTGGGGACCCGTCGTCTCCGAATCGGTCATGGTCGTCCGCTCCTCGCGGCGATGCGTGGGCAGTCGGCACAGGAGACCTGGTAGCCGCCCGAACCTGCTGTCCGGAATGTACCAGGGACTCAGTACCAGGGACTCGGGCGGACGCCCCCGCTGCAGGCGCCCCGAAAACCGGGTCCGTACGTCCGACTGACCGATTGCGGTGGCCTGATGCCACGTCGGAACAGGTACTCCGCGTTGGCGGCCGCCAGCCTGGTCGCCGTCGCCTGCCTGCTCTCATCGTGCTCGGCGACGGCCCCCGGCTCCGGTGCAGCGGGTGCGGGCGGATCACCTGCGGAGACGCTGGGGACCGCGCTCCGACAGCTGACCCACCTTACCGGTGGCCCCCCGGAGCGGTGGCCCTCGTGCAGATCGGGAACCAGGTGCAGATCCAGACCGCCGGCGCCGCAGACCTCTCGAGCGGACGTCCCATCGCCCCCACTGACACCATCCGGATCGCAAGTGTCTCCAAGGCGTTCAACGGCGCGGTGGCCCTCGCCCTGGTCAGCGACGGCCGCCTGTCCCTCGACGCCACCATCGGGGCATTGCTCCACGGCCTGCCGAGCGCGTGGGGGCCGGTGACGTTGGACCAGCTCCTGCAGCACACCAGCGGGCTGCCCGACTACACGAAGAGTCCCGCGTTCCTCGCCGCACTTCAGGCGAACCCGGAGCCGAGCATGACGCCGACGCAACTCCTGTCGTACGCGGTGGGCGAGCCGCTCCTGTTCCCGCCCGGGGCGCGTGACGACTACTCCGACACGGACAACATCGTGGTCGGGTTGGTGGTCGAGGCGGCCACCGGCACGTCGTACGAGTCTGCCCTCGTCGCCACCGTCACCACCCCACTGGACCTCACCAGGACCACGCTCCCGACGGGCACGGCCCTGGCGTCGCCGTTCGTCCACGGCTACGCGATCGACCCCGGACATCCGCCCGAGGACGTCACCGACGCGCTGAACCCCGTTCTGGCATGGACATCAGGAGGGATGGTCTCGACGCCGTCCGAGCTCAACACCTTCCTGCGCGCCTACGTCCGGGGCGCGCTCTTCGACGGGCGGACCCGGGCGGACCAGCTGCGCTTCGTCCCTGGCGCCTCCGGCCCACCCGGTCCGGGTACGAACGCCGCCGGTCTCGCCCTCTACCGGTACGAGACGACCTGCGGCACCGTCTACGGGCACACCGGGAACTATCCCGGCTACACCGTCTTCGCTGCATCCACCCTGGACGGGTCGCGTTCGACCGTCGTGGTGGTCAACGAGCAGTTGAACGACCGGTCGGCCACACCGGCCTTCACCGCGCTGCGGCGGGTCCGGGGGCTCGCCGTCTGCGCCGCCGCTCACGGATGACGGCGGGCCGGGCGAGCCGTCGTGCCGGCCGGGGCCCGTCAGACCGAGCCAGGTCCAGCGTGGCCGGGCACGTCGGCGGTAGCCTCGGTGTCATGGCGACAGCTCCGAAGGCGTTAGACCTCAAGTCCATCTGGCTCTTCTCCGGCTGCTCGGCGGCAGAGATCCGCAAGATCCGCAGCTCGCTCGAGGAGGTCGACGTGCAGCCCGGCAAGGTGCTCGTCGAAGAGGGCACCGTCGGGCGGGAGTTCTTCCTCGTCGTCGAGGGCACCGCCGAGGTCTCCCGGAACGGGAGGAAGGTGGCCACCCTCGGGCCAGGCTCCCACTTCGGCGAGCTGGCCCTCCTCGACCGGCGTCCACGGTCCGCGTCCGTCGTCTCGGAGACGGACATGACCCTGCTCGTGCTGTCCCAACGCCACTTCAACGCGGTGATCGAGGCTGTGCCGTCCATCTCCCGCAAACTGCTGGCGGCCATGGCCACCCGGCTCCGGGAATCGGACGCGATGGCGTTCCACTGACGGCCGGCCCAACTACCGGACGTCCAGCCCGTCGAGCGACTCCTCGAGCAGCTGGGACAGGTCGAGCACCCGGACCTCGTCGTCCTTCTGGTTGGCCTTCACCGCGTCGTCAAGCATGATCATGCAGTAGGGACAGGCGGTCGACACGACGTCGGCCCCGGTCCCCAACGCCTCTTCGGTGCGCTCCATGTTGACGCGCTTGCCGATGGACTCCTCGAGCCACATCCGGGCGCCTCCGGCACCGCAGCAGAACCCCTTCTCGCGGCAGCGGCCCATCTCGACCTGAGTGGCACCGGGGATGGAGTCGATGACCGAACGGGGCTCGTCGAAGACCCGGTTGTGCCGGCCGAGGTAGCACGGATCGTGGTAGGTCACCGTGCCCTTGTAACCACCACCGGGGGTGAGCTTGCCTGCCGAGACGAGATGCTCGAGGAGCTGGCTGTGGTGGATGACCTCGAAGTCGCCCCCGAGCGCGGGGTACTCGTTCGACAGCGTGTTGAAGCAGTGGGGACACGTGGCGATGATCTTCTTCGCCCCGACGCCCGTGAGCGTCTCGATGTTCTTCTGCGCCTGTTCCTGGTAGAGGTACTCGTTCCCGAGGCGACGCACCGGGTCCCCCGTGCAGCTCTCCTTCTTCCCCAGGATGGCGAAGGTGACCCCGGCCCGGTGGAGCATGCGCGCCGTGGCCTGGGCTCCTTTCCGGGCCCGCTCGTCGAGGGCACCCGCGCACCCGACCCAGTAGAGGTACTCGATGTCGTCGGGGATGGCATCGGTCACCACCGGCACGTCGAAATCGAGGGATGCGATCCAATCCTCGCGCTTGGACCCGCCGAGCCCCCACGGATCCCCCTGGTTCTCGACGTTGCGGAGCATGAGGCCCGCCTCGGTGGGGAAGCGCGACTCGATCAGGACCTCGTACCGTCGCATGTCGACGATGGCGTCGATGTGCTCGATGTCGACCGGGCACTGCTCCACGCAGGCGCCGCACGTGGTGCACGACCACAGCACGTCGGGGTCGATCACCGACGGCACCAACGTCTCCACCTCGGTACCGGCCGCCCGGTTCTTTGCCATCACCCGTTCGGCGTTGGCGAAGAGGTTGTCGCGGAGGTCCATGACGAGGAGCTTCGGGGAGAGCGGCTTGCCGGTGTTCCACGCCGGGCACTGGGACTGGCAGCGGCCGCACTCCGTGCAGGTGGCGAGGTCGAGGAGCTGCTTCCACGAGAAGTCCTCGATGCGGCCGGCACCGAAAACGACCTCGTCCTCGTCGCCGACCCCCTCCATGGTCATGTCGGGAGTGGAGCCCAGCGCCCCGAGGGCCCGGGGGCGGCGGGACGTGGCCACGTTGATCGGGGCGAGGAAGATGTGCAGGTGCTTCGAGTACGAGACGAACACCAGAAACCCGGTGATCACGGCGATATTGGCGAGCAGGGCGACCGTCTCGATGACCGAGTTGACGCCGGTTCCGAGCGGCCGCAGCCACGTTGCGATCCCGTGGGAGGCGAACGCCCAGTCCGAGTAGGGGAAGTTGCCGGTGTTGACCTGGGCGGCGCGGTAGAGGAGTAGGGAGACGATGACCCCGGCGATCATCAGCAGCACCAGCCATGCCGCCCGGGTGTGCGAACCGAAGAAGCGTGAACGGCGGTTCTCGCGCTTCGGGGAGTTCTTGATGCGGATAGCGGTGAAGACGAGGAGCGACAGGAGGACGGCGACCGCGAAGAAATCCTCGACGAAGCCGATGAACGACCACCTCCCGATGATCGGGATGTGGAAGTTCCGTTGGAACAGCGCGCCGTACGCCTCGATGATGGTGAGGAGGAGGATGGTGAACCCCCACATGGTGAAGAAGTGGGCGATCCCGGGAACCGTCCACTTCAACAGCTTCTTCTGGCCGGCCACCTCCACCAGCTCCGCCTTGACGCGGACCGGGAGATTCTTGAAGCGGTCGGGGGCCGGCTGCCCGGCGGAGATCAGCCGGTACAACCAGAAGAACCGGCGACCCGCGATGGCGAACATGACCACGGTGATGCCGAGGCCGACGGCGATTCTGACGGGCACTGAGGTCCTCCTGGGGTTACTTTTGGGTAACTTGCGGAACGAGCGTACTTGAGGCGGGCTTAGCGGCGGAAGTTATCGGAGTACCGGCTGGGAGTCGGACCCCACTGCCCCTGGTACTTCGAACGCAGCCCGTCGGATCCGTAGGGACGATCCGCCGCGGTCGTCATCTGCAGGAACGAGATCTGCCCGATCTTCATCCCCGGGTAGATGGTGATCGGCAGGTTCGCCACGTTGGAGAGCTCGAGGGTGAGATGACCGTCCCACCCGGCGTCGACGAAGCCGGCCGTCGAGTGGATGAGCAGGCCGAGGCGCCCGAGCGACGACTTGCCCTCGAGACGGGCCACCAGGTCGTCCGGCAGGGTGATCTTCTCCTGGGTGGAGCCGAGGAGGAACTCGCCGGGGTGCAGGATGAGCGGCTCCTCCTCGCCGACGTCGACCAGCTCGGTCAGGTCCTCCTGGTCCTCGCGGACATCGATGACCCGGCTCGAGTGGTTGCGGAAGAGGCGGAAGTAGCGGTCGACGTGGAGATCGACCGAGGACGGTTGGATGCAACCGTCGCCCAGAGGGTCGATGGCGATGCGGCCGGCGTCTAGCGCCTCGCGGATGGAGCGGTCGGAGAGAACCATGTCCGCTAGACGATAGTGTGAACCGGAGCAGGCAGGCGATGATGCCGGTCTGGCTTACGCGGGCGTAGTTCAGAGGCAGAACATCAGCTTCCCAAGCTGAGAACGCGGGTTCGATTCCCGTCGCCCGCTCTCGTAAAAGTGCCCAGCCCAGAGGGCATTTCTCCGGTACCTCGTGCCTCGGCAGCCACTGCGTCGTGCGCGATACGTGCGCGAACGGATCCGAAAGCGAGGGCTGACGCGTCGACCGAGCTCACCTCACCGGGGGAGTTGCCACGCTCGGTCGCACGATGCGACCCACCTGGCGCCCGCGTCGACCGAGCTCACCTCACCGGGGGAGTTGCCACCCCGTATAGCGCAGGCTGTCGACGGCGGCTCGCACGTCGCGGCGGAAGTTCCAACGCGCAGGAGTCCCCCGGTCGTACTTCCAGTGGCGCCTGCCCGGTCCCCGGTTCCAGCGGGCCAGCCACGTGTCCCAGATGTCGCCGCCCTCCTCCTTCGCCGGTATCTCCTCGGGCTGGTCCAGTGCGAAGCTGGCCAGTGCCAGCTGCCTTGTGGCGGGAAGGCGCACCCGTTGGCGCCCCGGGGCGATGGCGGCTCGGCTCACCCCGTACAGACGCGCCACCTCGGCCGGGCCGATCGCCGGGTCGACCGTGAGGGTGATGCGCCAGCGGGTGTCGGTGGGGTCGCGGCTCGCCTCAATGGCGCGACGTCGTTCATCTGCTGTCGCCGGCCGACTACCTACCCGGTAGTCGATGCCGACGTCGAAGGGCGAACGCCCGTCCGTGCGATGGCTCACCGTCGCGTTCACGACCGGAGGCACCGGCTGCCCACATACGAGCCAGGCCAGGGCCCTCTCACCCCGCCAGGGGAAGTCGCTGGTGAGCTGGTCCACGGTCTCGGCGATGTACGCAGCCCAGGAGTCATCGGGGACGGGAAAGCTGCCACCGGGGCCTGGGAACGGCCGAGCCCGCCGCCCGGTTCGAAGCGCCGCTTGCTCAGCCGCCGGCAATGCTTCGCAGCCATCCACTTCCCAGGCTTCACAGCGCAGTTCGTCGGTCCACTTGTCGAGGTGATCCGGGGCCGGTGGCACGCCGATCTCCTCGCGTACCGACTGCACTCGGTGTTCCTCGCCAGCCATCCTGGCGTAGAGCTTCGCGAGTACCTTGGCGCGCTCGCGGATTGCCGTCGAGACCTTCACGGGTTCGCCCCCCGGAAGCCTCCCTGGTGGCACCCGGGGGGGGTTTCCTCTCCGCAGTGCGGAGAGCTTGGCGACGCCGGCGTCCTTGGTGATCGCCTCGCACTCCACGTCGGCCACGATCGCCGCAGCTTCCAGACCCCACTCCCATACATCGTCAATCCTCATACTGAATCTTAGCCCGATGGGGCACATTGGCGACATGACGACACGCCAGCCGCCGCAAGTGGCCAGCTCCGGCCTTGGAAGCGGACTGCTCAACACCGAAGCCGCTGCCCGCTACCTCGCCACGACGCCGCGGCACGTCCGCGAGCTGTGGGCAACGCGCCGCCTCGCAGGCATCAAAGTCGGTCGCCTGGTGCGATTCCATCCGTGCGACCTTGACCGCTACGTCGAAGCCCACCGGACCGAGGCAGTTCGATGATCTGGCGCCCGGCACGACGCAGGGTGCATGCAGCCATCCGCAGAGCCCGGTGGCACCCCGGTGATCGGGCCGAGCGCCGGGTGATCGGCGCGTACGACCAGCTGGTGCGAACGGAGGAGTGCTCATGAATCCCTTGCTCGACGCAGCCATTGCCTACGCAGCCCGCGGCTGGGCGGTGCTTCCTTGCGAGCCCGGCGGCAAGCGCCCGGCCACCCGTCTCGTCCGGCACGGTCTGAAGGAAGCGACGACCGACGCCGACACCATCCGGCGTTGGTGGAGCGCCCAGCCCCGGGCGAACATCGGACTCGTCACCGGACTGAATTTCGACGTTCTCGACGTTGACGGGGACGCCGGCTGGCACACACTCGCCCACCTGACGGCGGAACTCGGGTGTCTGTCCAGCTCCCCGGTGGCCCTGACCCCACGTGGCGGCGCTCACTATTTGTTTCGGCGGACTGGCCGCGGCAATCGAGCCGGATTCGCCCCGTCGCTCGACTGGCGTGGCGAGGGCGGCTACATCGTGGCTCCGCCTTCCGTCGGTGCCAACGGTGTCGCGTATGAGTGGGCCGTTTCGCCCGACGAGCAGCCGATCGAGCCTGCGCCGGGCTGGCTGATCGACCTGCTGCACAAGCCGGTGGCGCCCGCCGCACCGTCGCCTGTCCAAGGCGACACCACGGCATATGCCCGAGCTGCGCTCGAACGAGAAATTGGGCGCCTCGCGCTGGCACCCGTCGGCGCCCGCAACGATCGGCTGAACCGCTCGGCTCACGCCCTGGGGCAGCTTGTCGGCGCCCGCAAGCTGTCCGCAGCGGAGGCCGGCGACGCACTCTTCGCCACGGCGGTCCGGATTGGGCTCTCCGAAGACGAGGCATTCGCCACCATCCAATCTGGCATGGCCGCGGGGATCCGATGCCCGCGGAAGGTGGCGTCATGAACCCCCCGCGATGGGACGCCTTGGAGATGATGGTCCCTCCCAGCGAGGCCGTCGAGGTGGACGCGGACACCGCGCCGCGGATGACCGACCTCGGCAACGCGCGCCTGCTGGTGCGCGCGCACGGCCACGATCTCCGATACGTCCCTGAGTGGGGGAAGTGGCTCTGCTGGGACGGGTGTCGCTGGGCCGTAGACGTGACCGGGGAGGTGCACCGGCGCGCGAAAGAGGTTGCCGAAGGCGTCCTGGACCAGGCCCGGATCGACCACGACGAGGCGCTCTTCCGCCACGGGATCAGGTCTCAGTCCGCAAGCGCACTCGCCGCAATGGTGCGAGTGGCAGCAACCGAGCCGGGCATCCCAGTGCTCGTCGACCACCTCGACGCCCACCCATGGCTGCTCTCGGTGGCCAACGGCACCCTGGACCTCTGCACCGGCATCCTCGGACCGCACGAGCGTGCGCACCTACTCACCAAGTGCACCACCGTGGCGTGGGATGCCGACGCAGGGTGCCCGCAGTTCGAGGACTTCCTGGCTCGGATCCTGCCCGACACCGAGGTGCGCCGGTATGTGCAGCTCCTGACCGGGTATTCGCTGACCGGGGACGTTTCCGAGCAGATCCTCGCCATCCTCTACGGGGTCGGCGCCAACGGGAAGTCGACGCTCAAGGAACTGGTGCTCTCCCTCATCGGTGACCACGGCAAGCCGGCGTCGCCGAAGTTGCTGCTCGCCACCAAACACGACGAGCACCCCACGGCCGTCGCTGATCTCCACGGCAGGCGCCTCGTGGTCAGCCATGAGGTCGAGGACGGAGTACGTCTCGACGAGCCGCTCGTGAAGGAGTTGACCGGGGGGGATCGGCTGAAAGCCCGGTTCATGCGTCAGGACTTCTGGGACTTCACACCCACCCACAAGCTCTGGCTCCTGACCAACCACAAGCCGAAGATCCGCGGTACCGACAACGGCATCTGGCGGCGCATTGCGCTGATCCCATTCGAGGTCACGATCCCCGTCCACGAGCAGGACCGCCATCTCCTCGACAAGCTCCGAAGCGAGCTACCTGGGGTCCTCCGATGGGCCGTGGCGGGATGCCTGGACTGGCAGCGAGACGGGCTCCGGGCACCGGCAGCGGTGGTGGCCGCCACCGAGGAGTACCGCCTCGAAAGTGACCTCGTGGCGCAGTTCCTCGCCGACCGCTGCCGCGAGGACGAGACGTGCCAGGTCCGGAGCGCCGACCTCTACGGCGCCTACACGACCTGGTGTGCGGACAATGGGTTGACCCACCCGCTTTCGCAAAGGGCGCTGGCTGGAAGGCTTGGGGAGAAGGGGTTCGACCGGACCAAGAACCGCCAGAAACAGGCCGTCTGGTTGGGACTCGACCTAGCTGGCCATTTCGACAACTCAGAGCCGTGACCTGCACTTCCGTCCGAACGCGGACCCTTGCGGACCCATTGTCCGCTACACCCCTCGCGCGGGCGTACAAGAGAAGTATCGGACAACCCCTTCCAATGGGTCCGCGGTGGCGATCATCTCGCTACCCCGGCTCGCGTCCCTCCCGTTCACCGGCCCCATCTCCCGAAAATCCACCAGAGGAGCACTACGAATGACCACCAACCCAACCGCAACCGAGATCATCGGCAGGGTCGGCAACGTGACTGACGCGCCACAGCTCCGCTTCTCGAAGACTGGGACGTCGGTGTGCACCCTCACGCTGGCGTGGCGCCCGTGGACCGCGAAGGGTGAGCCGGAAGCCGACACCACCTTCTACGAAGTCGTGAGCTTCGGTTCGCTGGCCGAGCACGTTGCCGAGGTGGTCCGCAAGGGAGATCGCGCGTGCGTGGTCGGAAAGGCAGAGCTGGACCGCTGGACCGGGCGTGACGGCACCGAGCGGGTGACGGAGAAGATCGTCGCCGATGGTGTTGGACCGGATCTCCGGTGGAGCACCGTCACCGTGGAGCGCTCGGAGCGGAAGACCAGCGAGCGACCAGCACCGACGGCGCTCGATGGTGACGGGGAGCCGTTCTGATGCCGGCGATAAACGGGCGAGCGATGAAGGCCCGAGGATCGCAGTTCGAGCGCGAGGCAGCGGCGTTCCTGCGCGACCACGGGTTCCCTCACGCCGAACGCTCGTACGGCGCCGGCCGGCCCGACGATGCTGGCGACCTGGACGGGCTCCCTCGCTGGACGGTGGAGGTAAAGGCGTGCCGGGCGCTGGACCTGGCTGGGTGGATGGATGAGGCACGCCGGGAGCAGACCAACGCCAGCACCGAGTACACGGCCGTGGTGGCGAAGCGCCGCGGGAAGGCCGTCGAGCATGCCTACGTGGTCCTCACCCTGGCTGCTTGGGCACGGCTCGTCGGGGAGACCGAGGGCGCGAGCGAGGTGGCGACATGAGCCAATCAGTGGACCAGGAGGGGCTGGGATGGTCATGGAGAACGGATGGATCCGGACAGGCGAGGGCGAACGGCAAAGCCGACGATCCCTGGTGGCGCAGCCGCGACCCTGGCCGGCACCTCGATCCCGCCATCGCCGACGCGCTGCACGCGGCTCGATTGGCACGCGGATGGACCTTTCGCGCCGCCAGCGCAACGCTCGGGCTATCGACCGGCTACTTGTGCGACTTGGAACGCGGCCGGCGGGTGCCGTCGCTCACGGTCGCGGTCATCCTGGTTGTCGGCTACCAGCTCCCGGAACCGATCGCGAGGAGCCTCTACTGGGTGGCGCGCCCATGGGTCGGTCGCGACTGCCCGTTTCGCACGGGGTACTTTCCCGATGAAGGAGAGCGTGGCCTGCCGTGGGATGGAGACGGCCTCTACGCGACATGGTGCCGGTAGCGGTGGACCACTCAAGCGGACCAGCGGTGACCACGCGCCCCACCACAACCAGGGAGGCGACCTGTGCCCACCTGCGGCCCGTGTGCGAGCCTGGGGACGTGCCGAGCGCCCGGGACCTCCGAGAGGCTGCCAGGGTGCTCCGCAAGGTCGTGGAGCGCACCACGGGGCTCCCCGATGACTCGCCACGCGATGCCCAGCTCCGGGACCGGCTCGAACTGGCCGCCGACACCCTGGACGCCGCCGCACGAACCGATCCGGACCCCGATCCAAAATGAGGGTGTACATGCTTGCCTGCAAGTATGTACACTAGGACCATGAGCAAGCACAACCGCAGGGCAACGGGACCAACCCGAGCGGTCGTGTACGGACGGGTCTCGACCGGTCGTCAGGCTGACTCCGGACTTGGGCTCGCCGATCAGGATGCCCAGGTGCGTGACCTCTGCGCGCGCCGTGGGTACGAGATCGTGGCCGAACAGGTCGACGCCGGGATCAGCGGTCGCAAAGCCCGCCGACCCGGGCTCGACGCGGCACTCGCCATGCTCGATGCCGGCGAGGCCGACGTGCTCGTCTGTGCGAAGACGGACAGGCTGGCTCGCTCCACCGCCGCCCTGGCTGCGCTCCTGGACCGAGCGGAGCGCCACGGTTGGGCCGTGGTCCTGATCGACGCAGACGTGGACAGCACCACCGCGTCGGGTCGCTTGGTCGTTGATCTGATTGGCTCGGTGGCGGCATTCGAGAGCCGGCGCATCGGCGAGCGAGTGAAAGCGGCGCACGCGCAGATGCGCGCCCAGGGGCGCCGGGCTGGTCAGCTCCCGATCCTGCCGGACGAGATCCGCCAGCGGATCGCCGACGAACACGCTGCCGGACGCTCCATGAACGCCATAGCTGGCGAGCTGAACGCTGAAGGGGTGCCAACCGCCAAGGGGGCCACGTGGTATGCCTCGACGGTGGCCCACGTGCTGCGCTCCGTCGATCTCGAACGGGAGCTTGCAAACGCCGGACAGGGGCGCGCTGCGATCGCTTGAGCAACCGGCGTGTGCCAGAGGGAATGCGCACAGGTCCGAGCGCTCCGTGACCAGGGCATCTCGCCTGGGAGTGCACTACCGTTCCGGCAGGCAGCCTTGGCGGTTGTCTCGGTGGAAGACGGTGGGCGATGGCGGACGAAGCACCCGGACCAGGCAGGTGGAAGGCATCGGACGGGAACTGGTACCCACCGTCGAGCGTCCCACCACCACCTCCTCCTCCTCCTGGTTCCACTTCTGCGCACGGTGGCGGAGGGGTGCTCCCGGTCCCTGACGCCCGGCCCGGACCTCTGGTCCGGATGACTCCGGTCCAGTGGATCAACGTCGCGGCGCTGATCGTCGGCTTCATCGGATTGCTCATGGCGTGGGGCACCGCGTTCATCCTCAGCGTCACCGGCATCGACACCAACGACGGCAAGCTGTTCGGGGTCATCCTCCTATTGGCGGCCGTCTTCCTCGGGTGGCGCATCATGAGGGCGAACCGCCTCAACGGAGGGCTCCTTACCGTTGCGTGGCTTGCTCTGCTCGCCATCGGCGTCTACGAGATCGTTCACATCTCCTCATCGCACGTGGTCAGCGTCGGTTCCGGCGTCTACGTCGATGCCGTTGCGGCAGCGTTGGGGTCGGCGACGGCCGCGATAGACGTGGCGCAGAACTGGTCCCGGGTTCACACCCCTGCGGCACGGGCAGCGAACGTCCAGCCGTCTGCCGCTCCGGCGTCACCAGCCCCGGCACCCGCCGCTGTTGTGCCATCGGAAGTACCGGCCCCACACGAGAGCGGCCCTGAGTTTGCTCTGGGCGCAGGTGTGGACGGCCCGGCAGATCCAGCAGCGCAGCGTCCTGGGGGCGCAGAGAAGCCAGGATGGCGCACAAGGTGGCCATGGGTCGCAGGGGGAGTTGCCGCGCTCCTGATCGTCCTCGGGGTGGTACTGGCCTTGACGCTGGGCTCTTCCAATCCCACCGTGAACACCAATCCACCCGAGGGTCTTGCACCTTCACCGTCGCGTCCTCTCACAACCACGACCGCGCCGGTGCCCACCACCACCACCCCGGCTCCGCACTCGACGCCGGCACCCCTAGCCGGCGCACTGAGCACCCTCGGAACCGCCGTAGCGATACCCACCACGGACTCGGGAATCGACAACGTGACGGTCTCGGCGTGGTACCCCGGGGTGGTCGACGCCAGTCAGTTCGCGAACACGCCATCGGCTGGCCACACATGGGATGCGATCGTCGCGACGACCTGCGCTGGTCCGCAAGGTTCTAGTAGCGGCCCCAACGGGTCGGATTTCGAGGCGCTGTTGAGCAACGGTTCGACCGCCTCGGCGAGCACGGGAGCCTCAGGCTCCCAGTTCTCTGGTCCCCTGGCGTCACTCTCCGAGCTGAACGCGAACAGCTCAGGGTTGTCGGCCGGGCAATGCGTTACAGGGTGGGTGGTCCTGAGCATTCCACCCGGTGCTACACCGGTTGCGGTGCAGTTCTCCGGTACCTCGGCGTCGCTCAATGCGTCCAACGGCGTGGTGAAGTGGGCGATACCTGGAAGCTGACCCGTCGCCCGTGCACAAGTGCCCGCTACCTCTGCACCCTCCACCGTGGCCCGCGTGCTCCGTTCCGTCGAGATCGACCGGGAGTTGGCGAACGCTGCGCAGGAGGATGCTGCGATCGCTTGAATGGCAGTCGTGTCCGACCCACCAGGCCAAGAGGAACCCTCAGTACACCCGGCCAAAACGGTTCGCATCATGATCTCCCGGTTGACCGGTCACGGCGCTTCGCCGAGGTGGTCGTCCTACCGATTCAGGACGTGCAGCAGCCGACGTCGCCAAGACGGCCGAGTTGCTCCAATGCCAGATGTGCCTCGACGTAGGCATCGGCTGCGGGGTGGCACTGGCAGGGCAGCTCGCGAAGGCTCGCCGCGGAGGTGGCCAGGAGGGTAGGGGGAAGCGCCAGGGCCGGGGTCCGGCTGTCAGGACCGCGGGGGACACCTCGGTTACGTTGCACCCCTGGGGGCCAGCCCCCGCGCCCAGTATCAGCCAAGTCGAGAGTGCGCACGAAATGTGCGAGCGAAGCAGGGCCTACTCGTTGAACCCGCACCGCGCACGCTCGGGAGAGGTGGTCACCGACCCCTACGAGTGCGACGCCGGGGGCCACGAAACGCTACCCGAGGGCTATGAAGCGATGCCGGATCGATCAGAACTGGGCGAGTCGGCATCGCGGCCGACAGCCCCGTACCGACTGGGAACATCGAAGACGTACCCGTACCCTCGCACCGTTCGGATCAAATTGCCGTGGAGGGACGGACCTCCGAGACGGCGCCGCAACCGCTGCATGTGAACGGCCAGGCTGGTGCGCGGAGACCCCTCTGGACCCCATGCCGCCTCGATCAGGGCATCCTTGCTCACGATCTGCCCCGCTCGGTCCATGAGGAGCGCCAAGAGGATGAACTCCTTGCGCGGGACCGGTATCGGTGACCCGCCGCCGACGGTGACCAAGTGGGCATCGAGGTCCAGCTCGACGTCGCCCACGCTGGTCACCGTCGGCTGGCCCTTCACGATGGAGTGGGCACCGGCTTGCCGCGTCCTCGGGATGGCCATCGGAGCCCGCCTCTCACCCGGCCGCCGCGGCCACGGCAGCCGGCACCATCTCCTCGGTCTCGGCCGAGGCGTCCTCCAGGCTCTGGCCCCTGGGCTCGGGGAGGGCCACCAGGGTCAGCATGATCCCGAGAACCGAGACCCCGGCCATGATGCCCATCACCCCGCTGATCCCCACCGACTTGAGGAGGTGGGGGACCAAGAGGGCCCCGAGGAAGCCGCCGAACTTGCCGCACGCCGCGGAGATCCCGTCCCCGGTGCCCCGGATGGAGGTGGGGAAGATCTCGGCTGGGAAGACGAAGGTGGTCATGTTCGGGCCGAACTCGATGAAGAAGTAGCTGATGGCGAAGAGGGGCAGGAAGATGCCGACTGCGGTGGCCCCATTGGGCAGGAGCCAGATCAACGCGAAGGCCGCCGCCATCACTGCGAAGCCCTGCCACTGGATCCGCTTGCGGCCGATGCGGTCCATGAGCCACACCGCTGCCCAGTACCCGGGGAACGCCGCCACGGCGAAGATGGCGAGCGAGATCAGGGTGTGGTCGAGCAGGGTGCCCTTGGGCTGGAGCAGCTTCAGGATCAGGGGGCTGGAGACGGAGTTGCCGTAGAAGGCGATGTCGAGGAGGAACCAGCTCCCCGCGGTGCCGATCAGGCGCAGGAGGAAGGGCTTGGAGGTGAGCTTGGCCCGGACGCTGCTCCTGGCCCCGTTGGCGGAGCGGGGGGCGGCAGCGGGCCCGTTGGCGGGAGTCGCGCCGTTGACCGCTGGGTGCTCGCCGGTGACCCACGCCACGGTCGTGGCGGTGGCAGCCGCGTCCCCCTGCACGCTCAGGGTGTACCGAGGCGTCTCGCGAATCTTGCGGCGCAGGTAGATGACCGAGGCCGCCGGGATGGCGCCGAGCCCGAGCATCAGGCGCCAGGCGATGTCGTTGGGCACGCCGGCGCCGAGGAAGATCGACGCGATCGCCGGCCCGGCGAGCAGTCCAAGGCCCTGCATGGCAAAGACCGTGCCGATGAGCTTGCCTCGGTTCTTCTTGTTGGCGTACTCCGAGGTGATGACCGCAGAGGTGGCGTAGTCACCGCCGACCCCGTAGCCCACCAGGATCCGGAAGATGAAGAGTGAGGTGAAGTTCCAGGAAAAGGCGCAGAGGAGAGCGCCCACCACCAAGATGGCGACCTCGACGCCGTACATGCGCTTGCGCCCGAACATGTCCATCAACTTGCCGAAGGTGAGCGCACCGGCCACCGATGCCAGGAGGGAGATGGAGTTGAGCAGGGAGATCTGCCCGGTGCTCAGGTGGAAGATCGGCGTGAGGATGACGGTGACGGTGCCGATGATGAAGAGGTCGTAGGCGTCCGTGAAGAACCCCATGCCCGCAGTGAACACCGTGGTCCAGTGCTTGGCACCGACCTCGGCATCATCCAGCGGCTTGTAGAGCTTGATGTGTGCTGCCGCAGCTTCGGCCACCACGACCTCCCTTTCCTGCTCGCCACCGTCGGCGAACGCTCGGTCCAGAGGGCTCCTGGCCCTCGGGACCGGTCTACGCCCGCCAGGTAATGGGCCCGGGACAGTGCGGTGAACGCGAGACGAAATCAAGATGAACGTTGCGTGAATAGCCAGGGTTAGGCATGCTGTCGGGGTCGCAGTCGCCGTCCCAGCAGCACCGCCCGATGCGCCCTTGGGTTCGAAGCGTGTAACTACTGCGCCGTAGCGTGTTGCCATGCCCACCGCTCCGACGCCGCGACGCAGGCGATCCAGTTCCTTCGGCAACGTCCGCAAACTGCCGTCGGGACGCTGGCAGGCGTCCTACTGGCACGATGGGGAGCGTCACACGGCGCCCACGACGTTTCCGACCAAGGGTGACGGGCAGGCGTGGCTGGCTTCAGTGCGCACCGACATCGGCCGGGGGGCATGGGTCGATCCTGCGGCTGGCTCGATCACGTTCCACACCTACGCCACCCGGTGGCTGGATCAGCGCCACGATCTCGCTGAGCGCACCCGGGAGCTGTACGCCTGGCTGCTCAGCCGCCACATCCTCCCCGAGCTTGGACCGCTCAGCCTGGGCGAGCTGTCGCCGTCCAAGGTGCGCGCCTGGAACGCCAGGCTCGCGGCGGAGCACCCGACCACGGGAGCCAAGGCGTACCGACTCACCTCCTCGATCTGTCGCACCGCAGTGGCAGACGGCCGGCTCAGCCGCAACCCCTGCCAGGTGAAGGGCGCCGCCACCGAGAAGGCTCCTGAGCGTCCGGTGGCCACCATCGCCGAGGTCCAGGCACTCGCTGATGCCATGCCCGAGCACCTACGGATCGCCGTCATGTTGGCCGCGTGGTGCCAGCTGCGCCGGGGTGAGCTGCTGGGGCTGCGCCGTCGGGACGTGGACCTCCTCCGCGGCACCGTCACGGTGTCGGTCACCCGCACCACGACCATGGCCGGGTCCACGGTGGAGAAGGCACCGAAGACCGAGGCCGGCCGGCGCACGGTAGTGATCCCGCCCAACGTCACCGCGGCCCTCGCCCTTCACCTGGAGCGCTACGTGGGCACAGACCCCGATGCAGCGGTCCTCGTGGGCGAGAAGGGCGCGGGGGTCATCCCCGGGGTGCTCCAGACCGCCTGGAACCGAGCCCGCCGCAGCATTGGGCGACCCGACCTCCACCTCCATGATCTCCGCCACTCCGGGCTCACCTGGGCAGCCGCCACCGGTGCCACCGTGGCCGAGCTGATGCACCGGGCTGGCCACGCCAGCCCGGCAGCCGCTCTGCGCTACCAGCACGCCACCGAGGATCGAGATCGGGCGCTCGCCGACGCCATGGCCGCACTCGCACCAGTTGCCGACGTGGTGCCGTTGGCCTCTCGGGCGCCGCAGTAGCCCCCGTCGTGCGCGCTGCGTGCGCGATCGTGCGCGAAGAAGGTGTCAACCGGCGTCACTTGATGGCATTCGCTGTTTCCCATACATCCTGGTCATGACCGCATTTGGATCATGTCCGCAGGTAGGCGAGTTGGGATCTTTCAGCTTCCCAAGCTGAGAACGCGGGTTCG
>Ga0080006_1175584_pt1 | contig 31598 bp, 24 predicted proteins | sample RS3BMetagenome_FD_69209 | JGI IMG/M metagenome (GOLD analysis project Ga0080006, IMG submission 69209) | Ferric oxide microbial mat and aquatic microbial communities from Rainbow Spring, Yellowstone National Park, USA - RS3B (SPADES... ...
ACAGTGCCGCCGCGTCGAGGAGCTCACGGTTGGATTCGCTTCGCCCTTGCACCCGACAATTCTCGACGATCTGAGGCCAAATCGCGAGCATTGACCGCCGAGTTGTTCAACAGCGTCCTAGGGCGGCGCCGCCGGCCGCCGGCGTGGAGGTCAGGTGCGGCGCAGGGCGTCGACCAGCGGCGTGGGGCCGACCGGCGTCGGCGGACCGGCCAGGTCGTCCCCGCCCGACGGCGCACCCGTGGGCGCCTCCGCGTCGGTCACGGTGATGCCCCGCATGATGAGGTCGGTCATCTCGTCGGCGTGGCGCCCGGGATCGAGGGGTCCGTCGAGGTCGTCGAACGCCTCGGACAGGGCGGTCAGGGTGAAGGGGGCGTCGGCCCCGTTGCCCACCAGGAAGAAGAGTACCCGCGTCGTCACCGGTCGGATCCGGCCTTCGGCGCGGAGCCGGTCGAGCAGCGCACCGATCACACCGAACACGGGGGTCAGCACCGTGTCGACGATGTAGCGCAGGCGCACCGTCGGCATCAGGCCCTCCTGGTTCATGAGCCGGCCGAGCTCGGGCCTGCTCTGGGCGGCACCGAGGAACGCCCGGATGGTGGCGCGCAGGTCGGCCAGGTCGTCCGGCGTGTCGTCGGCCCCGAGGAGGTGCCGCCGGCGCTCGTCGACGTCCGCGACGAACCGCGTGAACCCGAGGTCGATGGCGGCGAAGTAGAGGCGCTCCTTGGTGCCGAACCGCTGGCTGATGGTCCCGTGGCTCAGCCCCAGCCGGGCGTTGAGGGACCGCAGGGACATGGCGTCGTAGCCATGCGCGGCGAACGCCCGGAGCGCCGCGTCCAGGATCTCGTCGTCCTGGCGGATCCTCGGGCGGCCCCGGGTCTCGGCCCGGCCGCCCGCCCCCGCCGGAGCGGCCGTCGACCGTGCGCCGTCCGGATCGGGACGGGTCTCCACGGTGCCGACCTTCGCCATACCTATAACTCTACCCGTCGAAGTGCATCGTAAACAGAGATAGACAGATGACTAGTAATAGTCACCCGGGCGGTGGGCCCCCGGGGTCGGTCATCCCCCGGACCGCTCGGCCAGCTCGAGCCACCGGTCCTCGGCGGCGTCGAGCTCCTCCTGCACGGCACGGAGCTCGGACCCGAGGCGGGTGAGCTCGACGTGGTCGGCGGTGGCGACGAGCGCCTCGTGCAGCGCGTCCCGCCTCCGGCCGAGACGGGCGAGCTGCTTCTCGGTGTCGCGCAGGAGGCGGCCGACGGGCGGGTCGCCGGCGGACCGGACCGGCTCACCGGGGACGCCCGTGGCCGCCGTGGCCGCCGTGGCCGCCGTAGCCGCCGGTCGCTTCGCGGGGGCGGTGCGGGCGGGAGGGGCGAGCAGGCCGGCCAGCCACGCGTCGAGTCCACCCGGCACCGGCGACACCCCGTCGGGGCCGACGGCCACGACCGACTCGATGGTGCGGTCCAGGAAGGCGCGGTCGTGGCTCACCACCACGAGCGTGCCCGGCCAGTCGTCGAGGAAGTCCTCGAGGATCCGCAGGGTGTCGAGGTCGAGGTCGTTGGTCGGCTCGTCGAGCAGCAGGACGTTCGGCCGTCCGGCCAGCACGGCCAGGAGCTGGAGCCGCCGGCGTTCGCCGCCCGACAGGTCGCCCACCCGGGTGTGGGGCAGCTCGCCGGTGAACCAGAACCGTTTCATCAGCGCCACGTCGGCCAGGGAGCCCGGCGTCCGGTGGGGTCCGGCGACCACCTCGGCCACCCGGGCCGACGCATCGAGCTCGGCCCCGTGCTGGTCGTAGTAGCCGACCACGACGGTCGGGCCCACCTCGACCGTGCCGGCGGACGGTGCCCGCCTGCCGGCCAGGAGGTCGAGCAGGGTGGACTTGCCCGTCCCGTTGGCGCCGACCACGCCCAGGCGGTCGCCGGGCCCGAGGACGAGGTCGACGTGGCGGAGGACCGGGGGGCCGGACCCGTAGGCGAACCCCACGTCGGCACACCCGATCACCTTGGTGCCGAGACGGGTCATGGCGACGTCGAGCTCGAGGTCGCCCGCCCGGGCCGCCTCGGCCGGTCGGGCGGCGACGAGCCGGCGGGCCGCCTCGACCCGTGCCCGGGGCTTCCGGCTCCGGGCCTTGGCCCCCCGGCGCAGCCAGGCCAGCTCGCCCCGGGCCAGGTTCCGCCGGGTGGTCTCGGCGGCAGCCGCCTGCTCCTCGCGTTCGGCCCGGCCCTCGAGGTACGAGGCGTAGCCCCCCTCGTGCACGTGGGCGGCACCGCGGTCGAGCTCGAGCATCCGGGTCGTGACCCGGTCCAGGAGGTAGCGGTCGTGGGTGACGAGCACCAGCGCACACGCCGAGGCGGCGAGCCACTCCTCGAGCCAGGCCACGGCGGCCAGGTCGAGATGGTTGGTGGGCTCGTCGAGGACGAGGAGCTCGCCCGGGTCCGCCAGCACGCGGGCCAGCGCCACCCGCTTGGCCTGGCCGCCCGACAGCGTGGCCACGTCGGCGTCGGCGACGGGGGTCATGCCCAGCCGGTCGAGGGCGGCGGCCGCCTCCCATCCGTCGCCGACGGCGGCGCGGACGGTGCCGGCCGGGAGCTCGGGCGTCTGGCCGAGCCACGAGGTCCGGACGCCGCGCCCCCGCCGGACCGTGCCGGTGTCGGGTGCGAGGCGCCCGGCCAGCACCCGGAGCAGCGTCGACTTGCCGGTGCCGTTGATGCCCACGACGCCGAGGCGGTCCCCCGTCCCGACGGTGACGGACAGGTCGGCGAACAGGACCCGGTCGCCCAGGGTGACGCCGACGTCCTGCAGGTCGACGAGCACACTCACCACCCCACCGTACCGTCCACCACCCGCCGTTCCGTCTGCCACCCGCCGTTCCGTCCGCCACCCGCCGTTCCGCCGCAGTGCCGGGGGTGTCGGGATACCATCGGGACGATGAGCGACGCGTCGGCCGGCAGGTGACGCCCACCGCGGGACGCACCGGTGGCGGAGGGCCGTGACCTATCCCGGCCTGATCCTGCGGAACCTCTGGTCGAAGAAGGCGCGCTCGATCGGCATGGCCTTCGCCGTGGCCATCGCCGTCATGACCGTCGTGGCGCTGGCGGTGACGAGCAGCGGCCTCGAGCAGTCGGCCGCCGCCATCATCTCGGTGGGCAAGGCGGACTTCACGGTCACCCAGAAGGGCACCTCGGACCTCCTGTCCAGCACCATCGACGAGCAGGAGCTGGCCCGCATCCGCCAGACGCCCGGCGTGGCCAGCGCCATCGGCGTGCTGGTCGAGACGGAGCGGATCAACGCCGACAACCCGGTCTTCATCGAGATCGGCATCAACCCCCAGGACCTGGCGGCGTTCGGGGTCGACGTCATCGCCGGGCACCCCTACGGGGCCACGGCGACGAACCAGGTCCTGCTGGGCTGGCGGGCCGCCGCCAACCTGGGCCTGCACGTGAGCGACCACTTCACGGCCAACGGGACGACGAACACGGTCGTCGGCATCTACTCGACGGGCAACACGTTCGGCGACGCCGGCGCCATGTTTCCGCTGCCCGCCGTCCAGGGGTACAACCGGGTGCCCGGGATCGTCACGCTCGCCTTCGCCAAGGTGACACCGGGATCCTCGCCGGCGGTGGTCGCCGCCCGGGTCGACCACGACCTGCCGGAGCTGACGACGATCCGGACGGCCCAGCAGTTCGGGCGCGCGGACCGGACCCTGGTCTACCTGCACGCGGCGGTGAACGGGAGCACGGTGCTGGCGATCATCATCGGTGCGGTCATCGTCGGCAACACCATGCTCCTGTCGCTGTTCGAGCGGACACGCGAGTTCGGGCTCCTGCGCGCCGTCGGGTGGACCCGGCGGCGGACCGTCACCCTGCTCCTCAGCGAGAGCCTCGTCCTCGCCTTGTTCGGCGCCGTGCTCGGCGTGGGCCTGTCGTTCGCCGTAAGCGCCGTCCTGACCAGCCTGCCCGCCCTGAAGGGTGTGCTGCACCCCAACTTCACGGAGGGGGCCTTCTGGCGGGCGCTCATCACCGCCATGGTCATGACCCTGCTGGGCAGCCTGTACCCCATCACCCGGGCCGCGTTCCTGTCGCCGCTCAAGGCGCTGAGCTATGAGTGAGCCCGCCGGGCCGGGTCCCCTGATCGACGTCCGCGGGGTGACCCGGCGCTACCCGGGAGGCGTCACCGCGCTGGGCGGGATCGACATGGCCGTCGGGACGGGGGAGATGGTGGCGATCACCGGGCCGTCCGGCTGCGGCAAGTCCACACTCCTCCACCTCCTTGCCGGGATCGACACCCCCACGTCGGGTTCGGTGACCGTGGCCGGGAACGAGCTCTCCCGCCTCCGCGACCTCAGCGCCTACCGGCGCACCGAGGTGGGGCTCGTGTTCCAGTTCCACAACCTGCTGCCCCAGCTGCCCGCGGCGGCCAACGTGGAGCTCCCGATGTTCGGGACGCACCGGTCGCCGTCCGAACGGACGGCCCGGGCCCTCGAGCTGCTGGCCGCGGTCGACCTCGAGGAGTGCGCGCACCGGCTCCCGACGGAGCTGTCGGGCGGCGAGCGCCAGCGGGTGGCCATCGCCCGGGCCCTGGCCAACGAGCCCCGGATCCTCCTGGCCGACGAGCCGACCGGCAGCCTCGACTCGGTGTCGACCGAGCGGTTCCTGGCACTCCTCCACCGGCTGAACGACGACGGGATGACGATCGTGATGGTCACCCACGACGCCGAGGTGGCGGACGTGGCCCACCGCGAGATCACGATGCGCGACGGCGTCGTCGTCACCGGCGGGCCCGCGTCCCCGGCACCCCCGCCGCCGACGGGACCCGCCGGTCCGGACCGCTGAGCCCCGCGACCCGGGGTCCCGGGGTCCCGGGGCCTGCGCCGGGGTCAGTCGAACGGGTGGAGCGAGCTCCCGACGGCCCAGGTGCTGAAGTACTGGTTGTTCGCCCCGTAGGCCATGCCGAGGGCCACCTTCGCCCCGTCGACCTGGTGCTCGCCGGCCGCACCCCGCACCTGGTTGGCCGCCTCGGCGAACCGGAGCAGGCCCGAGGCACCGATCGGATTGCTCGACAGCACGCCGCCCGAGGCGTTGACCGGTAGGGATCCTCCCAGCTCGGTGACGCCGTCGTCGACCAGCTTCCAGCCCTCCCCCTCCTCGGCGAGGCCGAACGCCTCGAGCCAGATGGGCTCCAGCCACGAGAAGGGGACGTACAGCTCGGCCGTGTCGATCTGGTGGCGCGGATCGGTGATGCCGGCCAGTGCGTAGACGTCGGCGGCGCACTGGAGGGCGGCGGCCGGGCGGACCGGGTCCCGGCCGGGGAAGCTCGGCGGCTCGGACCGCGACGAGGCGCCGAGGACCCAGGCCGGCGGCCGCCCGTCGGCCGCCGCCGCGTTCCCGCCCGCCTCGTCGGTGAGGACCATGGCGCAGGCCCCGTCGGAGGACGGGCACGACTCGAGGAACCGGATCGGCTCCCACATCATCGGTGAGGCCTTGACCTTCTCGATCGAGATGTCCTCGATCCTCAGGTGGGCGTAGGGGTTCTTGAGGGCGTTCCGCCGGTCCTTGACCGCGACCTTCCAGCCGATGTCCTCGGGTGCGCCGGAGCGCTGGATGTAGGCGCGGATGAACGGGGCGAAGGCGCCGCCCGCTCCGAGCGAGGCCCCCTTGCCGCTGCCCAGGGCGAACTGGGCGTTGCCTTCGGACTGCTTCTCGAACGCGACCGCCAGCACCGTCCGGTGCTTGCCGGCCTGGACGTGCGACGCGGCCACGATGGCGGTCGTCCCCCCCACCGAGCCCGCGGTGTGGACCCGGAACATCGGCTTGCCCACGGCGCCCAGGGCGTCGGACAGGTAGAGCTCCGGCTTCATCACGCCCTCGAAGAGGTCGGGGGCCTTGCCGAGCACCACGGCGTCGATGTCGGCGAGGGTCAGCTGGGCGTCGTCGAGGGCCCGGAACACCGCCTCGCGCACGAGGCCGCCGAAGGAGACGTCGAGCCGCCGGGACTTGTGGTGGGTCTGGCCCACGCCGACGACGGCGACAGGGGACGTGCTCACGATCGGCCCTCCAGGATGCACACGAGGTTCTGCTGGAGGCACGGGCCCGACGTGGCGTGGGCCAGCGCCCGGTTCCCGCCCCCGAAGATGTGGTCGGCCGCGTACCCGATCCGGCACAGTCCGGTGGCCATGATCGGGTTGGCGCGCAGCGCCCCTCCGGACGGGTTGACGGACACGCCGTCGCCCAGCCCGAGCACCCGCCGCAGCAGCAGCTCCTCGTGGGTGAAGGCGGCCTGGAGCTCGGCCACCTCGACCGGGGCGTCGCCCAGGCCGGCCGCCTCGGCCGCGATGCGGGTCGACGGCGAGTCGTCCAGGGCCCGGTAGGACGGGTTGTGGCACTCGGTCCGGTGGTCGAACCCGGTGACGTACGCCGGGCGCTCCACCAGCTGGCGGGCCCGGTCGCCGGTGGCGAGCACCATGGCCGCGGCGCCGTCGGTGATCGGCGGCACGTCGTGGCGCCGGAGGGGCGGGCGGAGGAAGTCCTCGGCCAGCAGGGCGTCGACGTCCCCGGTGCCCCGGGACCGGACGGCCACCTCGGCCATCGAGCGCTCGTCGGCGATCCCGGCGGCGATCACGGCCCGGGCCTGCAGAGCGGCGAACGTGAGCGGATCGGCGCCGAGGGGGGCCAGGAAGTAGGGGTCCATCTCCATCGGGTAGATGAGGGAGGGGTCGCCCGTCGACGAACGGCCGGATCCGGTGACCACGGCGATCTCGATGTCCCCCTCGTGCAGCCGCAGCCACGCCTCGTAGAGGGCCCACGCACCGTCCATCTCGACGTGCGAGTCCCGCTTCGGCGGCCACGCGCCGATGGCGTCCAGGTTCGACACGAAGGAGAAGGCCTGGCCGGTGATGTAGTCGCAGCTCCCCAGGCAGGTGAAGTCCACGTCGGCCCGGGTGAGCCCCAGCGGCGTCAGGGCGTCGGTGATGACGTCCAGGAGGAGCTGGGTCTCCGACTTGTCGGTGCGGCGGACCATCGGGGTCTGGGCCCATCCGACCACGGCGATGTCGTGGGGGGAGGCGCCCGCGGTGGGGGCGGCCGCCATCAGAAGATCCGGTTCACGAGATCGGGGTCCTCGACGTCGGGCTCGCCGTTGGGGATCCAGCCCAGCAGGGAGCCCCAGCTCCCGCCCATGCCGCCGGCGTCGTCGACCTCCTCGGCGGGCGACGCCCACACCGCGTCGACCCGCAGGCCCACCCGGACCTGGTCGGCGGGCAGCTCGAACACCGTCGCGTAGGGGATGATCACGTCGGTGCCGTCCAGCAGGACGAAGACCCGGGCGAACGGCTCGGTCTCGGTCTGGCCCGGGTACTGGACGGGGGTGACGACGGCGAAGTTGGTGATCGTGCCCGTGTGGGGGAGGTCCACCTCGCACTCGGGACCGAGCTCGACCGAGTCGATCGGGCAGTAGCCCTTGCCGCCGGCGTACACCTCGTTGCAGACCGGACAGCGCAGGCCGAGGAGCCGGCGGTCACGGGACGCCGCCGCCGCCCGGTCGGCGGCGGCGGGCACCGGGTTCCGGTAGGTGATCGAGGCGAGGTAGTCCATGCGGGTCACCGGTTCCTCGGAGGCCCCGGTGTCCTCGCCCTCGGTGGTCGGGGTCTCCCCGGGGACGAAGCAGGCGATGTCGTCGATGCGGCCCACCCGTGTCCCCCTCCAGCGGGGGGCCACCCGCATCCCCTCGGCCATGGCGTCCGGCGTCCCGGCGTCGACCGCGTGCAGGAGCGGCGTGGATGCGCCGTCGAGCCGGACGAACGCGAAGGCGAAGGGACGGTCGAGCGGGTGCTGCTCCGTCGGCGCGGGCACCCAGGTCCACGACTCCACGGTGGCCGCCGGCCCGACCTCGACGAACTCGTGCGGGAGCTCCCGACCGGTGGCGGGGTCCCACTCCAGGGGTGGGACGATCACGCGGTCGTCGCAGCGGATGCCGAGGATCCGGCGTTCGGTCAGTGCCGTCATGAACGCGCCCACCACCGGCCCGAGCGACCGTTTGTAGGGGAACGTGATGGTGCTCTCGACGAAGCGGGTCATCTGGGTCTCTCGGTCCTCATCGGTGGTCGCGGTCGAACCCGCGCACGATAGCGCAGGGGTCGGGGGAGGGTCGGTTGCGGCGGGCGCGCCCGTGCCGCGGCGGACGCCTCACGCCGGGCGGGCGGGCGCCGGACGCGGGGGCCGTTCGATGAAGTAGATCGTCTCCGTGCCGTACTGGGTGTCGGTGGCGTAGGTCTCCTCTCGCCACGTCAGGCCGGCGAAGTGCCGGGTGAGGTCCGCTCTGGCGAACGAGATGTCGGGGACCCCGGGGTCGTCGTGGAAGGCGATCTCCCGGGTCGTGTCGGCGTAGGGGGTGAACGTGACGAGCACGAACCGCTCGCCGAACGAGGCGAGCGCGTTCTGCAGGATCCGCTCCCAGCCGTAGTTGTGCTCGAGGATGTGCCGCATGAAGATGCCGGCGGCGTCGCTGCGGTACGTCTCGAGGTCGACGAGCCGGTCGGCGAAGCGGCTGTAGGAACCGTCGATGCCGACGTAGCGGTCGGCGGGCACGAAGTTGCGCATCCACCCGAGGCCGCATCCCCAGTCCTCGATCGTGTCGCACCCCGAGAGGAACTCGGCCCCGAGCCGGTAGGTCACGGTGTCGTCGTACGCCCGGGGGGACTCGACGCCGGCGTACAGGGACTGCCACTTGCCCGTGTTGCCGGTGGTGCGATCCTGGCCGTCGGAGGAGGGGCGGGGGCCGGCATCCGGGGGGGCGGGGGCCGCCTCCGCTCCCCGTGCCCGCGACATCACCCGCGCCCGTGCCCGGTGGGCGACACCGCGCAGGTGCTCGAGCATGGCGACGACCCGCGCCGCGGGGCCGTCGGTCCTGCAGCACACGGACAGGCCGGGGTTCAGGCCGGGGTTCATCGCGGCTCCCGGAAGGCTCGTCGTGCAGGTACCGCCGGTGCGGGCGGACCTCCGGGGTCGACCATCGCGGCACCATAGCCCACCCGGTCGACCGCCGGCCGGTGTCCGTCGACACGCCGGGGCGGGGTACGGACGGACGCCGGCGGCCCGGCGCCGGTCCGTCAGGGGGCGTAGGCGACCTGGGTGGACGTCCCGTGTTCGGCGGCGAGCTGGGCGGGCGTGTAGGCGAGCGGGACCCACCGCTTCTGCGAGTAGAGCTTGGTCATGGTGGCGTACCAGGGCGACGTCGGGTCCGTCGCCTGCGAGTAGGTCAGGATGCCCTGCGAGACGGGCCCCGAGGGGGTGAGCTCGGTGGTCATCACCAGCGAGGAGCCCTCGTAGACGACGCCGTAGGGGAACGCGCTGAGCGGTCCGCCCTGGCCGTCGGCGGCGTAGATGGCGTTGAAGCAGCCGGTGTCGCACCCCGGGATCGGGATGGACGTGCCGTTGCGCACGACGTGCTGGACCTGCCCGTAGGTGGCGTCGAGGGGGACGTGGTGCTGCTGCAGGTTGACCACGGCGTCGGCCAGGGCCTGGAGGACGGCCGGGTTCGCCGTGTCGAGCACCGAGGGCGTGGTGAGGGGATGTGCCGCGTCGAAGGTGTCCGACCACAGCCCCTTGGAGGGGGCGTAGGCGGCCCATTCGGAGAACAGCCACCCGCCGGCCGCATCCGGGTTTCCGGTCTTGTCGTAGCCGGCGAGCGCCGTGCACGCCGCCGTCAGGTCCACGGTCGTTCCGTTCGAGGCCTTGGCCGACGGTGTCGCCCGGCACGCGCCGACCAGGGCGCCCAGGACCAGCTGGGCCTCGAGCGACTGGTTGGACTGCCACATCGCCTGCAGCGATCCGAGGGTGAACTTGGGCGGGCCCAGGCCGTCGGTGCCGGCCACACGCGCCGCGATCATCTGGTTGCCGAGCCGGGTCCGCAGTCCCTGCTGGACGTCGATGTTCCCGATGATGGGGGAGAACGCCGGGAACGGCGCGCTGGGATTGGCCAACCAGTAGGAGTCGTTGGAGTTCTCGACGTAGTCGGTCCGGATGGTGTGGGGCATGTGCGAGGCGTTGAAGATGCCCGGGACCGGCGTGCCGGGGTCGTTCTGCCAGGCGCAGCTCGTCCGGGAGCCGTCGAGGGTGACCACGCCGGCCGCCTGGTAGACGAGCTGGGCCAGGCCGGTCGGCGTGCACGAGGCGATGAGCGAGGCCGGCACGTTCGGCGTGTTGCCCACGTCGCCGTAGTACGCGTGCCCGGTGTCGTCGGCGGCGATGGTGTTGAAGGTGGGGATGGCCAGATACGTCGACTCGACGTCGAGCAGGTTCTGGACGGACGTGGCCCGCCCCATCGCCATGTACTGGTCGGCCGCCCGGTAGGCGTCGTTGCCCATCGAGTCGGCCACGGCGTAGGCCGTGGTGTCCGTCCACTGGTAGTGGGCCTGGTCGACCACGACCACGGGTCCCCACCGGGTCGTGTAGAAGGTGTGGTGCACGACGCCGTGCCCGGTGTCGACGCTCACGGTCTGGCGGCCCATGGGGACGGTCTTCCCGTCCACCACGTAGGACGTCGGATCGCCCGGGGCCAGCTGGAGCTGGTAGAAGGTGAAGCGGAAGCTCGTCGAGACCGTGTGGGTCCACGCCACGTGCTGGTTGAACCCGATGCCGATGAGGGGGAAGCCCATGAGCGTCCCGCCCTCGACGTCGTACTGGCCGGGCACGGTGAGCTGGGCCATCCAGAAGCGCTCCGTCCCCTGCCACGGAAAGTGGGGGTTGGCCAGCAGCATGCCGTCGCCCGCCGCGGTGTCCTGCGAGCCGATGCCGATGCCGTTGGAGCCGAGGCTGTCGCCGCCGTTGGAGCCGAACGCGGCGGTCAGTGCGGCGGGGTCCGGGGCCGCGGTGACCGCCGCGGTGGTCGTCGCCGTGCGGGGGGCGGTGCTGGTGGTGGGACTGGTCGTGGGCGTGTTCGCGGGGTGCGCCGGCGGCGCCGCCTGGACCTCGGCCCCGACGACCTGTGCGCTCGAGGCCTCGGTCACGATCTGGTAGCCCCGCAGGTACATGTCGTCGAGGGTGATCGGCCGCACCCACGGCTTCCCCTTGCACGCCGGGTCGGTGAGCTTCCCGGACGCCAGGTACCGGTTGTAGCCGGCCACGTAGCCCCGGTAGACGGCGATCACCTGCGGGGTCGGGCCGAGCGGTGGGGCCTGCCGGAACTCCCGGGAGAGCAGACCGCTGTCCTTCACCCGGGTCCAGTAGAGGTCGGAGTCGAGGTTGGTGTCGGACGTGCCCGCCGAGTAGTTGAGGGTGAGCTTCTTGGGCCCGAAGTACTTCGAGCGCTGCCCGTTGACGGTCACGAAGTCCTGGGCCAGGGTGCAGAAGTTGTCGCGGGCGAAGGCGAGGGCCTCCCCGTAGCCGAGCGCCGTGAAGTTGGACGCCGTGATGTGGGGGATCCCGGCACTGTCCCGGACGATGGTGACCTTCATCGCCGGGTTCGACGGGTTGGAGCCCGACGACGCAGCCGTCGTCGCACAGCCGGCGAGGACTGCGGCGGTCAGCCCGAGGATTCCGAAGCGGCGTAGCCAGGCGAGGGTCATGGGGCGAGCGTATCCCCGGCCGCCCGGACGGTCGTCACGGCGGACCTGTCCGCCGACCAGGGCGGCCGGGCGGCGCACCGACCGGGCCCCGGGTCCGGACGCGGAAGAGGCACTCCGAGGAGTGCCTCTTCCGCGCAGGCCAGGTGGCGGAACCTGAACCTGACGGACGGAGCCGGATGGCGGGATCCGGCTTCGCCACCGCCAGACGAACACGGTCCACGGGGGAATGCAAGGAGGATGCCGCCGGTCAGTCCCGGATCGGGCGGCCGCCCCGGTCGTCCGGTCCGGAGGTGCCCGGACCGCCGGACCGGCCGTCGGCGTGCGGCCCCGAGGCGAGCCGGCGGAGCTCGTCCACGTCCGGGTCGCGCCCGAAGAGCGTCAGCTCGTCCCCGGCCTCGAGCACCGTGTCGCCCCTCGGGGCGACGAGGCCCCGGCTCCGCTGGATCGTGGTCACGATGATGCTCGCGGGCAGGCCCGCCCCCTGGAGCGTCGTGCCGACCAACGCGGAGTCCCGTCCGATGCGCACCCGCTCGGCACCCCCGGCGTCCGCGCCACCGCTCATCGTCTGCAGGCCGGCCACCAGGCCGAGGCGGTAGCCGCGGAGGACCTCGGAGGTGGCGATCGTCCCCGTCACCCGGCGCTCGCCGTCGAGCACCGGGACCCAGCGCTGCGGGGCGGTGGCCATGGCCTCGACGGCGACGTCCAGGTGCGCGGACTCCGAGACGGTCGGCGCGCCGACGTCCACGCGGGACCCGACCGGCTGGTCGCCGTCGGGGTCGTCGGCCGGCACGTCGTCGAGCGCGATGGTGCCCTCGAAGCGCCCCGCCTCGTCGACCACCGGGGCGCTCCCGAGGCCGTTGTCGACGAGCTGCCTGCGGGCGGCGGCGACCGACGAGGTCTCGGGGATCACCAGGCGCGGCCGGGCCATCGCCTCGTACACCGGTACGTCGGCGAGCACGGGCATGCCGACGAGCAGGCGCTGGGCCGGGGCGTCGGCCCTGCTCTTCAGCTGGCTCCGGTAGATGGTGTCGTCGTTCCGCCGGACGATGAACCAGGCCAGGCCCACGGCGACCATCGCCGGAGCCAGGATGGACAGGCTGCCGGTCATCTCGGCCACCATGAGCATGACGGCCAGGGGCGCCCGCGAGATCCCCCCGAAGCAGCACATCATCCCCACGATCACGTAGGGGGCGGGGTCGTGGCCCATCGACGGCACGAGCGGCTCGAACAGTCGCCAGACCGAGGCGCCGACGAACGCGCCGATGATCATGCCGGGTCCGAAGATGCCGCCGGACCCCCCGGAGCCGATGGACAGTCCGGTGGCGAGGATCCGGGCGAAGGGGAGCACGAGGACGATCCACAGGGGCAGCGCCAGGAGCTGACGGCCGAGGCCCTGCTGCACCCAGCCGTACCCGGTGCCGAGCACCTCGGGGACGGCCAGGGCGAGGAGGCCGACGAGGACCCCACCGATGGCCGGCTTGACCCAGCGCGGCAACGGCATCCGGCCGAAGAGGTCCACGAGTCCGTAGAAGCCCTTGGCGTAGAGGAGGCCGATGAACCCGCCGAGGACACCGATGAGCGCGAACCACAACAGGTGGGACGGCGAGGTGAAGTGGTAGCTGCCGTTGAACCCGAAGATGGGGGTGAACCCGACGGCGGCGCCGAAGATGACGTATCCGATCATCGAGGCGACGAAGCTGGGGAGGAGCGCCTCGGCGTCGAAGTCGTCCCGGTAGAGGATCTCCGTGGCGAGGACCGCACCGCCGAGCGGGGCACCGAAGATGGCACCGATGCCCGAGCCGATGCCGGTCATCACGGCGATGCGGGCGTCGGTGGGTCCGAGGTCCAGCTCCCGGGCCAGGAGCGAGGCGAAGCCGGCGCTGATCTGACCGGTCGGACCCTCGCGGCCTCCGGACCCGCCGGAGCCGATGGTGAGGGCGGAGGCCACGATCTTGACGACGACGGCCCGGAACCGGATGCCGCGGGGGTTGTGGTGCACGGCCGAGATGGCGGCGTCGGTGCCGTGGCCCTCGGCCTCGGGGGCGAACCGGAAGACCAGCAGTCCGCCGAGGAGGGCCCCGGCCCCGACGATGAGGGGCAGGGCCCATGGGCGGGCGAAGGTCGCCGAGGCCCGCGATCCGCCCTCGCCGGTGGGTGTCGGGACGTGGTAGCCGGCCAGGACGCCGAGGAAGAAGTGCGTGCAGACGAGCAGGGCCTCGTAGAACACGATGGCGCCCAGGCCGGCCATGACGCCGATCATCGATCCGAGCACCAGCCACTTCTGCAGGTAAGACGTGCCGGCAAGCCACCGGGACGCCCGGGCCATGGTGGCCCGCCACGAGGTGCGGCGGTCCGTCGGTCTCGGTGCCGGTGGCGGCGTCGTGTCGCGGCCGTCCATTCAGAGGTCCCAGCCCGTCGACCAGTCCTGCTCGGGCACCTCGCCGGCGGCGGCCGTCAGGCGCTGGAGCGAGTCCACCAGGGCGGACTGCTGGGACCGGGGGATGGCCTGCAGGAGGCGGGCGATCTCCGCCCGCCGGCGCTCGGTGACCGCGTGCACGAGTGCCTGCCCCGACTCCGACAGGGTCAGCCGGACCGTGCGGCGGTCGCCGCGCTCGTGGCGCCGGAGGACCAGCCCCCTGCGGACCAGGCGGTCGCACATGCGGGTCGCCGTCGGGGGCGTGACGTCCACCGCCTCGGCCAGGGCGGCGAGCCGCTGGGGACCGCGGGACGCCAGCACGACCAGGGTCCGGTACTGGGTGAGGGTCACCTCCTCGGCCACGTCGCCGAGCGAGCGGGCCGCCACCGCCACCAGCACCCGGCTGGCGCTGAGTACGGCGTCGACGACGGCCTCGTGGTCCGCTGCGGTGCGGTCTCGGGTAGTTGGCATACGCTAATGATTGTAGTCACTAACTAAACGCCGCGGCGACCGGTCGGCGTCGGCCCGGTGGGGCACAATGGGCCGCTCGATCCCGGGACGTACCGTGCGCTCCCGATGACGAAGGGGGACCGATGTCCGTACACGAGACCCGAGCCGTGGTCGAACGACACATGGCCGCACTGCAGTCCGGCGACATCGACCGGGTGATGGAGGACTACACCGACGAGTCGGTCTTCATCATCAATCTCGGCGGCGTCTTCAAGGGCAAGGAGGCCATCCGCCCCTTTTTCGAGGCCTCGGGCACCCTGCCGGGCTTCACCGAGACCGCCGCGTACGCCGAGGGCGACGCCTACTTCGTGACCTGGACGGCCGACGGGATCGAACTCGGCTCCGACACCCTCGTCGTGCGCGACGGCAAGATCGCCCTGCAGACGGTGGTGGTCGTGCTCGCCTCCTGAGGCCCGGACCGGGCGCCGGCCGGAGGATCCTCGTTCCGTGGGTCCGCCCGGCGTCGACGGGGTGGCAGCCGCGGTGAACGCCCGGGCGACGGTCGGGCCGGTGCGCCGCGGTCCGCCGAATCGGTGACGGCCGGGTCCACCGGTTCCGCGACGAAGGCGGAGACCCCGTCGGTGGGTCCGGCCCCGTCGGACCCGACGCGCCCGTACCCGACGTAGCCATGGCGGGTCACATCCGAAACGCGCGCCGGCTTGGCCGCGCCGCTCCCCGGTCGCGCGCTCGCACCTACGCGTAGCGGGCGTCCGTGGGCAGCGCCGCCTCGCGGGCGCAGTGGATCCGGACGTCGGACCGCGGAGTCCGCCCGGCCGGACTGAACCCCGAGCGCGCACCGCGCCAGGCGACTGCGCCGGTCTGCGGGCACGGTCCTCCGACCTCTCGGCGGAAGGCGGCGGCAAGAATATCTTGACACGAGGGTTTACCGTCGCGCCCCCGTGGGAAGAACTCCCGTGCGGCGTCGGACGGACGTCCCGGACGAAACGGACGAGCAGCGGACGTAGCGGACGGACGCCCCGGACGAAACGCACGAGCAGCGGACGAGGAGTCCGAGGCATGGAGGAGGTCGACACATGAAGGACACCGTGGCAGACGTCGTCCTCGCCCGGTTGGTGGACTGGGACGTGGAGGAGGTGTTCGGCTACGCCGGCGACGGGATCAACGGACTCCTGGGGGCATGGGGCAGGGCCGGAAACGTCCCGAAGTTCGTGCAGACGCGTCACGAGGAGATGGCCGCGTTCGAGGCGGTCGGGTTCTCGAAGTTCTCCGGGCGTCCGGGAGTGTGCGTCGCGACGTCGGGACCCGGTGCCATCCATCTCCTCAACGGGCTGTACGACGCCCTGTTGGACCACGTACCGGTGGTGGCCATCGTGGGCCAGACCAGTCGGTCGGCCATGGGCGGGTCCTACCAACAGGAGGTCGACCTGGTCACGCTGTTCAAGGACGTGTGCCACCACTTCGTGCAGGTCGCCACGGTGCCCGAGCAGTTGCCCAACCTCATCGATCGGGCGTTTCGGGTGGCGATGGGTGAGCGGGCTCCCGTGTGCGTGATCCTCCCCTCGGATGTCCAGGACCTCGTGTACGAGGCGCCGACCCACGCCTTCAAGATGGTCCCCTCCAGTCTGGGCATCCGATGGCCGACGACCGCACCGGACGATCGGGCGATCCGCGAGGCGGCGGAGATCCTCAACGCAGGCGAGAAGGTGGCGATGCTGGTCGGCCAGGGCGCCCGGCATGCCCGCCGTCAGGTGATGGCGGTCGCCGATCGGTTGGGTGCCGGGGTGTCCAAGGCCCTGCTGGGCAAGGACGTCCTCTCCGACGAGCTTCCCTACGTCACCGGTTCGATCGGACTGCTCGGGACCCGTCCGTCGTACGAACTCATGATGGAGTGCGACACGCTGCTCACGGTCGGTTCCAGCTTCCCCTACACCCAATTCCTGCCCGAATTCGGACAGGCCAGGGCCGTTCAGATCGACCTGGATCCGAAGCAGATCGGCATGCGCTACCCCTATGAGCTCAACATCGTGGCCGATGCCGGTGCGGCGCTCGATGCCCTGCTCCCCCTGCTGGAGCCCAGGACGGATACCGCGTGGCGGCGCGGGATCGAGGAGGGAGTGGCCCACTGGTGGAGGACGGTCGAGCGCCGGGCCATGACGGACAGCGACAAGCCGGACGTGGTGAATCCGATGCGGGTGGTCTGGGAGCTCAGTCGACAGATCCCCGACGACGCCGTCGTCTCCGCGGATTCCGGGAGTTCCGCCAATTGGTACGCCCGCCACCTGAAGATGCGAGGGCAGATGCGGGGCTCGCTCTCGGGCAACCTGGCCACCATGGGCCCCGGGGTGCCCTACGCCATCGGCGCCAAATTCGCCCACCCGGACCGCCCGGCCGTCGCGCTGGTCGGCGACGGCGCCATGCAGATGAACGGCATGGCCGAGCTGATCACGGTGGCCAAGTACTGGGAGGAGTGGAGCGACCCCCGACTCGTGGTGGCCGTCCTCCACAACAACGACCTCAACCAGGTCACCTGGGAGATGCGGGCCATGGAGGGGGTGCCGAAGTTCGTCGAGTCCCAGACCCTGCCCAGTGTGTCCTATGCCGGATTCGCCGCCGGCCTCGGACTCCGGTCGATCGAGGTCACCGAATCGGCACAGCTGGCGGAGGCGTGGCGGGCGGCGTTCGCCGCCGGGACGCCCACCGTGATCGACGTCCACACCGACCCCGACGTTCCGCCGATTCCACCGCACGCCACCTTCGACCAGCTGAAGGATGCCGCGAAGGCGATGCTGGCCGGCGACGAGGACGCGCCGGGAGTCCTACGGACGGGCGTCAAGCAGAAGGTCCAGGAGTTCCTCCCCGGCGTCAAGAGCGACGCATGAGGCCCACCGGCCCTCGACGTGGAGGGCATCCAGGACGGTTGGAGGGCGCGCTGGAAGATATCCGTACCGGCCGTTTCGAGCGCTCCCTGGCGGCGCTCACCGCGGCCGGTGCACTGATCACCACCGGTGAGATCTTCCTGTCGCACGACGGCGCCAGTTTCGGCAACAAGATGATGTGGGTCCCGATCGGCGTGGTCCCGGTCCTCGTCCCCTTGGGCGTGGCGTCGGTCTTCAGCCGCAGGGTGGCCCGCTCCGCCCTGCCGGCGGCCTCCGTCGCCGTGGTCCTCAACGGGCTGCAGGGCACCTACCTGCACCTGAGGGGGGTCTCGCAGAAGCCGGGCGGCTTCGCCAACCCCCGGTACAACTTCGAGATGGGGCCGCCCACCTTCGCCCCGCTCCTCGCGTCGATGGTCGGCGGCATGGGGATCCTCGCCGCCCTGCTCCGCAGAGAGGGTGAGTGACGGACCGTGTTCCGCGGACGCGACGAGGTGCAGACTCCCGGCCGGGGTGCCCGGCGGTTCCCGACGTTCGATGTGCTCCGCCAGCAGAGCCACTGGGACGAGGTGACGGGTGGAGTCGTCCTGCCCCGCCTCAGGCCCTCGCCCGACTGCAGCTTCTTCTCCCCCGGCGAGCAGGTCATCGCCGGCGCACTGTTCGATCTGCTGCTCGGGCAGCACGAAGACCCGAAGATCCCGGTGCTCGCCCTGGTCGACCAGCGCCTGGCCCTGGACGAGACCGACGGCTGGATGTACGCGGACATGCCCGAGGACGGGATCGCGTGGCACCGCACACTTGGGGCGCTCGACGATCACGCCGTGGACCGGTTCGGTGGTCCATTCGCCGGTCTGTCGCTGGACCGCCAGACCGCCCTCCTCGACCAGGTGCGGAACGCGGACGAGTGGCGCGGTTGGCGGGGAGCCCATGTCTGGTCCCTGTGGACCCGATACGCCTGCGCGGCCTTCTACTCGCATCCGTGGGCCTGGAACGAGATCGGGTTCGGGGGCCCTTCCTATCCGAGGGGCTACCAGTCCCTCGGCATCGATCGACGGGACCACTGGGAAGTCGCCGACACCGCCAATCGCGACCCGGTGTCCTGGGGGGACCGTGTGGAACGCGCGCGCGGTCGCCATCCGGGATCGGTGGCGGACCGGACATGAGCCCGAAGATCTCCGATGCCGAGGTGAGGAGCCGGAACGAGTCCGCCTGGCTGCTCCCGGCCGGACAGGAGCGGACCGACCACCGGCTCCGCCGGGACATGCGGACGTTCGCCGATGACGAGGAACTCGATGCCGTCATCGTGGGTTGCGGCGCGGGCGGGGCGACGCTCCTTCAACGATTGGCTCGGAAGGGCTGGAAGGTGGCCGGCCTGGACGCCGGCCCGTTCTGGGATCCGGACACCGACTGGGTGAGCGACGAACTGGGCTCGCACCGTCTGTACTGGACCGAGCCGCGGATCATCAGCGGGACCGACCCGGTGCCGCTGGGATCCAACAATTCCGGACGGGGGGTCGGCGGCTCCATGGTGCACTACGCCGGCTACACCCCGCGGTTCCATCCCTCCGATTTCCGAACGCGCTCCCAGGACGGTGTGGGGATCGACTGGCCCATCGGGTACCGGGACCTCGCTCCCTACTACGAGGACATCGAACAGGAGCTCCCGGTCTCCGGACAGGACTGGCCCTGGGGCGATCCCCACACCTACCCGTTCAGCCCCCAGCCGGTCGGCGGCAATGGCGAGATCTTCCTGCGTGGCGCGGCCGCCGCGGGGATCGCGGCCAGGGTCGGCCCCGTGGCCATCGCCAACGGGCGGTTCGGCAACCGTGCCCACTGCATCTACCGCGGCTTCTGCCTGCAGGGCTGCAAGGTCAACGCCAAGGCCTCCCCGCTGATCACCCACGTGCCCGACGCCTTGGCCCGCGGCGCCGAAGTCCGGGCCAACTCCATGGTCACCCGCATCGAGGTGGACGCGAGCGGTTCGGCGTCGGGGGTCACCTACCTCCGGGACGGTGTGGAGCATTTCCAGCGTGCCCGACTGGTCGTCGTGGCCGGCTACTCGATCGAGACGCCGCGTCTGCTGCTGCTGTCCGCCAACCGTCGCTTCCCCGACGGCCTGTGCAATGACCATGGCCAGGTCGGACGGTACCTGATGGTGCAGGGCGCGCCGCAGACCGCCGGTCGGTTCGCCCAGGAGATCCGCATGCACAAGGCACCTCCGCCCGAGGTGTCGTCCGAACAATTCTACGAGACCGACCCCGTCAATTCCTACAAGCGTGGCTTCTCGATCCAGAACGTGTCGCCCCTCCCGATCACCTTCGCCGAGCACGTTGCCGCACAGGGACACTGGGGGGCGGTGCTACGGGAGTACATGCGTGACTACGTGCACTGGGCCGCCCTCGGTGCCCTCTGCGAGTTCCTTCCCCGCTATGAGAATTCGGTCACCCTGTCGGACCGGACGGATCGACACGGACTGCCCGTCGCCGAGTTCTCCTACAGCCAGTGTGACAACGATCGCCGACTCCTGGAGGCGGCGCAGGGCACGCTCGAGACGATCCTGGAGGCGGCCGGGGCCCAAGAGGTGATGACCATCAATCGCTACGCCCACCTGGTGGGCGGCTGTCGGATGGCTGCCGACGAGCAGTCCGGTGTCGTCGACGGGAACCTGCGGTCGTTCGCCGTCGACAACCTGTACATCGTCGACGGGAGTGTCCTGCCGACGCAGGGGGCCGCCAACCCGGCCCTCACCATCATGGCCCTGGCGGCCCGGTGCGCCGACCATCTCGTCGGGTCGGGATCCGGCCGAGGCGACGGCAGGGGTCACCGGTGACGAGGACGACCCGATGGATCGAGCGGGTGACGGCCGAGGTGTACCGCATCCCCACGGACACCCCCGAAGCCGACGGCACGCTGGAGTGGGACTCCACGACCATGGTCCTCGTGCGGGCCGCCAGCGGAGGGGTGGAGGGAATCGGCTGGACCTACGCGGCTCCGGCCTGCAAATCGATCATCGATTCGACACTGGCCGACCTGGTCGAGGGTCTCGACGTGACGGCCGTTCCCCGGGCCACCGCCGCGATGGTCCGGAGCTGCCGCAACATGGGCGGCCCGGGCGTAGTCGCCTGTGCCGTCTCGGCGGTGGACATCGCGCTCTGGGACCTCAAGGCCCGGCTGCTCGATGTCAGCCTTGCCGACCTCTTCGGTCGGGCCAGGGAGTCCGTACCCGTCTACGGGAGCGGAGGGTTCACCACGTACGGCGACCAGGAGACGGAAGCCCAGCTGCGGACCTGGGTCCACCAGTGGCAGGTCCCGCGGGTGAAGATCAAGATCGGTGAGCACGACGGCACGGCCGCCGAGCGGGACCTGCACCGGGTCGCACTGGCTCGGAAGGTGATCGGGCCCGACGTCGAACTGTACGTTGACGCCAACGGCGGCTACACCAGGAAGCAGGCCGTCCGCCAAGGCCGGGCCATGGCGGAGTTCGATGTCCGCTGGTTCGAGGAACCGGTCTCCTCGGACGACCTTGTCGGCCTGCGAGCGGTCCGGGACCAGTGCGAGGCAGACGTGGCGGCCGGCGAGTACGGCTACACGCCCGCATACTTCGCCCGCATGATCACGGCGGAGGCGGTGGACTGCCTGCAGGCGGACGCCACCCGCTGCGGTGGCTACACGGGATGGCTCGCCGCCGCCCACGTCGCCGGAGCCCATCAGCTCGAGATCTCGGCCCACTGCGCGCCGAACCTGCATGCGCCGGTGGCGATTTCCGTGCCCAACCTGCGCCACGTCGAGTACTTCCACGATCACTACCGCATCGAGGAGCAGCTGTTCGAGGGCGGACTGGCCCCGGACGGGGGCGTCCTCGTGCCCCGAGCCGATTCGCCCGGCCACGGAATGCGGCTGCGCCACGCCGCAGCTCGGGCGTTCCAGGTCGCCGGGCCACGTTGTCCAACCGAGTGAACCCCAGGAGGAACCATGACGGAACGAAGGATCGCAGTGGTGACGGGTGCATCAGCGGGAGTCGGCCGGGCGACGGTCCGACGGCTGGCCGAGCAGGGCTTCGGCGTGGGGCTCCTGGCCAGGGGCGCGGCTGGGCTCGAAGGTGCCGCCAGTGAGGTCAAGCTGAGCGGCGGTCGGGGACTGGTCGTTCCCGTCGACGTCAGCGACTACGAGGCGGTGGACGCGGCGGCAGGCCGGATCGAACGGGAACTCGGACCGATCGACGTCTGGATCAACAACGCGATGACCACGGTGTTCGCTCCGGTGTCGGACACCGGTCCCGAGGAGTTCCGGCGTGCCGTCGAAGTGACCTTCCTCGGTCAGGTCTGGGGAACGATGGTCGCCCTGGACCGGATGCGTCGACGGGATCGCGGCAACATCGTCAACGTCGGATCGGCGCTCTCCTTCGTAGGCATTCCGCTCCAGGCGGCGTACTGTTCGTCGAAATTCGCCTGCCGCGGATTCTTCGAGTCGACGCGAGCCGAACTGCTGCACCAAGGCAGCAACGTACGGATGAGCATGGTCCACCTTCCCGCGGTGAACACCCCCCAGTTCAGCTGGTGCCGGACGACCCTGCGTCGTCACCCCAAGCCGGTTCCTCCCATCTATCAGCCCGAGGTGGCTGCCGAGCACATCGTCCGGGCGGCTCTGGACGGCCGACGCTCACGGATCGTCGGTTCCTGGAACAAGATGCTCGTCCTGGTCGACAGCCTGCTGCCCAGGGTCGGCAACCACTATGCCGCCCTTGCCGCCTGGGATGCCCAGCTCACGGACGAGGCCATCGACCCGGATCGCCCGGCCAACCTGATGGCACCGGTCGACGGGAACTGCGATGAAGGCTGCCACGGTGTCTTCGACGACGAGGGCGGCGGTGTACTGGATCCCAGCTTCCTGCGCAGCCTCCCCAGGACGGCCTCCCTGTTCGGACGGGCGGTGCGCGACGAGCTGCGAGAGCGACGAGCCGACGAGCTTGAGCCGCACCAGCGGCGGATCGCGTGATGTCGAAGCGACGGGCAACGACGACTCGTCCGGATTCACTCGATCTCATCCGGGCGGAGGACGAGCGGCTGACGGACCTGTTCGTCGACTGGGATCGTGGGGCACCCGATCCCCACATGACCAACGGGGACGCGGTGGAGCGGGCCTGGAAGCGGGGCACGGTGGGCAAACTGGTACTGGAACACGGCGCCGTGCGGTCGGCGGCCAAGGCGGACGTGGTCTCCTGCCTCCGCCGGTGCGGGCACCCGGAGCTGGCCGGTGCGCTGGGTGAGCACGCGACGGAGGCACGCCGCGTGCTCGACGAACTGGAACAGACTTCGCGGGGGATCTCCTCGCTCGACCTGAGGTATGCCGATGAGTTCGGCGACGCGGTCGAGGAGCTGCGCCGGGTCTGGCGAGGTGAGCTCCGCTCGGAGACCGAGTTCAGCCTGGACAAGGTGGCAGCGGCCCTCGGGTCGGACCGATCGCACCTGCGCTCGGCCCGATTCGTCCGGAAGCACGCGCCCGTACATCCCGCTCCACGGCTCCGCTGGTACCACCGGATTCCTCCCGTGGTCCGGCTCCGTGTCCTCTACGACCAGCTTCGGGGATTCCCCACCTCGGAGAGCGCCACCTTCTCCGATCGGGAGCTGGCCCAGACGTACGACACCGATGAGTGAGCGTCGGTCGTCGGCGGCCGCCGCAGGGTCCGTTGCCCCGGCGTTCGCCCGGACGCCCGGTCGTCCGGACGCGGTGACGCCGGGATGAAGGTGACCCGCCAGGGCGGTTACGCCCCGATCGAGGACTACGCCGTACTGGGCGACGGTCGGACGATCGCCCTGGTCGCGGCCGACGGGAGTGTCGACTGGTGGCCGACCCCCACCTTGCATGCCCCTCCGATCTGTGCCGCCCTGCTCGATCCCTCCACGGGTGGGCGATTCTGCCTGGCTCCGGTGGCCGGTTTCGACGCCGAGCGAACGTATCTGCCCGAGACCAACGTCATCGAGACCGTCTACCGCACCGCGACAGGCTCGGTGCGGGTGACCGAGGCACTCAACTCCGGCATGGCCGGTCGGCTGCCCTGGACCGAATTGGCGCGGCGCGTCGAGGGTCTGGACGGACGGGTGAGGATGCACTGGTCCCTGGCTCCGGGTGATCGGTTCGGCCAGGCCCGCCCGTGGGCAGGCCTGCGATCGGGCATCCCGTTGATCGTGGTGCAGGACCAGTCCGTCGCCCTGCTCGTGTTCGGAGCGGACCCGGGGTCGGTCACCGATCACGCCGTGACGGGCGACGCGGAATTGCTGCCGGGTGACGAGCTGCTGGTGGCGGCGGTGGTGACCGACGACGAGCCGCTGTTCGTTCCGACCCGTGCCTCCATCGAGGGCCGGCTCCGCCACAGTGTCGCGTCCTGGAGATCCTGGGCCCAGGGCGTCGAGTACGAAGGTCCGTGGCGCGCCGCGGTGGTGCGGTCCGCGCTGGCCCTCAAGACGCTGTTCTACGAACCCGGAGGCGCCATCGCCGCTGCCGCCACCACGTCGTTGCCGGAGTGGATCGGAGGGGAGAAGAACTGGGACTACCGGTTCTCGTGGATTCGGGACAGCTCGTTCACCATTGACGCGTTCATCGGTCTGGGGCTGCACGAAGAGGTGCATGCATCGGTCTCGTGGCTCCTCTCCGCGGTTCGGAGGCACGGCCCGGAACTCCACGTGATCTACGCGTTGGACGGCTCGCTGCCCGGCGGGCAGTCCGAGCTGGCGGTGGCGGGGTATCGGAGGAGCCGACCCGTCCGGGCCGGCAACGGGGCCGCCAGCCAACGGCAGTTGGGCAACTTCGGCGACCTCTTCGACACGATCTACCGGTACGTGAACGCGGGGCACCTCCTGGACCACGGGAGTTCCCTGGTCCTGGCCGATCTCGCAGACCGGTGCTGCGACCAGTGGATGACCAGGGATTCGGGCATCTGGGAGTTGGAACGGCTGGAGCACTACACCTTCTCCAAGATGGGCTGCTGGGTGGCCCTGGATCGGGCGGCCAAGCTGGCGGCGGACGGTCAGCTACCCGTCGATCGTGCCAGCCGTTGGACCGGTGAGGCAGTCGAGATCCAGGAGTGGATAGGAGACCACTGCTGGTCCGAGGACCAGGGTGCGTACGCCATGTGCGCCGGAAGCGACGAGCTCGACGCATCCGTGCTCCTTGCCGGGCGGATGGGATTCGACAGCGGCGTCCGGCTGGCACGGACCGTGGAGGCGATCCAGGAGGGGATCGGGGTGCCCGACAGCCCGCTGCTGTACCGGTACTCCGGGATGCAGGAGGAAGAGGGTGCCTTCGTCGCCTGCACCTTCTGGATGGTCGACGCACTCGTGCGGGTAGGCCGACGGGAAGCGGCGTCGTCGTTGATGGAGCGGGCCGTCCGCCTGGTCGGCGAGCTGGGGCTGTTGGGGGAACAGATCGATCCCCGCGACGGGTCGTTCCTCGGGAATTTTCCCCAGGGCCTGTCCCACCTGGCACTCATCAACGCGGCCCAGGCCCTCGGGGACTGCCGCCGGCCAGGTCCGGGGCACACGCCTTCGACGCCGCCCCCGCCGGAACGCACACTCGTCGCCTAGGGTCGACGTCGGGGCAGGCACCCCCGGATGGGGGTGAGCGCGGACGCCGGGGACCCGTCGACCGGCACGGCAGGCCTCCGGTGGTTGCAGGGTCCGCTTCCCTCCCCACGTCGGATCCATGTCGCGACCGCACCGGAACGGCGTTCCCGCCGACTCCACGGTCGCACCCCCGGACGGGTCGGACCGCCCGAGGTCCGGCAACGGCGGGAGAATGTCGGCGATGGGGTCCAGGAGCACCGACGACGAGACGCCCGGTCCGCGGCCCGGTGCGGCGGACGACGGGAGGTCCCTGCCCGTCGCCGAACTGGAGGCGCGGCTCGGCTCGTCACCGGACGGCCTCACCCAGGTCGAGGCGGACAGGCGCCGGACGCGGTACGGCCCGAACGAGATCGTTGAGAAGCAGGCCAACCCGCTCGGGAAGTTCCTCACCTACTTCTGGGGGCCGATCCCCTGGATGATCGAGGCGGCGGTGGTCCTGTCGGGAGTGCTCGGGCACTGGCCCGACTTCTTCATCATCCTCGTGCTGCTCGTGGCCAACGCCGGCATCGGGTTCTGGGCGGAGCGCCAGGCGGGCCGGGCCATCGCCGCCCTGAAGGCCGAGTTGGCGGTCAAGGCCCGTGTGAAGCGGGACGGCGCGTGGGGCACCTCTCCGGCGCGCGAGCTGGTGCCCGGTGACGTCATCCGCCTGCGCCAGGGGGACATCGTCCCCGCGGACGCACGCCTCCTGGACGGCGACCCGATCGAGGTGGACCAGTCGGCCCTGACCGGGGAGTCGCTCCCCGCCAGCTGCCGGACCGGCGACGCCGTGTTCTCCGCCTCCGTCGTCAAGCGGGGCGAGATCGGCGCGCTCGTCTACGCGACGGGTGCGGACACGTATTTCGGGCGGACCGCCGAGCTCGTGCGGCAGGCCCGGACCGGCAGCCACTTCCAGCGGGCGGTCCTCCGAATCGGCACCTTCCTGATCGTCCTGGCCGTGGCCATGGTCGTGGTGATCATCGCCGTCTCCACCGTCCGCGGCGACGCCTTCTTCACCACCCTGCAGTTCGCCCTGGTCCTGACCGTGGCCGCCATCCCGGTGGCCATGCCGACGGTGCTGTCGGTGACGATGGCCGTGGGTGCCCGGGTGCTCGCCTCCGAGAAGGCCATCGTCAGCCGGTTGGTGGCCATCGAGGAGCTGGCCGGCGTGGACGTGCTCTGTACGGACAAGACCGGGACCCTGACCCAGAACAGACTCACCCTGGGCGATCCCTACGTCGTCGGCACGCTGGGTGCCGATCGGGTGATCCTCGACGCATCCCTGGCCTCGCGGGCCGACGACGCCGACCCCATCGACCTGGCCGTTCTCGCCGGCCTTCCGGACGATCGGGTGCTGGACGACTACCGCGTCGTCCGCTTCCGACCGTTCGATGCGGTGGCCAAGCGCACCGAGGCGAGCGTCGTCGGAAGCGACGGAACGTCCTTCCGGGTGACCAAGGGCGCCCCCCAGGTCATCCTGGAGCTGGCCGCCAACCGCTCGACGGTGGAGGACGAGGTCGGCGACGCGGTCGACGGGTTCGCGGCACGGGGCTTCCGCTCGTTGGGCGTGGCCCGGGCCGAGGCGGACGGTCCGTGGAACCTCGTCGGCGTGCTGCCCCTGTTCGATCCACCGCGGGAGGACGCCCAGGCGACCATCGCCGCCGCCGTCCGGATGGGCGTGGACGTCAAGATGGTCACCGGCGATGCCGTGGCCATCGCCGGGGAGACGGCCCGGAGGCTCGGGATGGGCACCGACGTCCTCGACGCCTCCGGACTGGGTGACGTCGAGGGCGACGAGACCGCGGGGATGTCCGAGGCGATCGAGGATGCCGACGGGTTCGCCCAGGTGTTCCCGGAGCACAAGTTCCACATCGTCGACGTGCTCCAGAAGCGGGGGCACATCGTCGGCATGACGGGCGACGGGGTGAACGACGCCCCGGCGCTGAAGAAGGCCGACTGCGGCATCGCCGTCTCGGATGCCACCGATGCGGCGCGGGCGGCGGCGTCCATCGTGCTGACCACGCCCGGGCTCTCGGTGATCGTCGACGCCATCAAGGAGAGCCGGAGGATCTTCCAGCGGATGAACAGCTACGCGGTCTACCGCATCGCCGAGACCCTGCGCGTGCTGCTGTTCGTGTCGGCGGTGATCCTGACCTTCAACTTCTTCCCGGTCACGGCGATCCAGATCGTGATACTGGCCCTGCTCAACGACGGGGCCATCCTCTCCATCGCGTACGACAACGTGCGCTACCGCGAACGGCCCGAGGTCTGGGACATGCGCCTGGTGCTGGGGATCGCCACCGTGCTCGGGGTGGTCGGTCCGATCGCCGCCTTCGGCCTGTTCTTCCTGGGCGACGAGGTGTTCCACCTCGACCATGCGCACCTGCAGACCCTGATGTACCTGACGCTCTCGGTCGCGGGGCACCTGACCATCTTCCTCGCACGCACCCGTGGACCGTTCTGGTCGATACGGCCCGCCCGCATCCTCCTGTTCGCCGTGGTCGGCACGCAGGTGCTGGCGACGGTGATCGCCGTGTACGGGATCTTCATGACCCCCCTCGGGTGGGGGTATGCGGCCGTGGTCTGGGGCTATGCGCTGGTGTGGTTCCTCCTCACCGACCGCGTCAAGTTGCTCGCGTACCGGGTCCTCGATCCGGTCGCCGTCCGGTCGCCGACCGACGGGACGCCGCCGGTCCCCGGAGTCCGCCGGTGAGTGCGACCGGTGGCGGGGGCGCGTCCGACGGCGACCCGGCGGCAGCGTCGGGCCGGAAGAAGGACATCGGCCTCGTCGCCGCCCTGAGCATCGGGGTGGGTGGGATGATCGGTGCCGGGATCTTCTCCATCCTCGGCGCGGTGGCGCAGATCTCCGGCTCCGCCCTGCCGCTGTCGTTCGCCATCGGCGGTGCGGTGGCAGGTCTGGCCGCCTACAGCTACGTCGTCCTGGGCAGAACGTTCCCCAGTGTCGGGGGAGCGGTCACGTTCCTGGTGCACGGCTACGGCGAGGGCGTCGCCTCCGGCTCGCTCAACCTCTTCCAGTACTTCGCCTACATCATCACCATCGCGCTGTACGCCACCGGGTTCGCCGCCTACGCGCAGACCTTCATCGCCCTCCCCTCCAAGGTGTGGGCCGTCGGCGTCGTGTTTGCCTTCACGGCGGTCAACTTCCTCGGCAGCCGCCTCATGGGACGGGCGGAATCCGTGATCGTGATCGTCAAGGTGGCCATCCTCCTCGTCTTCGCCGTCGCCGCCTTCGCCGCGCTCGACGGGACGGGGGTCGCCCGGCTGGCACCGGCCTCCTGGCCCGGTCCCCTCGCGATCCTCACCGGAGCCGGGGTGCTGTTCGTCGGTTACGAGGGCTTCGGCCTGATCACGAACGCCGCGGCCAACATGGCCAGGCCGAGGCGCGAGCTGCCCCGGGCGATCTACGGGAGCGTGGCCATCGTGGTCGCCCTCTACCTGCTCGTGGCCGTCGGTGTGGTGACCAACGTCCCGCTGGACACGCTCCGGGGGCTCGGCGACTCGGCCCTGGCCGTCGCGGCCGAGCCGTCGCTCGGCCAGGCGGGGTTCCGGCTGGTCGCCGTGGCGGCCCTGCTCTCGACCGCGTCGGCCGTCAACGCCACGCTGTTCGGGGCCACCAACATCGCGTACCAGATCGCCAAGAACGGCGGACTTCCGCCGGCCTTCGACCGCCGGCTCTGGGGCCGGGACGTCGAGGGCCTGTTCATCACCTCCGGCGTGGTGCTGGCGTTCGTCCTGCTCTTCCCCCTGAGCGCGGTGGCCTCCATGGGAAGCGCCGCGTTCCTGGTGGTGTACACGGCGGTCAACATCGGCCACCTGAGGATCCGGAGGCAGACCGGGGCGAACGTGTGGCTGGTGGCGGCCTCCACCGTCACCTGTCTCACGCTCCTCGTCGTCCTCCTCCACGACATGGCGGTCAGCGCACCGTCCTCGGTGATCGCGCTGGTCGTGACGTTGGCGGGCAGTCTCGTCTTCGAAGTCGTGTACCGCCGCAGGACCGGACGGTCGTTGCGAGCGGTCCTGGTCCAGACCGGTGGGGCACCACCCCCGTCGTCGGCGGAGGATTGAGCCGGGGGACGCGCCACCCGCCGACCCGGGGACACCGTGCCACCCGGCGACCACTCGGACGGTGCACACCCGTGCGGGCACGCTCCACCGCCCCCGCCCCCGCCCCCGCCACCGCCCCCGCCCCCGCTCGACGGCCGGGTCCCGCCACGTCCATCCCCGGCGGAGGATGGCCCGGGTGCAACCGGGGGAGGTGGGATCCGTCGGGTCGGGCCGTGGGTGCCGGGACCGCGGGTGGGTGCCGGACCGCGTGCGGTCCCCGCTGGGGGACCGGGGGCGCGCCCCCGGGTGGCGCGGCGGGTACCGATCAGTGCGCGGGTCCCGCCGGGCCGAGACGGTAGCCGGACCCCCGGACCGTGAGGATGACCTCCTGGCCGAGCTTCTTGCGGACGTGGAGGACGCAGACGTCGACCACGTTGGAGTCGCCGTCGAAGTCACGGCCCCAGATCCGGCCGATGAGCTGACCGCGCGACAGGACCTGCCCGGGGTGGTCGAGGAACGTCTCCAGGAGCCGGAACTCCCTGGCGGTCAGTTCGACGACGGAGCCGGCGCGCTCCACCCGGTGGGCGGCCCGGTCGATGACGAGGTCGCCCAGGGCGTGCTGGCGGACGGGGCTGTGGGACTCCTCCCGCAGGCGGGTGCGGATCCTGGCCAGGAGCTCGTCGAACCGGAACGGCGATGAAGTCGCTGGCGCCGAGCTCCAGACCCGTCACCAGGGTGTCCACGTCGTCGCGGGCGGTCAGGATGACCACGGGCATGGTGCTGCCCCGTTCCCGGAGTTCCGCCAGGAGCGAGAGCCCGTCGCGACCGGGAAGCCCGAGGTCGAGGACCATGAGATCGAACTCCCCCGACCGCGCCTCGACGAGTGCGTGGTTGCCGTCGGCGACCCAGGTCGCGATGTGCCCGGCCGCGGTCAGGCCCTTCGCCACGAACGACGCGATCCCCGGCTCGTCCTCCGCCACCAGGATCCGGCTCATCGCACACCGTCCTCGGCCACCGGGGTCATCGGGATCCGGATGGTGAACAGCGCGCCCCCGAGGACGTTGCCGCCGACCACCACCGTGCCCCCGTGGGCCACGGCGATGGCGCGGACGATGGGCAGGCCCAGGCCGTAGTGCTCGCCGGAGCGTGGAGCGTCGGCACCGCGCGAGAACCCCTCGAACAGGGCGTCGCGTTCGTCGACGGGGATGCCGGGGCCGGAGTCGCCGACCCAGAGTTCGACGTGGCCGTCGGCCAGCCACGAACCGACCGCGATCTGGTCGCCGACCGATGTGTGCTGGGTGGCGTTCTGGGCCAGCTGCATCCACGCCTGGGTCAGGCGCTGCCGGTCGGCGGACGTCACCCCCTCCGCATGGCCCCCGTCCAGCCACTGCCGGTCGGCCAGCGATCGCGCCTTCTCCTGCACCTCGGCGGTCAGCTGGCCGACGTCGACGGGCCCGGGCCGGAGGAAGTCCGGACGCTCGGCCCGGGCGAGGACGAGGAGGTCGTTGACCATCCGGCTCATCCGATCGAGCTCGTCGGTGATGATCGCCTGGACCTCCCGACGCTCCTCCGGGTCCTCGCCCAGCAGCTCGAGGTGGCCCCGGATCACCGTGAGCGGCGTCCGGAGCTCGTGGCCGGCGTCGTCGATGAAATTCCGCTGCGTCCGGAAGGCCGACTCGACCCGGTCGAGCATGGCGTTGAAGTCACCGGCCAGCCGGGCCAGCTCGTCGTCGCCGTGCACCTCGAGGCGGTGGGAGAGATCGGACTCGGTGACGGCTCGGGCGGCGCGTTCGAGTTCGCGGACCGGGGCCAGGATCCTGCCCGAGATGAGCCAGGCCACGGCGATGGCGGCCGCCAGGGCGAGCAGCCCCACGATCGAGGCGGTCCGGACGGTGGCGGTCACGTCGCTCCGTTCGCGGTCCACGAACGTCATGGCCACGACCACGTCGCGGCCGTCCGCACCCGTGCCGGCCGGGGCCGGCCCGAAGGGGGCGGCCAGGTACCGGACCGCACCCGACGACGTCTGCACCGTGCCGAAGGTCGCCGCACGGACCGTCGCCCACCGACGCACGAGCACGGGGTCCGAGGTCACCTTGTGCCGTGGTGGGTTCGGGCTGGTCGCCACCACCGCTCCGTCGGCGATGGCGACCAGCTCGTGCAGGTGGGACGGGTTGGCCCGGGAGAACGCGGACAGCAGCTGGGCCTCGTTCTCGGGAGCCCCGCGCGGGACGTCCACCTGCGGGGCGAACGGCGACCTGAGCCCGAGCTCGACGAACTCGCTGGTGAGGTCGGCGTCGGTCTGGATGGCCAGGTTCCGGAACAGCACGACCCGGGTGGCGACGACGGACGCGGCCAGGGCGAGGGCGACCAGGAGCGTGCACCACAGCAGGATGTGGAGCCTCGTCGACATCCCGCGGAAGAGCGGGTGCCGCCGGCCCGCGGGGGCAGGTGCAGGGTCGTCCTCGCTCATGGACCGAGGTCTAGCAAAGCCCCCGGTCGATCTCTAGTGACCTGAGTCATAAATAGTTGGTGAGTTAGGAATTTCTGCTTCCGCTTTCGCGTTTCTTGTCGTCGTAAGCGACGATGGGAGGCGCGATGCCAAGTCCGATTCTTGAGCCGTTGGA
>Ga0080006_1160050_pt1 | contig 31595 bp, 30 predicted proteins | sample RS3BMetagenome_FD_69209 | JGI IMG/M metagenome (GOLD analysis project Ga0080006, IMG submission 69209) | Ferric oxide microbial mat and aquatic microbial communities from Rainbow Spring, Yellowstone National Park, USA - RS3B (SPADES... ...
TCGACGATCGTGACACCGCGTGACTTGTACGAGTGCAACACCGCCACATTCAGCTCGACGAGGGCTCGGTCGCGCCACAAAGTCGACTCAGAGGTCGTGTCCAGTCCCATCAGGGCGGCCACCCGAGGAAGCATGTCATATCTACCCGCATCCGCCAGATTGCGTGCGCCGATCTCCGTCCCCATGTACCACCCATTGAACGGAGCGGCTGGATACACGATGCCGCCGATCTCGAGGCCCATATCCGAAAGGATCGGCACCGCATACCACTTGAGGTCCAACGCATCGAACTGCGGGAGTTGCGGATGGACAATGGGCACCTCCACGATAAGGTCCTCGGGGATCGCAAACCACTTCGGCGCCGCCCCGTGCACCTGAACCACGAGCGGCAAAATGTCAAATGCCGTGCGGTTTCCCTTCCAACCCAACCCTTCACAAATTCGCGTGAACTCAACAGAGTCCGGATCGCCGAGAATGCCGTTTTCCGTCCCGTACCCGGCGTATCGCAGTAGTTGATGATTCCAGATCCGCACGCTCGGATCCAATACAGTGCACGTGGGGCGAATCTTCCCCTCATTTGTCGCAAACTCAATGTGCCGATACAGCGCCCAGGCCACGTCCTGCCCCGATTGCAACCCCCGTTCGTCAAACACCTTCAGCGACTGCCAGAACAGCCTACCAATGCAGCGATTGCTGTTACGCCAAGCCACCCTGGCCCCGTGTTCCAACTCGTCGAATGAAGGCGCAAACGTCCCGCCAGAGTCAAACTGGTCCTGTACCTCTCGCAACCGCCGTTCGGTATCCTCAGGACTCCTGCCCAGCTCATGCCAACAAGATCGAATCCATGCTTGCGCTTCTTCAATTGATGACACGTCGTCGTTCCTTCCCCGCTCTTCACAAGCACGCATTACCGACTAGAGTGAGTCTACCACAAGGCCGAACGAGTTGTACTTCAGTCCGCCAGACCTTACACTGAAAAGCAAATGGAGAGAGAGCGATGACTGACGTTCGACTGATCACCTCGGAACTCGGAAATGAACTCATTGACGCGATGGCGACGGCAGACACCATCTATTTGATCGTCTCGTTCGCGGCCGACTCCGGCATTCGCCTTCTGCACAAAGCGCTCGCACAGGCGGTAGCGCGCCATGCAGAGATCAAGATCCTCGTCGGCGACTATCTCTACATTACGGAACCGGATGCATTACAGCGACTCTATCAACTCCAACAGGGGCCACCACCCGTTCAACCCGATCCAGCCCGACCGGCCGAGTCGTTCCAGGCGCGAGAGGCCGATTTCGAGATCCGACTCTGGCAGAGTCAGGGGCGGTCTTTTCACCCGAAGGCGTACCTGCTTCAGATGGAGCCTGACGATGGGCTATTATTTGTCGGGTCGTCGAATCTGTCGCGATCAGCGCTGACATCCGGGGTGGAGTGGAACTTGGCGATGCGGGCACAAGTCGCTCCCCTGACCTTTGATCGGGCCCGTCAGACCTTTTTGGAATCTTTCTATGCTGCCTGCACGCTCCCTGTGACACCCGGAGTCATCGACCTCTATCGAGCGGATCATGACCGCTATCACCGCGAATTTCCGCAGACAGCCCTGCAGTGGCGAAAAGATCAGGCGAAAGTGCCCGCCTCCGACGATGGCGACGATGGCGGGCATGGACCCAAGCCTCCCGTGATCAAGCCACCTCGCCCGCCCGTTGGGCCCGATGCCCCACCACAAGGCGCGGACTCCATCACCGTGCGTCCCGCGCAGCAAGAAGCGCTCGACGAACTGCAGCGAACGATGGCTGACGGCTATGACAAGGCGCTGGTCGTGATGGCCACCGGCCTCGGCAAGACCTGGCTTGCCGCCCTCTTCGCGCGTGGATTCAAGCGCATCCTGTTTGTGGCGCATCGAGAAGAGATTCTGCGGCAAGCGCAACGCGCATTTGCCAGAGTCCTGCCTGACCACACTTCCGGACTCTACGACGGCCTGCACAAAGAAACGGACGCGACGATGGTATTTGCATCCGTGTTTACGTTGTCGATGAGGCGGCATCTTCTCGCATTCGACGCGGATCATTTTGACTTGATCATCGTCGACGAGTTTCACCATGCCGCCGCGCGATCCTATACCAATCTGCTCAAGCATTTCGCCCCGCGTTTCCTGCTCGGGATCACAGCCACTCCGGAACGGATGGACGGGAACGACATCTTTGGCTTGTGCGATGGCAACGTCGCCTACCGGATCAACTTTCTGGAGGCGATCGAGCGAGGCTGGCTGTCCCCGTTTCACTACCACGGCGTATACGACGACACGGACTATGACAGAGTTGCATGGCTCGGCAGCCACTACGACGAATCAGACCTGTACCGCGAACAAATGGCGAGTCACATGGCAACGCGTGTGCTTGCCGTCTGGAAGACGCTGAGAGGGACGCGAACCCTGACATTTTGCTCATCCATTGCGCAGGCCGACTGGTTCGCGCAGACGTTTCGCCGGGCCGGGGTTGCCGCGGCGAGTGTCCACTCGGGGCCTGGGGCGATGGATCGAGAGCAGGCGATACGGGCGATCACAGACGGCACGATCGAAGTGTTGTTTACTGTTGACCTCTTTAATGAAGGAGTCGACATTCCCTCACTCGACACGCTGCTGTTTGTCAGGCCGACAGAGTCTTTGACAGTGTTCATCCAGCAAATCGGGCGGGGACTGCGAACGTCTGCCGGCAAATCGCATTGTACGATTATTGACCTGATCGGCAACTATCGCCACGCCGATTACAAACTCCGCGTCTTCGACATGCGACCTCCGTCTGACCACGTGACCGAGCGATGGGCTCAGCAAATCGCCGTACCGGCCGCATGTGAGTGGGACCTCGATCCTCGTGTGGTTGACTTGCTGCGCGTTATGGCCAGCAAACGCTCTCCGCGCAAGGAGCGCTTGCGGGAGGTGTGGCTCACGCTGCAACGGGATCTGGGACGCAGCCCGTCCTACCTCGAGTTTCACCTCTATGGCACCGTCGACAGCCAGGCTATTCGCCAAGAATACACATCGTGGATCCAGTTCAGGGAAGCCATGAACGACCTGACCGCCGATGAGCGGGACCGGCTCAAACGCTATAAGGGCTGGTTGAGTGAAGTGGAGTCCACGAGAATGAGTAAAAGTTACAAGATGGTGCTCTTGCACTGCATGCTCGCTCGAGGTCGAGAGACATGGCCCCAACGCCTGACGCCAAGGGCGGCCGCCCAACCCTTTCATGCCTATCTCTCAGCCAAACCCTACCGCCAGGCCGATCTGGACACCGCTGCGACGGGCCATTCATCCGCCTTTATGGAAAAGCAGATCTCAAGCCTGATTCGCCGCATGCCGATGACCATGTGGGCGGGCAGCAGTTCAGGATGGGTGACCATGACCCAGGAAGGATTCGCCATCTTGATTGATGACAGCCCGCAAGCCCTCTCCACCTTGCATGACTGGACAAGCCAGATCTGCGAGTATCGCCTGCACGTCTACTTCGAACGCAAGCAAGGCGGGTCGGGTGACTCGGGCGGCTCAGGCAGTTCGTCAGTGGGCGTCACGCCACCGATGGATTGATCAGAGGGCATCAATCAACTCCCACTTTTCTCATCGATCGCACTCCGTGAGCTCCCCCGACCCACATCAGCCGTGTCACCCTCTATTGGCCTCTTCGCCGTTTAGCGTGGCAGGCCACCACCCACCAACGTCTGCCAGAAGAATAATCGGCTCCGCCGTTATACTGGATAGCGACTCGAGACAAGATCTCGTTTTGTTCGCCGCTTAACAGCAGTCATGCCATAAATCGCTGATGGGATAATTTTGTGCCATCGTTGTGCATACAAGATACAACGTTCCTTAGCGCATCACAAATCACTTGTTGACTTTGATGTTATAATTGTTACAACACAACACCGAGGAGGACACAAAATGATGGAAGTGCGAAAGGTGTTCAAAGCTGGGAACAGCTTCGCTGTGTCAATTCCAGCTGATTGGGTTCGCGAAATGCATCTGGAGGATCAACCCGTTCAAATCACACGCAATGAACAAGGAGAGATCGTGGTTCGTCCGATGCCGTCTTCAGGTTCTGACATTACACCGGAGTTCTATGAGGCAGTCGATCGTTTTGTGGCCGAATATGGAGACGTTCTCAAAGGACTAGCGGATCGATGAGGTTTCTGACCGTTGAGGAGGTTCTTTACATTCATTTTCAGGCGATTGATCGCTTCGGTGGATTGCACGGTGTGCGCGATATCGGTGGGCTCGAATCGGCTGTCGCACGCCCTCGATCATCCGTGTTCGGAAACGACGCGTATCCAACTTTAATTGAGAAAGCATCGGCCATGCTTCACTCATTGATACTCAATCATCCGTTTTATGATGGGAACAAGCGAACCGCGTTTGCGGCTGTAAGTCTATTTCTGCACTTTAATGGCATTTACATCACCGGTGAGCACCGAGAGATCGAGGATTTTGTCGTTTGGGCTGCGGAAAGACATTTGGCCGTGGAGGCCATCGCAGATTGGTTAGCAAAGCATACCAAAAGCCGGAACTCTAACGAGTAGAGCTGTATGCAATGCGCAACCAATTCAGAAAACCATGCCGGAGATCGCCTCAGAGTACGGGATCCATCCTGTACAACTCAGCCAGTGGAACAAGGCCGCCAAGGCTTATTCATCAACCGCAAGCAGGGGCAACGATGCATGCGAAAGATGGGGATCGAAGGAATCTGGAGCGCCATAAGTCCGTGACCCAAGCAGCGCGCGATCTAGGGATCTCGGAGGACGCCCTGCATCGGTGGCTGAATGATTTCAAACTGGATCCGGAGACCGCGTTTATCGGCAGTGGCAACTTGAAGCCAGACGACAAGGCACGGCGCAATATGCAACGCAAAATCAGGGGTCGTGAATCGGATGAAAGGTAGCATGAGCCGCAAAGGGAACTGTTACGGTATCGCATGCATCGAGTCGTTTCACAACGTGATCAAGCGCGAGTTGATCCATCGGCGAATGACCGGACGCCGGCGGAAATGATGAGGGACTATTTCGCACAGCCGCGCTCACAAGGCTTGTCCGACTGGACGAAGATGACCGAGAAAGGTACAGCGACGGGCCGTCACCTGAGTAGCCCTCAGTATCCCCGGACAGGGACCGTTCCTCACTCGCGCCCGCCCCCGACACCGGGAAGCGACCGGAGTCGCCCCGCGTAGTCCTTCGGCAACACGCCTACAGTGCGCTTGAACATCTGCAAAAAGCTGGTGTAATCCGTGAAGCCCGATCGCTCCCGCGCCTCGGCGACACTGCATCCTGCGGCGAGCAGTTGTTTGGCGAGGACGATGCGCTTGTAGATGATGTAGGCATGAATGGTGCTGCCCACGTGGCGTTTGAAGAGCTTGCTGAGGTAGAAGCGATCGATGAACAGTTCCCGCTCCAAGGTACCCAGCGACAGATCCTCTGCGAGATGCGCGTCGATCCACGTGAGTGCTGCCGAGAGTTTCTCGTGGACCGCGACGCTGAGCGGGTGCTGGCCCGCCCGCTCGTACTCGCCGCCGAGCACGGTCAAAAGCTCCAGCAGACACGCCAGTTGCCGCTGCGCACGCCCCGCCTCGCCTGATTCGCCGCGCAGCAACTCCCCGTATCGCCGCAACAGCGGCAAGACGCCTGCGGCCTCGACGAGCGCATGCGGCAATCGGTTGCCGACGCCCTTGGGCCGATCATAAAAGCACCGAAGCAAGTCGGTCGACGCGGTCGAAAACGAGTCGACAAAGCGCGCATCGAACTGCAAGTAGATCCGCTCGTATCGCGCATCCGAGGTAAATGTCGGCTTATGGATCTCGAGCGGGTTCGTAATCACGAGGTCGCCCGGTGACAAGACATACATGGTCCCCTCGACGAAGTAGCGCACGTCGCCCGCCAGAAGCAAGTAGATCTCGCAGCCATCATGCAGGTGAAAGTCGATCTGTAGAGGCCCGGAGACTTGATGCATGTAGGAAATCTGCCTGTCCATCGCGTCAAGCAGCCGCGCAGCCATCGCGTAACCCCTTTCAGAAAGCCAAGATTCCCAACAAATATAGCACAGATTCCCCTACCCATGGTTTCTTGTCTAGCCTATTCTGTAGACAGTCCCTGTACATTTGGAGCGCGAAGGAGTCGATCTAAGTTGGCACAGTCTTTGCACATGGGCGTGATCGGTCTCGGCAACATCGGCCGCCAACACGTCCACAACCTCAGTCATATGGATCGCGTGACCCTGGCTGCCGTCTGCGACATCGACACCGCTCGGGCGCAGGCGTTCGCCGTTCAAACAGGCGCCACCGCCTACAGCAGCGTCGAGGTCATGCTGCAGCAGGCGAACCTCGATGCCGTGATCGTCGCCGTCCCCCACTACGATCACGTCGCGGCCGCGATCGCCGCATTTGCACACGGGGTCCACGTGCTCTGTGAGAAGCCCTTGGCGGTGCACGTGGGAGATGGACAAAAAATCATCGACGCTTACGAAACCGCCCGCCGGCAGCATCCAAATCTGCGGTTTGCCATGATGTTCAACGAGCGCACCTTCCCAGCTCACAAAAAGCTCAAGGAGATCGTCGCCGACGGTTCCCTCGGTCGACTGGTGCGCGCAACCTGGGTCAACACTCGCTGGTTCCGCACCCAAGCCTACTACGACTCGGGCAGTTGGCGGGCCACGTGGGCCGGCGAGGGCGGCGGCATTCTCACGAATCAGTGCCCGCACAACCTCGACATGTACCAGTGGCTCTTCGGACTGCCCGCGCGCGTGCAAGGGCACGCCCACCTCGGCAAATACCACGCGATCGAGGTCGAGGACGAAGTCACCGCCTACTTTGAACATGAGGGCGGCATGGTGGGTCACTTCATCGTCTCCACCGCGGAGAGCCCTGGCACCAATCGCCTCGAGATCGTGGGCGAGCTCGGTCGACTCCTGTTTGAAGACGGGGCCCTCACTCTGCAAGCCAATGACGTCTCGATGCTCACCTACAGCCAGCAATCGGACGACGTGTGGGGCGGTGTCAAAAGCACTAGCCGTGCGATTCCAATCGAGCCGGGCGACGCCTCAAGTCACGCTGTCGTCACTGAACAGTTTGTCGCCGCGATCCTCGATGGCTCCCCGCTGATCGCCGAAGGTGCCGAGGGGCTCGGCTCCGTAACGCTGGCTAATGCGATCATGCTATCTTCTTTCACCCGGCAGATGATCGACCTGCCCTTCGACCCGCAGCGCTTTGAAGACGAACTGCATGCGCGCATTGGCGCAGGAGAGAAGGTCCAACGATGAGCCTCAATCCCGCCGCGATCGCGGCTCAACTGTACACGCTTCGCGATGTGCTGAAGACCCCCGAACAAATCGCCAGTTCTTTGAAGCGCGTCCGCGATATCGGCTACCGCGCCGTACAAGTATCCGGTCTTGGTCCGATCGCTCCGGAACGCCTACTCGACATCACCGCCTCGCTCGGTCTGACCATCTGCGCCACGCACGTCGGGTATGATGAATTGACGGATCGCCTCGATGATGTGATCCGCACGCACAAACTGTGGGGATGCGACTATATCGGCCTCGGCATGCTGCCCGAGCGGTATCGCGACAGTCGGGCGGGCTACGAGGCGTTCATCGCGGAATTCACGGCGATTGGGCAAAAACTCGAGGCGAGCGGACTGCATCTGGTCTATCACAACCACAACATCGAGTTCGTCCGGTTCGGCGACGTCACCGGGATGGACCTGTTGTTCTCAGGCGCTCGGTCGGGCGCGTACAGCCTCGAGATCGACACGTACTGGGTGCAGGCGGGCGGCGCCCATCCGGCAGAGCAGATTCGTCGTGCAAGAGATCACATCAAGGTGGTCCACCTCAAAGATATGGCGGGGCAAGGCTGGACGCCGGGGTTCGCGGAGATCGGCGCAGGCAACCTCAACTGGGGCGAGATTCTCGCAGCCTGTGAAAGCAGCGGCGTCGAGTGGTACGTGATCGAGCAAGATGTCTGCCAGCAGGATCCATTTGATAGCCTCGCACAAAGTCTGCACTGGCTGGAGGGGCGGCCATGATGACGCTGTCTGCGTTCGCAGACGAGATCGCGACCGACTTCCCGACGCAACTGGCTGTCTTGCGTGCACACGATGTGCGCCATGTGGATGTGCGCGGTGCGTGGGGAATCAATGTGCTCAAACTGTCTGATGCGCAGGTGGCTGACGTTCAGCGGCTGTTGGTCGACGCAGACATCGCCGTCGCGTGCATTGGCTCACCGATCGGTAAAATCGGCATCGCCGATGACTTTGACGCCCACTTGCGCGACTTCGAGCGCGCGATCGACGTGGCAGCACGACTGGGTACGCGCTACATCCGCGTATTTTCTTTTTTCATGCCGGAAGACACCGACCCGTCCGAGATGCGAGCTGAGGTCATGGCGCGCATGACGGAGTTGACACGACGCGCCGAGGCGGCAAAGGTCTACTTGCTGCACGAGAACGAGAAGCACATCTACGGCGATACGCCAGAGCGCTGCCTGGATCTTCTCTCGACGATGAACTCACCGCACCTGCGTCTTGCCTTTGACCCCGCCAACTTTGTACAGTGCGGCGTGCGTCCGATGCAGGACGCCTATCCACTGCTTTGCGACCATATCGAGTACGTGCACATCAAGGACGCCCACCTCAGCGATGGGCGGGTCGTGCCGGCCGGTCACGGCGACGGCGGCGTCCCGGAACTTCTCCGCGCGCTGGCCGGTCGAGGGTATGAGGGCATCCTCTCGCTGGAGCCGCATCTGGAATCGGCCAATGCCTTGGCGGGCTTTAGCGGACCCGACCTGTTCAAGGTGGCGGCTGACGCACTCAAGCAGATTCTCGACCAACAGACGATCCCATGGCAGTAGCCAACAAGGGGGCGGCATCCCATGTCCATGTTTGATCTCACAGGCAAGACAGTTCTGATCACGGGTGGCAGCGGCGTTCTTGGTCAGGCGATGGGGCAAGCACTGCTGACCTGCGGCGCGCGGGTCCTGCTCGGTGGCCGCGATCCGGAGCGCATGGAGACCGCTGTCGCGACCCTCGCCCACTACGGGGATGTGCGCGGGGCCACGCTCGATGTCACAAGCCGCGCCTCCATTGGCGCGTGGGTCGACGTCGCCCGGTCATGGGCATCGCGCGTGGACGTCCTGGTCAATGCCGCCGGCGTCAACCAGAAAAAGCCCTTCTTTGAAATCGATGACGACGACTGGGAACGGATCATGGCGGTCAACGCGCAGGGCACCTTTGTCACGTCGCAGATCGTGGCGCGCCTCATGCTGGAACAAGGGGGCGGTTCGATCATCAACCTGTCCAGCGTGTCGTCCGACCCTCCCCTCTCTGGCGTGTTCGCCTACTCTGCGTCAAAGGCCGCCGTCAACAGCATGACGCAGTACCTTGCACGCGAACTCGCCCCCACCATCCGCGTCAATGCGCTCATTCCCGGCTTCTTTCCCGCCGAGCAAAATCGGGCGATCCTGACGCCCGCCCGGATCGCGGCGATCACGGATCATACCCCGCTCGGACGCTTGGGCGAGCCACCTGAACTCGGCGGTGCCGTGGTTTGGCTGGCCAGCGAGGCGGCGTCCGGATTCGTCACGGGGGCACTGATCCGCGTCGATGGCGGGTTTGGTGCCATGACCATCTGACTGCATGCAAAGGCCTCGTGCACCTCGGCGGGGACGACGCGAAGCAAGCGGTCATCATGAGAGGAGACGAAGAAGACCCATGCCCGAGATACCCCTCACCTCTGTGATGATGCCCTCAGCCGGGCTCACTGTCCACGAACTCGGCGAGGCGGTCACCCGCATCGTCCAGCGCACGCGGGCGACCGACATGCACACTCACCTGTTCGCGCCATCGTTCGGATCGCTGCTTCTGTGCGGCGCAGAGGAACTGTTGAATTTTCACTACATCGTCGCCGAGTCGTTTCGCGCTCATCATCTCCCATACGATGATTTCAGACACATGAGCCGGGCCAGCCGGTCGGACCTGATCTGGGAGTCACTCTTCGTGCAGCGCTCGCCACTTTCGGAAGCCACCTCGGGTGTGCTCGAGGTCGGTCACGCGCTGGGCGCGAACTTGCGACTCGACGCGCTGCGCGAGGCGCTTTGTGACGTGCCCACGGAAACCTATGTCACTCGCGTTCTGGATCTCGCGGGCGTCGACAGTGTGGTCATGACCAACGACCCACTGGATCCGGTGGAACGAGCCGTCTGGGACCGCGCCCCTGCTGCACATCCGCGTTTCCATGCCGCCTTGCGACTCGACCGCCTACTGAACCACTACCAGGCGGTCGTCCCTGAACTGTGCGGTCTCGGTTATACTGTTCACGACACGCTAGACGCGCAAACGGTAGTCGAATTGCGCCGATTTCTCGACCACTGGCTCGACCGCATGGGCGCCCTGTACGTCGCCTTCTCCGCCGGCGACGACTTTAGTTACCCGGGCGAGTCGACGCGCGAACAGTTGCTCGAGCAGGTGATTCTGCCGGTCTGTCTGGCGCGCGGTCTGCCGCTGGCGCTGATGATCGGGGCGCGGCGACAGGTCAACAAGGACCTCGAAGAGGCGGGTGACAGTTTGGGGCGCGCATCGATGTTACCGATCGAGGCACTCTGTGCGCGGCATCCTGACCAGCGCTTTTTCGTCACGGTCTTGTCGCGCGAGAGTCAGCACGAGTTGGTCGTGACGGCGCGCAAGTTTCATAACCTCATGATTTTCGGGTGTTGGTGGTTTGTCAATACCGACAGTCTCGTGACCGAGATCACCCGCATGCGTCTGGAGTTGCTCGGCCCGACATTTATCCCGCAACACTCGGATGCGCGCGTGCTCGAACAAGTGATCTACAAGTGGCAGCGTGCACGCCTCGTCATTGCCCGGCTCCTTTGCGAGCGCTATCGGCGACTCATCGAGCTGGGCTGGACCGTGAGAGAGGATGATATCGAACGCGACGTTCGCGCTATGCTCAACGACAATTTCTGGGGATTCATCCGTCGCGCGTGACGGCCCCCGCGAGGAGATGACTATGTGATCCAAACAAGCGCGCTGACGCCCGTTTTGACATTCGGCGAACCAATGGTGGTCTGCATCCCCGAGACTAGGGGGCGACTGTCCGCCGTCGACCACTACCGGATGGACTGCGCGGGCGCTGAACTGAACACCGCGATCGGCCTTGCCCGCCTGGGCATTCCGGTCAGTTTCGCGGCCAGCGTCGGCGACGACCCGTTCGGCGAGCGAATTCGCTGCGCCCTGCGCGCCGCCGGCGTTGACGCACGCCTCCTGGAGACGGCGGCCGAGGGCGCGACCGGACTCTATTTTAAACAGTGGTCGGGACTTCGTGGCGACACGCAGGTCTTTTACTACCGCAGGACGTCCCCGATGGCACTGGGAGCCTGGCAAACGGACGCCGCGCTCGCCGCCTTGAGGAGTAACCACTACGGTTGGGTACACGCCACAGGCATCACTTGGATGCTCGGCGAGCTGGCTCGTGTCCATGCAGAGGCCCTGCTGACTGCTGCCGCCGTTCTGCCAATACCCGTCTCGTTTGACATCAACATTCGGTTGAAGCTCGCTCCACTCGAGGCTTGGCGCGCGCTCTTGATCGCCGTGCTGCCACGTGTGAGCTGGTTGCTGCTCGGCGATTCGGAGGCAGCGCTGCTCTATGGCACGGACGAGCCGGCCGAGGTCGAGCAACGGGCCCGAACCGATGGCTTTTCTGGGCTTGGCGTGCTGATCAAACAAGGGGAGCGCGGAGCGACCACCTCTGCAGGAGGCCAACTGACGAGCGTTCCCGCCTTTCGCGTGGAGACGGTGGTCGACACGGTTGGGGCGGGCGATGGGTTCAATGCGGGCTGGATCGCAGGCAGGCTTCATGGACTCGACCCCACTGCAGCCTTGCGCCTTGGCGCCTATGTCGGCGCCTGCGCCGTCACCGGGTCGGGCGATTGGCGCGACTATCCCGACTGGCAGGATGCACGGACGGCGCTTCAAGGCGAGAGTGGGGTGAATCGATGAACCTGTCCTTTCGCTGGTATGGAGATCAGGATCCCGTCCGGCTTGCCGACATTCGCCAGATCCCCGGGGTGCGCGGGATCGTCACATCCCTTCATCACAAGCAGCCAGGGGAACTCTGGCGGCGCGACGAAATCGCGGCAGTGCGCGATACTGTCGAACGCGCCGGTCTGACGCTGACCGTCATCGAGAGCGTGCCCGTTCACGAAGACATCAAGATGGGTTTGGCGACGCGTGACCGCTACATCGAGACCTATCAGGAGACCTTGCGCAACTTGGCGGCCGAGCGCATCCATACGGTGTGCTACAATTTCATGCCCCTGTTTGACTGGCTGCGCACATCGCTAGCGCACCCACTTCCAGATGGTTCGACGACACTGGCCTACGATGATGCGGCGGTCGACGAACGGGCACTCCTATCCGGAGCGCTGCGGCTCCCTGCGTGGAACCTTGACACGGAGGCCGAGGCCCTGATTGGCCGCTTCCGGTTCTATCAGGCGCTCACGACGGATGCACTATGGGAGCACCTGGACTACTTCGTCCAGGCTGTCATGCCGGTGGCCAAGGCGTGCGGCATCCACATGGCGATCCATCCGGACGATCCCCCTTGGCCGGTGCTCGGCATCCCGCGCATCGTCGTCGATCAGCCCAATTTGGTCCGACTTCTGTCGCTCTTTGACGACCCTTGCCACGGTCTATGCTTTTGCAGCGGCTCGCTCGGTTCACTAGCCGACAACGATCTGCCCAGCATGGTGCGCGAACTTGGACGCAGCGGACGCATCCACTTTGTCCACCTGCGCAATGTTCGCAGGACGGGACCACACTCTTTTTACGAGTCTGGACACCGCTCTGAGGATGGCTCCATCGACATGCACGCCGTCATGCAAGCCCTCTTCGATATCGGCTTTGCTGGACCCGTGCGGCCGGATCACGGGCGGATGGTGTGGGGTGAGACCGGCAACCCGGGATACGGACTGTTCGATCGTGCACTTGGTGCCACCTACCTTGGCGGACTGTGGGAAGCGATCAGCAAGTCGTCCCCGTCCGATCGTACATGAGGCTTGGAGACGGCGAGCACGATCAGACCGGCCAAGCAAAACAGCGTCGCCCCGACAAGGACCACTGGTAGCGGCACTACAGCGGCCGCAGCCGTACTCAGCAGCGGGGCGATCGTCCCACGGACGCCAAAGAGCAGGAGGTGAAGTCCGAAAACAGAGGCCTCTTTCCCGGGCGCCATTTGAAATACATAGGCCATCAGACCAATGTCCCAGGCGGCATCGCCGATCCCCTGAAACCCGCTGGCTGCAAGGGCGGCTCCGAAACTCCCAAAAACCGCATACAGTATGGGCATCATCGCATAGGCGGCCATACCCCAGAGCAAGGCATAGCGCGGCGACACCTTGTCGATCACCCACCCCAAAACGAAATAGGCAACGAGCAGGAGCGCGTAATACGCCATGCGCGTCTCGCCGATCTGCAAGTTGTTAAGGTTCAGTACATGAATCTGGTAGATTTGAAAGAGCGGTGCACCCACCAGGTTGCCAAACCCCGTCAACGATGTCGCGACCAAGAAGGCACCGAGCCCGGCTGTGGTCTTTACGAGCCGCCACTGGCCCCTGATTTTCGCAACAAACCCCGACGAATGGTGTATGTCCTCTTCGACGTGCGTGGGCTGCGGCTCAACCTGACGCACAGCCGTAAAGAGGATCAGTGACGCCACCCCGAGGGCGGAGGCGCAGATGAGCGGCCACATGTCCCCGTCGACATGAAGCCACGCGCCCACAATCAAAGCCAGCGGAACGAGAAACAGACACTGCGCAACTCGCACATAGCCCATCAACCGCCCGCGCAGTCGCCCTGGGTAGATGCGGGGCATCAAAGCGGGATAGGCTGGCGCTTGAATGGCGCCAAGAAAATTGACAAACAGCGCGACCGCGACAAACATCCACGGTGACAGCCACAAGCCGACGAGACAGATCGACAGGCGTGCCAGAAGATTCGGCCAGAAGATGAAGGGCATCGGTGACCGTCGTCCCATCATCCCCGCCCACAGTGGCGACAACAGGGAGCCGATCGCGGGGGCCGCCGTCAATAACCCGACTTCAAAGTTCGAAATTCCGTGCCGGATCGCCATGGGCGTATAGAACTGGTTGACGACGACGTTATAGAGTGCAAACAAAATGGACGCGGAAAAGTCGATCCGAAAATTAAACCACGTCACGCGCTTCATATCCAGGCCAAGCCGCAGCACATGTGTCTCCTGTTCCCGTGTTGCCATGTGCAAAGAAAACTCCTGTCTCTCCGGCTGTCGCGGTCGTGCCGGGACAGCCGTTTCTCTATCGTGTGCGGGAAGCGGCCGGCCGTGGGAAGCGAGCAGCGGGGCCATTCGTCGCCTCATTATTTCGCGGCCGATGATCCAAAACCCTGCTCGATACCACTCGTCATTCATGGTGATTCATGGTCATTATGACGTTAGGTTATAATGTGTTTATATCAAGTAAAAGCGAAAGGGAGATCACATATGAAAGCACTCGTCACAGGCGCAAATAAAGGAATGAACATCACCGTTCCGATTTCGCCGACCGACTTTTGGCACCCGCTCGCTTACATCACGAGCAAAGCCGCTCTCAACGTGATGACACTGACTTACGCGTACGAGTTCGAAAAACTGGGCAGCCACCGCCAGATTTTCGGCATCATGCCTGGCGCTGTCGCGACCGACTTGAACGGCATGAAGGCGGGTGCACACGGTGGATTCGTCAAATCTCCCGAAGTGGCCGGCCAGATGAGTACCGACATTATCCTGTCTGACAAGAATCAAAATGGCCAAATCATTCAGTACGATGGAAAGATTGTTACAGACTACGAGATTCAAATGAGGGGCTAGAAACACAAAACTGCAGTTGCCTATGTAGGTCCGAAGATCGGTCGTATCCGTAGAGCAGAACAGGTTCTTAAAAACGAATGAGAGAGGGCGAAGGCGCCTTCTCTCCAACGGTATGCCACCCGCATCCATCCCACATCCCACCTCGTGCGCGCGTCGTCAGACCCGCACGTGATCTGCGCGCCAAGCGGTAACCGCCTTTTTGATCTCATCGGCGCTGAGTCGCTCTTGCAACGCTCGCGCACACAGGTCTGTAAACTCTTCATCACTGGCAAACCGCAGTGCGATGATCTGGGCCATCGTCAGGTCCGGATCAAGCGGCTGCCCGATCAGTCTATAGTGGCGAAAGTTCTCTTCCACTCGTACCACCCGATTCTGTACCTTGTTGGCATAGGTGCGTATCAGCAAGACCGTAAACATCAAAGCCAGCGAACTCAGCATCAGCACCACCGCAAACCAGAGTTCCATGCCTCCGCGAAACGCAGGAAACAGATTGAACACACTGGCCACAAACAAGACGAATGTCAACGGAAACAAGAAAAAGTGAAAAAACGGATGAAACCGCACGTGATTTTGATAATTTTGCTCTTTCACACGAGTACCCCCAACCGTCCAGGTCCAAAAATCGCCGAACCTGTGATGATGAACCCATTTGATTGTCAGTATACAGGACTGACAGGTCTGTCACAACAGGATCTGGAGCGCCTCAACCGGCCAAGGGCAAGACCCGGTGAGATTACAGGGGCCGATAGACAAATTGCAAGAAAAACGTGGAGTCCTTGCGATACTGCAACAATGCAGAGTGATTTCGGATGCTGCTTTCCGGCAGTGTGGCGACGGCGAACCGCGTCTGCCTTGAAAACAAGATTCCAAAGGCAGGGTCGTTCAGGTAGCGAAAAGCAACCGATGTCTTCGCTTTCTTTCAACCACCGCTCCTTTTCATTAACATGAATAACGCCTCACCGCGTAACCAATCGCCCTCTCCACCCGTCTAGTCGGTTGACCGACGCAACAGGAAGGGGAGGAATCTCGACCATGAAAATGAACGCGGACACACACCACTTCCAGACCCGTGTCTTCGGTACTCTCGCCTTGGTCGCCAGCGCGGTCCTGTGGCTGACAGCACCCTCCGGCCAGCGACCGCACAACGCTCTGCCCGATCAGTCCGGGGCGCTTGCCCGTCACTCTCTGAACACCACTGTGCAACCGAACTGGGCCGCGGCTTTGTCACACCCTGTGATGGCGAAGTTTATCGCGTCACGTGCACCCATCAGCGACGCGGCGCCTGGCAACACCATCGCCGCGCATTTCCTAACGAGAGACCACGGCTACCTGGCAACCGAGAGCGGAACCATCCTGCAAACGCTGGACGGAGGACACCGTTGGCACGAGGTCTGGTCCCTCACCGGTTGGGGAGACTCAGGTGAGGGTGACACAGGTGCTGGTGCTGCAGGTGCTGGTTCGTCATTGGCCTGGATGCGCTGGAATGGGCCGCTCGCGGCGGCCATCTCCGCCCCTTCTTCGGCGGGCGACGGCGGTCAGTATTCCGTGACGTTGGCCACGACAGCCAACGCTGGCGTCACTTGGAGCTCCATTCAGTCTGTACTTCCGGTCAACATTCGGACGGACCTGGGCCAATTGCAGGCCTATCCGACCAGCGCCACGCAACTGTGGTTGCTGACGACGCCTCAGGCAGCGACGATGGGGATGAACGCGCCTGTCTTTCTATCACAGGACGGTGGCGCTCACTTCCATGTCGTCGCGCTTCCCCCGGGTTTCAACGCGACTGGCGGAATAGCTGCACGCGGCGGCGCCGTCGCGTTGACCGCGATGGCAACAAACGGACGCGATGACGCCGTGCTTGTCACACATGACGGCGGCCGCACATGGAAAACGCTGTGGGCCGAGCGGATGGCCCCCATCTACAGTCTGCTGTGGACGGCAGAGAATCGGCTTTACGTCGCAGGCGGCAACATCGCCAAATATCAGCAACAACCCGGAGTTGCCGTGTGGCTGCTGCACCCGCGCACCGCGTCGCCGGCACAGCGTTTTACATGGATACTCGGCTCACAAAAAAATCCTTGGCAACCGATCGTCGATCTACAACCTGGACAGAACGGGAGCTTGTATGCGCTTTGCGGAGGAAGCAGTATGGGCGCCAACCTTCCCGCACCCGGTCCGTTGCTCCACCTCAATCGCGCAGGACAGCGGCTTCCCCTTTTGGCGGATGCGTCCGGGACATCGCTGGCCGTCGTCGGTGACAGCCTTTGGCTTAGTGGCGGGAACGAACAAGGCGGAGGTCTTCTGAAGAGCGAGGATGGAGGACGAACGTGGAAGACGTTGATTCGACCATCAGACCTGCAAGCGGAGGGCGTGCAGTTCGTCAATGCCTCGATCGGATTTGTGCAAACGCAAGTCGGCGAGTACGAGACACAAAACGGCGGACAGACCTGGCATGCCCTGCCTGTGAACACCTCTGGCGCTGACGCCGGATCGTGGCAGTGGCAGGACCAGACGACCGCCATCGCGCCCATCTCGGGTATCTCGAAAACCGTAAATCAGGGGCAAAGTTGGCAGCAAATCCCTATCCCCGTGCAGACCCCGCAACTCGCTGCGACGTCGGCCCTATCCGGTGGATTCATCGCCATGATCTATGGCGCGGCCCCCAATTATTCGATCAACAACCTCGCCACGACGACGGATGAGGGAAGACACTGGACCGTCTTCCACGCTGAATTTGCGACTGGCACCGTGGCCAATTTGACGTTCGCGACACCCCAACTAGGCGCCGTCTACGTGCAAGGATCGGCCGTGATGGAGCCCGGAGCTCACATCTTGTTGACCCAAGACGGGGGGCGCAGGTGGGCGCCGATGACCACGTGGGGCCTGCGCTCCGCGATGTGGCCCCTGTCCGTGACGCGTGACGGTGGACTCTTCTTTCCCGCGGCATCAGGCCCCACCTTCTCCTCCTCAGGCCGGGGTCTGCCGAACAACGTGCTCGCCTACCGGGCGCCCGATGGGTTGGCCACCGTGTATCATCTTGGACTGCATCTGCCGACTTCGCTCGACTTTGTTACGCGAGACGATGGCTGGTTCGTCGACCTCTACGGCAACGCGCTCTATCATACGACCGATGGCGGCGCCACTTGGACGCGCGTGTGGTTGTAAGCTTGGACTGTACCCACCACCGCAGCCAAAGCGCGTCGCCTGCTCGCGCGTCGCGCTTGCCGCACCACCTGCACCGCGCGCTTAAAGCCCGTCCGAGAGATCGAGCCAGCGCAACTCCTCTGCCGAAAGCGCAAGCGCCGTGGCGTCGAAGCAGGAACGCAACTCTGCCCCGTTCTGTGGGCCGATCAACGCCGCCGTGGGAAACGGCTGATTCAGCACATAAGCCAAGGCGATCTGAATCGCCGTCACGCCCCGCTCTTGCGCCATCTGTTCGGCGCGACGCAAGCGTTCCCAGTTGGCGTCATTGTAAAATACCCGGACCGTGTCCGCATCACTGCGGTCCTCCGGGGAGTATCGTCCCGTAAAGAATCCGCGCGCCTGCGACGACCACGACAGAAGCGGGAATTGGTGAGCAGCATGCCATGCGCACGTATCCGCATCCGCCGACACACAGTTTGCCCAGTACGGCTCCTGTGCCTTGGCCAGGCTCAAGTTCGGGCTGTTAAAGGCAAACTCCGTCAGTCCATGCGCCTTGGCGTACCGGTTGGCCTCTTCCAGGCGTTGGTGCGTCCAGTTAGAAACGCCAATCGCGCGCACCCGACCAGAGACGACGTGCGTATGTAAGGCCTCCATGATCGGTCCGACCGCAACGGACGGGTCGTCCCTGTGCAACCCGTAGAGATCGATCTGATCGATCCCCAACCGTTCAAGGCTCCGTGCGAGGTCGTCGGCGATCGCTTGGGGATGGACGCGCGGCCCGGCGGCATCGTGATGGGCCCCTTTGGTCAAGATCACGATATCGTCGCGGCGACCGCGACTTTTCAGCCATTGTCCAATCGCCACCTCGCTCTTGCCGCCGGCGTACACGTGTGCCGTGTCGATCGTGTTGCCCCCGAGTTCGACATACGCGTCAAGATTCTCACTCACGCGGTCAATGATCTCTGGCGTAAAATAATCGGATCCCATGATCAACTGGGATACTGGTTTGTCAAGTCCGCCGATGTGAATGGGTTTCATGGTTTCGTGACCACTCCTTTGTCTAGTACCCGAGCCGGCGCCCCGGTCTCACGGTCCGGCTCCCCGATTTCTCGATCCGGCTCCCGCATGTGAGCCTTTGCTCTAAAGGCTCAACCCTCGATCGTGACCCGAGTCCGCGTCCTGGCCGACCGCAAACACGCGTCGAGAACCTTCATGTTCGCGACCGCATCCGACGGTGCGAAGCGCTGCGGGGCTCGATCGAGCACACTGGCAGCGAAGTCATCAATCTCCAAGGCAAACTGGTCGACCGCTGGCATCTGCACCTCGCGGCGCCCGTCGTTCGTCGTAAGATAAAAGACGCTGGGTGCCTCCACCTCGCAAATGAACGCCGACGGAACCTCGATGCGTCCATCCGTCCCGAGCACTTCCAGCGTGTTGCGATAAGCGGCCCACATCGCGCAATCAAACGTCATCGAAGTGCCGCCCGCAAACTCCAACAGGCCGGCCGCCATCATATCGACACCCCCGTGCTCCGGAGAGAAGAGGGCATGCACCGTCGCCGCCTCCGGTTCCTTGCCGAGTAACAGCCGGGCGACTGTGATGGGATACACCCCGATGTCGTACAGCGCGCCGCCACCCATGGCCGGATCCATCCGGAAGTTGCCTTTGGCGTTGGCACTGTTAAAGGTAAAGGTGGCGTGAATCCCACGCAACTCCCCTATGGCACCCGCGTCGATCAGGTCGCGAATCTGCTGATAGCGCGGGTGGTGCCGGTACATGAACGCCTCCGCCAAAACCACCCCCGCTCGCGCACACGCCGCCACCATATCGGCCGCTTGCGCCGCATCCATGGCAAATGGCTTCTCACACAACACGTGCTTACCGGCCTCGGCAGCGCGGATGGTCCACTCTTTATGCAAATGATTCGGTAGCGGGATATACACAGCATCCACATCAGGATCCCGCAACAGCTCCTCATAGCTGCCATATGCCCGATCCACGTGAAAGCGCCGAGCCGTCTCTTTGGCCTTTTCTATATCGCGACTCGCCACAGCCAAAAGCTCACCTCGGCGCGAATGCGCCATCCCGGGAATGACCGATCGCATCGCAATCGCGGCGCAACCGAGTACACCCCAGCGCAGCGTTTGTTCACTCATGAGCGAATCTCCTCCCCCAAAGTTCAAGACTCAGTGCGCCCGCATGACAAAGGGCGCCTTCTCGCTATTTTACCTGAACCCCGACATGATTCCCACTTGCACTGCGCATCCGTTTGTGATTTAATGTCGTTATCTTAGAATATTCGAATATAACGAGAATTGAAGGTGTTTGGATGAAGACGATTCACGTCCTGGCCACTACCCTCACGGCGCTACTCTGTGCCGCGATCACGGCACTCGGTTGGGCCGCTCTCCAGGGCGTCAGTGAGATGACTGGACCGTATCAAGTCGTACCCGACAGTCCACTGGTCATCGTCTTTCGGATCCAGCCACTGGCCGGACTGTTTCTCTGCCTGCTCGGCGTGAGCGGAATGCTGTCGGCGGTGTACGCGATCGGTTACCATAACGAATACCGCGCGCGGCGCTACGGGATTTTACTTGATCTCGGAATCCTGGCCTTTATACTCGCGATGGCCGTCGTGTTGCTCGCCGCGAATGTCTTCACGTTCATGCTCGGCTGGGAGGCGATGTCCGTCATCTCTTTCCTCTTGGTGATCTACGACCATCGCAAGCCTGGCATTCTCCAAAGTGGTCTGCTATACGCGATCATGACACAGATCGGGTCGGCCTTCTTACTCGTTGCGTTCCTGATCCTCTACGCCTATACACACAGCTTCGACTTTGCGACGTTTGCCGCCGAGGCGCACACCCTCCCGCCCGTTGTGCAGAGCGTCATCTTCCTTTGCTCGCTGATAGGGTTCTCCACCAAAGCGGGGATCATGCCTCTGCATATCTGGCTGCCCCGTGCTCACCCCATCGCGCCGAGTCACGTCTCCTCACTCATGTCCGGCGTCATGATTAAAACCGCGTTATACGGTTTCTTGACGGTAGCCATCCTATGGTTCGGGGGTGGAGCGATGTGGTGGGGCGTGACCGTCGCATGTCTTGGAGCCATCAGCGCGGTGGCCGCCGCCACTTTGGCTACGCGGGCTAGAGGAATCAAGCAGATCTTGGCCTATAGCAGTATCGACAACATGGGCCTCATCTTCCTCTGTACGGGTATAGCCATGCTCGAGTTCTCCTTGCACGATATCCCCCTGGGGATGTTGGCGCTCTTGGCCGCCCTCTGGCAGACATGGAACCACGGGCTGTTCAAGACCTCGCTGTTTCATGGCGCAGGTGCCGTTCTGTACGCTACCCACACGGACTCGCTGAATCGTTTGGGCGGACTGGCCCGTAGCATGCCGAAGACCTCCATCGCATTTTTTATCCTTTTGCTATCGTGGAGTGCACTTCCGCCGTTCGGTGGTTTTTCGGGCGAATGGGTGATGTTTACCGCCTTGGCGACCGCAGCGGCACACCACCTCCACTCACCCGTCGGAGTGCTTGATGTGATCGCGCTACTGGCCCTGTTTTTCACGGCGGCCCTGACCGCCTGGGCGGCCATCCGCCTATACGGCATCGGCTTTCTCGGGCAGCCTCGCAGCGACGCGGCGCAGGACGCGCGCGACGTGCCACGAACGATGCGAATCGCGCTCTGGATCGGTGTGACACTCACCTTACTCTCGGGCTTATTCGGCGCTTCCCTGATCGCCCGCTTGGCCAAGGCACTGTCAGGCATTCCGGAGCGTGTCACACCAGTCCCCGCGGCGCTCACGAACGGACCGCTGTCATCCGTCACAGTCCCGACGGTCTTCGCCGTCATCGCCGGTGCCACCGTAGCCGTTTGGGCCCTGGTCCGCCTTGCACAAGGCAAGACACGAACGCGCACAGCGCCGACATGGACGTGTGGAGGAGAGAGAACCCCTTCCATGCAGTACTCTGGCAACGGCTTGTCCCAGCCTCTGGAACGCGCATGGCCGCTGGTGCTGACCCCGCTTGCGATGCGGTTCGTGTATCGTCCGGCCTATGCCTCGGTGGTGCACTCGGCCACTTTCTTTCGCAAACTTCAGAGTGGGAACGTGAGAAGCTATCTGGTGTATCTCTTTGCCACCATCGTTTTGTTGCTGGTCATAGCCCGTGTGGGAGGTGGCGTGCGATGATCAGCGTTTCACAAGTCCTCCTCCTCCTACTCATCGCCCCTTTCGTCCAAGGGTACGTCCAGTGGTTGAAGGCACGGATTCAGGGACGGCGCGGTCCTAGCCCTCTGCGGCCATGGCGGGATCTGCGCAAGCAATTTGCGAAGGAGGTCGTTCTCTCCGACGCCGCCTCGTGGATCAGTCGTCTGGTCCCTTACCTGTCCCTCGGCCTGGTACTGGGAGCCGCCGCTTGCCTTCCCGTACTCTCGGGTCTCCCAGGCCCCCTGCTGGCATCTGGATCCATCTTTCTCTTTCTATCCTTGCTGGCCTTTTCCAGACTGTCGTTGCTGCTGCTTGGCCTCGACTCCGGGAGCGCCTTTGCAGGGATGGGCGCCGGGCGCGATCTCTTGTTTTCGCTCTTGGTGGAACCGACGATTTTTGTGTCACTGCTCGCCGTCGGGCTACCAACAGGCGCGACCGCATTTCCTGGCATCTTGCGGGCGGCTACAGTGAACGCCCCCCAAAATCCCGCGGTGGCAAGTCTTGCACTCGTCGCGATCACAGGGGTCATCCTCGTGGAAACGGGCCGCTTACCCGTGGACAACCCGGACACGCACCTTGAATTGACGATGGTGCATGAGTCCTTCTTACTTGAATCGTCCGGCCGCTATCTCGCTCTCTTGACCTGGAGCGCGCAGATTCGTCAGGTACTCTGGTATACGGTCTTGTTTGATGCCTGCTGTCCTTGGGGAATCAGCGACATGGACACGGGAGCAGGACTCTCGATCGCGATCCTGTCTTTTGTATTAAAGGTGCTGCTGGCCGGATCGGCGGTTGCGTTAATTGAAGGGGTTTCCGCCAAATGGCGAATATTTGCCGTCCCGCGCTACCTCACCTTTGCATTGGCCCTGGCCGTTGCTGCCATGCTCGCAGACGCCATATTGTGATGTGGGTTACGAAAGGAGTGTCCGACTTGCACGTGTGGCTCGATATCATGATGATAGCGCTCATTGCCAGCACCAGTTTGTTGATTTCAGTTCGCTTCATTTTGTCTGCTGTGTACTGGCTCGCGTTTCAGTCGCTGGTCTTGTCCGTCTTGACGCTCGTCTTTGGCCTCGCGGCGCACCAGTCCGAACTGCTCTGGATCGCAGGTCTGACACTGCTAATCAAAGCCATGCTGATTCCTGTGATCCTTCGCCGCGCCCTCGCTCGTATCGGGTTGCGCCGACAAGCGGAACTCGCGTTACGACGCGAGACCTTGATCGGCGGTGTGATTGCGATGTGGCTGATCGGCTACTACGTCACGCCTGCCACGCCGTCACTCGTGGGCAGCCACATGTTCTTGTCTGTTGCGATCGGCATGCTACTGAGTGGCGTCTTGGTCATGATCACGCATCAAAAAGCAATGATGCAAGGAATCGGACTCATCGTAATTGAAAATGGCCTGTTTCTCGCCGCTCTGTCCACAAGCCTGGGCATGCCGCTCCTCGTGGACGTTGGTATTTTCATGGATGTGTTCGTCGTCGTGCTACTCATTGCCCTCTTGACGGTACAAATCGACGAATTGTTCGCCAGTACCCATCTGGCGCGACTAAGGAGGCTACGCGGATGAGCGCAATCTGGCCGTTCATGATTCTGGCGATCCCCCTGGTGACGGCGGGCGCCTCCCTCGTCCCGTTGTCCACACGCAGGCGCCTGGCCATTCACATCATGGGACTGCTCGCTACCTCCGCGTCCGTTTTTGCCTTGGCGGCGACTGTGACGGCAGGCGGCGCCATGGAGACGGCGTCAGGATTTTTCTTTGTCGACCCCCTCAGCGCCGTGCTGCTGCTGGTCGTCACCCTGGTTACCTTGATCAGCGGCCTTCACTCCATCGGCTACGTGCGTCAGGACGTGGCACACGGGGAGTTGTCCGTACGGCAGGAACGCCAGTACTTTGCTTGGTTTCACGCCTTCACCGCAACCATGTACCTCGTCTTGATGGTGAACAACCTCGGCATTACATGGGTGGCGATCGAGGGGACCACCGTCACCTCCGCCTTCTTGGTGGCCATCTATCGCAAAGCCGAAGCCCTGGAGGCGGCCTGGAAGTACCTGATCCTGTGCAGTTCCGGAATCGCATTTGCCCTGCTCGGGCTCATCTTCCTCTACAGTTCCGCGCAAGACGTCTACGGTCCCGGTTCCAACCGCCTCGATTTTACGTTCTTGGCACGGACAGCGCACGCCCTGCCGACCCCGCTCTTACTGACGTCTTTCGCCTTGATCTTCGTCGGTTACGGGACAAAAGTAGGGCTCGCTCCCCTTCACTTTTGGTTGCCCGATGCACACAGCCAGGCGCCCTCTCCGGTCAGCGCGTTGCTGTCCGGCGCGCTTTTGAACACAGCGCTGTATGGAATTATGCGGATCGTCATCCTGCTTCTGCACACGGCCAGCGAGCCGTTCGTCGTCCATCTGAGTCTCGTGTTCGGCCTCCTGTCTTTGGCCGTCGCCTTTCCCTTCCTGCTTTTGCAGCAAGACATCAAGCGCATGCTCGCTTTCTCCAGCGTGGAACAGATGGGCATCTTGCTGTTTGGCATTGGCGTGGGAACCGAGGCTTCATTTTTCGCAGTCATCTTGCAACTGTTCAACCATGCCATGACAAAGTCAACGCTGTTTATGACAGCTGGCAACCTAGTCCAACAATATCGCACCAAGCAGATCCCACGCATTCGCGGCGTACTGAGTGCCTCTCCCTTCTCAGGAACCGTCCTGTTGGTCGCCGGGTTGGCGCTGGTCGGAGCCCCGCCCTTTGCGATATTTAGCAGTGAGTTGGCCATCACAGCGGCGGGCTTTGCCGCTGGCCATCCGTTCACGACCGCTTTGTTCCTGTTGCTGCTCGCGGCCCTGTTCGGGGCGACATTGTACCAACTCGGCCGCATGGTGTTCGGCACACCGACGGCTGTACGCATGACCCATCCAAGTCGGTGGACGACGTGGCCCTTGTTGCTGCCTCTTGCGCTCGCTACCGTGCTTGGGGTATGGATGCCGCACCCGCTGAGCGAACTGTTTCAGGGGGCGGCGCGCGTCATGGACGGGAGGCTTCTGTAATGACTGAGATGACCTGTGGACCACATGAGATCGCGCATCTCTGTCAGACCTATGCGAGCCAGGGATTTCGCCTGCAGACCATGATTGCGACTGACGAACGCCAGATCCGCGGGGCCTACGTGTTGCGCTACGTGTTCATCCACGATGCCACATGCCAAGGCGTGGTCCTCGAGACCACCGTGCCACACGACTCCCCGCACTATACGTCTGTGACAGCCAAGGTGCCCGCAGCAAACTGGTACGAACGAGAGGCTCAGGACCTTCTGGGTCTCGTGCCAGACGGCCATCCGGAGCCTTTGCCACTTGTGCTGCACGGCGAGCTTGCAGCAGCGTCAAACCCATATCCCCTGCGCAAAGATGTGGACCGCGCGGTCACCTTGCCACCCGTCAGCCGCAGCCTGTCCATCCAAGCGCGGCCGCAGCGGCCAGATGGGGAATTCGAAGTGCCTGTGGGTCCGATCCACGCTGGCGTGATTGAACCGGGACACTTTCGATTTCACGTCCGGGGCGAAGACGTTGAGTCCGTCGATGTGACCTTGTTTTATACTCACCGCGGACTGGAAAAGTGCGCGGAAAGACTCACCTTTGGCGAAGGTTTGGCGGTCGCAGAGCAGGCCTGCGGCGTGTGCAGCGCGTCGCACGGCGCCGCCTTTGCCCAAGCCGTGGAGGCGATCTGTGACGCTCAGATCCCTGAACGCGCGATGTGGATCCGCCTGCTGGTTCTGGAACTTGAACGCCTCTACAATCACATTGGCGATGTGGGCAACATCTGTGCCGGGATTGGATTCTCGTTTGGCGTGATGCAAGCAGGCATTCTTAAAGAGAAGTTACAGCGCCATAATGCACTGATTACGGGGCATCGCTTCCTGCGCAACATGATAGCGATCGGCGGAGTGGCTCGCGATGTGCCCAGTGACGTGGCCGTGCGCACGGGGCACGCTGTCCAGGAGACGATGAGCGCCTTCTCTGATCTCGTAACCGTCCTGCTGTCCCATGAGATCGTCTGCGACCGTTTTCGGCAAACGGGGATATTGACGGCGGACGTCGTGCGCCAGTACGGCGTGATCGGACCCGCGGCACGAGCCTCAGGCTACTTGGCGGATGCGCGCCTCACGCAGCCGAGCGGAGCCTATCGGGACAACGAGGTTCAGGCCATTCTTGAAGTTCCCACGTTTCCCGAAGGCGATGTCATGGCGCGTGTCTCGCAGCGTATTGAAGAGACTTACATATCTGCAAAATTAATCGGACTGGCCGTCGCCAAATTGCATAGTCTGCGAACGACCGCAAGTGTCGCAGCACTCACGACGCCCATGGTCACACCGGCGCCTTACCAATGGGCGCTCGGCGTCACGGAGTCACCACGCGGGGAAAATGTCCACTTTGTGATGGCTGGGCCAAACGGCACCATTGATCGCTTGCGCATCCGTTCCGCTTCGTACGCCAATTGGCCGGCCGTCGCAAAGGCCGTCCCTGGCAACATTATCGCGGACTTCCCCCTCATCAACAAAAGTTTTGAACTGTGCTACGCCTGTTGTGATCGCTAATGCCCGGAGGTGATGACCATGTGGTCTCTGATTCGCCACAGACTGACGACATCCATTGCAACAGAACCGCTCGAAGAGTTATGGAGTCATGGCGCAACCGAAGAACCGGACCCGCTCCTCGTTCAGTGGAAGCAAACCATATGCCGCGGGCCCTTTTTTGGCTCTCTGCACATTCGACATGTGGACACCGGCTCCTGCAATGCCTGTGAATGGGAGTTGACCGCCTTACTCAATCCCATTTATGACGCACAGCGTCTCGGCATCGACTTTGTCGCATCACCACGACACGCAGATATCCTCGTTGTCACGGGTGGGGTGACACGAAATCTGGCGCAAGCACTGGAACTGACTCATGAGGCCACGCCCAACCCCAAGGCCGTGCTTGCCATCGGGGCCTGCGCATGTGGCACGGGACTGCTCGGTCAGACGTACGCACAGCGGGGCACTGCCCTGGATTCTGGCATCCCCGTTCTCGTCACCGTCGCAGGCTGCCCTCCGACTCCGCCCGAGATCCTGCGAGGACTGCTACACATCATGACCATCCTGAACCAAGGAGGGCTGACCCATGGACATGGAACTACAGCAATTTAAAGCGGAATTTTTCAAGGTCCTTTCTCATCCGTTGCGCATTCGCATCCTCGAGCTTCTACGAGAAGGTGACAAGTATGTAAATGAACTTCAGGCGCACCTAGGCGTTGAGAGTTCCGTCGTGTCACAACAACTCGCTCTTTTGCGAAGCAAGGGAATTGTCGTGGGCAGCAAGGAAGGAACCAAGGTGACTTACGGAATCCGCGATCCTCTGATCTTCGACCTGCTCGACATCGCTCGCAAAATCTTCAACAATAACCTGAATGACACCATCAGCATGCTCAAGCGCATGGACTCGGCGCAAAACGGTGAACACTCATCTTGAGCGTCCGGCACCAAGACTCAGCACCGAGTCGACTCGGCGGGTCGATCCGCTCCTGCCGAGCCTCATGGCGAACAGGCAATCGCCTCCGGTGACAACACAGCATGCACGCCTTTAATTTGGTTCACCACCTGCGTGACTCGCAGATCGACGACGGTACTCGCGACGGCCAGCGCCTCTGCGCGCGTAAAGCCGTAGATCTCCACCATCAACTTGAGCATCTCGTCAAGAGCCTGCGCAGCAGCGGCGTTTAAGTCCTCGGATAAACCAAACGTGATCCACCCGGCCGGCGTTCGCGCGCGCGGCATGCTCAAGTGCATGTCGGGATGAAGCCGCAAAGTCAGACTCACTGCGTCCATCGGGCACTCGATGGCCAACCCAGACACCTCACCGTCCCCTTGGCGCGCGTGTCCATCCCCCGCAAACAGATAGCCTCCCGACACCATGACCGGCAGAAAGACAGAGCTCCCCATAACCAGTTCCTTGCAATCCAGATTCCCACCGCACGAGCGCGGTGGCGTCGTCGAGTGCGGCCCCGACCCCTCGGGGGCCAAGCCGATCACCCCGAGGAATGGGCGGAGACCCACGGCGACAGATTGGCGACCGACCACCGTCTTTGCGACACCGCGTTCACGGTCCAGTGCCCACTCGAGATGCACGCGGTCGGCGTCAACCAACCCCAACTGTTGATTCTGCCAACTCTGAAATCCCCCTGCCAAGTTGAACCCGCGTGACGCCGGTCGCAGTTCGTCGATCCGCACCTCGATCGTCATCCCCGGTTCGGCGCCCGCCACCAGAAATGGACCACACACGGCATGTCCAGTGCCCTCACGACGAGGCACCTCGACGCGCTGCCCCTGCGCATCTACCCGCCCCCAGCGAACATCCAACGTTTCCAGCGTGATGCGGTCCCCCGATGCGACGGTCAGCCGCGGAGGAAACTCACTAGAAAATGATCCATACACGTGCTCCGACGAAAATTCGATAAGATGATCCATCATCCAACACTCCCTTTTCACCACGTTCCCGACCGGCACGGTCTTGCCCAAGACTTTACTGACAATCCTATTGACCCCGGGGACTACTGTGCCCCCACGGCCCCCTGCTCGCGAATCTTCAGGTCCAGCGTCATACTGCGCTGTCTTCCCTTGAATACCCCACGGATCGGCGCGATATCGCGATAATCGCGTCCGACGGCCACATAAATATGCTGATGACCTACCCGACAACAGTTGGTAGGGTCAAACCCCATCCACGTGTCCGGCCCCACCAACACGTCCACCCACGCATGCATCGCTTGCCCACCCACGTAGGCTGTTCCTTGCTCCGTCTGATCGCTAAAGAGATAGCCACTGACATATCGGCAAGGAATCCCCAACATTCTGAGCACAGACAGCATCCAGTGCGCGTAATCCTGGCAGACACCGGTGCGCAACCGAACCAAGTCCGCCGTCGTTGTCTCGACACTCGTACTGCCTGGTTGATAGGAGAAGAATTCATAGACCCTTTCGGTCACTATCTGAAGAAATGACACCGTATCGCTTGCCTCGCTCCAATCCGCGCCGATCCAGTCACGAAGGTCGGGCGCGTGCTGACATAGATGGGTTGGCATCAAGTACAAAAAATATTGGTCCCGAAACTCGGGAGTGGCAAAGGCCGCCTTCGTAAAGTGCGCCACCCTGGCTCCCTGTGGAGCTGCGGTGGGGACGACGATGACTGATTCTGCCCCGATCATCAGGCTCTCCAGGCCTCCCTTGAAGTACATCGTCACGACCCGGTTGCCAAACGCGTCCCGAGTGCTGTGCAAGGGGGTCACCGGGTCGGTGAAAATCCGATGCGAGCGCACAGACTGACTTGGAAAGTCACCTGGGCTGAGTCGGACCTCATTGACCAGATCTCGGGCACTGCCTTCATAGAAGTACCTCGTCTGGTGCGTCACCCGATATATGGCCGACAACTCCGTCCACCTCCTGAGCAAACACGTACCTATTCACCAGGTCGCCGACGACAAACGTCCGACTTTGAAATGTCGTCAGATGGCCATGTAAACCTCGTTCCAGCCACTCCAACGCGTCGCCGTATCGAACCTCATTCCACAACTTCCCGACAGCGCGCGTCAGCGGGTGCCCCTCCTTGCGCGACGTCGGCACCAGTGCCTCGACCGCAAGTGCAACCTGGCGCGTACAAAACTCGATGGAACGCGGAAAGTTCGGCTCGAACACGAGGAACGTCACCACATTCCGGGCCGTCAGACGCCACTGATAGCGTTTGAGAAACGCTTCGTAGGCGCTGATCGATCGCAAGATGTTCGTCCAGTGATGCACACTGAGCAAGGCGTCGTCCTGAGGACTGCGCACCGCATAATGATACCGCACATCCAGGATCCGCGCTGTCTGTTCCGCACGCTCGAGATAGATTCCCAGTTCCAGAAATCGATACTCTTCCTCGCGCGGCATGCTCACGTGGATCGCCCCGAGAATTCGAAACGTGTGTTGCAGCGCAAAGTTGCAAAACTCCTGCAAGTTTTCGATCTCACCTGGCTGCTTCTTGCGAATCTCTTCCAGGTCCCAGTAAAAATCGTTGAAGGCTTCCCAGATCTCCGAAGGCAGGCGGTCCAAAAGCGAGCGTGCGTTCTCGCGTGCATTCTTGACACAGGACAAGAGCGAGCTTGGATTGTCCAAGGAGACAATCATGAAGTCGCAAACGGCCGCACGCGACGGTTCCGGGTAGAGCGAGTCAAAAATCTCCTCGTACCCGTTGATCGTAACGATCGGTCGCCAACCCGGGTGAACCATGACCTCTTCAAACAGCCCGAGGGAGTTGATCTCCTGTACTTTGAGGAGACGAGCGTTACTGTCAGCCCGTTCAAGATAGCGCCCCATCCAATAGATCGATTCCGCCAGACGACTCAGCACGTTCGTACTCCCCCCACTCTTGAACGATCCACGTATCCTTGACGCCGCCGCCTTGCGAAGAATTGACCACAAGCGAATCCTTGTCGAGTGCCACGCGGGTCAATCCCCCACTGAGTACGCGCGGCTCTTCACCGAACACCACAAAGGGCCTGAGATCGATTGGACAGGGTCGCATCCCACCTTCACAGAGCGCCGGGTGACGCGACAGATGAATCAGGGGCTGGGCGATAAAGCCCCGGGGATCGGCCATGATTCGCTCTTGCAGTAGAGCACGTTCGGATTTCGTCGCCTGAACGCCAAAGACGATGCCATAACCGCCTGACGCATGCGTCGGTTTGACCACCATCTGCTCAAGGTGGGAAAAGACATACTCGCGATCCGCCTTTCTCCCGAGCAGATAGGTCTCGACGTTGTCGAGAATCGGTTCCTCCCCCAGATAGTAGCGGATGAATTCAGGTACAAAGGCGTAGATCCACTTATCGTCCGCAACGCCGTTGCCCCACGGGTTCACGAGCCCTACATTGCCAGCGCGATACGCGTCAAACAGACCTGGCACGCCAATCAAAGAGTCCTTCTCAAAGGCCAGCGGGTCAAGCCAATCGTCGTCGATGCGTCGGTAGATCACATCCACTCGGCGCAAGCCATCTGTGGTTCGCATATAAACCACACGGTCCACGACCGTGAGATCGCGCCCCTCGACAAGCTCGATGCCGAGGCTCTGCGCAAGAAAGGAGTGGTCGTAGTAGGCGGAGTTGTACATGCCGGGCGTGAGCAGCACAACGGTCGGATGGGCCGACTTGCGGGGCGAGCAAAACGCGAACGCCTCGGCCATCCTCTGCAGAAAAGGTTCCAGAGGGGTCACGTGATAGGATTGAAATCCTTCCGGAAACACGCGTTTCATCATCGTCCT
>Ga0080006_1149512_pt1 | contig 31592 bp, 36 predicted proteins | sample RS3BMetagenome_FD_69209 | JGI IMG/M metagenome (GOLD analysis project Ga0080006, IMG submission 69209) | Ferric oxide microbial mat and aquatic microbial communities from Rainbow Spring, Yellowstone National Park, USA - RS3B (SPADES... ...
CTGATACTGGTTCCAGATGCTGGGCCTGTAGTATATCATCATGGCATCGCTCATCACAGCTAAAGCCTTTACTTGCACAGTACCGTTTGGAAGAGCTATGTTCCCGTTTGAAGACTGCATCGCCGGTATAATGTCAGACATGTTAAGATTGTACTGAGATATATATGGTCTTAGGTCAACAGTCCATGATGCCAGAGTTCCTATCATGCTAGGTGTGCCAGTCACTATATCTACTTGAGAGCTGTGAGCCTGAAGCAATGTCTGTTCTTGAGAAAGTATACCACTAAAAGGAGCCTGAAGAACTGTTACATTCACCCCTGCGTTCTGGCTCATGAAATCTTTTGCAACTGCAGAATAGAATGAATCGGTAAAACCTGATATTGACATTATAGTCAATGTCTTTGATGTAGTTGTTGATGGTTTGCTCAGGTATGAAAAGTAAAGAATACCAGCTCCTGCTATTGCTAGTATTACAATTACAATCAGTACTGCAATGCCTCTTGATACAGCCTTCCTCCTACTAGGTTTTACAAAATCTGATAAAGATATCATCACACATGATAAGGCATGCAATCATTATTAACTTTGCTGTTAGGCTGATATATAGTAGGGAGTGATTTGCATTATCATTTTAAGAGATTCGACATCAGCCTTTATGGGGAGCAGCAAAGGCAAATCTACTCCAGCCTTCCTGAACTCAGCTAGCTTCTCCACAACAGAGTCATAGTCTCCTACTGCAGTGAATGATTGAAGCATTTCATCTCTTATTTTTGACGAAGCCTCTTCTAACTTTCCCTTCATGTATGGCAGTGCAATCTTCTCTCTATCCTCCAGGGAGAAACCGCTCTCTGTTAGAGTTCTATCATCCAGCACAGCCATCATATATGTAACAAATGGGTCCTTTCTAGCTATTTCCAAAGCTTCCTCTTCAGATTTTGCTATTTGGGTCAATATGTTAGATGCCACTTCCATCTTCCCAAAAGGCCTGTTTGAATTCAATTCAGAAACTATTCTCCTTGTAGATTGGATGGATTCAGCTGGAGCTGCTATATAGCCATCTGCAACCCTGGCAGCCATCCTGAGCATAGCTTTCTTTCTCACACCTATAAAGATAGGTATGCTTCTATCAGGTAATCTAAACATGAGTTTTGCTCCTTTCTGAATAGCGTTTCCCCTGAGAAGCTGCCTTATTTCTTCTATCCTCTTTTCCAGCTGCTGTACTGGTTTCAATAAGTCTATACCCATCTGATTGAGCCTTAGGGGATAGCCAGTCCCTATCCCAAGAATAAATCTGCCCGGAGAATATTCGTCAAGAGTTGCAAGTGTCATTGCTATAACTGTCGTGTTCCTTGTAAAGGGGTTTATGCAACCTGTTGCAAGCTTCATTGTCTTTGTGCTGAGAGCAGACACAGCCAGCTGGGTTACTGCATCTCTCATAAAATATGTCTCATGTATCCATAATGACTCGAAACCTGCAACCTCTGCCTCTTTTGCCAGCTTCGAGAGTTGACTAAGGGGAATATTTCCTGAAAGAGAAAGGCCGATTCTCCTTTCATTTCTCATGGCATATCACCTTATCGGAAATAGAACAAAGACAAGAATGTCCCAAAGAACATGTGACATCAAGCTAACTGTAAGACTCTTTGTATAAAGGAAGAGGTATCCCCAGACGATAGATGTGATGAAGGCTGACAATACCAGTATTGGGTTAAGTGAAGATAAATGTACAGTTGTATCGCCGAAGACACTTATTAGATAGCCAGCGAAAGCACCATACCTTTCTGAAAAAGCTCTCTGTACCAATCCTCTCCAGAAAAATTCTTCTCCGGATGCTATAGGAAAGATAAGAATTAACAAGAGGAGTAGAGGATTAACTCCAACTGCAAGCCCGTAAATAAACTGAACATTCTTATTGGCTAGAGGTATTAGATATGAAAGGTTATTGGCAAAATAAAATAAAAGGTACAAAAATATGGCAGATAAAATTGATACAAATATGTAAAGTGGAGAGATATTTCTCAACGGAGGTTTAGAGTATAGGGAGATTGAAAAAAGAACCAATGAAGAAAGGGAAATGTCAAGCCAGAAGTTTGAAGGTTTAATGTAAAAAGTAACGAACCATAACAAATATGCTATCGGAATTGAAATTACAGCATATTTGATGTTCAAAGACACTCCCCTACATTATCTTCAAAATAAAGAACGAAGCCATAAGAAGAAGCATGGTCAGCAAAGTAGATATCACGTTATAACCAAGATAAGGAGCTATATCCTTTGCTGATGAGTTGTGTTTTATTGCCCCAAAGCCCCCTTTGATGAATATCGGCAGAGATAAATAAGCAAGAAGAGCTGCAGGAGAAACCACTTTAAAAAAGATGAAGATGGCAAGAAGTGTGTATGCTGTTAAGCCTAGGTAAAGAGAAAGGATTGCAGCTCTTTCCCTTCCCAGCAGCGTTGCAAAATTTTTTCTCCCTCCACTTCTATCGGCATCTATATCAGGTATCTCGTTCATCAGAAGTATGTTTGCTATCATTATGCCAGGTATTATTCCAAGCAAAAAAGGGATGAAAGAAAATTTCCCAGTTATCACCATATACGTACCCAGAACTGACAGAGGGCCAAGGTTAAGGCCTGTAAAAACTTCCCCGAGATAATGTCTGGCTAGAATCGGTGTATATATGTATGTGATTAAGGCTGCCTCTGCCACCAAAGGTATGATATAAAGAGTTCTAGTGAATGACAGATAAATACCAATTATGACAGAAAAGGTCAACGATAAAATGCCTAAAGCATAAACATGCCTTGCCTTTATGGCTCCTTGCACAAGAAGCTTGCTGCCTCCGCTGAAAGGAGTTTTATAGGTCAAAGAGTCAACCCCTTTGACATAATCAAAATAGTCGTTGAGAACGTTCACAGATATCTGGATCAGAAGAGAAGCGACCATTGTAATCAAGAATAGAGAAATACTGAAAGAAGATTCATACCATGCAATTGCTCCTCCTAAAGAGACAAGTAAAACACTTATCAGCAAAGAAGGCTCAAGAGCCTCATGCAACCATGTCTTTAATCTCATGGCATTATACCGGTATGAATCCAAATTATCCTTTTTAAACTTCATGAAATATTTCAGGCAAAAAGAGTTAATATTAGTGAGCATACAAAGACACCATGTTTTTCGCATATGCACAATTTTATTCGGAAGACTTCTTATAGTTTCGTTGAAATAATTTTCATGATGGAATATGGCAGATAAGCTGGCTATGGTGGTTTTTTCCGGCACTGTTGACAGACTCATGCCAGTCGGCATAATAGCCTCAGGGGCTGTCGCAATGGGGCTCGATGTTGAGATATTCCTCACTTTCTGGGGACTGAATTCTTTTAGAAAAGATATGATATCAAGCAACATGAAATTCAGCAAAGACTACGAGGAAATGGCTCCGATGATGATGCAGCTGATGAAGAGCAAGAATGTGCCATCATGGTTCGATACTCTGAAGAAGGCAAAAGAGGTGGGAAATGTTAAGGTGCATGCATGTGCCATGACGTATGACTTGATGAGCATGAAGAAGGAGGAGCTGGCAGATATAGTGGATGATGTGATAGCAGTCGGCGAATTTGTGGATATAGCAAAAGATGCCAAGTTCACCCTCTTCATCTAGGAGGTGAATTGTATTGAGCCAGCAAGAAAAGGTAAAGATAATCGATGCAAGAGGAAGCTTCTGCCCAGGTCCTTTAATGGAGTTGATCAGAGCTATAAAGGAAAGCTCTGTTGGTGATGTTATAGAAGTGCTATCGTCAGATACAGGCTCACAGAGGGATATACCAAAATGGGCTGAAAAGGCTGGACATGAATTTCTTGGCGTGGTCCATGAGCAAGGATACGACAGAATCAGGGTGAAGAAGAAAAGGTGAACAGCCATTGCCAAAGAGGATTGCAGTTATCGGAGGCGGGACTGGCGGAACAATAATTGCAAACAACCTTGCTCATAGGCTTCATGACAAGCTTGTGAAAGGAGAAGTTGAGATAACAGTAATAGACCCTTCTGCCTTCCATATATACCAGCCTGCCTATCTCCTAATACCTTTCGGTATAATGCATAGGAATGAAGCTGTAAGACCTGAAAGAAGCCTTTTGGATGAAAAGGTTATCTTCAGGCAGGAAAGCGTCAACAAAATAGATTTATCGAACAGGATAGTTTATTCCGACTCAACCAAGATAGCCTATGATTATCTTGTAGTAGCTACTGGAGCCAAACCTGATTATTCACAAGTGCCAGGTTTGGAAAAGGCTGGATATGACTTTTACACCTTGGATAATGCATATAGGCTAAGGGAAGCATTGGGCAAGTTCAAAGGAGGAAAGCTTGTAACTGCTGTAGCAGGTATACCGTTCAAATGCCCAACTGCGCCGATAGAATTTGCCTTTCTTGTAGACTCTTACTTCACAAGGCTTGGAATAAGGGACAAGGTTGATATTAATTATGTCTATCCTCTGCCGAGGCCATTTACCATACCCAACGTTGCTGAAGATGTGCAAACGATGATGGAGAAGAGGAAGATAGAGGTGAACCTGCTCTTCAACGTTGAATCGATAGACCCTGAGAAAAAAGAGATGAAGTCTATTGAAGGAGAAACAATCAAGTATGACCTTGCAGTTCTTACACCTCCTCACACTGGCGTTGAGGTGGTAAAGAACTCTGGTATTGCAGACAAGGGAGGATGGATTCCTACAGACAGATACACGTTGAATATAAAGGGGTATGATGATGCATATGCTATAGGTGATGCTACTGACCTTCCGGTCTCAAAAGCTGGTTCTGCTGCAGATTTCGAGGCTGCGGTTGTTGCAACAAACATATGGGATGACCTGAATGGCTTTGCCCCAAGCTTGCGCTATGATGGAAAGGTGATGTGCTTCATCATAACGGGTATAGGAGAGGCTACAATGCTTATATTCGATTATGAGCATCCTCCCAAGCCTCCTCCTGCAACGTTTGCATGCTACTGGTACAAACTTGTGTATAACAGGATGTACTGGACAATTACTGCCAAAGGACTTCTTCCTGGGTTCGGGGTGTAAAACTATGGAAAAGATTGATGTCATGCAAAAACTTTCCAAGCCTGAGAATGCTGAGGCTATGGCAGAGATTTTAGAAGCACTACCTGTATTGAAAAAGAGTGTGATGCTTCTTCAGCAGCTAGAGCAGATGGGAGCGTTAGATACCCTCTTTTCCCTGGCATGCGCAGTAGCAAACAGCAAGAATATGCTCTCGGACGAAATGGTTGCGGGTGCAGCTTCTTTAGCAAGTAATGCCATAGAACTTCTTTCTAAGATGAGTACTCCTGAAATACAGAAGATTCTCTCAGCAATTCTTGACCATAGCGTTGAAATTGAAGAGCAGGTCAAAAAAGAGAGGGTAAAAGGAATCATCGGCTTGATAAGAGAGCTGAGGGACCCAGAAGTCCAAAAGGGGTTATCAGCCTTATTCGCAATTCTGAGGGTCTTTGGCAGACATATAGATGGCTGATATCAGGTAGCAACCGAATCTCTTGCCTTTTCCACTGGCTGTGATGGTATCTTATTTTTCAGCTGAGAGCCCTTTAGTAAGGCGAGAGCCTTCAGCTGCTGTATCGCGAATGCAGGGTCAACCCCCTTTGGGCATACATCGCTGCAGCTACCTGCAAAATGACAGTTCCATACCCCGTGGTCTCTATCAACTATCATAATTCTGTCGATATGACCTGAATCCCTTGAATCAGCTATGAACCTGTACGCCCTTGTTAGAGCCTGGGGACCAAGGTAAAGAAGGTCTGTTGCGTTTGTAGGACATGCTGAGTAGCATAAGCCACACATGATGCAGTTGGAGAAATTAAGATATTCATTCAATTCATCAGGTGTCTGCTTGAATTCTCTGTTCAGGTTTTCATCAACATCTTTCCTGACGATATATGGTTTTACCAGTTTATTTTTGTCAAGAAATGGCTTGAACTCAACCACGAGGTCTCTTATTATAGGCATGTTATTCAGTGGCCTTATTTCCACCTCTTTTTCATAATCGCTCAGCTGAGTCTTGCATGCGAGCTTCTCCTTTCCGTTGGCTAAAACACCGCAGGAGCCGCATATTCCCATTCTGCAGCTGTACCTGAAGGTCAGGCTTGGGTCATAATTCTCCTTGATTTTCAGGAGAGCATCAAGAAGTGTCATGCCATTCTTTACATCCAGCGTATATGATGAGTAGCTTCCCTTCCCTTCTCCGTTAAATCTGAATACCCTGAATTTCAACTTCCTTATCTCTTTTTGAACTAATTCTGTCAATGTAGAACACCCAGGAATATCAGGATGGTTCTAGTCCCCCACAGAAAAGTTGCGCCGCCTGCTATAATCATAAGCCAGGTCACTGTCTTTTCGTAGATTTTACCCTGATGAAGTTCGCATAAAATCCTCTTGAACCCATAAAAGATGTGATAGGTCAGAAGTACAAGGAAAAGTTCGAAAATCAGCCCGAATGTTGTGTATACACTTACTACAGATGTGAACTCCAATGCATTCCTGTATCCTCCTCCTGCAAAGCTCAGAAGTGCAAAGTGAAATGCTCCAAGTATGATTATCCCTACTCCTGTCAGGTATTGCAGAAGCATCAGCCTTGATTGCCTCGTACATTACCACCCCAGCCCTATGATGAAAAGCTGGTAGAATGCATATGCTGTTAGAATGAAGCTTGCTATAACTATTGCAAAGCTTAGATACCTTTGCCCTCCTCTGAGGCTTGAAGGTAGCATAGGGAATGAAGGAGGTCTGGCTTTTCCTATGAGTAAACCCTGTTCAGCCATAAACAGCCTTATGCCGTTCATGGCATGAAAAGTCGCAGCAAGGACTACAAGGAGGAGACCTGTGTGAAAGAATTCGTTGGAAAGAAAACTCATGAGGCTGCTCCATACTATGGCCGAGCCTCCCCTTGATACGTCGATGAAGGCTGTAGCAGAGTAGCTCGTCTCCCAGATATGGGCTACAAAGTATAAACCTACACCTACTCCTGTAATTCTGTGCATTGTATAAAGCCATCTTTCCCAGTTCCTGTTCCAGAATTTTAGCCAGCCTCTGTATACTCCTGCTTTGTTCAGAAGCATTATGCTAGTACCTCCTCTCCTGCGGTATCCATTTTGTCACCTTTACGGGCATATATTCTACCCTAGGTCCGTTGTTTGTAAAGTAGCTAAGAGAATGCTTTAGGAAGTTAGCATCATCTCTTTTAGGATAATCAAGCCTTGAATGAGCACCTCTTGACTCCTTTCTCAGCAACGCTGCATTGACAACGACTTCTGCAAGCAGAACCATGTTAAAAGTTTCGAGCGCACCAATCAGATTTGAATTGAATATCCTTGACCTGTCCTCCACTCTTACGTTTTTTGCCCTTTCCTTCAGCTCTCTTATTTTTTTGAGAGCCTCCAAAAGCCCTTTTTCATCCCTAAAGACATATACGTTCTTATCCATAGTTTCATGCAGTTCATTCTTTATCTGATAGGGGTCCTCACCATCTTCCCTTGCAAGTATTGTATCGAATATTCTTGATTCTGCTTTTGCTATCTGCGATTCAGGTATGCTCTCTACTTCTTTCTGCTGATTCATAGCATATATTGCAGCCTCCTCCCCTGCTATTCTGCCAAAGACAAGGCATGCTATGGTAGAATTGGAGCCGAGCCTGTTTGCTCCATGCACACTTACTGAAGCGGCTTCCCCTGCGGCCCAAAGACCTTTTACAGATGTTCTGCCATTAATGTCAGTGCTTATGCCCCCCATGCTGTAGTGTGCCGCAGGTCTTACAGGCAATGGCGATTCAATAGGATTTATTCCTGCAAAGCTCTCTCCTATTTCAACCATCATTGTCAGCCTTTCCAAAATTTTCTGTCTTCCTATTTTGCTGAAATCAAGAAGTACATAATCCAGTCCGTCAGGCCCCTTGAACCCTCTTCCTTCGTTAATCTCCCTTACAATAGACCTTGAGATTATATCTCTGGGTGCAAGCTCCATCTTTTCAGGTGCATATCTTTGCATGAACCTCTCTCCTTTGCTGTTAAGCAATATGCCCCCTTCTCCCCTGACAGCCTCTGAGAGAAGTATTCCTGAAGGAACAAGACCTGTGGGATGGAATTGTATGAATTCCATATCCTTTAAAGGAAGGCCTGCCCTGTAGCATGCTGCTGCACCATCTCCTGTAACGGTGTGGCTGTATGTTGTAAATCCATACAATCTGCCCAGACCACCTGTTGCTATTATGGTAGCCTTTGCAGATATAGCTACCAATTCACCGCTCTTCATGTTAAGAGCTATTATGCCCTTGCATATGCCATCTTCAACAACTATATCAGTCATGTAAAATTCTTCGTAAATATTTATGCTGTCATATTTCATAAGAGTACCATAAAGTGTCTGCATCTCATGAAAGCCTACCCTGTCGCCGGCATATGTTGCTCTTGGAAAAGAATGCCCGCCAAACGGCCTCTGAGCTATTCTCCCATCAGCTCTCCTGCTCCAGGGCATACCCCAGTGCTCAAGCCTGAGTATTTCTGCAGGGGCTTCCTTGACAAATCTCTCCACAGCATCCTGGTCAGCCAGATAGTCGGAGCCCTTCACCGTATCAAAGGCATGAAGTTCTACGCTATCTCCTTCATCAGTGTACAATACTGCAGCTGTACCTCCTTCAGCTGCAACGCTATGTGACCTCATCAGAAGAAGTTTGGAGACTATTGCAATATCCAGCTTGCCGTTTGATACTATTGCAGCCTGAAGTGCTGCTCTCAAACCGGCAAGACCTGAGCCTACAACAAGCAGGTCATGTCTTAGCTTGAGCATGTTATCACCAATTAAATAGTCTATTATTGAGCTTCATTGTAGAGCTCTCCTTATCAACTCTGAACGAGCTTTATATCGAAACCCTCTTTCTTCGAAGCTTCTTCCCAATACCTGTTCACTTCTCTCTGCATAGAATCGATTATATCCTTTCTCTTCTTCGGGAAGAAGAGGTGCTGATACCTAGCCTGTGTCAAGAGGTATTCCTCGACAGGTTTCAGTGCTCTTGGTATGACTGTATGCCTTACTTCACCTTCAACAGCCTCCTTGAGAGGCCATATTCCAGTATCTATTGCCAACTTTTCTTCCCTGATAGTCTCCCTTGGGTCGTATCCCCAGCCTGTCGGGCATCCTGCAAGAGCTATGTACATCTTCGGGCCTTTGAATGTTGAACCCTTCTCTACTTTCTTGAGAAAATCAACTGCATATGACGATGAAAGTGTAGCTATGTATGGAGGCTTGTGAGCTCTCCAGATTTCAAAGAGGTCCTTTCTTCCTAAAGAATTACCAGCTGGTTCTGAGGGGGATGGAGGTGTAGTTGCTGTTGCTGAACCTGCAGGAGTTGCTGAAGATACCTGAAAACCTGTATTACCATAAGCCTGATTATCATAACAAAGGTAGTAGAAATCTAAGTTTCTATATATTGCGCCAGATGTTGATTGAAGGCCAATGTCATATGCTCCTCCATCACCTGTCACAACTACAACTTTAAGGTTCTCTGTTTCAGGTATCTTTCCCTTTCGTATAAGTATGTCAAGCGCATCTCTTATCCCCTGCGCTCCAGCAGGGGCGCTTGCAAAAGCTGTGTAGAGCCAGCTGGATTTCAAAGGAACAAGAGGGTAGTTTACGATAATCGTCATGCACCCTGCAGCATTGACCCATACAACATCCTTTCCAAGGACCTTGTGAAATAGTCTTACTGCAAGAACCCCTCCACAGCCTGAGCACAGCGAGCCTCCTGGCTCAAGGTAATCAACCTGAGGTACATCTCTCAGCGTTCTGTACTTTGACTGGAGCTCCATCTTTAAGTCCCAGCCTCCTTTGCTATGCTTATTGTCTTTGTAACCCTCTCCAGTTCATCCTCTCTCATCAGGAATAAAGGCTCAGGAGAATCAGAAGCAAGCTCATTCCTTGTAGCTTCAAACACCTTCTCTATCTCGTCAAGAGTTATCTGCTTCCCTCCGAGGCCTCCTATAACCGGCAGGATAAGCTGGGGTCTGCTTCTTCTATGATAAAGTGCTGAGAGTACTTCCGGATATATGATACCGCCAGAACCAATAGAGATATTCTGGTCAAATACAGCAACACCTCTTCTGCCAGATAGGTATCTTGCAACGTATGAAGAGGGGAACGGTCTGATCATCCTTAGCTTTAGAAGCCCTGCTGGAAATCCATTATCCCTCAGCCTCTTTACAGCCTGCTTGGCAATTGTCGAGAAAGAATTGGAGATTACAAGCACGTATTCCGCATCTTCCATCATGTATGGTTCTACAGGAGAATAGTCTCTTCCAAAGATGCTCTCAAAATCTGCAGAAGCCTTCTCGAATACGTTTATTGCGTTTAGAGATGAAGAATGCATATGGTATTTGAAATAGCTGTAAAGAGACCCGTTCAGTACTGTAGCTCCTTTCGAGACGGGCCTGCTGGCTCTAAAAGAATTGGGTGGGTTGTAATCTGGCAGAAATTTTAACACATCTCTCTCATCAGGTAAGGTAACTTTCTCCCTGGTAAAAGAAAGGTAAAATCCATCCAGATTGACTATAGCAGGAAGAAGGACAGAGCTGTCTTCAGCAACTCTGTATGCAAGAATTACAAGGTCCAGAACCTCTTGGCAGGTTTCTGCATGAAACTGCAAGAAACCGCTGTCCCTGGCAGCAAGAACATCGTTATGGTCCGGCTCGAGAGTTATAGGAGCTGCAAGGGCTCTTGCAACATTTATGAGAACTAAAGGAGCCCTCCAGCCTGATATGTTGTAAAGCATCTCTAGGCCATATAGAAGGCCTTGGCTAGATGTTGCGGTAAAAACTCTTGCCCCAGCCAGAGAAGCGGCGCCTGCTGCGGTAAGCATAGAGTGTTCAGAATCCATCTGAACCATCTTTGCATCCATTTCGCCCTTTCTTACCCACTTCGCAATAGCTTCAATTATCTCTGTCTGAGGTGTAATAGGATAAGCAGGTATGTAATCTACCCTGCTTAATCTAGCCCCCCATGCTGCTGCCAGATTGCCAGTCATCAGCATGCTGTTTTTCAAAAGGATGTTACCTCCCTTTCAAGGTTTATTGCCCTAGGCGGGCATTCCCTGTAGCAGATCAGGCAGCCCTTGCAATTATCGTAATCTATGATAGGTTTACCGTCCTGCCTCAAAGTCAGAGCAGATTCAGGGCAGTATGCATAGCAGACTGTGCATGCTGTGCATTTCTCATAATTAACAACCGGTTTGAATATCCTCCAGCTTCCTGTTTTGGCTATCCTGGAATTGCCTACTGCTGTAATATCTTCTAGCCCATCATAAGAAAGTACTATTTCAAGAGGCACCATCATGTGGCTCTTTTTGACCTCTTCCGTAACAAGCTCATAAGGCTCGAGTGAAGAGAATACCTTTCTTCCGAGCATAACATTTTTTTCTATCATCTCTTCATCAAGACCCAGCTCTTCTAGCTCGGTCTCTATAGCCTGCTCAAGCGACTTCTCTGATATCAGGCCAAGAATCCTGGCTGACGCTGCTGCAGTTGCAGTACTGATAACAGGCTTTCCTAGTATATCTAGAGCTGCAGATGTAAGGTCATAGTTTACCTTTCTGACATCGGGAGAATCGTTCAGATTAATGGTTGATGAAGAATTCACAAAAAGTAAACCGTTTTTTCTGATTCCATCGGTAACTCTTGCAATTGGACTATCAAGTAGTGTTCTGTCCATAACCATTACAAGGTCTGGGTCGAAAACGTAACCTCTTTCAAGTATATCAGTATCCGCTATTCTTGTAAACGCTGTAACAGGGGCACCTCTCCTTTCTGCACCATAAACAGGAGAATCCTGAACATTCATTCCCTCATTGAAAGCTGCAGTGCCAAGAATTCTGCTTGCAGTCTTTGCTCCTTGACCTCCTCTGCCGTGAAAACGAACCCTAATTATCATCTATATCAACAACATAACCTTGCTGAGCACTATTAAAGGTTGTGTGAAAATATTCATTATTTGGCATTAATAAAGAGAAATATTAATTATTTCATATTATAATGTTGCAGAAATGTATACTTTTGCATCATATTGCATGCATTTTTGTGCATTCCATCACTCCACCTTCTAAACTGTTACCTTTGTATATCTTTAGGGGAGAAAAGCACTTGGAGCAAGCAAATGCATCTTTGATTGTATGATAACATTGCACGCTCAACCTTCCCTTGAAACCACAGTTGCTGCATGACACAGCACTTCTTTCTATGGAAACTTTGAGCTTCGAACCCTTAGCAATTCTACCAGACCGAATAGCAGAGCTACTCTTTCTCATCAAGCCAGCACTTTCCTATTGAAGTTCGATTGACTGCTTACCGAATTTTTTGCCAACAGCATACATCATCACCTTTGTAAAATATTGATATTAATTCATTACATTTTGAATAACCCTGTTTAACATGTCTCTCAACAAATTGATTCTTTGCATCTTGTCTCTACCAAGACACTCAGCTATTTTCTGGAAGTGCTTGCACTTTTCCAGAGCTGCTACTTTTATCAGTTCTTTGTTTTTAACCCTGTTATACTAACTCTTCTACAGCTTAAAATTAGGTATCATTCTTCCAGATTTTTGGCAATTTTTACATTAGAACTAAGCTGAACTGAAACCATAAATCAACCCTCGTCATTTCCTTTTAATTATCAGGTCGAAATACATTCTTTGCGATTGCCATATTATAAAAAATGCTCCGGCCGGGATTTGAACCCGGGTCATCGGCTCGAGAGACCGATATACTTGACCGGACTTTCAGCCCAACAGGTATACTACCGGAGCACTGACAACACCCGTTAGCCAAGTCATTTTTAATCGTTTGTAGCTTATCTTTTTCTATAAGCACTCTTTCTATTTTTCAAGGAAAGTCTTAACAGCCAGCCTGATATCGCTTCCCTTTACAGTCTTTCTCCCAGCATGCATTGCCAGCTCTACTGCCTTTGTACTGATCTTCATCCCTATTTCTTCAAGCGATGCCTTTAACTCTAAAACAGCGTCATCTCCTACCCTTTCGGCTCCAGCCTTCTTCAGAATCCTGTATATTCCTGCTGAACCGAATTCGCTCTCCGACATGCTATTGCTTGCTCAGAAACGGGTATATAACTATCTCTTGTGAAGAGTTGCTATGCCATTATTTGACGGTCATTTACATGCAGGAAGTCACATATTTGATGCAGAAAAGAATGTAAGAGACGGAGAACTATATCTAGCTGTCAACTCCACATCCAAAGAAGATGCAAAGGAGGTTCTCCAGCTCAAAAAAAGGATAGGAAAAGGCATCTTTGCGTTTGTAGGACTGCATCCTAACTCGAACCAGAATGAAATAGACGAAATAATCCAGATGATAGAAAATAATGCAGATATAATAGATGGAATCGGGGAAATAGGTCTTGATGAGAGAAATGAAGACAATAAAAGGAATTTTGATGTGCAGCTGGAGATAGCAGAAAAGATGGGGAAGCCAGTTAACTTGCATTCAAGAGGGAAGATTGAAAGTGTAATAGAATCTTTGGCTAGCTACAAGCTTACTGGAGTACTTTTTCACTGGTTTTCAGGCAGTGACAATGAGCTAACAAAAGCATGTGATAAAGGCTATTTTATAGGATTTGGCCCTGCAAGCGTGTATTCTAGAAAACTACAGAGGCTGATAGTAAAATGCCCTTTGGATAATATAATGACAGAGACAGATGCACCAGTAAAATATTCTGGATGCTTTGAAGGGGTTGAAAACGACCCTAGAGTTGTTGCAAGCGTCAGTTTTTCTGTTGCAATGCACAAAAAGCTAGATGCTGAAGAGATGGAAAAAGTGATTGAGAGAAACTTTGGCAGGTATATTGGACAAAGAATCCGGTAATAACAGTTTTAAATGCATAAATCTTGAAGCTGAGGCGAGAATTCTGAAATGAACAGGGTAAGGAGGCTTGCAACAGAGCTGATTAACCAATTTCCAGGAAAATTTACCTCTGATTATGAGGCAAACAAAAAAGTCCTTACGGAGCTAGCAATATTCAGGTCAAAATCGCTCAGAAACGAGGTTGCAGGTTACATAACAAGATACTTTAAGCTGAAGGAAGAGGAAGCAAAGGAGAGTCAGGAAGAGAAGGCTCAGGTTGAAGTGAAAGGTGCTGCCTCTTCGAGTTGAAACCCTTCTCAGCATTCGAAGGTTTTGATATATTACTTGCTGCCGCCGATTTGAAAACACTTCTTCCGCATGAAGAAGTGATAGAATCTGAAGTCAGAAAGCTTTCAGAAAGTATGAATAAGGATTCTGTGCAGAGAGACCCTATCATTGTTGATTTATCCTCCAGGACAATCCTTGATGGCATGCACAGATACCATTCTCTAAAAAAGCTGGGAGCAGTATCTTGCATAGTCTGCTATGTTAAATATGAAGACGACAGGATAAAAGTCGGAAGGTGGGTCAGAAGGTTAGATGTTGATTCAAAGATATGCAGGGATATTGCTTATTCTTTAGGAATGATTGAATTCTCAGAGCCAAGATTGGCGTTGAAGAAGGTTGATGAGGGGAGTATTCAAGCAGCCATTGTTTCTTATGAGAAAGCTTTTGTATCATTGGATAAGAGCAATGAGTATCCAAAGAAGTTTGTTAAGAATTTTGATAACGAAGTGAATAGAATGGGATTGAATGTAGAAATTGTATATGATGATTCGGTAGATAAACTATTGGTTCCATCTAAATGCATCTTTTATCCAAGGCCTCCAAGCAAAGAACAGATAGTCAGCTCTGCAAAGTCCGGTGATTTATTCCCGGCTAAAAGCACAAGACATGAAATTCCGTATAGACCAGTAGGTGTTAACTTTCCACTAGAAAGACTCTTTGATAGGGATATGAATGAGACTAATCTTGCATTGAAGGAGATGCTGACTCGAAGAAGAAGGAGAATTTTAGAACCTGGAACTGAGTTCCATGGGAGAATTTACAGAGAAACCCTTGTTTCTTACGAAGAAGAAAAAAGTGCATAAGCGATTTATTCGGCCTATTTTAGAGATTGACTAATGGTATTAGTTAAGGCTCTGGGAGTTGCAGCAAGGGAATGCGGCTGGTCCTCAAACAAATTTGAAGTGAGCAACATAGACAGCCTATTCAGTCTTCTACCCAAAGCTGTAATAGATATGAAGAGGAGAGGTGAGCTGGTTATATTTGTTAATGGTGCAGAGCTGAGCTCTATTGAAGGTAATGTAGAATTCTCCGATAATGATACAGTAACTCTTCTCCCCGTAGTGCACGGAGGCTAGCTAATGGATAAGGTTCATGTTGCCATGATTAGCTATATATCAGCATCTAGCCCTGAGAATGAACTGAAGAAGATAAGAGAAAAATACAAATCTCTGTTTGTGCAGTCAATTAACCCTTCGTTTTTAAATCGTCATATAGAGCTTGTGGTTCTTCAGACTCTCTATGCTCAGAAAACAAATCAATCTTTGGCTAGGGATTCTGGCGTTGATTTTTTGATGAGAATAACCAGCGATGACCAGATCAGCTCTGCAATATCAAAGGGAGGAGCAAGACCGAACAAAAAGGCATTGCTTATACTAGCAGGAAAGAAAAATAAGGTAAGGGAAGCCATAACATCTTTACTGAAGGAACTGAATGAAGCTAAGCTTGTAAAAGACAGGAAGATAAATGATGAAGATTGCGATATCTCAGTAGGTCTCGCAGCTATAGTGGGGATTGACAGGTTTAAGGATCGATTCAAACACCCTGAAATAGTCTCTCGCCAAACTTCCTAGGTAGGCCAGCATCGTATATCAGGTCAGCAGTTTCCTTAATATTGTAATCAACCCTTCTGTTCTCTACCCTTACATAATCATGTGTTATTTCAGCAATTGCATAGCTTGCCCTGGGGTCGCCATCTCTTGGCTGACCCACACTCCCAGGGTTAAAGACGGTGCCTGAAGGAGTATCTTTAGTAAATGGATAATGAGTATGGCCCATTGCTAGAATAGTAACCTTTTCCTTCTTCAGATAATGCTCAAACAAAGTATCATGGGTCTGTGGAAAGACATACTCATGCAAAGGGTCGTCAGGACTACCATGAACTATCAGCATTTTCTTTCCTTCTATGTTTAGCAAGGATTTCTGAGGTAAGGAAGCTAAATAGCTGAGCTGTTCGTAGCTCAAAACCTTTCTTGTCCATTGCGCAGCAAATGCTGCGCTTGCATTTAACCAGCTGGTGTCACCTGTTCCTACAGAATAGTCATGGTTGCCTTGTACAACTGCATCTGCATTCGACCTAACCCATTCAAGAACCTCTGAAGGTTTGGGACCATAGCCAACTATATCGCCTAGAACAACTATCTTCTCAGCCTTACCCTTCATATCTTTGACCACTTCATTCAAAGCTGCCAGATTTGAGTGTATATCTGAAAGAAATGCATACTTCATCTTTCAATCTGACACCTTCTTGGCTCCAGCCCACCTTTTTATCATGTCGTGCTCAACTCCCATTACATCAAGAACCCTCCCTGCAAGCTGTGTAACCATTTCGTTAACTGAAGATGGCATGGTGTAGAAAGAGGGAGAGGCAGGCATAATTATTGCACCTGCGGTTGCTGCCTCCAGCATGTTTTTGATATGAATAATGCTGAGAGGCGTTTCTCTCAGCAAAAGCAGAAGCTTTCTCCTCTCCTTTAGAGAGACCATTGCTGCTCTTGAAATCAGGTTTGATTCATAGCCTGTGGCAATTGCTGATAATGTCTTTGTGCTGCATGGCACTATCATCATTCCGTCATGCCTGAAAGAACCGCTTGCCATGGGAGCCGACAGCTCCTCTTCATCATATGATTCAGTTGCAAGCTTCTTCACTTCATCTACTGTCTTTCCTGTTTCATACTGAAGGGTTAAGGACGCTGCCCTGCTGATTATTGCATGTGATTCTATGTTCAGCTCCTTCAGCATTTCAAGAACCCTGACTCCATAAACCGCACCACTTGCTCCAGTTATTCCAACTACGAACTTCACAGTTTGAGTAAAGGGGATATAAATAATTAAACTTTTGAATAACAGATCAGGATAAGTATGAATGTTTACGTGCCTTTAGGCTAAGCCATGGCTGCAGAGTTGAAACTTGTAAAGGTGCCTATATCTGAGGTATTCTACAGCATACAGGGTGAAGGCTTGCATGCAGGCAGACCCAGCGTATTTATCAGGACTTATTTCTGCAATCTTTCTTGCTCCTGGTGCGATACGAAATATACTTGGCTTGGCCAAGAAAGTGCAAAGGAAGGCTCAGAATACAAGTTAGCATCAATATCCGAACTTGATAAAGAGCTTGCCAAGTATAATTGCAATCATATAGTCCTCACAGGCGGTGAACCTATGCTTCATCAGGCTTCTCTTCTTCCTCTTTTAAAAGAACTTTCTACAAATGGGTATGCTATAGAAATAGAGACAAACGGAACTATAAGGCCTAAGGATGACTTGGTTGATGCAGTAGAATTTTTCAACGTCTCACCTAAGCTGAGCAATAGCGGCATGCTCAACAGGGTCAGGGCTGATATTCTTCATGCTTTCGTAGATTCTGGCAAGGCATGGTTCAAATTTGTAATATGCGAAAAAAGGGACATAGAAGAAGTCAGAGAATTCATAGATTTTTACAACCTGCCAGGCGATAGAGTTATGTTGATGCCTGAAGGAACAGATAAGGAAACACTGCTTAAGAGAAGCATATGGGTAGCTGAAGCCTGCAAAGCTTACAATTTCACCTTGAGTCCAAGGCTGCATATACTGCTTTATGGAAATGTTAGGGGAAAGTAGGCATACATATAGATAGAAACATCAAAGAATATAACCACATCCATGAAAGAATGCGGCGCAAGGATGACAGAAAGTAAAGATGGCTTTGAGCTGAAGGAGCAATATGATGCCAAAGAGTTAGAGGAAACTGTAAGGAGGTATTGGGAAAAAATAGAGTTAAAGAAAATGCTCAGGGAAAGGGATGCTCAGAAGGTTATAGGCTGGGTTGAAGGCCCCCCTACACTGAATGGATTGCCCCATGTAGGACATGTTAGAGGCAGGATAATGAAAGACCTATGGCACAGATTTGAAAGCATGAAGGGAACTAAGGTGATTTTCAACTGCGGCTGGGATACTCAAGGACTACCAGTAGAATTGGAAGCAGAGAAGGAGCTAGGTCTGACAGGGAGCAAGATAGAGAACCTCAAGGCTGTTGGAGAAAGCAAGCTTGTGGAGACTTGCAAAGCCCTGATTAAAAAGTATCATGAATACTGGCTCCAATGCGATAGGTTGCTAGGTTTGCAGATGGATGACGAAAGAGCATACTGGACCTATAAAGATGAATATATAGAAAGAGAATGGAAGTATCTTGAAGCTGCATACAAGTCAGGATTGCTGGGCGAAGGGTTCAAAGTAGTTCCATATTGCCCTAGCTGCCAGACATCTCTTTCTCATGAAGAAGTGGGCTTGGGCTACGAGCAAGTAGATGACCCATCTGTTTATTATAAGGCCAGAGTTGTAAATGCCAACTATGAGAATCTATACCTGCTGATATGGACTACAATGCCGTTTACAGTTATAACAGATGAATTGGTAGGTGTACACCCGGAAGAATACTATGTTTTTGTCAAAGTTGGAGATGAAACATGGATAGTTGCTGAGAAGAGGTTGGAGCCTCTAAGAAAGGAAATTGGAGTAGAATTTGGTGATGTTGTGAAGAGAAGTTTAGGCAAGGAGCTTGAAGGGTTAAAGTACCTGCCACCTCTCTCAGAAGAGGTTTCTGGTCAAAGAGAACTATCCAAAGATGGCAAGGTTCATTTTGTTGTAGCAGAAGACTTTGTCGACATAACAACCGGTTCAGGAGTGGTTCACCTCTCTCCTGCTAACGGAGAAGAAGACTATGAAGTTGCCAGAAAGAGGTCCTTGCCTGTATTCAGTCCTTTTGATGATGCCTGCAGGTTTACTGATGATGCAGGCATATTCAAGGGAAAATTTGCAAGGGATACGGATAATGAGGTCATAGACCTGCTTAAGCAGAAAAAGCTACTCGTCAAAGCTGGGAAAATATTGCACGAATATCCTCTATGCTGGAGGTCTGGCCACAGGCTTATCTACATGGCCAGAAAGGAATACTTTTACTGGCTAGACAGAATTAAGGATATGACCACTGAAGCAGCGCAGAAGGTAGAATATTACTACGAAGGACCAAGAAACAGGTTTCTTAACATAATAAAGGAGGGAAGGCCTTGGAACATTACAAGAGAGAGGATATGGGGAGCGCCACTACCTGTATGGGTATGCAAAGATTGCAACTATAAGAGCTATCTCTTCAGCAGGAAGGAGATAATCGAGAATGCTATGGAGCTTCCTGACGGAGAAAACTTTGAACTACACAGACCATGGATAGACAGGATAGTAATAAGGTGCCCCAAGTGCAATGGTAAATCATACAGAGAGCCTTTCGTACTTGATACCTGGCATAACAGCGGAGCAGCGCCTTACGCGGGACTTGGAGAAGAGGAGTACAAGCTCAGGATACCTGTTCCATTTCTCACAGAAGGTATAGACCAGACAAGAGGCTGGGCATACACACTACTTGTGGAAAATGTGATTTTAACAAACAAACCTCAAGCGCCGTACAGCTCTTTCCTCTTTCAGGGGCATGTGCTTGATGCAAAGGGAGAGAAGATGAGCAAGAGCAAGGGGAATTATGTTGGTGGACTGGATGCTTTATCAAGAAACTCTGTCGACTTGCTAAGGCTCTACATGCTATGGAAGGCAGCCCCTGCGGAGCCGATATCATACATTGAAGATGAGATGAAGGAAAGGCCTTATCAGGTTCTGAATACTTTTTATCATCTTCATCTTTACTATTCAATCAATTCATCGTTTGACTCCTTTGCCTATGGTGATGAGTGGGCAGAAAGAATGAAAAAGAAAGAATTACTTCAGGTGGGCGCCCCCGAGAGATGGCTGGCCTCTAGACTGGACAGAATGGTAAAGAAGGTTAGGGATGCAATAGAAACAAGGAGGTTTCAGGAAGCAGCCAGAGAATTTGAGGTTTTCGTCATTGAAGACATAAGTCAGAAGTTCGTCCCTATGACCAGAAGTGTGCTATGGGATGATTCTGAAGAGGGGAAGATGAGGAGGTTTTCTGTCTATACAGCTCTTGCTTACTCTTTAGAGGTGTGTGACAGACTTATGCATCCTTTCATACCTTTTATAACAGAATATTTGCATAAAAGTGTGTTCAATTCAAACCTTCCTCTGGCTATGATGAAATATCCTGATTATCAAGGGCTGGCTGATGATGAGCTAGAGAGTGAGTTTTCAAAATTGTCATCCATATTATCACTTTCATATGCCGCAAGAATGAAGGCAGGAATGAAAAGAAGATGGCCCCTGAAAACCCTCTATTATCACGGCGAAAGAATAAGCAAAGAGTTGGAGTCTCTGCTGATGGAGCTGGCAAATGTTCACGAGATAGTTTGGGTAGATAAAGCTGAAAAAGCAGGTATAAAGGTCAGAGCTAGAGTTCAGAAAGAAGCTGCGAAGAAGGCAGGAAGGATGTTCAACAAACTGGTTCAGTACCTTTCCGAGAGGTCAGAAGAGTTATACAATTCTCTGCAAAAGGAAGCAATGGCAAAGTTCAACATAGAGGGCAAGGAAATAACACTGATGAGAGAAGATTTGGTCTTCGAAGTTGAAAGTATGAAGGGTTATTCAGCTGCCATAGGTGATGAGTATATTGTTTCCCTTGATGTAACAAGGGATAGGCAGCTGATAAGCGAAGGTCTGTTAAGGGATGTTGCTAGAAGGTTCCAGGCGTTGAGAAAGAAGAGAGGGTACAAGCCTACAGAGATACTTCCTCTAGCAAGAATAGCGGGTCTGGATGATGAGGTAAAGCAGTCTGTACTGGAAGGGAGAGAGAGGCTCTTATTCCTAATCAGGGCAAAAGAGCTCTATGTAATGGATAAAAAAGATGAGAAAGGAAACTGGGAAGAGTCAGAGATGGATGGAAGGACTATATACATAGATATATGAAGGTTAAACATGCTTCCCGAAAGCTCCGATAGCTCAAAGTTTGACAGGCAGCTGCGCAAGGGCTACCAGAGTATATCGACAGTACCAGGCATGGGAAGCATAGCTAGCAGAATTCTATCTGACCACCATGTCAGAAATCTGTCTGACCTGGCAAGATTGGACCCATACGATGATAGATTCACAAAGCTTGGTGAAGACTTTCCAAGATGGGTACTGCATGCCAGGAATATAATTGCTGATGAAATAATAAAAAATGTAGAAGTGAGAAATGACGTTATTATTGTAAGTACTTACAAGGTATACGACAGGGAAGCAACGCTGAAATCTGTTCTTGGAAGGCTCGGTGTTTACTACATATACGTTGATTCTGAAGCTATAGAGAAAGGGGATGAATATGAGATAAGTATAAGGCTTAAGCCTGAGCAGTACGCATTTGCACAGGCACAATGGAATGAATACAAAGCAAATGCTTCCCTTCTTCAGGAGCTTAAAAAACAAAAATTGCTATCGTCTAGATGGAAGACTCTCAAAGATATAGATAATGAATTGGGAAAAGAGCTCGCAGGAATGAAAGATTTGCTTCTCTATTCGAAACTCTGCTTCAGGGCACAGCTTGTAAGAGGGATGAATATACTTGGAATCTGGAAGGCTAATTCTATCAACAGAACCTATGCAAGGCTTTTTGTGCAGAACTTCATTCCCAGAGCTAGAGTAATATTGCTGGGAGATGATGAAAATTCAAGACTTGGAGAAGTGATGCTATCATGCAAAGAGGGTTCCTTATTGTTTGTCGATGACTGGGAGAAGGCAAAGAGTGAAGAAAGGAGGATATTGATGGAGGCGATGGCATACCCTAAGTTGCAGAATGAAGAGCAATGGTCAAAGAGAGGGAGCATTGTATTCAACGTTTGGTCAGGCTCTGAATTAAAACTGAATTACGATATGCTTGGACTGCTTGACATTGCTTTTGTAATGCCCGATAGAGACCAGCAAAGTAGATTACCAAAACTTCCTGAGAGCCTGAAAATTAACAGCACAGAGCTGGAGAGGCTTGTTAACAGCTCTGCTGAAAGAGAAATAAAGGATGCAGTCTCATTTCAGTATTCTGCTCCAAAGAACAGAATCCATTCAAGCATGAAAGGTTTCTCTCCAGACTTCAAGAACACAATCCATATGTTTGCCATGGCAGAGGCAAAGGTCAATGGGCATGTTAAGGTTGAAGAGAGCGATATTAAAGAAGCATCATTTCTAGTTGAAGAGGCTTTGGACTCTTTATCATATCTTGAAGTAAAGGGTAAAAAGAGCAGGAAATAGGGGCATTGCAGGTTTGCAATCGTCTTATTACCTGTCGTTCATTAAGGATTCTCTTCTTTCGGCGCACAATGCTGTAATGATGATAGAAAAGAATGATGAAGCTGGCAAAGTAATAGGGAAGGGAGCATATGGTGATACAACGTATAAGATTGATAGGGCTGCGGAGGAAGCTGTAGAAAAAGTAGCTAGGGAGCATTTTAGCAATCCTTGCATAATATCAGAGGAAGCAGGTATATCGAAGGGAGATGAAGTCTACATTTTGCTTGACCCTGTTGACGGAAGCACCAATGCAAAGAGAGGTTTAGGGCCATTTTCCACAGCAATAGCAGTATCCGAAAGTATTGAATTTGCTGGAATAGTTGCAGCAGGGGTTATTGACCATTCCACATCAAGAATGGTCTGGGGAGACAGTAAAAGGGTATATGAAGACTGGAAGATTGCAAAGCCTGGCAAGGTTGAATCTATCAGGGATGCAATAATATCTTTTGATTCTAAATTCTATATGCTTAATCAGGATAAAATCGAAAAAGTAACAAGATTGATGAAAGAAACTTTGTACCCAAGAGTTTTCAGCACTGCAGCTCTAGAAACAGCCTATATTTCATCAGGGAGGATAGACGCATATGTCTGCTCAGGAGGTAGGCTCAGAAGCTTTGATTGCTTCCCCTCACTCTTTCTTTTGAGAACTTCAGGCTGTCCTTTCAGTCTGGAAAGAATAGAAGAGCTGAGATTAGATACAAAAGATACCTTTGCTTACTTTGCGGCTTGCAACAAAAGCCTTTATGAAGAGATAGAGAAAAGGTTAGAATAGAATAGAAAACTGTCATGCCTTACCTATCGGGCCTTTATCCAACACTTCCTTCGGCAGTACGTTCGAGAAATTTGAAAGGAATTCTTCATCATCTTTCTTTGACCTGAGCTCATCCGGCAGCATCCTTGGTATTGTCTCTATTACAGGATACCATCTGCCGCAGCTCGGGCAGATAAGCACAGCCTCTTTTATAATTATCCCAAGACAAGTTCTGCAGTAATTTACCCAGTCTGCTGGAGGGTTGTTAAGCATCGTATCCTTGAATGAGCAATAAAGCTCACATCCTATCTTATCTCTCTGCACCTCTTGGCCCTTCTCCTCTTTAATAATCTTGAATTTGAGAGGAAACGTTTTATCGATGGGACAGGCAAGAAGGTCCAAAAGCCTGTATTTCAAATCTATCTGCTCCAGATTTGCGCATGAACTCTTCAGGCTATATTCTTAACTGTTAAGCTAGAGCTTCCTCAACTCTTCTGCAAGCTTCGACTCCATTCTACTGCCTGGCAATGGCAATATGTATGCTCCAAGTTTCTCGATTTTCAGCCTTTTGCACATCTTGAAAGTCTCCACACCCATTTCCATGGCTTTATGTTCAAGCGAATCACTTGCAAGCAGCTCTTCCTTCTTTCTCTTTGGTAGATATACCCCATCAAGATGTTCAAGCCTTGACAAAGATGAAGCCTTTGCCACTAAAGGCAAGGAGACAAAGATTGGAAGGTTTTCAATCTTTTTAACCTTGCAGGATTCAAGAAAAGATGCAAGAGGTGAAGGGTCAAATATTATTTGAGTTATTAAAAAGTCTGTACCTGCATCCAATTTCTTCTTCAAAAGCCTGCACTCATTCTTTCTGGAAGGGAGCAATGCAGATCCAACTTTGAACCTGGGTGAATCATGGAGCCCTTTGACGAGCTGTCTTCCATTTCTGGCTATATCCTTTGCAAGTTTTATAAGCTCTGTAGCCTTTGAAAAGACGTATTGACCTGATGAAGATGTAGGGGTTGGGTCTCCCATAACTATGTATACGCTTTTAACACCCATATCCCAAAATGCCAAAAGCCTTGATACTGTAGCCTCAAGGCTCCTGTGTCTTGCACTCAAGCCAGCAACTACATCTATATCTGAGAAGCTCTTTATCCTCCCTATTGTTAAAATGGAATCCTTCCTTACCCTCCCTGTTGGCAGGTCGGGGACAAGCAGAGCATCAACTAGACCGTTTAAGGAGGCTATGAAATCCCTTAAAGAAACAATATCTCTTTCAGCCCAAGCCGGAAGCTCAGCCAATATTGGATGCTTAGAATTGCTGAACCAGCTCAAGCCATTACTCTCTGCCAATTCTTCCCTCCTCTAGCTACCATTATCGCATCTATGTGTATCAACCTTACTTTATTGATGGTATATATTGATTTGATTGTTTATATTCTGGAGTAGATGTTAAAAGAACGAAAAAGATTCAGATGTCCAAGCTGTGAGGTTATTCTTTTATGACTGCTTTTTGCCTATAACTATCTCTATGGTTGAAACGTTCCTCTGTTCAGGACCTTCGCCTACAACTTCTGTACCTATAGATATGTTCTTTACTTCAAATTGTCCGTTTCCTAGTCTCCTTGTAGCTACTTGTGCAACGTCGACTGCTGTTGAAATTGCTTTTCCTCTTGCTCTGAGTACAACAGTATCATACTGAGTTAGCTGCATAACAGCTGACAAGGCATAGCCCATCACCGGTTTCTTCCCTATGAAGATGTGGTTAGGAGGCACAGACTTTTGAGTCTCTGTGGAAGTCTGCTCTGTAGTAGAGGGCTGCTGGGTATCCTCTGCAGCTTTGCTCTCTTCTTTTTCGGAATCATCCACAGCTTGCTCCTGGCTTTTATTGCTGTTATTTTTCTTCGTAGTTTTTCTTGGCATCTTCGATTCCGGAGAATTGAGGCGAGACTACGTTGTCTTTAAGCTTTGCGAAACATATTATGCTTAAAGAAGGTCAGCAACAGGTATATTCTGATACTCTCCTGTCGGTAAGGTTCTTCTTATCGATATAGGAAGAGCCTTGCTTTCAAGCTCCAGCCTTGCGATGCTTATGGGGTCTGTCATTCCTGGTGGAAGAGGGACCAGAGGAGGAGCACCATAGCTTAACTGCAAAGCTCTTGCGCCAAGGATCCTTGCCCTTTCAAAGCGTGTTAGATGCTCAGGACCTATCTTTCCCTGCTTTATCTCCTCTACCTTCAGCTTTCTCTCTGGAGTTCTCCTTGTTGTTCTTGCTGGCCTGACAGGCTTTCCTTCAGGAGCCTTTGTCCTCTTTGATGCAGGCTTAACGCTCGACTTTGTCTTTGAGGGCGCCTCGGCCCTACCGGCTTGGGGCATATATACAACCACGTGGAATACACAACCCCAAAGAACAAGGGTATTAAGCCTTTACCTTTTGTAATGAAAAAGTGATTATGTATAGATATTTTTCTTTTAACTCTTATCTATCTGCACAATTACAGCTAGCTCATGGAAGGGCTCAGAAAGGGAAAGCTTGTAGTGATAAGCGGGCCAATGTTCTCTGGCAAAACATCAAGGCTGATAGAGCTGCTGGAAAGAGAAATGATTGCTGGAAGGAAGATAGAGTTGTTCAAGCCGGAGATAGATAAAAGGTATTCTCAGGCTGAAGTGGTTACTCACAAGGGTGCGAAGCTTCCAGCCAAGGTCCTTCCGCTTAATGGAGAAGGAGTCTCAAAGATATTTGAGTATGGAAAGGATGTAGATGCAGTAGGTATAGATGAAGCGCAGTTCTGGCCTCCAGACTCCAGACTTCCTGAAAAGATAGATGAGCTTGCTTTTTTAGGAAAGATGGTGTATGTATCAGTCCTAAACAGGGACCATGCTGGACTTCCTTTCGGCATAGCCATGGAGCTTATGGCTAGAGCTGACTTTGTACAGAGCCTTAATGCTGTATGTGCAAAGTGCGGGGGAGATGATGCCTATTTTACTCAAAGAGTCATCTCTGGCAAAGAGGTTTTTGGAGAAAGGGTAAAGGTTGGAGGCAAAGAGCTGTATGAGCCAAGGTGCAGAAGATGCTTTGTAAAACCTTAGGATATAGGAGTGGCCTTAGCGCCCATTTTCTTTGATTTCTCTTCCAACTTGTAAACCGGAGTGACCCAGTCCTCATGTCCCTCAATTTTCCCTATAACCGCCTTGCCATATAGCTCAATCATCTTCCTGGTTATACTTCCTGGCTTGCCGTTTCCTATCTGCTTTTTGTCTACGCTCAGTATTGGGGTTATCTCTGCAGCTGTGCCTGTGAAGAAGGCCTCTTCGCTTGTGTACAATTCAACCCTTGTCACTTCTCTCTCAACAACTTCCATCCCTTCTTCTTGAGCCAGCTGTATTACTGTTTTTCTTGTTATCCCCTCCAGTATACCTGAGCTTAGAGGAGGAGTGATAAGCCTCTTTTCTTTAACTATGAAGATGTTCTCACCTGTACCTTCTGAAACATTTCCCTTGCTGTCAAGCATTATAGCTTCACCGTATCCATTTTCAAGAGCGTGCATCTTTGCAAGTACAGAGTTTGCGTAATGACCTGCTATCTTTGCAGAAGGAGGCAGGCTCTCCTCTGATATTCTCCTCCAGCTTGATACCATGGCATGAACCCCACCATCGCTTGAGAAGTATGTATCAAAGGGAACAGCTGCTATAGCTACACCTGTAGGCTGGCCTGAGAAACCTATCCCTACGCCAACGCCAGCAACGTATACAAGAGGTCTTATGTAAGTTCTTTCATGCAATTTATTAGCCTTTATTAACTCTATACATGCGTCGATAAGCTGCTCCAGTGTATAATTCAGGTTGAACCCATAAATTTTACAGGAGTTCTGAAGCCTTTCGAGATGGTCCTTCAACCTGAAAATGTACATCTCACCATTGTAAGGATATGCCCTTATACCTTCGAATGCTGCAGTGCCATAGTTAAACGCATGTGTTAATACATGAACCTTTGCTTCTTCCCAACGGACAAGCTTACCGTTGAACCACACATAATCCGCTTTTTGATTACCCAAAATTCCCCCCACCAGCAATAAATAGCAATTGCTGGTATTTAAATAGCTGGAATTATTTCAACACTTTGCATGTTCGTCGATTTGTTGTAAGAATTGGTCAAAAGCACTCAAAAAAAGGTAGATTGTAAATTATGCAGGATAAGATGTTTAAACGATAAAAGATTTTTAATAAAAATGTGTTAATCCAGAAATCGCAAGGTATAAATATCACCACTGAGAGATAATATAACGGTGTTATAGGATGAGCGGACCAGAACTAATTTACAGCAAAGAGCCAGATATTCAGGAAGCAAAGGAAGGTTCTAAAGGCAAACTAAAGCTGCTTGAGGTTCAGACAAATGGCATAATACCTAGCAGGATGAGACATGTCGTAAAGAGATATCTGAAGAAAGCTGGATTTACCAACCTGAAGGTTGAGCATAAGATGGGGCCGAATCCGTTTGCTATGGTACTTACAGCCACTGGAGAGGCCAAATACCCAGTTACAAAGGAGCAGGAATCCAAGCTTAACTACCTAAGGGAGAGCGTAATCTATGTGCTTAACCAGTCGAAAAACGGATACCCGGTTCATGCTTCTCAGGCTGACCCAGAACTGCTCAGGAAGAAGCTTTCCGAAGTAGAGCCGTCTCTGAACAAGATATACTATTCAGTAAGAACCTCGGAATAAGCTGATAGCTTACCTTTATTGGCCTTTCTAGAATAAAGTATATAAAAACTGGATTTAATTGATTGGTTAGAGGAAATTCTTTTATGAAGAGAGTAGGCTTTGTAGGTCTTGGCAGCATGGGGCTTCCCATGGCCAGCAGGCTTGTGCAGGCAGGTTATCAGCTTGTGGCCTATAACAGGACAAAGGTGAAGGCTGAGCCTTTAAGAGGAAAGGCTGAGATAACGTCGACACACAGAGAAGTCGCTGAAAAAGGCGACCCGATAGTTTTGATGCTCTCAGATACAGAAGCTGTGGAAGAAGTCCTCTTTTCATCTCAGGGAATGTACGAAAGGCTAGCTGCTGGAAAGACGATAATAAATTGCAGCACAATATTGCCGTCAGCATCAAAGAAGACAATGGAAAGGCTTAAGAGGAAAAATGTCTATTATATAGAAGCACCTGTTGTAGGAACTCCTGCTGCAGCACAGCAAGGGCAGCTTATAGCAATGGCTGCTGGAGACAGAGAGAGGTATGAAGATTCTCTTGATGTTTTAAGGAGCTTTGCCTCCAAAGTCTTCTATACTGGCAGAGTTGGTACTGCGCTTTCTGCAAAACTTGCACTTAATCAGATCATAGCTATCTCAATACAGTCTCTAGCCGAGGCCCTTGTATTTTCAGAGAAGAATGGAGTTGACCCTTCTCTATTTATACAGATTCTGAACTCTACAGGCTACAAGACTGTACTGAGCGAGCAGAAGGGACCTTCTATGGTTAAAGCCGACTTCAGACCCACCTTTATGCTGAAGCATCTCTTTGAGGATTTGAACCTGATAGACGAGACAGCTGAAGATGCTCATATATTTATGCCCCTTACTGAAGAGTGCAGGTCCAACTTTATGGCAGCAGTTAATATGGGATTTGCAGAAAAAGATTTTTCCGCTATACTTGAGATGCTGAAGAAGCTGAACCCTTAGCACGGAGGGGTGTCGGAGCGGTTACGAGCTCGCCTGCAGAGCGAGTATACATGGGTTCAAATCCCATCCCCTCCTAACCATGTTACAATGAAAATATGATTTGATTGTTTATTTGAAAAAGGCTAGAAGTATGAGAATTCTTGTTAAAAGTTGGATTAAACACCATGGCTAGGTTTTTTGATTTCTTTTTTGCTGATGCTTTTCCTCTCATAATCAAGAAAGCCAGCTACGTGCATTTTCAGTGTGAACCAGAAATGAGGTTCAGCAGGTATCCAGCTGTATGAATCTATTTTCTCTACAAGCTTTCTTGCTGCCTCCTCAACCTGCATATTATTGTCAGCTTCTGAAAGGACCTGGTGCCATGTCTCATACACATACAGATTCATCTCCAGAAATTCCTTCACATCTGAAACAGGTCCATAATGCGGAATCATCAGTGCATCTGGGTTCAGAGATATTATTTTGTGAAGTGATTGCATCTCCATATCATACCTGAACGAAGGCAAAGGGCTAGCAGGCCAAAGAGTCTTTCTATTCTTGATATACATCCCTACTGCATCACCAGTGTGGAGTATTCTTGTATTTTCTTCGAAGACACTCATATGATATGGGGCGTGGCCTGGTGTGTAAATTATTCTGAGCTTGAGTGAACCGACTGGTATTGAATCTCCATCACCAACTTCAATTATTCTATCCTGCTGTACTGCAGGAATACCGCCCCATATGTCGTAAAGTTCTCCAAGAACCTGCCTTGCTGATTGTGCAAGCTGAGTGGTATCAACTAGATACTTTGCTGCACCTTTATACAGATAAAGCATGCTGCTACTGTATCTGTCAAGAAGAGCCCTTGATGCTCCAGCATGGTCAAGGTGAATGTGTGTTGCAACTATCTTGTTAATAGTTTCAACACCAGCTTCGCTGACAAGCCTGATTACTGTATCGCTGCCAGAATTTGGTCCTGGCTCTATGATACAGCTTTCTTCTTTATCTGTTGCCAGGTATATTGCTGTAGTGGGAGGCATGCCTACTGTGCCCAGATATCTGATTCCTGTAGCCAGCTCTATCATAGCATCTATCAGAATGCATCATCTATTTCTGTGTGCCTGAAAATCTGTTTGAGTTCTTACCCGAATTACCTATCCTCTCTGTCTGGGCCGAAAACTTAACCGCCTCTTCCTCCGGAAAGTCTGAGGAGTCTGCATAATACACTATCCTATAGTTTCTTGCTAATCTTCTTGCTAATTCCAATTTCCAAAAAGTTGCAGACCTGTATGATTTTGGCTTTGCTACAAGAGCATCGTAGCCAATTTTGAATCTCTCAAGAACTTCTGATATTTTGCCTATATATGAAGAATCTGCGTCATATAGGATGACAACTCTATCACCGTACTCTTTTCTTTTGCTGCATAATTCTTTGAGTTCTTCAATGCTAGGAGATATGATATCTATATTATTGTCTTTCACCTCTACAGATATGCCGAGCAATGCCACTTTCTCTTCAGCTGATATATGCTCTATCGTAAAAGGTGAGCATTCTGAATAGTAAGAGCATCTGTCGCACTCCCAGTATTTTCCTTCAATGAATGCTTCTTTGTAGGGCTCCACTCTGCTCCTGAGATAATAGTCAAGCATTATCACCCTTTCCCCTATCTTCTGAAGCCATGAATCATCCTTTTGCAGCATGAAGCATTCTATTTCTCCAGACCTCTTATCCCAGTAGAGAAGCAGACCAGTATCAACATTAATCGCATGAAGATAGGCCTGAAGCTGAAGAGCATGGCTGAAGTGAGGCTCATCAGGTATCCTAGATGTAGACTTAACCTCAAGTATAGCCTTTTTTCCCATAACTTCAGCTATGAGGACATCGATTCGTCCTGTCAGCTTTATAGAATCGTTGATTTTGAGTTGAATTGGAAATTCAACATGCTCTATGCTAACCTTTCCAGATTTTGATAGGGCATTTGCTACCGCCTCATGAATCCCTTTACCCGTTGCAAATATTGCTAGAGTTTCTGATGCAGGAGGCTTTGGTATTTCATACTCGTAGTACTGTTTCCTTAAACAGTAGCCTATTCCACTTGGATAATATTCCCCTATCTTTCTTGTATGTTCTTCGCTTTCTTCTCTCCAGATTTTCATCAATCCATCTTTAAGTGCGTCCTTTACAACTTCAACCAGAGACATATCTGGACATGCTACTATATGCTGCAGGTATATATGCAAAGTATGAAAAAATATAATTGACTTTACAGGCAGTTTTGCAATACTTTAGCAAACGAAGAGGCTTGGGGAAACAAAGAAACCCCACACCATTTACAGTAGATCAAAAATTTTAATGGAACACCCCAACAACATAACTCTTATGCATCTCAACACAAGAACGATGCGTTGGAGTGTTCCAAGGGGTGCTGAAAGGTCAAGGTATTACATAACTGTTAAGGAAACAGTCTCTCAAGCTATGCATGTTGTTGAGGGAAGGCATAGCTATGCAATTATCTGCTCTGTCATCCTTGCTTCTCTTTCCAACAGCTACGTAGAAGGATCAGCACAATTTATCGGCGCATGCACTAATCAGACAGTAAGAAATCACCTGATATACCAGGATCCTTCTGGAATGATCCTTGTCAACGATTATGTGATAGAAAGGCTGAGCTCTGCAGGTACCTTCTCAAAGAAAAGTATACTCGCGATAGATGCCCATGACATAATGTACTATGGCG
>Ga0080006_1126386_pt1 | contig 31584 bp, 22 predicted proteins | sample RS3BMetagenome_FD_69209 | JGI IMG/M metagenome (GOLD analysis project Ga0080006, IMG submission 69209) | Ferric oxide microbial mat and aquatic microbial communities from Rainbow Spring, Yellowstone National Park, USA - RS3B (SPADES... ...
GGCGCGCACAACGCATCCCGCTCAACTCGTTCAGGTGCTCAGAGCGCCATCATCGGGTCTGACGCCGCTATTCCACCCGCTGGCATGCCGCCTGGCGTCCATCACGCCCGACTCCAGATAATACAGAGCCATGGAAAAAGTCAGGTCGTATTGCATCGTCTATCCCGAGCATCAGGTTTCAGATGCATGCTTGATCGAGAAGTTACAGAGGAATGTTGACAGCTTGGATCCCTGCGAATGAAACTGTTGCGATCAGTCGTTTGGCGAGATGCACCAGGGCGAGGGAAGCTAAGCGCCCCCACATGGAGTGACAGTCAGCGCGTTCCCCAATGGAGTTCTGCATCCCACATTACCAAAGGTTCTCGCCGCTCATGAGTTTTAGCTGGGAGGCTTTGTCAAAAGTTTCAGACTGATGTTTCCGCTTCGACGTGTTATGATTTCCTGTCTCTCCTCGTCCTCCCACAGGATGGAGCTTTCTTCTTTGTCTGGTGTTCTCTTCTATTTCTCCCCTTCTTCGAAAAGTGGTATAGATGTGATCGCTATACTCCATATCAGTTTTTCCTCGGTATTCAGATGCACTGGGTTTACGATGGCTCTGAGACTTGCGTTTTCTATGTGTACATTTACTACTTCTACGAACCTTTTCCGTCACCTTATCCGTCTCGAGCACGCCAACGAGTCCGGCTCGCCTTTTGGCTCCCTCCCGTGCCCAAGCAGAAGACCAACACTGCAACTCAACCCTGGTGAAGGTAGAGAGCATCTTGTAGAAAATAGGCTCGTCACAAAACGGTGTAATGGACACAAAAGACACTTTCATGAATCCATGAGCGTGATCATGGCGTCTGACCACAGAGAGTGCGCCCCCGACTCGGCTGAACCAGTGAAAGTAGGTGGGCACGTGGAGCGGCTTCACGCCAATCTCAGCTGCGTATGTTCTAAACGCGTTGGAGTCATGGCAACTGTTTTCTCGACAAGTTTTAAAGAGAAATACTGAAAAGAAAAGCTTTCAGACGCTTTCGATGATGGATAAGGTGTTGACAGGCCCTGTCATCTAAGTGACATATAGGCGACCACAGGATCGAATTGCCGATACGACTAATATTGTCCTCATTCTCGCTTGTCTCTTCTTCATGAAAAATGGTTTACTCCCTCTTTAATTATCCATCTAGAGGTCTACCATTTCTTCCTAATGAGTCTGCATCGAGTGAGGCGATCGCCCTTCACTCCTATAATGAGCTTTCGCGTTTCTGTATGGAATCGGTAGTCTGTTGTTCAAGATGCGACGGTCTCGCACGAGAATGTGTTTTTTCCTTGTCCATCCGTGTTTCTTCATTATCGTTCGTATCAGGGGTAAGGAAGCTTAAAATCGCGTGGATTCTTGGATAGAATTTCCCACGGAGCTTATGGTGCAGAATGAATTGATCAAAAGACGTTCGCGTGAATGGAGATTCATAAATTCTGTCTAGATTGCGAGACGTTAAGAATAAGGACTGCTACATGTTTGGTTGATCAACCTGCTTACCGTGGAAGAAGTGAGCTCTAGGGCCAAGGCCATTCTTTCTCAAGTTAACAGTGACAGTATAGCATACTTCCGGGACCTCTCTCGAATCTACAGAACACATTGCTTTCGTTCCATAACTGCGACGAAAACAGACCAAAACCAAAAAGGTGCTCTGGTACAATGATTCCAGAAATTACAGCTCCAAATACAACAAGAAGCCGGGGGCAAAAGAGCGGATAGGCGATTTCTCTAGGTAGACTGCTGCTAATCGACGCCACCACGAAACGACTTCATGCTTCTCATTCCAATATTCCAGATATTGGGGATCTCGGCCTCATTATCAACTAAAGCTGAGTAGGAAATATTTGCACCGAGCGGAACAACTGTAAGTCGTAAGAACAGAGGAAATTCCGCTCGGGCACAGGGTCACGATTGATGCCTGCCGCCGTTCGTGTTTGCCGGTGGAGCGCGCTCTATGAAGTGCTGTGTCGCTGTGCATTTGGGCCACGTGAGATGGAATTTTCGACTACACCTTGAGCGCTTTCTCATAAACGTCAAAGTGCTGCAGACAAGTGTGACGTGCGCGTTCAAGCTGTCGCTTTGTCTCTTGCCTATGATATGCGGCATGGAGCGGCGTCTCGCGAAAGATGCTTGTATACAAGTACACCCAGGCGATCCTGCCTTGGATATACCTTCCCGTCATTATGACCCCAGCGATCGTCATGTTCGTAGAAACCGTATGGCAAGATTTCGCTGCTCAGAATACTTTTGCGTAACGGACAGGGCTCGCAGCCAACGACTTCGTAGGAAGATTCATACTGGCTATCCGCAGAAACTTTCCGTAACAGGCAGTATATATACGTAAACTCGCAACCGTCATAAAGATGCTTTGGAAAACGCACACGCAAAGCCCACTCGATCTGGCCCCTTGAGCGACGTAGTTTTTTCATCGGAAGTGGTGCGTTGAAACAATCGTGCAGCAGAGGAAGCGAGCCCCAAACGCCTAGCCACTCGTCATCGCGAACTGAACACCGAATTCTGAACTGTAGCACGAAGTATCGGAAGGCGTATGGTTCATCAGATGGATTTTCCACAGCTGGCACCCCTGTCAAGCCAAACCGGGAAGTTCGCGCAAACTCTGATATGCTTTGGTGCCAGGCCATACAATAACTTCTCCAACAGCCGCGCAAAGTCTAGCAACCAATCCGTTAGATGACGACGCCGATTTCATTGGGTATCGCATGCGCCAATGTACCCTACATATGAACACGAGTGACGCGAGCGATATCTTTTCACAGGTTTGGCCAAGGGCGCGGACAGGAGGTTGTAGAGAGAGAAAATGAGAGAGCACTCGGCAGGGCTTTGAATAGAGATAGCGGCAGCAAAGGCCAGTCCTCGGACTGGTGGGCCCTCCAGTTGTGCCCGTCCCGTGAGCAGCAAGTACTCTCCTAGGGAAGAAATAACAGAAACTAACCACTGACTAGCAACTCGATAACAGTTTCTTTCGACATTGATAATAAGCGTCGAAATGGGGAAAAGTTTCAGTATCTTCGAAAGTTTACCCTCTAGGCAGAAGGTCCCGCGAGCCGGACGAGTCTGCAGGCCTAGTGCTTCACGCTTCCACCAGTGGCAGGTGCTGTGGCGAGACCTGCGCAGCTCGTCCGCAACGGAATTCACTTTGGGACTAGGAGCAGGATGCTGCGTCTGGGCGTCACCCTGGTCGCAGTGGACTCTTAGTGTATCGCTTCGCGCTGTCGCAGGCAGCGCATCTGTCTGCGCAGCTTACAGGCTCCCAGGATTATTATTATGTATTCCGACCCTATGTTGAATGAATCATTCTTCGAGCGGGCGCCCTCAGTGGTATGGCAAAGCCGTTCTGTCTCCGTGCAGCATCTGCTTCAGTGGTATAAGCGCCACGGCGGGTGTTCACGGCAGGCACTTGTCGCACGATCGAGCATACGAAACGACCAGTATATCCGAGAGCAAGTATGGGTAATGGAACTCTAAGATAGGCGCTTCATCATGGACCCTCTCCCGAAAGCTATTATCCATTCCGAATTCTGGGAGCCATGGTCAATCTAAACGTTCTGTCATCTGAGAAAGTCGCATGCGCCAACTTGGTTCATGACTGGTGAAACATTTTGATCCCCAGTGGCGTCTGATCACTGGAGCACGGTCACCTGCACGCTGGTGCTTTCCACAGACCCAGAGAGCGGAACGTTTTGGAAGGTACTGAACTTGCAATAAAGTGGGGTTCCGAAAGCAACCTCAAACAAGAGCAGCTGGAACGACAGTTTTTCGAAGCGAGCGTGCGAAGTATTCTGTGCAGCGCACTTCTCTCCGAGGCGAGGCCACGTTGCCGCTGTTCGTTTTTCAGGGTCACCTATCTATCGGCGAAGACGGTGACGAATAAGCTACTGTTTGAACGTCTCATGCGCCTCAGATTTTCGTTCAATCACGCGAGCTCTTGTGACCGAGGAGGTCTGTACGAACTCCCGCTAGAGCACGAGGACCCGAGGCTTGCTCCGAGAAGGGTCTGCTGCCGACAGCCTTGCTTAGTGTTTTTATCGATCATTAGCCCGAAAATTTGCAAAGGCGCAGCGCGAGGTAACCCAAAGCGAGTTCCTATCCGAATGAAATTGTTTCTATCGGGGCCAGCTATGTGTTCTGAGAACAACATGGAACCCGAGAAGCTAGAGCGCGCAGCACCGCCTGACTCGGTATACAAGCCCAGGGTCTCTACCTGGGGCGTTTTCCCCCGACCTCTTGATGTTTCACAAACATTCGGTGGTGGCCGATCGATCCCTATTGGTGGAGTATCTGTCCCAGATGATGCCGCCCAAAAACGAGAACAGAGACTCCGGGTGCTTTTAGAACGGTATCGCATGAAACGAAACGAAAATGCGGAAACTGAAGAAGAGAGGAGCGCGTTATCCGCTGCTCTGGAGTCAGCTGAGCGAATGCTTCAGGCCGGGAAGTACGAATCCGCGCTGGAGCAACTAACTGCAGTGAGGCCACTTGCAAGAGTCCGCGGCGAGCTGGGGTCTCGTGTTTTGCTGCAAGTTGCTCTCTGTCAGGACGCGCTCGGCTCGTGTGAAGACGCACGGAAGCTTTATGGAGAGCTACAGCACAGCTCAGAGCCAAACGTGCGCGATGCGGCCAAGCAGTTGTTTTACAGCTTCCAGGCAGCAAAATGGTTGGGCGTCAATGGAAGTGTCACGGATGCTAACGAGTCCGCAGAGCACCGCAATACTTCACTGCATATTCCACCGTTCGCAGATCAGGCCTCGAGATACAATCTGACCTTTTCGAGAGTTCCCGAAACGCGTCCGCGAAAGGTGAATCGACCGGGGTTTTGGAAGCGCGTTCGCGCAACCTTGGTTCACTGGCTGTCAGGGAATGGTCTCTCGACATAAAGTGAGAGCAAGCGAGCCGTTAGCAATTGTTCAACTATTCGACTTTGGAACAGGGGAAGCGCCACTCCCTTGTTTAGATCAGAGACACACCCAGCATAGAGTAAAACTGAACAGGTCCACTCAAATAACACGGACGTTTACTCTCAAATTTTGGATTTCTTCCCACGTTCACCAACACCAGCCTTAGAGTGCGTTTTCTACAGCTGATTTCTTCTCATCTGTCTAATCTCCGGCCTCAGTTACGCTGATCATTCACGTCCTACCAGCTCCATGGCCGTAAGCTAAAGGGGATCATACCAGCGTTATAGACCCAATTTCGCCTCTTCCCGCTGCTATCAACGCAATCCTTTCACAGTTCCAATTTGCGATCCACGCTTCGTTCGCCTTTTTCATTTGCTTTTAGTACAGCTCCGGTGTGCCTTTCGCAGAGGTGGCACTCGGCTGTAACCAGGTTTTTCCATTTTTCCATCACATCTGCACCACGGGCTGCCCTGCGGCGCGGGAGCATTTGCATTATCGGTCAGGAAATGCCCTTGACGGATATAGAAGGATCTTACCAATGCTTTCCTCCGTTTGCGCGCCCCGTGGCGTACTCTGCGCTCATGGGCTGCTTCGGGATTATACAGCCGGCGAGTTCTTGGCCTGCTGCTCGCGCATGGACATGCCTCTCTATCCGATGATAGATTTGTTGAACGCAATGTTGTTCGCCTTGAATCACACATCGGAGGGGGATGTAGATTGGAGAACGACTCGAGGAATCTCGATCCATTTACACTCCATGCAAAGCACGGATGCAATTTCTACCGAAAGCGATCGCTGCGAAGGCTGGAATTCGTGTCAAAGACCCTTTTCCATGCAAGCAAAATCGACGGGGCCTCTGGGAGCTTATCTCGTTTAAGCCATCATGCTGTTGTCGAGAATCGTATGGTCGGTGGCCGCAAACAGAAGAAAATTGGCGATTCGAACGGAACCTATTGTTTGAAGTGAACAGTTCCTTGAACTTACGGCAGGAGCTTGCAAAAAAGTCTTCAGGGTACTGCGTCGAGTTTTCTTCTCGTCCACCCAGCAGCGCAAATTGCAAATCCTACGAGCAGTCTCGAAACGGAAAGATTTTAACCTTGCAGAATGCGCGATGTGCGCATACTACACGTAAAGAAAGGAGAAGAGAATGGAGGCTTGTATGTGTGAATTGGACAATGATCGCGGTTATTTTAAGAACTCGCTTTCGAAGGCATCGGAAATCATTTTGCTGACGGTGGCATAACGGATTTTAGAAGCAAAGAGTCGAAGGTGTCACTTTGAAAAGACGACAAAGAAGCCCATTATACCCACGATATCCTCGGTCCTAATTGCTACAATTGGAATTTTGGATCTGCATCTCAAGAAAAGCTCGGAAAAATCGCAAGGCAGCCAAAGAGCGAGCAGTTCAGTGTCGCATTTTATAGTCTCTTACCTCGTTTGGGTTCCACCCCTACTACATGTCGTCTACTGGTTTTTCGCGATTTATATCAGACGCTTCCGCAGTGCGTCCATTTGAAGAAATAAAAGATCCAAGGGAAGGGTACGGACATGGACGTCGAGGATCTCGAAAAGCCGTCATCGCCGGGTTCGACAAAACCAAAACGAAAAATCCCCTCATTGTGTATCATCGATCGAAGAAGAGCGTATGACGAAGGAGAACAACAATGGGGAGGTATGCGAGAAATGGTGTTTGCCCGACAGGACGATGACGAGACTATGGTGGCACGGAGGGCACGAGTTCGAGGAATCTTTGCATTGGTGAGTTCAACAGCGTCAATACGTGCAAGAAGCTTTTGAACCGAGACTTCAACGCCGCCATCAGTATCGGACGATAAGCGATTCTGCAGACGAGACCCGAGGAGCTGGCGCGATCCAAATTCGTGGAGACGTCTCAGGCTCGAAGTTTGCCTGGATTAACTGAAACGATAACAAGAGGCCGGTAGTTTTGCTGTCTGGCTTCTGCGAGTGGGTATACGCAGTTACTGTATGGTCGTACACCATATTTTGTTTTACTGAGCAATTTCACGCTTATGCGGTTGGATTGCGGTTCGGTCAACTTTTGACTGGGCGGTCGACTGCGTCCAAGTTGCCTACACTCTTGAACTCATCTTCGTGAGTTTTTGAGATAGCGGGCCACTTTTTCCTCGATAATCATATGCTTGTCTATGCGTTTCGGTGACTGGAACGAACCTTTCGCGGAGATACAAACTTTCGAAGGCGAAAACGAGGCCTCTCAAGGCTGAAAAGCTTCCACAGGGCACGGTTTCAGTGATGCTCAGAAACGCAGTGACACAGTTTCAAGGCTTCGCGTTTCGCTCGCTTGACACCTTTAGTGCACTGAAAGAGGGTGCTGCACTATTTTGCACTACTTTCCAGCACGCTGCTGCGGCTGCTCCTTGACGGCACAAGCTTCTGAAACGCATACGCTGCAGAAGTTTCACCGATGATAGTCGATATCGAGGACCTTGCCGTGAATTTTCCCTACAGAGAACCGTACCCCGAGCAGCTACAGTACATGCGGTCATTGAAACGTGCCCTTGATGCTGGAGGTCATGCCGTTATCGAAATGCCCTCCGGTACCGGTAAGACCGTTAGCATCCTGAGCCTAGCGAGTTCATACATCAGCCGTTGGCCGCTAGTTTACAGGAAACTTGTTTACTGCACCCGAACGGTTGAAGAGATGGAAAAGGTGCTGGCTGAGGCGAAGCGCCTCTTTGCAACAATGCAAGCGAACCGCGGAGATCCCTCCGAGCTTCTATGTGTTGGCCTCGCTGCCCGGAGCCACCTGTGTGTGCTCGAGGAGGCTTTACACAATCCACGCGGTGTGGAAAGTGCCTGCCGTGCGCTTACTGCTTCGTGGGTTCGAGAGAGGGCATACCAGTCGACTGATCATGGACACCAGGTCGATATTCCACCAGGTCTCTGTCCTTTTTACGAGCGATTTTCTTCGGCGGCTTCACAAAACTTTATTCTACCAGCCGGTGCAGCGTATTCTATTTCGGACTTGCGAGAGTTTGGCGCTCGCGTAGGATGGTGTCCCTACTTTCTGGCGCGTCAGATGGTTCCCTTTGCTCATATTGTGGTTTATAGTTATCAGTACATTCTGGATCCTCGAGTAAGCCGTGTTGTGAGCAGCGACTTCGGTCCCGATACGATCATAGTTTTCGATGAAGCTCATAATATTGACAATGTTTGTACCGAGGCCTTCAGCGTACAGCTGAATGACCAGCTACTCCAGTGCGCGGCTCGGAATCTGAATACACTCTCTTCTAGAGTCCATGAGATGAAACGACGCGGTGTGGAACGACTCCACCAAGAATATGAGCGTCTTGCATGGGGAATCAGCACCGCGGACCGAGAATCGCAGCTTCGGGATATGCAGATAGCTGGCCTCGATCCAAGCGCACTGCCATCGCTGGTTGTGGAGTCAGCGCCGGATGCCAGTGCTATGATACCTGATCAAATGCGAATATCCCTGTGTCCAGAAATCCAATCGACTGTTGGATTCCTACAGTTTTTGCGCCAGATCTTGAGTTACGTGCAGGAACTGGTCGATTCCAATCTTATCATGGAAGAGACAGCGCAGCGCATGGCGCTTGCTGTATGCCATAGACTCAGCACAGAGCGAAGAGCGCTCCAGCTCGCCTCAGACAGACTCGTTTCATTGCTATGGGCACTGGAAATATCTGATGTTGCAGCCTTCTCTCCCTTGCAAAAGCTGAGTGATTTCTGCACGCTCCTAGGAACCTATTCTGCAGGCTTTGTGGTGATCAATGACCCGGAGGAGAGAATTTTTCACCTTGCGTGCCTGGATGCATCACTTGCCATGCGACCGGTCTTGACTCGATTCAAAAGCGTGGTGATCACATCTGGAACGTTGAGCCCTCTGTGGTTCTATCCGCGGTTGCTGACTTTCAGGGCAGCGATCGCAGAATCATTTCCAATGTCCTTAGAGCGGGCGTGTCTGTGTCCCTTGATTGTGACGCGGGGGGTCGATCAGTCCCCCATCAGCTCGCAGTACAGCACGAGGAAGGAAATATCGATTGCTCGGAACTATGGAGAATTGCTCCTCAATATGGCCGATATTGTCCCGGATGGCGTTGTTTGCTTTTTCCCCAGCTATGAATTCATGCATGACATTGTCTCCCAATGGGTAGAGAGCGATATCCTCCAGCGTCTACAGAAACTGAAGCTCACATTTGTTGAAACTCAGGACGCTGTCGAGGCTGGTCTTGCGATTAAACATTATCGCATGGCCTGTGACGCGGGCAGGGGCGCTGTGCTGCTATCGGTCGCTCGCGGCCGCGCAGCAGAGGGCATAGATTTTGATAATCACTATGGGCGGTGCGCATTACTTTTCGGTGTTCCTTTTCAATACAGTGAATCTCGTCTGCTGAAGGCACGTCTCTCATATCTGCAGCAACGTTATCAGATACGGGAAGATGAGTTTCTTGTTTTCGACGCAATGAGGCAGGCGGCCCAGTGCGTAGGCCGTGTTATACGCAACAAGCAGGACTATGGCATTATGATTTTTGCCGACAGGCGATACGCAAGACCGGCTCTTCTACAAAAACTTCCGCGGTGGATCGCTCAGTTTCTTGACGATGCTTACATCGGTTTGGATATCGGTACAGCGGTCAATCACGCAGGTCATTTCTTGTTACAGATGGCGCAGCCTCTGTAGAGCACATTGTATGGGTGCGGCGCTGGGGTCTCCATTTATTCGCTGTTGCAGATAGCGCAAGATCTGTAGAGTAATTCAAGTTGGGGCAGCCGGTGGAGATCCGCCTGGACCTACGTCAGACTTAAATGCAACAGGTCTAATTACGTATCTCAGGCATATACTCGAAAGTTCGTGCCACTCACCGTTACCGCAAACGACGGCCTTGGCGGGCTTTTACCGCTATCGCTTCCATTTCCCCTCTCGCCTCTGGCTTTGAATACGCCGGTTGCTCATGTCTCTCCAGCCCCATGGTCACCAGCCGAAGGATACTGATCGTAGCGTTGAAGTCTCTGTTTCGCGGCTTCTCGCTGTTGTAGACCCGTTTTATGCACTGGCGCGAGTCACGATCTGAGCTTCGTTTACCATTTGCATCCTCTTTCTGCACGGCCTCGGGGTGCACTCCCCACCCGTTACACTTGGACCTGGTCAGGTGTTCCCATGTGCGTCCACCAGTCCTCCACCGCCTCTGAGCGCCACTGTGTGGCGCGTAAACGCTTGAACCATCCCTCGGTACATGCGCTTTACCGTTCCAGAAGGCTCCGCCCGATGCCGTCCTCCGTTTCCGCGCACTGCGCCATGCCCAATGATCACAGGCCTCTCCCGGGTGATTTCCTCAGCGAGTACTCTGTTCGCTGCACATTTGTGTGCGCGCTGTCGGATTCGAGTACTCGGACCCCGCCTCCTTGCCCGCTCTTCGTTTTTCTGCCAATTCTTCGCACAAAAAGTGCCGATGAGCTTGACGCGAATCGAGACACCTTGCCAACTCGTGGGTGTCGAGCCCGCATGTACTGTTTATTAGCGACGATGCGGCCAAGACGTCTGAGACTCACGCCGGGCTCGCTCGCAGGCGGCAGGCCTATCTTCGCCTCGGCGCCCTCGTATTTGAGGAATATTCGACCAAGGTTTAGAAACTGGCTGCTGATACCGGTTGCTCCCAGAAGCAGCGTCCGGGGTCGTCGTCGACGTCTCGCTGACCGTGATGTCCACGACATTCAGCACCAAAGAGTCGAAGGAGTGCTCAGAAACGAGGACCCGGAATCTCCAACATACCTATGAGTTCGTAGAACATTACTGATGCGCTTCGAATGCCGAAGCTGTACGTCTGAACAAAAGTTCAGAAGCAAATCGAACGACGGCCACAGAGAAAGCAGTTTAGTGTTCTCTTTATAAATCTGACATGGACTAATGGTCTATAAACTCAACTGTATTCCTGCCGCACTGTGTATGATCGAATGCTGTTTGCGGTCTAGGGCGGGGGCCAGAAATCACGATGCCATGTACCCGATAGATCGTAGGCGAATCGCCTGTGCGATACATATTCTTTCCTGAACAGTGCATGGAGGACTGCGTTCCTCCTCCAGGTCGGTCGTACAACAGTACTCAGATGGTTGACGAACACTGACCGAAAGAAGTAGATGCACTCTGCGTCAAACATCGATATTCTCAGAGAATGCGCGCGATCAACGGTAGAAAACGGCCCGCTGACCACCTTTTACGAAAGACAAATGCGAAAATAGTAGTCGCTACGCGCGTCCCTGTTCCTTAAAAGCGTGTTCGAGTGGTCCTGAATACACGGGGTACAGTCGCAAAAAGAAAGTCTCAGTTCGTGCACGGCCATTTCCCACCGAGGTCACAGCTACTTCAGCGTTCGTGGAACGCCACTATCCGTATGGAGCACAGGGACCGGGACACGGACGTCGGTTTGCTTGTTCAGTCGATGAAACTTGCTTCGGACGAGGCGGCCGGAGCGTAAATGGGTATTCGCGGACAGTGCACCCGCTGGATGTACGATCGAACTCGAAGAGAGCGAGGATGTCATCATCTGCTCCAGACGGAGTGGACTTTATTTGCGGCCTCAGATTCACTAGTGGAGAAGGCTCATCGACCAACACCAGCCACTTGATCGAATCATGGAAGATTTCGCCCCGACGTCGGGCGACGTCCTTCTGCTGGACACCGTGGCATTTTACCATTCCCCTTGCGTTCGGGCTTTTGCCGATCCTGTCGAGGTATAGTGCTGCTTTTCATTCCTCTGTGCTCTACTTGATTCAACCTCATCAAAAGAATGTTTTCCATTGTGAAACGTATGATGTCGCTCCAGTGGGGTCATCGCTGAAGCTTCCGGCACACGTTGACACACGGGCGCATGGTGTCTTACTTTCGCGAGTCCTAGCTTTTGCGGGAAGGTCCTCACCTAAACGAATGAACAATCGCTATGATTTTGAAGAAACAGAGAATCCAAGGGAATGGTATGGATGTGGAAGTCGGGGATCCTGAGTGCCGTCATTGCTGGATTCGACGCAGCCAGAACGAAAAATGCCTCCTCTCGCCGACCATCGAGCGAAGAAGAGCAAGTGGCGAAGAAGGAGAAGAACGGAGATAGGCGAGGGACGGTGTTTGTCGAGTGGAACGATGACGAGACTGTAGCGGAACAGAGGGCACGAGTACTAAGAACCCTCGGTGTGATGAGATCAGGGATCGGCAGTAAACGCATGGAGCTCGTAAGCCGAGACTTGAACGCTGCTACCAATATCAGACGATGCGTTGTGCTGAAGACGAGACCCGAGCAGCTGACACGATCCAACGCTATGCGGCAACTGCTGAGGCTCGAAGTGTGCGTGAATCAACTGGAACCGATTGCAGGCGGCGGGTCAAAAAAGGCTGGGAGGCGTCCGCATGTGGGTATATGTATTGACCCTCAATGATCATAGAACGTTTTTTGTTTTACTGAATATATATAGATTCTAATAAAGACCTCAGACGACGAAAACACTGACGGCTCGAGGGATCTCATTCCGGCAGTGACTCGAAGGCTACGCACCCTTCGTAAGCTTAGCGCTTCAGAATATGCGTACTGGAAACTTCGCTCCAAGTCACCGAAATTGTGCTCAACGAGCGTTGCTTACTTCGCACGTCCGTGAATTGTCAAGTGCTACGAGCGTTGAACCGCGAGCTGAGCAAGAAGGCCGTGGAACAGAAGGCACTGTCGCAGAAGCTCTCGTTTCTCGGCCGTCAATCCCCGCTCGTGTAAACCAAGGCCTCAGCACACTGGGTAGTGTGACAGAAGCACGCGACGGCGAGAAGTCCGGTAAGGCGGAATCTATGAAAGAAGCCTCTCCTGGCGTGCAAGCCGCTTCAGTCTTGCAACCTCCAGAAGAGCCAGGACCTTACGATTGTTGCGGTAACGGCTGTGAGACCTGTGTATGGGTTGCGTATGCTGAGAAGCTCGCAGCGTATGAGGAAAGCTTGAGAAAAGCTTCTATTGCATCCAAGGACGATGACCACCCGTGACCCGCACCGCGGCAGCTGTTCAAGCTGCGGATCGACGCATAAGAGTGTATCATAGAAAACTTTTCGTAATTGTTAGAACTTTTCATGAATTATGGTCCTTTAGTATGGCATTTTGCTTCTGACAGGGCGCATTAACGAGCGCAGAGAATACCTGTGGAGGTGTCAGTACCGATCACCTCAAGTTAGCCGTCATTTGCGCCACACATCACGCTTTGCCATGTAGCTGACGTCTTGTTCAGTGGCACAGCTGCCAACCGAATTGTCTTTACGGATCATTCGAAAAAGCAAATACAAAATATCATAACCTTTGGCTCCTCAGATGGCAATTACCCGGTGGAAGTTTACCTCAGAGAACATTGGTGTTCCTATCCCGAGTTTGAGACCATTAGGTTGGCGTGTACAGTGCGTCGCACTGTATCAGGTCGACCTGAGTGCGTATGATCATCTGCTTGGCGGCATTCGAACAAATAGGCAAAGTCGCAGAGAGCGAACCCCGAGGTTGGGCGACCGAAACCTTTACGGCGACTGCTCACAGAGTCGCGCGCATCGCTACAGGTTTCACCGTTTATTGGCCCGTGGCCAACTGTTCTTTCCTGTGAGTCAACTGCTGAAAGCATTGGCCTGGTTTCTGAATTCGTGAAGACAACATCTCCTGGCAGCATCGTGTCGTGGCGCCCGCGTTCATGGCGACTTGGCTGGAAGTATTTTCTCCGTGAGCGGTTTGTCGGCTATGCCTCTCTACTAATTTCAAGGCTGCACGTGAAACGAGGTTTCTATCATTTTGTATCGCGATGGCAATTGAATCACGCAGCTCGTACAACTGCATTGCTCACGATGCTGTGCATTTTTGGATACGAACAACAGATGGCGAGGCTGAGATCATTTTGAAGTCGGTGGCGATGCTCCAGAGCGCTCTATAAACCCATGTCACAATAAAATCGAACGCGTCATCTAGCCCGGGTGTGGAATTTAAAGGTTTGGATCTCTTCCCCTTTTCACGAGGATTAGCTTTTGCGATCTTTTTCTGCGACTGGTTTCTTTTCCATTGCCTTGTCTCTGACTCTCGATAAGTCAGTCATTTCGGTCCCTCCAGCTCCGTTGTCAGCAGTCGAGTGATGTTGATGGCATCGTTTCAGCGCCGATTTCGTTTCTTCCGGTCTTTGCCTACGCATTTCACGCACAGACGGAATTTGCGATCTACGGATGGCTCCCCACATTCATCTTTTTTGTATACAGTATCGGCGCGCTTTGCAGTTGCGACACGGACGTGATCAAGTGTGCCCAGATTTCCAACATATCTCCTGGTCATTCGGGAGCCGCTCTTTGGCACGTGAACGTTTGCTTCATTGCTCGGCACATGTTCTTGAAGGTTACCGTATGCGGGCACCGATGCCCTGCTTTGTTTGCTCACCCAGGGCCGTAACGTGCGATCACGGGTATCTTCTCGCCAATTCCGTCGACGAGTACCCCGTGCGTTGCACGCGGAAGCGCACGCTGTTCCACACGTTTGCTGAACATTTGCTTTCTTTCACAGCACTGATGAGGTTTTTAGACCCGGCTGAACGATTGAGAATAAGGTAGAGCATATGATACGAGCCATACTCTGTTGCCTTCTCTTCTCTTTTCCGAACAGGATTGGATCCGAGGAAAGCGAGGTTGTTCATGATGAAACGATTACCGGAAGAAAAATCCGTGCTGGAGGTACCATCAAGAATTTCGAGGCGTCTACGATAACTTCGTGTGATTCTGCGAAGCTTTCGTAGCTGGAATTGATGCCTGCAGCGATTTATGTCCAAGTCCATGACGATTTCCTATCAAAGAAACGCAGCGGGATCTTTTGAAAGCAAATTCCCTAAAAGGTATCATGCTGCAAGTAAGCGCCTTTCGTCGATATCCACAAGTAGAGGTAAGTTGTACTACGAAAAGAACCGGTTATATGACGTGAGAAGTTCAGAGCACTTCTAGCATGCACTAGTGGAGTAAACATCAATGGCCAACTTCGATTTCATATTGTTCCTCGTGAACCTAGCTGCGCTACTCGCTGCCACTACGAGATGCGCTGAGACTGAAAAATCGAAAACTTGAAAAATGCTTGATTCTGGCATGCTGCATTTTAGGAACGGACACCAAAGGAGGCAGGTGTGGATGCATTGGATAATTGCATCGACATTTTCATAACTTCTTTCTCCAGCGCGTGCCGAATCTTTTTGATTTTTGAGACCTATCGAATTCTAGCGGCAGGGAGTTGAAAGAGTCGCTCCTAAAATAAGAGCGTAAAGCCTGAAGCAAAGTATGAATTGGTCAGCGCTTGGTCCTGCATTCTGAATGTAGAGGCTTTAAAACTAAAACATGTTTGGAAAAAATCGAAATGCAGGACGAGAGCGAGCTGTTCAGGATTCAGTCTTCATCTGGTAGGTGGAAAGGGCATGGTACTGGACAGAGATGTCGATCGAGACTGGTGGCTATCATTTGAACGCGGCTTCGTTGCTTGTAGATAGTGCTAACTTTCTCATAAAGTCATTTATCTGGGTCCCATGGACAAGGGCCTATTGGTTCAGGCGGCGAGCTGCGCCGGCACGGATCGTCTGCTCTCGTCTTCCACAGAGGAGCTGATAAATTTGAAGTTGCAATTCTTCCTGATAAAGTCAAAGACCAGTTCACGCTCCATAATAGCAACGAGGCGGTCACGAACAGGTTTCTCGTCAAAGTCTTCAGCACCAGCCAATTTTCGCTCCTCTTGCAGACGCCTCTCGAGTTCGGAGTCGTCGAGCTTGAGACCCTCAGACTCCACGATTTTGGAAACACCGAAACCGATGCGGAGGCTCCTCTCCGCAGTTCCTCTCGCAGGTCCAGTTCGGTAGCGTTCGTAGTTCTCCTTCGTAATCATAGCCTTGATTTTGTGATCTGGCACTCCTTGATTTTTCAGCTCAGTCATCAGCTCCGCGAACTGCCGTTTGATCTGCTCTTCAATTAAAGATTCAGGTAAATCCACTTCAGTAATGCTTAAAATAAAGTCTTCAATCGCTCGATCCATGTTCCGCTCGCGCATTACCTCTTTCTCTTCCACTAGTTTTGCGCGCAAAACGTCCTTCAATTTCTCGACATTTTCCTGCTCTGTGACCTGCCGCACCCACTCATCCGTCACCTCTGGAAGCACCCGCTCCTTGACAGCGTGGATTTTCACTTCAAATACTACAGATTTCCCCGCTAACTTCTTCACTTTGTGATTCTCCGGAAACCGTATGGGGATCTGTAGCACTTCGCCGACTTTAGCGCCAATGAGGCCCTCAACGAAGCCCTCCAGGAAGCGTCCTTTCTCGATCGGGACCTGGACATCATCTTCGGCTGCCACCCCACGAATACGCTCCCCTCGCTTACCATTCGGAAGCATTCGATAGCATCGAATGGATGCGATGGCAGTGTATCCGTAATCAATAGTACCACCCGGTACATCCCGGAGCTGTGCGGTTCGCTTTCGGAGATCCTCGAGCGTTCGCTCGACGAGTTCCTCTAGATCATCATCTGGCAGTCGCGCAACGACGATTTCCGTGCTCTTGTAAGACTCTTTCAACTTCGCCTCGGGCCATACCTCAACGCTGATATCAAAGGAGAGCGGCTCTCCAGGAACAAAACGCGCAACTACGTCCTCTGGTTTCTCAATTAACGTGGCGTTTCCTAAATACGGAATGCCTGCATCTTGTAGAGCGACCTTCACGTTCTCGTTGACCACCTCTTCCAGCGCTGAGGCATTAATATTCTTCTCTCCAAAGTAGCTCACGAGAACGTTTTTCGGAACCTTGCCTTTCCGAAACCCCGGGACAGTCGCGATTTTCTCGAGCTCCTGCAACACCGAGTCTACTGCAGCCCGCGTACTCTCACCGTCGACCTTGATTCTTAGTGACACCCTCGATCCCTCCGATCCGAGTCGTTCTGATTCTACGGCCATAGCCAGGTTCGCGGCCACTAGTTTCCCGTGACTTCTCCGGTGAATGGAAGCGACGGAGCTGCGCTGACCTCTTTGGTGCGTCGGTGCAAGGCGCCAGAGGCCTGTCTTCGTCCACGAACGTTCCTGGCCATAACTCTTGCTTAGAAAAAGTGGACGAAACGCGGTGCTGTTGCACGAGGGGAAATGCAGGTGACACCCACCTACGATGAAAAGGGGGGTAGCTCGCCTCATGAACGGTACTCAAAGAAACCCGTCGTCGTCGTAGACCGGGCGACACCGGCGCTCGCTCGATTCGCGGCTGTTCGGAATGTCACGTGACAGAATACCCGACGAGCAGGTGAAGGACACGCGGATGCGATCGGGTATTTTCTCCTCCACACAAAATTTTGTTTCTGTAACCATTGTGTGACTCCGAGGGAGAGTGTTGCGTGAAAGAGATGAAGGTCGTAAGGGTTTTATTCGGACTATTTTGTATTCTCTCGCTCATACATGCAGTTAGAATTGAGGCACAGACGTTAAGTGAGGTCGAACGTGAGCATCCCGATATCAGCACGCTCATAACCCTCGTGAACAGCACGCTCTCGACTCAGCTAAGCGCTCTAGCTGCTGCGAACAGAACAATAACCGTTTTCGCTCCAGATAATACAGCTTTCGAAAGCTTGCCGGCGAATGTCACCGCGAGGCTTCATACGAACGAGACCCTTTTGAGGGACGTCTTGCTCTACCACATCGTGCCTGGGAACCTCTCGGCGCACTTTTTACTCGGCGAAGGGGTTATTTTAGTGAAAACGCTGTTCGACAACGAAACCCTCATGTTGAACGCTACAAGGACAACGATTTACGTCGAAGGAACACGGAAGGTTATAGTGCCGGACGTTTTCTTCGACCTCGGTGTCATACACATCATTAACGGAGTTCTGATTCCTCCGAGTTTACACGGTGCGGTATTATACGGAACTAGTTGAGCGACGGGGAATAGCTCTAAAAGTGGAAGAGTTATCTTGGCATGGACAGATCTATATGGAACGTATTTTCAACTTGAAAGGTAAAGTGTGCATGACTGAAACGTACCCTTGTGGCTGAAACTGCTCATCCTTGATGCATTTATCACATTTGATCGAAATTTTTACCTAGGGGTACTTCCCTATGCGAATAATCATTTTCGTGCTCGGCCATGCAGACGCATCGCAACCACTCTTACGAGCGCTCGTGATGTTTCCGTGGCATGTAACGTGGTATCTGTCGCATAGGAGAGAAACCCGTTTGTATTCGATAGTCACCGGTACCGCGCTTGTATCGCTATGCATCAAACAAAAGCGCATGTGAAGTACATTTGCGCTCGCGCTGCTACAGGCTTCTGGAAAATGTGCAAAACTCGTTGAAACAGGCGGTGTGCGATGAGAAAAATTTGAGTTCCGCAGCGGAGGTTCCACGGCTTGAAAAGGACCTCCAGTCAGTGATGAGAACGGCAAAGTTTCCGGTGGTTTCGAGAAGCTCAGTTTGAGACTTGGTTAAAAGTTTGACACAAGGTAGGGTTTCATGTGCGCCGTATGACGGACGGTCACCGGGGTCCACCTGATCCTCTGCTCGATTACCAGGCTGAGGCTGAACGCCTTGCACCGCCAGCACGCGTGAGGGGCAGCGTTGAGGCTCTTCAGGGGTATGTGGCTCAAAGAGAACCAAGCGCACGCATCACTGGCGCACCGAGCAGTTCCTCAGAGGACAAGGGCACGGGTGCAGGTGCGCAGCCCCGAGCTGGTGTGACTCGCGCTATCGCGGGGCTGAGCGCTGGTTGCTTGAGCACTCTTGCCTTGCATCCTTTTGACCTGATAAAGACGCGCTATCAGGCGACCGATTTGCACGGAAAGCAAGGTGCTTTTTCGTATCGAACTATTACGAACGCGGTAGCAACAATAGTGCGGGAGGAAGGTCTCCGAAATGGCCTCTACAGAGGTGCCCTTCCCGCCGTTGTAGGTTCCTCGCTTTCCTGGGGAATCTATTTTGAAAGCTACCAACGAGCGAAAATGCTAGTAGCTCTTCTGGGACAACGTGTTAAAAGTGAGTACTTGTCCCAAAGAGGCAGCATCAACCATCTTATATCCGGCACAATTGCCGGCATCATAACCGTACTCTTGACGAATCCCATATGGCTCTTGAAAACACGTATGCAGCTGGAGAGGGGCTCGAAAGACAACTTCAAAGGTGCTGAGTTATCTCAAAACCAGGGGGGTGTATTCTCGACGATGCAATCTGTCTGGAGAGATGAAGGACTCAGGGGCTTCTATCGCGGCATTGGGCCCTCGATGTTTCTTGTGACGCACGGTGCAATCCAGTTCGCTGTGTACGAGAAAATCCGATTGTCTCTGCTTCGAAGGCGCTTCATGGCAAAGCTGAGCCGTTCGGAAGAACTTGAGAACGAGCTGGAACGATCTTTGGATTCTATTTCACTTCGGAACTCAGCAGGACAAGCAGAACGGCTGAGCGTCATTGAAAGTCTGATTGCAGCTACCGCTTCCAAAGTTATAGCCTCGCTTGTCACGTACCCATTGCAGGTTGCTCGCACACGCATGCAGCAGCGCGGCGCAGATCCGGTCGCGTACGGGAGTATGATTCGTGCGTTGCGTACAATCTACATGCGAAATAGCTTCCGGGGGCTTTACAGAGGCATTGTCGCGAATCTTCTTCGTGTGGCACCTTCATCGGCGATTACATTCATGTGTTATGAGCAGATTTCGCAACTTCTTGATAGGCTCTGACGAGATATGACAGATCCGCACCGAGGGCAGTCATTCACCGCCTGGACTCTTGTACATGAAATTTGCTCCCTTTCTTTTTGTTTCGAACTTGCACACTGTATACTGCAACCAAAAGCGCACGTGAATATTCACAAATGGGGATAGGAACCAATCTCAGGTACCTGGAGGTTGTTAGCTGCAGCATGGGACCCGATCATTATCTCCAGCGCGCGTCCGGAGCCGATCTTGCCGCTTGACCCGCAGTTAATGTGTAGAAAGCCGCTCTCAGTATCTTTCACAATGTATCCTTCGTGATGATGGCCACATAAATAAGCGATCGGAGGATATTTGCACAGAATTCGCGAAAGCGTCCTCACATCCAATAGACTGCGCCCGAACCTTTCGTAAAGCGCTGCTCCGTCCTGCTCCAACACAGGATAGTGTCCCACAACGACAGCATGCGTATGGTGTTTGCTTAAAATTGATTCTAGACGTTCACGCGTACCCTCGACGTAATGGCTACCGCTACTCCGCCACGACGGCCTGCAATGCTCCAGCGTTATAGCGACCAGCGATGCCGAGCAGGGAGCATCATTTAATTCGGATAAGTTCGAGTTCGCGGTTCCGAGCGTTACATAGCGCGGAGAGACCGCCCCGCCGCCCAGCATCTGAGCTCAAAAGGACAGTTCCATACAATGTCGGTTTCACTGGGTATAACCGTCATGGTTTCCGGCCACCATGATGAGAAACGGACCACTCGCCGTGCTTCTGTTTTTACCTTGCGCTGCCTCAAAAGTATTGCTACTTTCAATTAGCGGCCTTAAGTGCTCGTATGCTGTAGCGAACTCTTCACAGGTACCCGTTGACGTAAGATCACTCGAAAAAATAACGACATCCGGGTTTAGACTTTGTACGAGTTCACAGAGTGCTTTCGCAGCTTCGAGGGCAGCGAAGGCTTTCCTCCTCCCCGCAATGTACAGGTTTGCATAACCGAGAAGCTCCTTCCAGGTGGGGAGGTGTCCAGCGAGAGATACAGAGTGAAAATGAATATCCGTAAAGTGAAGTAAGCGTATAAGTTTCATTTTCTCTAAGCCAGAACCTGCGACGTACAAACTCTTCCTAATTTCCTGGAGCGTACTGGCCCCCGAGAGCCGGTCGCTCGCGAGTGCTGCCAAGCTGTGAACGTTCCCGCAACGAAGCGTCAAACATGTTCTGCTTACCAAAGACCTCTGCAGTAAGTGCGGCCAGCGCAAGCTCTTCCCCTGAAGTCCTACAAGGCGGTAATGCCGGCAGTTCACCGTAGCAACAAAGATGAGCTCTTTTCCGAACCTAACGGTGCTATGCAAATCTGCGCCACTTGGAAGCACGCTTCTCGAACTTTTGCAGGAGACAATGCATCATGACTCATCCGCGAGACAATAATAGTCATTGAAATAGACGTTGCACTTATCTTATGCAGGAGACAAGTTTTGTCCTTGTGCCTGATCTAACCTAGTCGAAGAAATATTCCTCACAGAGGAAGTATTATCTCTATAATCCATTCCCCGCATAAGCGAGACACCTTCCGGGAACGTGGGATTTGGAGAATTCTCCCCGCAGCAAGCAGATGAAGATGGAGGTTTCCACGACCGGGAACGGCTGTACACGAGACGTACGCTCTCCAGAGCTCACTGTGCGTTTACAAAAAGCAGCGTCTCACTCGATGCACTCAGGATAGTTCGATCGCCTACGCGAGCGCTGAAGAAAACAGTTCCGATGCATCCCATCAAATCACCGCTTTTCTGGAGCCCCGCTCTGAGGCATGCCGTGAACTGAAGATCGTCACGGACGCACGCTTTGAATTGGTACAATTTTACAGTCAATAAGCCATGTGAAATATCCCCGATCGGCCAGCAACTGCGGAGCCAGAGGCCGATGCATAGGAGAGAGAATTCAACAACAGCAAACGACAGCGGCTAAAGCTTTAGCCTTGGATCGACCGCAGAGCGTCCACAAGGCCCTGCACTGCTCAATCATGCGACGGCAGCGTTATTCGTTATCTACTGCAATGCGTGTGGTATCCTTTCCCAACTCGCCTTTCCCGAGGCAGCACCCATAGTCTTGAACATGCCATATTCCATGTGCGTGGCTTCATTCACCAATAAGCTGTCGAGAAGCCGCATTGCTGCCGCACCCTCGCTGACCCTGCGCTTCCGAGCGTGTTCGAAGAAACTGAAGAATGGAGCACTCGGCATGACCCACTTTTCCGAAGATCAGTGCACTTCCAGAGTGCGAATCAATTGTAGACTGTATATAAGTTTATATAACTGAACAAATTTGATCCAGACCATGCCGCGCACCTGCACGTAGACCGCGTGAACAGGGTATGCGTCCTGCGTCCTGCGGCCGCAGCCCGCCCTCATCCAGAGTCACGGCGCGCGTCGCCGGGTGAAGCGCGCCGTTGGTCATCCGATCTGCGTCGTGTGGTTGAATCAAAACGCGCATGGAATTTGGGATACCCTACTTCCACAATTTCGCTTTTATCTTAACTTTGGAACTTCAACCGCCAGGTAGCTTTTTTCGGCACGTCCCCTAGAGGGATGGCAATAATCGTGTTCGGAATCGTGGCGGCGGTTTGTGTTTGTTTGCTTCTCGCCGCATGGCTCTATGCCTGCGTGCGAGAGCGGCGGGCGTTGCGCCGGGCTATGACTCGTGAGAGCGCCGCGAACCGAGCGGCCGGCGACGCAGAAGACCCCACACGCATGGGGAACCAGAGAGCTGTCTTCGTTGACGGCGTGTATCTGTACAGCATTCCGGGAAATGCGGGTGGAGAACAGAGAGCTCCGCCGGGCGGGGTAGCAGGAGCCGGCGTTTGGGGGCCGACTCGGATACCTGCGTCGCTCGTTCTTGCAAGACTCGATAAAACATCTCCTCCTGCTCCGCTTACAAGCTGTCCAAGCTGTGGAGCAGAGAGCCCAGCGGCAGCTGCAGCGCTCGCAACTGTGCCGAACGAAAGCCAGCGTGAGGGCAAAGGGCTCTGTGGAGCCGACGGCGTCTACTGCCAGTGCTGTTCAATCTGTCTTGATCCTTTTATGAAAGGTGACATGAGTCGCAAGCTCTCATGCGGTCATTTGTTCCATTCCCATTGCATAAGCAAGTGGGTTCAGAGGGCGAATCGTTGTCCGTTGTGTCAGCACGAAATCGTACGGCTTGAAGAGGTAGTCCAGGATCTGCGACAGACCCAGGGAGGTAGCGGCTCCAGTACTGGAACAGCACAAGATGCGGACACCGGCACAACAGCCGCCCCCGGCAGTGCCAGGACGCAGCCGCCTTCGGATTCGAGCATCTCTGGAACAGCGCGAAGCACTGCGCGGGAGAATAGACCTGTTCCAAGACCTCGAAACGCTCAGCAGTATCCCTTACTGGGATCACTCGGATCGGGTTTCTTTTTCGCGTAGAGTGAGCGATTGACGTGCAGCAGCAGCAGCAGCTTCAATGATTCAAAAAGTGGCACTTGGATAATTTTTATCTGTGAGCTCGGTACCGAATGATATGTATTTCAGCGATTTCTGGCACGAGTCTGAAGACAAGCGACGAGACTCATGCCGAGCAGCGTTTTCTTTTGAGGAGCAAAGCGCCGATCACTCCAAGATATGACAGACCGATGAGTCGGGTTGTTTCACAGAATAAGCGCAGTCTTAGCAGAATTCGTGAAGTTTTCTTTTAGTATGAAAGACATTTTCCAACAAGCAGAGATTCATGCATGGTCATTTTGATCGACTTGTCTATCTAATTAACCGACGGATGCTTCTTGGATGGTGCAAGTGTGCGGGGCGAGGTGCGATTGGTCAAAACAATAGCCTATGAGAAGTTGAGTGGAGAGGAGAGCGCAGTGCGTCCTATAGTCTGTGTTGGCAGCAGAAGAATCTCTTGATGTGGCATCCCCCATTGGACGCGCACAGTGTCTAGAAAGCATCGAATTTTTCAGGAGGCAATTCAGAGGTTCATGCATCGTGCTTTTGGCAGCTGGTCTTTTGGCGACAAGCTTCGTCAGTAGGATCGAGATTCGCTCGGTGAGCCGTTACGCCCAACGCGGATGTAGTGCTTGGTATCAACAGATCCACGTCGTTTGCGAGAATATTTGTTGGATTTGTGGCGGGAGAATCATCATCGTGAATTGCCAATATTCTGTGAAGAATACTGAGCCCTATACATGATCGTTTTTACCAAATATGGAAAACGCAGTATAAGTTGCAAAAAACGCGTTTTCCCGGCTTGCAGACACATTGTACAAACATTTGGGATATGCTACCGCGCGAAGACGCCCCAGTTCATGAAAACACCACCGCACGAGCGACAACAAACAATCTGCAGCAACAAGCGCGTGGTTGGTATCTGGCGCCATTCAGTGCCGGCTGAGAGCCCCGAGGCGTTATTTTGCGGAAACCCGGCTTCGACGCAGGTTACGTGTATCTGGTCATCCTTGAAGCCTTCGGAGTCTCCATTGCTCCATTTCTCTCAGCTCTGCATAGGTTCGCACGCCAGGTCGGAAAGAATCCTCCGTCTTATTGTTACTTCTGCTCGCTGGAGCACCCGGTAGACGCTCCAGCCATCCATCCTCCACGAGAATCTGAAGGAGTTCCGCCTCAAACCCTGATATGCGCACGTGTTCAGGTAACTGTTCTGCTATTCTGACACATTCCGAGAATGTTATGCTGCCTTCCTGGTGACTAGGGGAAAGCGGGTTCAAGAAACCTTTTTTTAAAATACCTTCAAACACTGCTCTCGCGTGTGCACTGTACAGGCAGGCTTCTCTACAGGACGCATCCTCTCTCGTGTTGCAAAGGGTTAGGTATGCCTTACTTTTATCGTCTGAGACCAAACGTACAGAAAAGTCCGCACCGTTGAGACGTCCGTTGAGACGAGAAACCAGCACATCAGGTTCAAGTGCCTCGAACTGCGCGAGGTTGGGTGTCGCGGGCTGCACCTCCTCGCCTTGCGTTACCTCGAGAAAGTTCCGATAATACGTCAGGGCCTCCTCGCTCTGTAGAAAACCTCTCGTGAAAAGGGTCTGCAACAGCGTCCTATCTGCTAGAGAAAGCAAGCCTGAGTCCATCGGGAAGACCTCCAACCACAAGTTTCAACAATTTATCGGAACGAGCGGAGGTTACGCGCGCTTTAAGTCTTTCAACTCAATTCCACTTCGCCTACTCCGCTCCCCCATATACACAGCGGTGCATAGCAGGATATCGAAATCACGATGCCATGTACCCGATAGATCGTAGGCGAATCGCCTGTACCATACATATTCTTTACAGAACAGTGCATGGAGGACTGCGTTCCTCCTCCAAGTCGGTCGTACAACAGTACTCAGATGGTTGACGAACACTGACCGAAAGAAGTAGATGCACTCTGCGTCAAACATCGATATTCTCAGAGAATGCGCGCGATCAACGGTAGAAAACGGCCCGCTGACCACCTTTTACGAAAGACAAATGCGAAAATAGTAGTCGCTACGCGCGTCCCTGTTCCTTAAAAGCGTGTTCGAGTGGTCCTGAATACACGGGGTACAGTCGCAAAAAGAAAGTCTCAGTTCGTGCACGGCCATTTCCCACCGAGGTCACAGCTACTTCAGCGTTCGTGGAACGCCACTATCCGTATGGAGCACAGGGACCGGGACACGGACGTCGGTTTGCTTGTTCAGTCGATGAAACTTGCTTCGGACGAGGCGGCCGGAGCGTAAATGGGTATTCGCGGACAGTGCACCCGCTGGATGTACGATCGAACTCGAAGAGAGCGAGGATGTCATCATCTGCTCCAGACGGAGTGGACTTTATTTGCGGCCTCAGATTCACTAGTGGAGAAGGCTCATCGACCAACACCAGCCACTTGATCGAATCATGGAAGATTTCGCCCCGACGTCGGGCGACGTCCTTCTGCTGGACACCGTGGCATTTTACCATTCCCCTTGCGTTCGGGCTTTTGCCGATCCTGTCGAGGTATAGTGCTGCTTTTCATTCCTCTGTGCTCTACTTGATTCAACCTCATCAAAAGAATGTTTTCCATTGTGAAACGTATGATGTCGCTCCAGTGGGGTCATCGCTGAAGCTTCCGGCACACGTTGACACACGGGCGCATGGTGTCTTACTTTCGCGAGTCCTAGCTTTTGCGGGAAGGTCCTCACCTAAACGAATGAACAATCGCTATGATTTTGAAGAAACAGAGAATCCAAGGGAATGGTATGGATGTGGAAGTCGGGGATCCTGAGTGCCGTCATTGCTGGATTCGACGCAGCCAGAACGAAAAATGCCTCCTCTCGCCGACCATCGAGCGAAGAAGAGCAAGTGGCGAAGAAGGAGAAGAACGGAGATAGGCGAGGGACGGTGTTTGTCGAGTGGAACGATGACGAGACTGTAGCGGAACAGAGGGCACGAGTACTAAGAACCCTCGGTGTGATGAGATCAGGGATCGGCAGTAAACGCATGGAGCTCGTAAGCCGAGACTTGAACGCTGCTACCAATATCAGACGATGCGTTGTGCTGAAGACGAGACCCGAGCAGCTGACACGATCCAACGCTATGTGGCAACTGCTGAGGCTCGAAGTGTGCGTGAATCAACTGGAACCGATTGCAGGCGGCGGGTCAAAAAAGGATAATAAGCTTCTGCGAGTGGATATTCTTTTACCGCACACAATTGCGAATCTTTTTCGCTCCATGAGCACAAACACAATTGTAACCAGGGCGCAATGCTTTGGAAATTGAAAGCTGGAATGGAAAGAGGTGTTTCTTGGAAAATTCTTAGTAGAGGAAGAATTCCAAGGCAGCGTTTTCATGAATGCGGACGGCGTCGCACGTGGGTTCCCCCGCCTGTTGGTAAACAGGTTCCGAACGCTAATACGACTGCGTGCAAAGTGAAGTCGCTCGGTGTCTTTTGGCTCGGACAGAGGCCACTTCAGCTGCAATCACCAGATACGATTGCATGGAAGACAGCACGGGACTGCACATACAAATACTTTCCGGCGAATGCATGTGTCAATTCGATATCATTAGCAAGAAGCAACTGAAGCGGAAAGAGACGAGTAATCTCTAAACATTTTGTAGGACATCTTATGAATGCGCTGGAAGCATTCTTTGGAAGTGACGGTGTCGCACTGACTTGGCTAGTGAGTCATCGGATGACCAAGTCTGTGCATACATCGCCAGGTCCGGAAAATGGGATGCATGGAGTTGCTAAGTCATTCGACGACGCTGCCTACCATCGTAGCGCAGGTTTATAAACCCAGATATACCCGGCGTATGGATAACACCCAGATGTTGTTGACGGTTTTATATCGAGAACTCGATCCGCGTTTTCAGAGCTTTTGAGGCACACGCGTGAAATGCGTTTTTTGCGCACCTTTTCATGATCAATATTGAATTTTCTTGATCGATAGGACGTTTCCAGTAACCGGAGACCTCACGGTATGACCACCATTGAGTGCTCTTTCATGGGGAATGCTGCCCAAACCGACGAGGGTATCAAAAATGGAGCATCCAGGCGTTTCCGATCGCCATGGCAGCGACTCCTGTGCCTCGAGGGGGACTGATCCTGCTGCCGTCAGCTGAGAACGGGCTATTAGACAGCCTTCAGGCATCTAAATGCAGGTCCCTGCCTTGGATTGACGAGTGGGTACATGGAAGCTGGGGATACACGGCGTAGCATTCCTACCAGGCTGTCACCGTCGTTTGCTGCGCCCCTTCTTCGAAAAGCCTCCGTTGACCGATGCTTTAAGTCTGACAGATCGTAATTGCTCCACGGCTGGCTGGTTGTACTAGGGAGCGGTACTTAGCGAGCAGGCCAGTGGCCGGCTTCTGAATCCGTTTCCAGCTGGCTCGGCGCCGATCCCATTCTGTCGACGTGAGGCCGACTACATCAATCGAGCGGGCATCAATATCGATGACGACTTGGTCGCCCTCCTGGAGCAAGGCGATGGGTCCGCCAACGTATGCCTCTGGACAGACGTGTCCGATCATGATCCCGTGACTCCCTCCGCTGAAGCGGCCGTCGGTGACCAGCGCCACATCTGAGCCCAGGCCCTGGCCGACGAGCGCTGAGCTCGGTGACAGCATCTCCGGACAGCCGGGGCCACCTGCCGGGCCTTCATAGCGAATAACCAAAACATCGCCTTTGCGAATCTGGCCTGCCAGGATAGCGTCGAGGGCCGAAGATTCCGAATCGAATACCCTGGCGGGACCTTGGTGTCGCCGAATTTCCTTCCCGCTAAGTTTAATGACGGCTCCTTCCGGCGCTAAATTGCCTTTCAGAACGAGGATGTGGCGTCCAGGAGGAGCGTACGGTCTAGTAACCGGAAGTATGACATCTTGATTTGGCGGCAAATCATTTGGAACATGTGCTAGGTTCTCTGCTAGTGTTTTCCCCGTGCAGGTCAGGCATTCGCCATGCAAATAGCCGTGTGCGAGCAGATGTTTCATGAGCACGGGTACCCCGCCAATTCGATCAAGGTCTGCCATAACATACTTGCTGAATGGTCGAAACTGCCCCAGGAGAGGAACTCTGGAACCAATCTCATGGAAGTCGTCAATTGTGAGCGGGATTTGCGCTTCATGTGCGAGAGCCAGCACGTGAAGCACGGCATTCGTGCTGCCACCCAAGGCCATTGCGACAACAATCGCGTTCTCAAACGCTTGTCGTGTTGCAATCTGCCGCGCAGTGATACCTCGCTCCAGACACGTGAAGAGCGCATCCACCGTATCGACGCAATCTTGTTTTTTGTTATCGGAAACGCTTCCTTCATAGGTCGCTGCCACATGACCAGCAGAGTATGGCACGGCTAGTCCAAGAGCAACCGCAATCGTGGCCATGGTGTTCGCTGTGAATGCGCCGGCACACGCCCCAGCTCCGGGGCAGGCATGCTTTTCCACTTCCAAGAGCTGCTCATCAGTTATACGGTTTGCAGAGCGCGCACCAATGGCCTCGAAGGCAGAAATGACGTCCAGGTTTTTTTCAGGCCCACCTGGTAGAATGGATCCTCCGTAAAGGAAAACACCAATCGAATCATTTCGCAGCAGTGGCATTAATGCTCCAGGGATCGTCTTGTCACATCCACCGAGTGTGATCAAACCATCTGCCATGTAGGCCTCGTGCTGACACTCGATACAGTCCGCAATGAGATCGCGGCTAACGAGAGAGTAGCGCATGCCCCGGGTGCCCATCGTCTCTCCATCGGAGACCACCGGGGTGCCGTGCAGCAACGGTTTGCCTCCGCGGCTCTCAATACGGTCCGCAATGATGCGCGCCAACTCTATCATGTGGTCATTACATGGCGTCGCGTTGGTGTATGTGCACGATACTGTAATAAGTGGCTTGAAGAAGTCCTCGTCTTTGAAGCGGACTGCACGCAACATCGCTCTCGCCGCCGTACGCTTGATCCAGTCCGGTGCACCGGGTTGACTGCCGACCAGCGCAGCGGAACGGACTCTATGGTTCGTCACCCCGGACGCGGGCGTCTCACTTAGCCCCTCTGCTTTTAAGAATAAGGCGCCCTTGACTGGTTGCAGTGGGTGGCGCAAGAGTGCGCGATGCCCTCGGCGCTGCAGCCGAAGCCCGCGACCGTCTCTAGGAAACGAACCCTTTACAAAACTCGTCTCCGTTGTAGTCAAAAACTGAAGCGTATGGTTAGACATGGTGATGAGTTCCCTCCTAAGCTATCGATGAAGCAAGTCCTCGTTGCAAGCAGGTCCTTCCAGAATTGCCTGCGTCGATGAATGCGTGGAAGCGCAGTGGCATCTGCGAGCGTCGCAGAGGCGAGACACGGTCGTCCCAATGGGCAGGCTGCATACGTCAATGAGGCACCAACAGTAGCTTTCAGTGCTGCCTGAAAAACGGCAGTTTCCAGTGGCTGGAAGGTGCTGTTTGCTGAGATCCGCCATACGTCAGAGCGCCCGTGGTTGAACATATAGTTGAGCAATGGTTGGCGACTGCAGTGAACCCCGTCTGGTGAGCTGCAACTTTTTACGTGGCAAAGAGGCCGTGTGGCAGCGGGAGCTAGGAGCTGTTGCACTGGCGTTCAACTTTGAGCTGTGAATCCTTTAAATTCTATGCAATCGCGTACTTTCGTCTTTGTTTATTTTTCCCGCAGGTATGCAATACGTAGATTTTGTACTGTAGAATGGGGAAAGGTCGGGAAAAGTCTTTAAGCTGTGACTGATAGCGCACAAACAGCGAACTGGCTTGTTCAGCTTAGTCATATTGCGGTCAGTAGGTGGGCGGACCATCCTTCTCAAAGTGTTCATCTTGAAGTTCTTGCACTCAAAACAGAAGTTATCAAACACTATCTACTCGAATGCTTGTTCGTCAATCCATTCCATTCCTTGTGGTCTCTGTAGAATACCAGCAGAGAAGCCGCATGATATGCAGTTTCCATTCCGCAGAAACGAGCATCGATGAAGAGACACGGATGGGCGAAGAAATATGCACGTCTCCATGGGAGACTGTCGTAAGATATCTAACAAACTTTATTTATCTCGTACTGAAACATGGAAGCTACGTAGAGGAGCGACACGTTTTCGTCTCATTCAGTGAGGCTTCATGCCGCGGAAGTAATAAACCTGCAAAGGGGTATTCAAAGAACGGCGACTTTTCTTCGTAAACAAAAGATAAGCGAGCATGGTGGGGATCTCAGGCCGAACGGCGATGCAGTCGAATATTCGCTTCTAAATCCAAAAACAGGCAGGACTATTGAAAACACAATATTTCTTCGAAGCACCTCTTGGATTCTGCTTTTCACAGTCGTCTGTCCTGCCCTTCGACAATGTCGATTCTTATCTCTCAAAAGCGGTCAAGTAGCACGCAGCTGAGGTTTGCCTCGAATTGCTCTTCGTATTAGTTTTTTCGAACAGGTTCAGTCCCTTCGAGGATGTCTGCTCTGTTGTTCAACGACATTTTCAGTGCTCACGGATCAATAGACGAATCATTCGCATGTGTGACATCGTCCTTCCACAGGTCGGTCTCTAAATTCACCATACCGGGCTGCACTGGTATTCGTCTTCTCGTGCGTGGGAGGGAGCGGAAAGGCGGGCTACGTTCTGTCAGCGCGCTCTCGACGAAAAGGTTAACGAAAAGGTACTTCAGGAATAATAGGGAAATGTATAGAAAAAGCGATTTCCAGTGCTAACCCTCACTCAGCGCATCGCAGTCTCGCGCCGAACACCGGATATAGCGAACAGTGACCACATCTGCAGTAGCCTGGCAAGTAAAGGAGAAGGCAAAAAAACGAGAAATGGAAGAAGCCATCGGAGGGGGACGAGAAAGATCCCCCCGAAAAGAAGACGAGAAGGGACACGAAGGAATCCCTTGCGAGCGACAGGATCAGTCTGAGACTATCGTCGAGGCTTCGTCACTAAGACACATCAATGGGTAGAATTTTCGAAGTAGTTACGTGCGGGACGCGATCAGAGATTGCGCGGCTTTCTACCCGAGAAAGTCCCGCCCAAATACTCCCATGCAATGGCGCATCTCTTCATCCGATCATTTGTAGGCGTCCCGGACGCAGGGCTGGGAGCTGTCCACATCCCTCTGGAATTTGTCGATCAGACCCTCTTGCAGGAACACAGCTAGTGCTCTGGACAGAAGATACAGAATGGCCTGAACTTCAGATCAGAGATTTGCACACATACTTCTCGGAGCAACTTGACGTGTCTCCAAAGCTCGTCGGCGATCTTGAAACATCTTCAGCTCAGGTGCCGGAAAGTTTCCAACCGCCCTCATAAACCAAGGCCACCTACTTAGCGCCGTCGAGCGCTTCACGAGGCGCGTCCTGCGAGCTTCATGCCTGTTGTTCCCTCCGTTCACCGGCCCCAAACAGTAGGGACTGGTGTGTAGGAGGCCTGCGGACGTCGATGGAGGCCAGCGCCGACCTGGCAGCGGCGGAGGACCTCGAACTGGTAGCGAGGGGGGAAGAGGGGCCGCAACGG
>Ga0080006_1270346_pt1 | contig 31563 bp, 22 predicted proteins | sample RS3BMetagenome_FD_69209 | JGI IMG/M metagenome (GOLD analysis project Ga0080006, IMG submission 69209) | Ferric oxide microbial mat and aquatic microbial communities from Rainbow Spring, Yellowstone National Park, USA - RS3B (SPADES... ...
CACCAGACCTTCGGGCTTAGGAGCTCAGTCGAACGATTCAGGGATACCTAAAAGACAGGACACGGGTGTTCTATAATAACACCAACCCCAAAAGAACACTCTTTGCTCCACTCGTAGAATTCCTCGAACTATTCGTACACTGGTACACTGAGTGGAGGTGACACGGATGAATGCTTATCCGGACAGGATCTTTCTCTCGGCGAACCTCATAAATTCCCGAACCACTTAAATCCTGTTTGCTCGGGTTGCACACCCCACACTCACTTGTGCGTGTCGCCATCCTGCCTATGAGTGGCACTGTCACGCCTAAGTCCTGAGCCCAACCCTTATTTGCACAGCACCTTGGCAGTGGGCGGTAAGACTAATTACGCCGTAAAAAGTATTCAGTTTCTTCGAGTTTTCCTAATTTTGGCAGGTAACAAGGAGAGCTGCAAACCCGACACCAACTCTTATGAACAAGTTTCTGGACGTTTGTAAGCGACGTATCCACTCAGTATTATTGATGAGTCTCTGTGTTCACACGTTTTCAGATCAGGATAACGTTGTCGATTCTGTTTTTCCTTAGTTCTTCTTCATTGTTAAATAGCGCAACTGTTCTGTGCGCTTTAGCGGTGGCGATTACAACACAGTCAGCCAAGGATATTGCGTGCGAACACTTGAGACTCGCCGCTTCTCTGAGTATTCGCCAACTCGGTTTCGAAACGCTATAGAAACCCGACTCGACAAGTTTACGTATTAAGTTTTCTGCTACAGTTTCACCTTTGACCCTGCAAATTATATAGAACACCTCAAACAAAGAAATTTCGCTTATAATGGGTGTTATCTCGCCCCTAACAATCTTGTTAAAGACCTCTTCCTTTTCTCCCTCAAGCAGGTTTAGGATTACACCCGCGTCAAGCACCATATTTCCTTTTAGCTCTTTCCTCATCGAGTGTTCTCTCCGCCATAAGCTTTTGAGAAAGCTTCGACCCCTTTAGAACACCGAACAACTCGAATAACAGCTCCGGCTTCTTTTCGCCTGCTTCAAACCTCCGTATCAAATACGCCACCGCGTCGTCAACAGTAACTCTTTTACCAGTCTTCTCTTGCAACAATCCCACGACACGCATAAGGCTCTTCTTTGTCGAGGTCTTTATTTTTACTGATTCCTCTTTTTCCACAACTTCTACTTTTTCTACCATAAATATAAACGTATAGCATTAAACAGAACCCTGTACACCTAAGCTCCTCTTTAGCGGGTGTGCCAGTAGCAAACATGTTCACGAAGAGTTGGATTTGCATTATCCCGCGTATCCTTGTGTTCGCTTTGCTGACGAGGCACTTGTCCATGTGTTTCGGGCATCCGTAGAACTTCTCAACTGGACCCCTGGGGCCGAAGGTTATATGAGTGGGGGAAGGGCTGAATCCGGTTCGCAGCACCGAGCAGTTGTACCGCTGGTCTTCGTTGGCGAGCACCGCCGACGTAGCGCGAGCGCAGGGTTTCTCTATTCTTGCTTAACACAAAATCCCCTTGGTGATATTGAATAATGTGTGCACGATCAGTCACCCGGCTTTCTGATGACTTAATGGAGGCCTTCTCACTCTTCGAGTGATGTACTGCATGTAGAAGGCGTCCAAGTCCAGGCAAGCTTGAGGTCGCCACGAATATTCTGCAGAAACACGTAAAAAGTTTAGAGACATTTGTGATTACCCCCTCGGTTTAGTACTTATCAGATACCACAATAACCTCCATAGGATTCCAAGCACTCATGTGAAATTGTGTTGTTCCAAGTTCTGCGTTACCTATAGTACTCGCCAACAAGTTCACTGCCTTGTTCGTAAACACAGTGCGACTCGATGTTTTAGTTGGCTCTATGATAATTCACCATTGTCTGGGGATCGCTTGCAAACAATCTCCGTGTGGGGCAAATACGCCATTATCCCAAGTGTTTCTCTCATAGTATCCCACGCCGCGTCACGGTTCAATATCCCAACTTTGGTTAGTGTTTTATGGGCGGAAGGCTGTTCCTTGGCTCAATCAAACCAGACCCGTGAGGTTCTTCGGTTTACACCGCGTCTTTGACGGAAAAAGAAAACACAGCTTCAAAATGACGTAAAGCAACTTCAAGATTCCGGCTAAAAACACTGGTGCTAATCCTGGCCAAATGAAACCTTTTAGCACGAAAATGTTGTGTAAACAACAAAAGATTATAAGGCACGAGCCGTTTTCAGCAGTCGACGGTGAGTCTTCCACTTGGCTTCTTTTGGTGCTGCGGACGTCAAAACCCAAAGTTTTCCTACATACATACCTGAATACTGCTTGTCGACCCATATCTGTGCGTTTTCAGCTTTGAACTGGGCGCTCTCCGAAAAGCAAACATAGTCGCAGGGAATCCAAAGTTGCCAGAAGACATGCCCGCAAAACGCCAAATTGTTTCTCTGCACTCACCGCTCAAAGCGGACACCGCTGTTTCAGAGGTCACCGACCGAACACAAGTCAAAAAAGAGTTGTTTGTGTCCATAGTCTTGCCCGCTTATCAGTTGGGAAACGAGATACAGCGCACCCTGCTAACAGTTAAAGACTGGGCTGAGAACCTGTTCGCCCAATACGAAATAATCTTGGTGGACGACGGCTCCAAAGATGGAACACTGGACAGTGCTCTGAAAGTGGTGGACTCCAAAATCAGAGTTCTGAGAAACCGTGTGAACGTAGGAAAAGGCTACTCCGTGAAAAGAGGTTTCCAAGCCGCGAAGGGAGACTATGTGATAATGTACGACGCGGACATGGAGGCGAACCCAGTGCAGACCGGGCTCATCTTAGAAGCGCTCAGAACCAGCGATGTTGTAGTGGCCTCCAAAAGACACCCGCAGGCGTCTTACAGTGCGCCGCTGTCAAGAAAGATTCTGAGCACAGGCTTCAACGCCCTGGTTAAACTCTTCACCGGCATAAAGCTCTCCGACACTCAGACGGGTCTGAAGGCGTTCAAAGGCATGGAACTCAAAAAAATGATAGACCTGCTCACCGTAAAGCGGTACGCCTTCGACGTCGAAGTCTTGGTCATCGCTAAGCTGCTCAACCTCAGAGTCACAGAGGTGCCTGCCCGCGTCGAGTTGACCAAAAGATTCAACGTGAACTCGGCGCTCCTAATGCTGCTGGACTTGGCCGGCATAATCTACAGATTAAGAGTCCTCAAGTGGTACCAGAGAAACCTTGGGAAAACCACCCCTCTGTACAAACCGCTGCTTAACCTATAACGGCGCTCAGCCGACCAAGACTTTGCTGGACCCAAAAGTGGGAAGCTCAAAGATTGTCCATGAAATCTGGATCGTGGAAAAGATGCTTTACTAGCCCAAGGTTTTCGACGTTCATTGCAGGAGTTGCATTAAGAGGATAAAAGCGTCAAGCCGAATCAAGCATGAATTTGGCCCTTTGGGCATACGTGTGGTGTCTTACACAGTCCTCTCTTGCCTTTATACCCTTTTCAGTGGCTTCAGCGGGTGCATCCAAGTAGTACCTTAGCTTCTCTTTTAACTCGGAGACCGAACTGTAGGACTCGACTACATCAGGAGCAAAAAGCTGCTTGATGGAACTGATTCTGTCGGTGATCTGGAACCCTCCGCATCCAGCCAACTCGAAAACCCTCATGTTCGGCGCGTCCGCTTCTATATCCTTGGGATGATGAATGTTAAGATTGACCAAACTCTGATTGATAACTTCCACGTAGTCTTCTCCGTAGACAGAAGGCAGCACCTTGACTGGTCGGAGCATCCAGAGTCTTCCGAAGATGTAAGTTTTATCTCTGAATTCCCCGAGATGCCTGAGCAATCCATACCTTGAAGGGTAAAACGTTCCCACGAAGCTTATGGGATACTTCTTCTGTTCGTCATCCAGCCTTCTGTGTAGTTCGGGGTCACACGCCCACGGCACGGTTATCACGCGCCTAGCGCCGAGTTTGTAGTAAAAGTCGTGTTGATTGGCGGCTGTAAACACCGTGCAGAAATGATGCAGTCTCTCGTGAAGTAGAGCTGGGAATCTGAGTGTGTCAGTGTAGAATAGAGCCAGGCGATAGTTTTCTGAGAGGCTTTCTAAGACTGAGTCCGAGAGCATTTCTCCCTTGAACACTACAACAAGGTCTGGCTCTGCTGTTCCAACGGCATCACAAATCCTCCTGTTTATCCTAAGAAACCGTGTGAGAAACCTCGTGCTCTTTAAGCGTGTCATAAGCAGCCTCAGCAAAAATTTTTTGTTTACCCCTTCGTATTGATCGAAGAAAAGCACCTCGTGTCCCAGTCTACGCAGATACTTGCAGTAAAAGTATTCAGCGTTGTAGGAGCCGTTTGAGCCCACGAGTACTATCTTCACAAAAAATTAACCGTCTCTTACCTATTTAAACATTGGAATACAGGCTGGTCAAACATGGTGACTCCCATGTTAAAAAACCACCGAGTTGTAACCAGCGAAAAAATTTCAGAAGGGTTCAGACCACTAGAGAGGGCAATGAGAACCGAGACCAGTCGATCGCAACCACGACGCAAGGGGTTGATGCGACACCGCGCTAAGGGATTCAGGGAGAAGGTGTGAGGCTCATAAACAAATTATTCACAACAGAAGCCCATCCTAGGCACAGAGACTTCAAGTTCACTAAGCGAGGACCTGTGAACCCCTTTTTTTGGGGTTTTGGAGACTTGTTGCATTAGCCCTCCTTGCCAAGGCGGTTTCTAGCATCAGTTTCGCGGATGTCACGACGCTTACCTCGCTTTCAATCGTTAGACAACTTTGTTGTAGTTTTCGCGTTGTGCATCTCAGCACAGATTCAGAGGCTCCGCCTCCCCGTTTATTTGTAAAGCTGGAAGCCAGCTAGAGGTGCTTTGCCAAAAATACTAAAACTTATTCACAGTTGTCTAGTGAACAATGGTGGCCATCACCAACGGCGGTGGCACCATAGCGCGTTTTTGCTTTCAATCGAAAATTTGTTCGCTGTGTTGCAAGGACTCAACATATTTCATTCAGTATTAGAACAGCAAGCTTTCCCCATCACTGCGATTGATTTCCGTAAGTCGAGCCCATAAAATTTTAACCGCCGCATAATTCAAAGCTTTCAAATACAGGACAAATTGTGTTACTACTTTAGTTGACGTGTTAAAGACGATTGTGCGCTATTGGACCCGTAGTTCTACAAGTTGCTTTTCTTTGTCTTTGTCCCTCATTTCGCTTCCCTTCGCAAAATCTTTGAGGTGACCCTGCACGTATCTGAGGCCTCTTTTGGCGAATTTGAGGTCGTCTTTGGAGCGAATAGCCAACACCTTTCTGAGCACATACTTGGGTGTGAGAAACACCTTGTAGAGTTCCTGGGTAAGATATTTGACTTGTTCCCCGGTGAGCTCGCTTTTCATCACGGCTTCCCTCATATCATATCTGTCGTAGTCCTCTGTCAGAAGCCAGCCGTTCTGTTTGCACTGCTTCCAAAGAGCGGTTCCGGGGTAGGGGATCACGATGGTCGCCTGAAGGGTTTCCGCGTAACCGGCCTTGAAGATCTTCTTCGCGAATTCGACTGTGTTGCGCGCATCCTCATAGGTTTCCCAGGGGTAACCCATCATGATGGTCAGATGTGGGTCCATGCCGTACTTCTTCGCCCACTTACAGGTCTCCCACGCTTCTTGATTCGTGGTTCCCTTCTGAAGTCTGTTTAGAGTCTTCTGATTCGCGGACTCCAAACCGTAAAGTATGAATCTGAAACCCGCTTTACCCATCAACCTGTAATCATCCTCTTTCAGAACGCCGAACCTCATGTTGCACCCGATTCTCACTTTGAACGCCAAACCCCTTTCTATGATTCCATTGCAGAATTCGCGAAGCCAGTAACCGCAGGGAAACGTTCCAGTGTCGTCGAACACCTCGCGTATACCGTAGCGCGTGTGCAACATCTCGATTTCATCCACTAAGCTTTCGGGTCTACGCATCTGATACTTCTTGTAGGTGATGGTCCACGAACAGAAGGTGCACCCCCCTCCGTTCCTCCACCAGCAGTCGCGTCCAACCATGGTATAGGTGCCCGGTTCATACTTGAAGTTGCCGTTTTTCACGTATAGCCACCACTTGGTCAAGTCGCGGTCGATGAGCGGCAACTCGTTCAAGTCGTGGCTTTGCTTGAACTCGCCGTTGCTTCTAATCGAACCGTCTTTTTCACGCCACCAGAACCCCGGCTCAAGCGGCGTCCCCTTGTCCAAATGGTTCGCAAGCGAGAGAAGCTGGAAATCGTAGTCCCCACCGGTGACCACGTAGTCCACTGGTGTGTTCCTTAAGGACTCCTCGGGAAAAGCGGTTACGTGGTCCCCCATCAACGCTATCTTTGCGTCTGGCCAGCGCTCCTTGAACACTTTTATGTAGCGCCAATGCGTCTTAACCGCGGGCGCCTTGGTTTCGATCGCGATGAGGTCCGGCTTTTCGTGGTCCAAACGCTCCAAATACTCAGCGAAGTTCATCCTCTCCGCTATGCCGTCGTCCCAGCCCACTTCGTAGCCGTTGTGCTTCAGGAGCGTGGCCGCGTAGGCGGGAATCATCGGGTAAATATAAGTGGGTTCATTGAAATACTGGAACTGCCGATTCTGCGAGAGAAGCGGCACACCCTTAGGTGTCTCTATCGGCGGATACGAAATGCTAACCTTCATTTTGACAATCTCCTGCTGAAAACACCCTTCAAAAACGCAGCACCATAGGTTAAATGGGTAAGCGGCAGACCCAATAGAATCATTAAGCCCATCCTCGGATTGATCAACACTTGCATCATAACCGCCGCAAAATATATAACAATTACTGCCAAAACAACCCATCCCAGCGTGGGCAAAACCAGTGAGACAAGCGGGCCGATCAAGAGACCCAGCAGGAAGAGAGAAGGGAAGAAGTATTTTGTTCGACGCGACGTTTCTGGGAACCGCTTAGCGAAGAAGCCTCTGTGCAAGCCGTATCCCCAGATCTGGCGCAGATAGCCGCGCCAGCTACCGCGTCTGTGATGGTAAACCACAACGTCGCGGGCGAACAGAAGCTTGTAGCCCAACCGCTTTAAAGAAAGACAGAAAAGCGTGTCTTCCCCAGGCCAATAGTCCTCGTTCCAGCCACCCGCCTCCTCGACGACCCTCTTCCAAGCCACCAGATTCACGCTGTGAATATCGTCGCTGGACTCCAAACTCCGCTTCTCAGCGTAACGAGCAGAGATGCCACCCATCAGAAACGACGACAAAATGGCTCCTTGCGCGTGGGCGAAGAGGCCGTCCTCCGGTGGCGTAACCCCTGGGCCTCCCACGGCTCCCACGCCGTCTCCTTCGAGGTGGGCAACCGCTTTGGCTAACCAGTCGCGTCTGGGATAAGCGTCCGAGTCTATATACGCCAACACTTCGCCGCGCGCTACGGATGCGCCGATGTTACGCTTCTTCCCGGGAGACACGGGTCCAGTCGCAACCACCTTTGCGCCCTCCAATGGGCATTCGTTGTCGGGTAGGACGATGACTTCGAATTCGTCGTAGTCCAGCTCACCGCATCGACTAACACACTCCTGCGTTTGCTGGTCTACTTCTCTGCAGGGGACAATCACGCTTACCAAGGGATAAAGCATCAAGCGGACTCCTCGATTTTCTTTAGCTTCGTAAGTAAGCGTCGAATTTTTTTGGAATAACTGGGGTCATTCAAAAAATTAGTAAGCCTTTTACTAAATTCGGCTGCTTCGCCTGCAAGAGCCGTCGACGAGGTTCCTTTTACAGCGAATTTCAAGAAGCTCTCCACCTGTAATATAAGGTCTTTCATACGTTGTTGCTCGAGGTCCCGACCGTTTGAAATATTACTAGCAAGCAGCTCGTTGTCGTTCATTAGCGCTCGACCAACATACAAGTCAAGTCCCGCTAATAAATTATATTTTCGCATATGTCAACTGTTTACCCTTACTGGGGGCTCAGGACATTTTGTTCTCACACAAAAAAAGTAGCCTCAATTGCTAGGGCTCGTCGGCGCGGTAATCCAAACTCTTTATGATTTGTCGAAGTACTCAATAGGTATCTTACAGTATGGCCTGGGCCTAATCCTTAATTAGGGTAAGCGTTTATTTTCAGCCGAAACAGTCAATCTGTGCAATGGAGCCGCCACATATGAAAGCATTGATTACCGGTGTAACAGGTCAAGACGGGTCGTACATCGCCGAATATCTTTTGAATAAGGGATACGAGGTTCACGGAATAATTCGAAGGTCCAGTACTTTCAATACTTCTAGAATTGACCACATATATGTTGACCCGCATGACGAACATTCGAAGTTACATCTATACTATGGTGATTTGACGAATTCTGAGCAGATAGCGAATATTATTTATAATGTTAAGCCCGATGAAATTTACCATCTGGGGGCGCAGAGTCACGTAAGAGTGAGTTTTGACATGCCAGAGTACACTGCTGACGTGGACGCGTTGGGAACGATAAGGATTCTTGAGGCTGTAAGAAGGAGCGGCAACAGAGCGAAAATGTATAACGCGGCAAGCAGCGAAATGTTTGGGGACTCTTCTCCTCCACAAAATGAAGAAACACCGTTTCAACCTAGAAGTCCATATGCGGCTTCCAAGGTCTATAGCTATTTTATGGCCAAGAATTATCGGGAGGCTTATAATGAATTCATATGTAATGGTATACTCTTCAATCATGAATCACCTAGACGAGGAGAGACCTTTGTTACAAGGAAAGTGACTCGGGCGTTGGCCAATATACTGGCAAAGCGACAAGATTTGTTGTATCTTGGGGACTTGAAACCTAGAAGAGACTGGGGATACGCGCCTGAATACGTTGAAATCATGTGGAGAATGCTCCAAACGACGAATCCTTCGGATTATGTGATTGGAACTGGAGAGTCGCATTCAGTAAGGGATTTTGTAGAGGCCGCTTTTGAATATTTGGACTTGAATTATGAAAAATACGTAAGGTTCGATGCTAGATATGTTAGGCCAACCGAAGTCGAACAACTGGTTGCCGACCCCTCAAAGGCTGTTAGGGGACTTCAATGGCAACCGAAAATACGTTTCGCGGAACTCGTCAAAATTTTGGTTGACGCAGATATTAGAAAACTGGGTCTAACCCCTCCAGGTGAAGGGGACGAAATTTTAAGAAGGGCTTTCCCTAACAGATGGTGGGGTGTTGACTGATATGTTTACTGTCAGTGGAAAAGTGCTTCTTACTGGTGGGAATGGTTTTTTGGGTGGCCACGTTTTTAAAAAACTCGTCGAAAGTGGAGTTGGACCCGAGCAGATCATTGTTCCAAGAAGAACAACATGCGACCTTAGGAAATGGGACAACGTAGCAACAATTGTAAAAGGTTGTCAAGTGTTGATCCATCTTGCTGGGAATGTAGGAGGGATAGGTTACAATCAGCGTTTTCCCGCCACACTTTTTTACGACAATATTATGATGGGTGTTCACTTGATAGAGGCTGCCAGATTATTCGATATTGAGAAACTCGTCTTGGTGGGAACAGTGTGTTCCTACCCCAAATACACTCAGGTCCCTTTTAAAGAAGAGGATTTGTGGCGTGGCTACCCTGAGGAAACCAATGCTGCATACGGAATCGCCAAAAAAGCTCTGCTGGTCATGGCAGATGCGTATAGACGACAGTACGGCCTCAGCGTCGTATACCTTATTCCAGCCAACCTTTACGGTCCGGGCGACAATTTTGACCCTGAGCGCTCACATGTAATACCTGCTCTTATAAAGAGATTTTCAGAAGCTGTTGACAACAAGCTGGGACAGGTCACAGTTTGGGGCACCGGCGAAGCGACTAGAGAGTTTCTATACGTCGAAGACGCAGCGGAAGCCATAACCCTCGCCATGAAAAAATATGATAAGCCGGACCCCGTAAATATTGGCAGCAGCGAAGAAATCAGCATCAGAAAACTGGTGGACCTGATTGCTAAAATTACAGGCTACAAGGGGGAAATAGTTTGGGACAAGACGAGGCCAGACGGTCAACCAAGAAGAAAGCTGGACACTTCAAAGGCTTGGGAAGAATTTGGTTTTAAAGCTCAAACCTCGCTTGTTTCGGGCTTATCAAAAACCATTGAGTGGTATAACCGTCTGAAAAGCGAGGCGTTGAATGTATGAGGGTGGAAGTGGTCTCTCACACATTTGTTACTGGCCCCTCTCAGGAGCTTGTCGAATACCTAAAAAAGCGAACGAGGCGCTTGGTCTTCATAGGGCATCCATTCAACTACTGCAAAGATATTAGATCATTTATTGAGGTGTATGAAAACGGGTACCTTAAAACCGCTGAGTTTGGCACAAGTTGGAGGCTACCCCAAGTTTACGCCTATCTAAAAGATGTACTCTATACTCTGATATGGACTCTTAAAACGGATACGAAATACGACCTATACGTAGGAGTGGACCCGCTTAACTGTCTTCTTGGCCTAATCTTTAGAAGACTGGGAAGGACTGAGAAAGTGGTTCTATATACCATCGACTATGTGCCGGCAAGATTTGGTAATCCTTTGCTAAATGGGCTGTATCACCTCGTTGACAGTTTATGCGCATCGAAAGCCGATGTGTGCTGGAATCTTTCACCGCGAATGTCTGAAGCCCGTAAGAAGAGGGGTATTAAAGCAAGAGGAAAGGAAATCGTGGTCCCAATAGGAGTACGGTTAGACCGGATCAAAAGACGTCAATTAAATGAGTTGCATAGGCATAGGCTCGTGTATCTTGGACATCTGAGGGAAAATCAAGGGTTAGAGCTAATAGTCGAAACCATGCCAAGCATAGTTAGGGAGGTTCGAGACGCCACTCTTCTTATCATTGGAACCGGACCTTTAGAACCATGGCTAAAAAATACTGTTAAACAACTAGAACTGACTCAAGTGGTAAAGTTTACAGGATTCGTAAAAGACCACGCAAAGGTCGAAGATCTGCTTGCCACCAGCGGCGTGGGTCTCGCACTTTATAAACCGAGCCCAACTAGTTTTACTTGGTTCGCGGACCCTAGCAAACCAGCGCAGTACCTAGCGTGTGGTTTGCCAGTGATAATAACCAATGTTCCGCGAATAGCCGAAGAAATCGCTGTGCGTCCGATGGGAATTGTAACAAATTATGACTCGCACGATTTCGCTAAGGCAGCATTGAAGCTTCTCACAGATGACGAATTATACAAAACGTGCAGAGATAACGCACTCCAATATGTTTCCCAGATCGACTGGAACGTTATCTTTGAAAACGCTTTGAGAATGAGTGGCTAAGGAGTAGACAGTACTGCGCGCCTCCGGGTGGTTACAGCAACTACTTCTAATGGTTCAGAGAATGCTTCTTAAAAAGGCAGAAGCTGTAATGGTTCTTGAAAGCAATGTTTAAGACGTTCTGTAGTCCGAGTGAACCATCTTGATCAGGTCTTTCTTGGAACAGGCTTTGGCGGTCTCCAAAACAGAAGGGAAAAGAGAAGCTTTGGCCAGAATTTACCGATTCTGCGGAATGAAACTCCTCGGTGTTAGCTTCTATCAAAAACCATTGGTTCAAACTATTACTCGGCTTTCAGTAAATCACCGAACATTTATTGATATTGGCGCATCCATTGGTAGCATATCGGGTTCAGTTGCGCCTATGTTCAAAAAGTGTTTAGCGGTCGAACCGCTGCCTGACAATTTAAAGGTCCTAAAACACAATTTAAGGAAATTCTCCAACTGCGTCGTATTTGAATGCGCTCTGTCTGATAAGGAGGGCAGTGGAATACTTTATTTATCCGACAGCAACTCAGACGACAACAGCATAAGACGAAGAGATGATTTACGAAGCTGTATAACTGTGCTTTTCGATACGCTGGACAATCTAGTCGCTCTTTCAAAAGCTGAGCCGCCATATTGTATCAAAATCGATGTTCAAGGCTGCGAGCCCCTAGTGTTTAGGGGGGCAGATAAAGTGTTGCGTGAACAGTGCACTGTAATATCAGAGTTCTGGCCGTACGGATTAGAGAGATCGGGTTATTCCGCTTTAGAATATGTAAATCTTATGCGTAGCTACGGTTTTTCACTTTATCGCCTATCGGCGGAGTCCCTATCAGCGGAGAAGCTCGCAAAATTTATCGCTCTTGGCAGGAATAATCGTTGGGTGACTACAGATTTACTCTTCGTTAAAAGTGACTATATTTCTAAGCAATGAGGATGAATCAGGAGTTCAGCTTGGCCCCCTTTTTGTGAACCAGTTGCTATGTTTGAAAGAAGAGTTTGCTGAGTTGTCGATGGATTATGTACTGGGCTGTAAATCTCAAAATGGTCCAACCAAACACGGACATAATGTGGGGAGGAAGAACAGAGCGAGGTGTATTTGAATTCATGTGTGCTTGAGGCCATCGGACGAACAATGAGTTGGTAGACGGCTGGTCTTTTTTAAAACGACAACTTCCGCACCTTAATGGGAGTCGGAAGATATAGGCAGTGATGTGTGTTTTATATAAGCTTAGATTGTTTGTTGAGTCTCATACCGATGAAATGCAGCATTAGAGCACCATTTTGGTTCAGGTTCCATTCGAACTTGGGTCGCAGATCAGGCGGCCCAATCAAGTATTGACCGTTCACTTTTCCTACGTTTTACAGGTAGTGCACTTGGATAAAGATGTAGCACATTTAGACATCTACTGTTTTCATTAAATTATGTTGGTAAGATGTTTACAGAACGCGTGCACCGGTTTAGAGGGTTCTCTCGTCGAGAATCATCGGCGGCGCTGAGACCTCTATTAAGTGGGTTAAACTAAGCCGTCTAACAAAGTTGCCCTTCAGAATTAGAGTGAACGATGATCACGTCAAGCTTAGTTTCAACGCTCATATCAGACAGCGTGTTTTTAACAATCTTCTTGATATCGTCGAGCTTGGGGTGACCATTATCACCGGTGAATTCTCAAGCATCATCAATTACTACAAAATGGTACAGCCGCTGTTTTAAAGAGTGGTTTAATATTGTCTTTAATTCGTAGAGAATAGGCGAGTCTTTGGGTCCTCCGGTTACCCCCCTGAATTGTGTGCATCCAACCAAAAGAAGCATGGGCGGCGTTGGCGGTCAACAATATTTTGAAGGGCATCTCTGCGTAGTTATACACAGAATAAGGTGACGGTCAATTTTGTAAAAGTGAACCCGTGGTGGTAAGGCTCATGCTCAAACAAGTCATAATAAATTATCGCAAATTAATGATGACACGATTATTAGTCTCAAACGAAAATGTTATCTTAAAGCCCTTCTAACCATGGTTCTAGAGACCATGGGTCGACCAACTCGCATTCAGTACAATAAGCTCGCCCCTCGTGTATTCCTAGCAATTAGGTTGGTCATGCAAAGATTTTGGCCGATTGTTTGCATAATATTTCTAGGGTTTTTGTCCCAGTTGTGGTTTAAAGCAACTGTTCTTGCAGGCGGCGACCAAGGCTTCCCACCTAACCAAGGAAATCTGTTAAATGTGTTCTACGTTTGGAATAACCATGGCCCTTGGCTTGGTTCACCGGTGGTCGCGTTCTCTCCCAATTCTCCCCCCCCAGCATCGATTTTTCCCTACGCTCTTTTCTGGATAGTACTCAGTCACGCTGGGTTTAGTCTATCCATGATTGATAGAGCTTGGGTATACTTGTTGTTCACACTTCCAGGCGGTGCCATGTATTACTTGACATATTCCTTGGGTATTAGATCCAAGATGTGTCGTCTGGCGTCTTCGGTCTTATACATGATAAATCCCTACTTGACTTATGCCTTCACCATAGATGGTCCAATGAACACCTCGCTGATGTTGTTCTATTCTTGTTCTCCAATACTACTTGGGTTATTTATACGCGGCATATCTCAAAACAATATGCGTTATTCCATCTTCATAGGATTGTTTTCGCTGTTTGCTTCCGCGGTCTTTGAGAATCCACCGCGTTATGTTTTGCTATGGTTCTTGCCGGGTTTGTATGTGTTTTGGGAACTCATTCGCGGGAACCTTCACCGCGCTACCAGATTTCTCTTTTTGACCGCCCTAATCGTGGTTTTCATAAACATCTTTTGGCTGGTTGACCTGCCCACAATCTTTGGTTTTGCAAACAATGGCTTAAACGCATCCAATACACTGCAGTATCTCAGGTCATTCAGTGGGAACTCTAATGTCCTTAGTTCACTGAATATGGTGGGCGGGGGGTGGGCTTGGAATCAAGGCGCCTATGGCAGCCCGTACTATCCGTTTGCAAACGTATACTATTCAATACCCCTTTTACTTTTAGCTACTGGAATCTCAAGTGTCGCTTTGTCTTCGCTACTACTTAGCAGAAAACCCATTTTGTTATTCTTAGGTACTTCTCTTTTTATTTCAGTATTCTTTGCATTGGGCCCTCACCCGCCTCTCGGAAATTTATTCTTGTTTTTGTATAACAGAATACCAGGTTTTTACATATTCAGGGTTCCATATGATGACTTTGAGCCCATTGTTGTTCTACTTCTGTCTGCGCTCACAGGGTTTGCGGTAGAAAGCATATCGTGCTGGAGGATACAATGGCATCCGGACTTGATTGTTAAAGCGGGCAATATATTTGTTATTGCTATAATTATCTTTGCGCTTATCGCCGGTTGGCCAATTTTAACTGGCGCTGTAATGCCAAGCTCACCCCGGGGAGGAACTGGCAGTTTACCGGGTTTCCAGGTGAATGTTCCAAGCTATTGGCTTAACTTTGAGCGCTTTAGCGAGTCAATAAATAACCCAGAAACGCATGGGAGAATTCTGCTGGTACCACCTGTGCCCTATGCTGCCTCCTTTAATTGGAGCGTGGTTGATTCGCTTTATGGTGGAACTGACCCAGCCTTGAGCCTCTCTCTGGGTTCTTACTTAGAGACCAGCGGGGTAGTTGGGTCAAATTCGTCCACGATTCTTACGACGGCATTGTATAACTGCAATTCGGTCGCGAACCCGTCCGAAATCCACTGGCTTCTGAACCTTCTAAATGTAGAATACGTTTTATATCGTGCATCTGACCTACTCAATTATTCTTATAACGCTTACACGGCTCAGTGTTGGAATAATATTTTAACTGGTGGTTATAACTTCAGTTTAATTGGGAACTGGGGACCACTCATTCTTTATAAAAACGATATGTGGCGTCAAGCTCTTATCTACGCCGCGAACAACTTGAGTGTCTTCATGGGAAATCTCAAAGGCTTTGAAAACCTTTCAGCATTGAGAGTTCCAAGTGTGCCAAGCTCTGGATATATTATCCCCTCCCAGAACTCAGCCTTAAATCTCTTCGAACAAAATGTTGGGGCCTCGCGTTTAATCAGAACTATAACAGTAAACGTAAAGGTGGAAGAAGGCTCCAAATCACCGATTAATTGGGCTACGCTCGGCGCGGGTGTTCAGGCTGTATACCGTCAAGGATGGACAGAGATTGTGTCAACTGAACCGGTTCAAAACTCGAGCGTTCTTGAGTGTATACCGCAGTCTGGTTGCCCATATGTGTTTCCAGCTTACAGCGACAACGGATGGGGTGCACTAAACTCAACACTTGTTTATTTTGATACAAACCAAACTCCGATACTGGTGGAATCAGTTAATGCCGCGAATCTTTCTGTGTCAAATATAGTGGGAGTTTGGTGGCAAGAATCGTGGATGGGTATGGGAACAAGACCCATCGCATTTCCGGTGCTTATACCGCCGCATCAAAAGGTGGTGATACAAATTGGGGAGCGACTGAAAGAAATAAATCTAACACTTTTGACTGTGAAAAAATTAGAGAGTTCGCCTCTCGGTCTCGTTTCAACAAACTTCACTGAGATAAATCCCACAAAGTACGTCGTACACATACACGCTACCTCACCTTACCTCTTGGTTTTCAGCACCACGTTTGCGAAGGGGTGGGCGGCTTATATTCAGGGAAGTGTTGTTCCCGACCATGACCACGTCGTGGTTAACGGTTACGCAAATGGTTGGTTAATAAACAAAACAGGGTCATATTCTATTGTGATTGCGTTTCTTCCTCAAACAACTTTCTATTACGGCGTGATCGTTTCGGCGGCCACTGTTGGTGTATCAATCCTTTATTTGTTTTTCGCTGGACGCAAATCCGTAGCTTTGAATCGCCAAACTTTTTCAGTGTTGGTTTGCTGAATAAAAAAGCTTTGAACAGCAATTAAACGCGAACACCGCTTTTTGGGATCAGGTGAACCAGGCTTTGTTTGTTGAACCGGTTGCTAATATCAGCCGAGCCAAGTGCGCAATTTTGTAGACAACCGAATATTTTTACCTTTTAATCTCTGTTTTCACGAGGGTTAAATATGATTTGATGGGTCAGCACAAACAGTGTTGGGAACCACTTCAGGTATTTTCCTGTCACTGAGGTCGACCAGTCCTCTGAAATACAGTTGTTTAGAGGTGACCACTAAACTGTCTTATGGTCGGCTCAAATCTAGGTAAACGTTTTGAGCATCTTGCAATTGGGATATTGGAGCTAGAAGAGTGTTGAGAGAAGAGGACGATGCTATTCGCCATGAATTTTTGCTTTATGACAGGAGAAATTCTAAATGGATTTATTTAGCGCTTGCTTTTGATTCACTTTTCTCTCTCGCTTGGTTCAGGTTCAAGCCAGTGGATTATGCTGACATGTCACTTGCTACCACTTTACTTAGGCCGTCGTATGGCTGGATTGTTGATAAGTTGGCTTGGTCTGCGGGTGGTGTAAACCCTGATACTTACCCTTTTTCCGCAAACGGACCAGCAGGTATTGTCTATACCTTAGTTGTGAATATGATGCATTCGTTCGCGCCGCTATGGTTTGCACAGTTTGTCTATATAGCACTTGTCCTGTTTGTGGGTCAAGTTGGAGTTTTCTGGCTGATACGCCATCTTACCGAAGAACTACGCTTGAAAACAAGTGGTTGGGTGTTCGTTTTAACCTCTGCGTTCTACGTTTATGGTCCGTGGTACCAGTTTGTCATAGGGGACGGCGCGTTTTTGCCGACAGGCTTCTTCGCAGCGTATCCTTTTCTGGTATACTTCTGTATCAGGGCGGCTGAGTCGTTTCCGAGGGATCGTCGTGGCTTCTTGGGCTCCGCTTTGGGTTTATGCGCAGCTGGCCTGCTGGGAAGCTTCGGCTTTACGTATTATTATTATTTAACTGGGATTGGCTCGGTTGCCCTCTTTGGAGTGCTCTGGGTGCTTGTTGTTAAGCGCGGCGTGCGGCGCCGTCTGGAATCGTTTCTGGGCTTGGTTCTGGCTCTTGTAGTTCTTCAGCTGAGCCTGTTCTACGTGCTGCCACAAGACTTTTCATCGGCTCCGACGCTTGCTCAGGTATCCAGTGCTTCTCCCAACCTGTATAAGGCGCTGTTTTACAATTCGAGGCTCATGGGCTACCTTACGCAGCTCACGGTGAGTTATTGGCCTGCTCCTCAGCCTTGGGTGCCTGTTCGGCCAAATGTGCCGGCGTTCTTGACCTCTCCTTTTTGGGGTTTCGCCCTGTTTTTGGTTCTCGTCTACCCCTTGGTTTCAAGAGGTTTCGTCAGGAGGTCCGTGTTGCTACCTTTCTACGTAGTGCTCTTGATAGCAGTGGTGCTTGGGGCTGGGGTGTCCCCTCCGTTTGGCGGAGCGGTGACCTGGCTCTTTCTGCACTTTTGGCCTTTCAGGGTTATCACTCAGCCCTTTACGTCTCTGAACTTTGTGGACCAGCTTTGCTTCTCGGCGTTGTTGGGTGCGGGGTTCGCGGGTCTGAGTCAAGCGCGTCTTAAACGCGGCTCGTCGAAGCAAAGAATGGGGTGGGCGATTACCGCGTTGCTTTTGGTGGGCTTGGCTGGGTTCGCAGGCGTGGTTGCGCCCTACGTCTCTGGGTCCCCCATATCAATAGTGAGGGTGAGCGGGCCGTCACCCACGGGTCAGGGTGAGCAAACGTTCAACGTGACGCCCAGGGTGAGTGTTCCGAGTTATTATTACGCTTTGGTGGGCTACCTTAACTCTCTGCCTGTAAGGGGCGCCGTTTTGTTGTTGCCTATTGGGGGAAACTTTCATTCTTCGACGTGGTATCTTTCAGTGGACATGTTGGGGAGCGTGTTGAACAAGCCGGTTGTGGGGGGAGGCTTTGTGTCTACGCCTGAAACCGCTGGGTTGGTGGGCTTGGTAACAGCTTGGGAGCAGGGGTCCCCTCTTAATCTGAGCAGTGTTTTGTGGCTTGAGGGCGTGGGCTACATTGTGGTTCAGGGCGACTCGGCGTCGAGTCCGCCGGGTTCGCCTGAGCCGCCTTTCAACTTGGGCTACATTGAGTCGGCTCTCAATTCCTCTGTTGGAATAGGGTTTTTGGCAAGGTTTGGACCCGACTCGGTCTACGAAGTTGGCTCGGCTGCGGGGTCCAACTACTGGGGAAGCGGCGGCTCCCAAGCGGCGGGGGGCTCCTCTGTTATGGCCTACGGTTTCAGCGTGGAGAACAGGGCTGCTTTCGCTGACCCGGCGCCCAGTCGACCCTTCGACGTGTTGTTCAATTTGAGCGGTTACTACGAAGGGGACTCTGCGGGTAGCGGCTGCGGCCTGCTCAGCGGCGCGTCGGCGCTTCAATATTTGGTCCATGGCAACAAGAGCTACGTAAACGAGACGTGTACTTTTCCGCTGAAGGCTTCAAGCGCTTTCCCGGTTTACCTGTCCTTCAACTATACGGCGCAGCAGGGCGTCAACTTTTTTGTTTGGCTCGTCTCAAACCGCTCAGTGGGCGAAGCAGCGAATCTCAGCGGCGAACAGGTGTTCCCAGTAAAAGGCGGCTCAGGGGTCGTCACAACCACTTTTCCGCCGGGCTCATACAGGGCGCTTGTAGTGGGCTTGGTCACCTCAGAGGTTTTCAACCTTTCTTCCCCGCTGGCCAAGCTTGGCTGGCTGTATCTTTCGCTTGGACTCAACTCGGAGGAACTCGCCCCTGTCTCGGCTGCGAACGGTACGGTCTACGTCTACCCTTGGAACGGGTCTTCGACAAACGCAGGGCTGAGCTGGGCGCCGAACACGGCCAAAGTGGTGGACTCGGCTAAGCCGCCGCGGGTGCTGAGTTGGAGCTGCGGCGTGTTGCGGTGCGAAGCGCTTGTTAACGCGTCGCACCCCTTCCTGTTTACGTACTACGAGGCCTATTCGCCCGACGTGCGGCTTGAGGTGAACGGCTCCTCGGACCCGTCTCACTACATTGTTCTGGGCTCCTTCAACGGCTGGGTTGTACCCGGCGGCGGACTGGAACACTTGGTGGTTACACGTTCAGACCCGCTTCTCCCTTGGGAGCTGGTCGCCCTCGCCACTTGGGTGGTGGTCGCGGCCCTCTACGTTTGGACGCGTCTTTCGTCTGGCACACCGAGACAAGTGGGCGCCCAGTCGAAGAACTGATGTGGCCCGCTAACCCGACTGGTCCCAGACCACCTCGATGTAGGAGTTTCCCACGCGGACACCGCTCAAAGAAAAAAAGCTGGGCTGCCGCAGAGGCTCTTCAAGCGCTTGAGCCCCCTGAGAATCGCGGGCTCAACGAAGCGTGGTTTCAGAGTCTCCGCAAGCTGCGTCAGCAACAAATATATTCAGTGGCTCAAATATCCGTGTGTGTCGCCGAAGGAGCGAAGCATTCTCAGGGGAATGGTCAACTGCTATAAGACCTGCGGAGAAAACTTTGAGCGCACGGTTGAGATGGTTGCAAACCACAGAGGTCTTCGCTCAGAGCAAGTAAAAGCGGTTCTCGTCGACTTGAGGAGTCGCTGGTCATCTGAGCCAGAATACGTCGAACTCAGAAAAAGGCTTCCGCAAGAGTTTCCAGTTTAACACAAACAACACGCGTCTCAGTGGTCTTAGCCGACTTGGTCGCCGCTACCAGAATAAATCTGGGTAGCTACATCACTCCAGCACGCTGCCGTAAACCGTTTCTATACCCAATTCTTCGGCTCTTTCAAGGGCGTCTCGGTCTATGTTCACAGCAACGATTATGAGTCTGTCAACTTTTCTGCCTTGGATCTTCTCTATGAGCGGACGCTTCTCAAGCAACGCTTCAACGTGTTCAAGCTCCGCTCTCGACTTGACCTCGACCAGCGTGACTCTGCCGTCATGCAACATGATGTCGACATCCACTTTGAAGCCCTTCTTACCCGAGTATTTGCCGTCCACGTCTTTAAATGTGAACTTCTCTACTCTCTCAGAGTATACGCCTTTCTCTCTCAGTGTTTCCCTGAATATCTCCAACACGGTTTTTTCGAGGTCCGAACCCCATCTACGACCCATGCTCCCAATGGTGACCTCCAGCCTCTTGTTCTGTCGGTTGAGTTCTACGACCATCTGGGCGAATCTTCCATCCTGTTCTTCGAAGCGTTTGTCCACTTGTTCGAAGCGTTTGTCCATCTGTGCGATGAGTTCTTCGAAGCGTTTGTCCATCTGTGCGATGAGTTCTTCGAAGCGTTTGTCCACTTGTTCGAAGCGTTTGTCCATCTGTGCGATGAGTTCTTCGAAGCGTTTGTCCACTTGTTCGAAGCGTTTGTCCATCTGTGCGATGAGTTCTTCGAAGCGTTTGTCCACTTGTTCGAAGCGTTTGTCCATCTGTGCGATGAGTTCTTCGAAGCGTTTGTCCACTTGTTCGAAGCGTTTGTCCATCTGTGCGATGAGTTCTTCGAAGCGTTTGTCCACTTGTTCGAAGCGTGTCTCTTGCGTGTCAATCAGGCGTGTAAGATTGGCTCCCAGCTTCCTTATTTCTTCCAAAAGAGCCGCTTGCTCGCCCTTGGTCACGAAGCTTTCGGCGAGTATGCCCACAACTTGATAGCGTAGCTCGGGGTTCTCCCTTAGAAGTTTGGGCAGAATCTTTGTTAGCTCTTGTTCGGACAAAGCTGAGTCACAATTATTGTTGCATCTAAACGTAAAAACCTATGGGTTAGCGACGACGCGGAGCGCTGGGTTTCAGTTTGCAACACGCGTCTGAGTCTAGGCGTGCTTGGTTCAGTTGTTCTCCGATCTCAAATGAAACGTGGCTCCGCGAAGCTTTGTGGGTGGTCAGCCAGAAATCGTTTTTGAGACGTCTTTGACTATTCGAGGAGCCGAAGCGCTGAGCGGCGCACCGTGCTTGGTTGCCCATATTAGTTTCGCGGTTCCGGCTCTGTTCGAACCTTGTTTTTCGAGGCGAACTCCGCGGCGCTTCGTGTCCCTGTAAAAGGTTGTTCACCGGTCAACGTGTGCCGGGATTTGACCAAAGTGGTCGTCGCTTCAAGGCTGACGAAGTCGTCAAGCGAGCGGATGTCCGCGAATCTTTGGTTGTGACGGTGGCTCACCAGCAAAGTGAGGTGACACGGTGTTTTCAAAGAAAACCTTTTTTGCGTGCAGCCCACACCATTTAGGATGCGATCTACGTCTTTGCTGGTGGCGGCTCTGCTGGTTTTGCTGGTTACGAGTGCGCACCAACCCGCTCCCGTCGCCTTGAAACCCGTGGAACCCGTGGTCGCCCCTCTTCAGGGGTCATTGGGCGTGTTACACACGACTGTAGCGACGCAGAACGCGTCGAGCCACGCGTATTCTCAGTCGGTGCCGGGTCGAATACCGCCGGGTGTGTCCTACTACACACAGTCCGTGAGTTCCTACACGGGTTTGACGGCTTACGCTAACATTTCGGATTTATCTATAGGCGGCGACGAGTGGTTCAACGGCTCAAAAAACGGTGCTGGTGAAGCCGCGATTCGGCTGAGCGGCGTGGTCTACTCTTCGAAGGCGGGTGTCTTCGAAGCCGTGTTCGCGGCTCTTCTCACACAGTGGGGTCCGAACAGCTACTACTTGGTTTTCCAAGACCAGGTTTGGAACGAGTCTTCCACCTGCAGCGGACCCGGTACCTACGACGCTGTGAGCAGTGTTTCGGGCAACGGCTCGGTTTCCCAGGCTTTCCCGGGCTGCTTTGGTACCCGTTACCAGTTCACCGTGTCGACGGCGACCCCTGTATCCGCGCCGTTCAGCCTGGGCTTAACCGAGAAGATTGTGCCCGTGGAAGGCGCGCTGGGAATTGCGTTCAACTACTCTGTTCGCTCCGCCGGCACAACTGAAAAAGGTGTGAACGACGTGGTCACGGTTTACCCGGGTGACCAGCGTGTGTCGGCGGGTTTCAGAGTGGGCGGCCTGACGCCGCTGGCGTTCAACTACGACATGGAACTCGTGTTGGCCGCTCCGCTCCCCGAGGAAACGGTGCGGATCAACGCGTCCTCGGGGGTGCTGGCCCTCTACTACTTGAGCGGCGCCGCCCGCGGCGAACCGCAAACGGTGTATAACTATGGGCCGGACGCTTTGAGCGGTTCGTACGGCGCAACGGTTTACACCGACGTATCCAACCCCAACCAACCACTTGCGGTACTGGCTGGAGGCGTGCTACACGAGTCGCGGCTTTGGCCTCTTCCGGTGTTTGAGAACTACACTGTGAGCCAATACCCGCCGGGCGGAGCCGTGACGCTGTCCGCGCACTTTTACTATCTTGACGCGTTGAACGCGAGTTATGTATCGCTCACCGACGCAGCGGTTCAGGTGTACGTGAACGGAGAATACGCTTCTTCTGTTCGGCTTCAAAGCGGCTCAGCGGATTACGTTTTTCAGCCGGACGGCGAAGGATACTTTAACGTAACCGTGGTTTACCCCCCGAGTGTTTCCTTCGGCGAGCCCACGATGCGAGCCACAATAGGGTTCATCTCCCTTAGAGTTGAGGGTGTCAACGCGGCGTCTCAGCCTGTCAGCGTTTCCGAGACTCTTCCCAACGGCTCCGTCATAAGTTTGGAGGCTCCGACTGGTGAATCCTTTATTCTGATACCCAGCGGAGGACTCACCCTTTCGGCTTCACAGTCCCCCGCTCAGGCGGGCGCCGCGGTCAGACAGGGTTTCTACGGCTGGGTTGCGCCCAACGGTTCAATCATAAGCGCGTCGCCCAGCATCCACGTACAGGAGCCCCAATCCCTAGTGGCCGAGTACAGCGTGGAGTACTTGGTGGTGATAAACGACACTCCGGCTGGCTACAACAACTCGGAGCAGTGGGTGAACGCGGGTGGAACCATCACGCTTACCACGCCCGCCTACGTGTATCTGGGCAGCAACCTTGAGAGGCTCGCTTTTGTGGATTGGAGCACGGGTCAAACCGGCAACGCCACAATCACAGTGGACTCCCCGCTCAACGTGTCCGCGAACTACAAAATACAGTACTTGGTCTACCTGAGCACGCCGCTCGTAGTTTTGATGGACAAATACTTTGACAACGGCTCCACCGTTGTGGTAACGGCTCCGGCCACGCTCGGGGGCACGCTGTTATACCCAAACGTCTTCAAGGGGTGGGCGGGCACCATCACGTCTCAGAGCAGAACCCTCAGACTCAACGTCACCCAGCCCTACGCGGACGGCGCGGTCTACGGCATAAGCTATGCGAGGGTGAGCGCCATCCAAGCGTTCGTGGCGATTGCGGCGGGCGCGGCTTTCGTCTTCTACGCGCAGAAAAAGAAACTGTAAGGCTGCGAAGACTCAACCAGCTTAATCCGCATCGAAAGGGCCGCGTCTCTTTCAGCTCGGCAAAGCCAGTCTCCCTAAACTTCCTTATCTTCTTCTTTTTGCGCGTCGTAGTTCAAAAAGTCGAATTTCAGGGACACGGCGATAACCAGCACTCCGAGAAGCAGGAAAACATAGGCGTATTCTCCGAGAAGGTTCGCGTCGCCGGGCAGAAAACCCGAATACACCACGGCGGCCTCGAACAGCACAACGATGCCGGCCACGACGAGTCCTCTGCCAATGTTGTAGACCAGCCCCATAAGAATAGCTGGTTGGCTGCTGGACTTAAAAGCTGCGCTCAGCGCGTCGAAAAGGTTGGAGGAAGGTTCGCGTTCGCGTTTGAAGGCTAAGCGATCCGAGGCGGCGGCGCGCCCGTCGGCTAGGGTTTTGATGGAGTTCCACTTCTTAAAATGTGTGCTGAAAACCAGTAGTTCTTGGCGTAAAGGGCTTCTTTGTTCGTCTGGGTCACACGTGTGTATCTTTTTGGAAGCAGTATGCGGGGGGGGGGAGAACCACTGGACCGCTTCGACAGAGCTTGTCGTCGCCTCGAACACTAGGCGGAAAGAGCGCGCCTGAGTCGGCAGAGACGTTTGAAATGTGGGTGCGAATCCTTTGCTTTAGCCGTGAGGCCGACTTCTACACGTTTCGATTCAACATAGCGCGCTGGGAGGGTGGGCTCGCAGGAGTCACGGGTTCTTCGGAGTCGTTTTGCGGGCGTGTTACGCGTCCAGAATCGACGATTCCCCCGAACCTCATTTTCTCTGGCAGTGGGTTCTTGCTTTGCGGAAGCCGCCTCACGCATAAAGGTACAACCAAAACGCCTCTTCAACGATAGTTTCCGTTGAGTATTGGCCAACCGGTGTTCTAAGCGTGGCTGTCGATTGGTTCTGCCGTCTATTGAGTGTCGTGCCCCGCCCCTCATTAGAGGTGAGAGTCTGTGGTAGGCGCAACCGTCAAAGAGTCGGCGAGTTCTCTGACGGCTTTGCTGGCGTTTCGCAAAACTGGTTGTCCGTGGCCTGGGTATAAAGCGTCGAATTCGAGTTGGGCGAGTTTTTTAGTGGAGCGTTTTACGGCGTCGCCGTCGAAGTTCACAAAATTCGAAGGCAGCGAAACCTTTCCCTTGTTGGTGATCAGAGTGTCACCCGAGAACAACGCTTCCCCACGCAGGTAGAGGCAGATGCTGCCTTCGGTGTGCCCCGGTACATGGATCACGGTGAGAGGTCCCACTGCGTCGCCGTCCTTCAGAGTCACGTCCGCTCGGAACCTTTGAAACCTCATGAACACGGAAAACAGGCTGAGCAAGGCGTTCCCTGTTTTGCTTCTCACTTGTTTCAGCCACTTTTCTCCGGTCACCTTCGGCGCGTCCAGCTCGTGGATCGCGATTTTGGCGCCAGTCAAACTTCTTAGTTTGGCGGCGCTGCCCGAATGGTCGGCGTCCGAATGCGTGAGAACTATGCACCCGATTTCTTCTGGCTTCCTCCCTATGCTCTGCAAAAACGAAGTTACGCGTCCCGCACCGGCCGAAGTCCCTGTGCCAACAAGTATTAGACCCTCAGCTCCGCGGTCCACTAAATATGCGTTGGCGAATCTCAAACAGGGTACCCTGCTAACGGTCGCCATGGTTTCTGGTGATCCATACGTTTGATGGAACCCCTTAAACATTCTTCTACGACGCGCGTCGAAGCGGGTATTCGAAATAAGGGGTTATGTGGCGTTGCCCCATCCACGCAGACGTGTTCAAAACGAGATTTCGTAGCTGCGACTTGGAACCACTCTACGTGTCGCAAGAAGCTAGTGTTCGAGCACCGATTTGACGGCGACGCCGAACACGCAGGGCTTGGTCTCCGCGCTTCCTTGGAGAGCACAGAGTTGTGTTCGGAGAAGCCGCAGGGAAAGCGGAGAAAGTTGTCGGCGCCGACTCAGAGTGTCCACTGCTGAAACGGTTCAGGTGTCCCCGTCTTCCGATTCCGATTCGGATTCGCTGTGGTCGGTGGGCGGAAACCCCAAAGAGTCGCGAAGCCTTTCCTCTGCTAGCGTGGCCGCTTCCTCGAGTATTTTTTGTACGTCTTCGGCGGACAGTTCGCCCAAGCAGCCGTATTCGAAGAAGCGCTCACGGATAAGGGTTTCCCAGCGCTCAAAGCTGAACGTGTTGTACGCATTTGCGTCCAAAGGGTTCAGGCATCTTGTGTCCCCAAGCTTTGGGGTCCAGTCCAAGTTGTCCGCGTCTGTGCGGCATCCGAAGCGGCGCATCAGACACTCAGCTACGGCTAACAGGCCGTCTTCTCGTCCGTCGTCGTCCAAAAAGTAATCTCTTCCTTCAAGAAGCGTTTCTTTGCGATACAAGTTGCACACCAGCGAGTGTGCGCCGAATCGGGACCAGTGTGCTTAACCACCCCGTAGAAAGTGTTTGGAGAGATGCGGCAGTATGGAAGCGGGTGAATCGGTACACGTGTCAGCCAACCCTAAAAGTTTGGGTTGCGCGTGTTTCCGGATCGAAACTGTTCTCTTCATGTAGAAAGCGCGGCTGCGCTGGTTCGACACATGTTTGGCATGCGGCGACACGGCCGAACCGTTCTACGGGGTTGACCACGCCTTTTCGAGGGCGCGCTCGGTGTCTTCGAGTTCCCGTAGCAGGTCCGCGGAGGCTTCCGCATAGGCGGACTCGCTCAATTCACCGCGTCTTCTGAGGTCTCTTAGAGCTTCCAGTTGAACCAGCGCCATGTGTCTTCGCTCTCTGAGCGCTTGAACCTGTTTGAGGGCGGGTGTTGCAGCGGATTCCTCCATTTTTCTGAGTATTGAATCGTACTTCTTGGCTCTCTCCAGCAATTCGGCTTCGATTTTCTGATAGGACTTGTCGGCCAGAACCCCACGTGTTTCATCTTCTTTGAGTTTCCCTATCGCGGTGGTCACGGCCATCAGCCTCGCTTTCGCAACGCTGTACTCCTCAAACAAGTCTTGCTCCTCGACTCTCAGCGTGCGCACTACCGGCTTGGTCAAGAAGCTTACAACCAGAACGGTGGCCACAACCACGAAGAGGGTGGTGGAAAAAATCGTGTTTGCAAAGGGCGCCAAGGAGGGACTGGCTATACCGTAGCCCACTACAGTCGAGGCGAGAGCCGCGGGCACGGCGCCACGGGCACCCATCCAAGAAACAAACGCTTTTTCACGCAGACCCATTTTTTCGAAGGCGGTTGACACGAACACCGCGGCTGGTCTCACAACCACTATTAGGAGCTCTGTTAAAAGGGCGCTGTAGAGCACCGCTGGCCAACCGAACATGCCGCGGGTGACGTAGAGACCCAGAAGCAGAAATATCACCATCTGGGTGAGGAAGGAAACGTTGTCCCAGAACGCGTACATTTTGTCGCGTTCCGCGGTGTCGAACCTGTTGGCCTTCAACTCGTTTCCCATCACGATGCCCGCGACCAGAGAGGCGGTTATTCCACTGGTTCCAAAATACTCGGCCACAGTGTAGGTTATGATGAACACGATGAGCGTGGTGTAATTGAGTTGCTCTCTGAATTTGAGTTTGTCCAGAAGCGCGACGGCGTATAGTCCCGCCAAGGCGCCCACCACGGCTCCTCCGAAGAACAGTTTGGCGAATTCGGCGAGCACGCTGAGAGCGGTGGGCTGACTGGCTCCCTGTATGAGGTCCAGTACCACAGTGAACATGACCACCGAGGTCGGGTCGTTGAGGGCGGACTCCGCTTTGGCGATGAGCGCGATTCTTTTGCGTAGCCTGCCGCCTTCAAGCAGCGGGAAAACCACGGTTGGGTCTGTGGCCGACACCACTGTTCCCAGAAGAGCGGCCATTATCCACGGCAGACTCAGAATAAAGTGTGCGAGCACCATTGTTCCAAGCGCGGTTAACACCACTCCCACAGTGGCGAGCAGGGCTACGGGTTTTGCGACTTCTCTGAGCTCCCGCAAATCTGTGCTCAGACCTTGGCCGAAAAGAAACAGGGGCACCACGAAGAAGGCGAGGTTGCTGAAGGAGAACCCCGACGACTCGGGGTGAAAGAACCCCAAGCCCACGGGACCGATGGCCAACCCCGTCAACAGAAGCGGGATAAGCATGGGTATTCCCAGACGCTTGGCCACTCTGGCGGACACCAAGCCTATGATAAGTATGAGGCCGGTTTGACCCACTATGGTGAGTTCGAATGTGGAGGTGGCGTTTACGGCGCCTTCAAAAAATGTTTGAGCTGGGTTCGCGGACAACTCACTGATTCACCGGCCGCTTTGTTCGCCTATTGGCAAACGTTTTGGGCGGCGGTGACAAGATAAGATTTTAGGTTGGGACACACACGCGAGGGGTTCACACGGTTAATGCTTGAAAAGCGGCTAACGGGAAAGCTTTGTGGAAATGCGCGCAACGATGGCTGGCAGAAGGTAGACCCATACTAGGGCGCCGTTGTTTTCGTTTGAGAGTGCGGAGGCGAATGCCAAAAGCACGAGTATCGCGATTAGAAGGTCGGAGCTATTATTGACCAAGCCTTTTCCCACCGGAAACCTGAGCGCCAGAAGTATTCTACCTAAGACGATTAGGAAGGCGAATAGTGTGATGAAACCGAGCAGAATAGCCGGTGCCGCATAAAATGTGTTTTGGTTGCCGGCTGATAACACTTGGGGGTTGATGCTGTTGCCAAGAGCAGCGGTTTGCTGAAGAAACAAATAGAGTAGGATGGCTCCGCTAATAGCGGCCACGTTTCCTTGAACCAGATTGGTTCTGGGTGAAAAGTGTCTGTTGTGCACATCGATAGCGGCTAACCCAGCGGCCACTATGGCAACCATTACTAGGTCGTAGGGTCCTCCCCGCATTAAAAGCAGTGCGAACTGCGCCAAGCCGAAATTCAGAGGAGACTGCGGTCTACCTATCGTCATCGAACTCACAACGGTTGGAGACGCCTGAATGGTGCCAATGGGTAAACCACCCAAGGAGTAGGAGAAAGGCCCCACTCCTACGCTGCCACCCACGTTTAGCACTATGCTAATTGGGAGGCTGACATTAACCGAGCTTCCAAGAGGGGCGGAGGAAGGCACGTTGACCAGAAAACTTCGGGTTCCCTGAGAACTCCATTCCAGTGTGCTCTCATTGGCCGAGCCACCGGCTACGCTTATTTGCGAAGAAGCGGTCGCCTTTACCGTGGCGGAAAAAGCGGACGCCACCGGGATCGTTAGTGACTCACCCAGTGGAAGTGGTTCACTGACCGAACCGCTCACAGGGCCGCTGGCCGTAATCGTGACGGTTCCCTGACTTATTGTAACCGACCAAATAGTGGCTGAAACATTCATCGCCGTGCCCGGGTGGCTGACCTGCACACTTAAGCTGTAAGCAATATTTACTGTTTCGGGTCCCTCATTCAAGTTCCCAGTTGAGGCTGAAACGGTATAACTATTGGACACGGCAGCGCTTACCAGACTCGCCGCTTGCAGAGAAAGCGCCAAAATTAGCGTTAACACACAAAATTTGGCTTTTCTTGAAATCTTCTTAGATTTCACCACATAGGTCTCCCTCGAAGGCATACCCTCTTAGAGGACCATCTTCAGGAATAAGGAGGGTCGTGGCAGCCCATGTCGCCCCGTAGGATGGGTATCAAATATGTCTTTAAAGTTTGCTTGTTGGGCTTGGTGAACCAGTAAAACCCCTCTTTATAGAGATGCGATACACGGACTTCCCCCAACTAAGAATTCAGTCGGGTTCTCTAAAATTGTAATAAGCAGTTTTCACAACTATTGAGCTAAGGCTTCCCCACTAGCGTGGCTCTCTGAGAAAGCGAGGTGACCTTCTGTCGTGGTCTTGGTCTGGTCGGCCAACTGTTTGTGGTGAATGCGGGCGTCTCTAGCAGCAGTTGAAGGGATGGATATCCGCGCACAGGTGACGCACCCGCTTCATAGGATCGGGTTGGACGGATGCCGTCAGCGCTTCGAATCTGGACGCATATACGAAAGTGTACATTTGAAGAAACGGTTTGTGTTCAGATGCAGGAACATGGTTTCGAGTCGAATTCGAGCCTCGACGCCTCGAGGTACCCTATATACCCGAGTGCTTCGGGTTGCTGTCAGCCAGCCAACCAACCGTCGGGGAGGGTGAATGTTCATCATGGGTGAGTGGATGAGGGTTCGGCAACACGCTTCTAAGCTTCGGTTGAGACCATCTGGCTCTTGATACGGAGAGAACTGGACGTGAAAAAGTTACGACTTTTCCCCGGCGACATTGTCCGAGTATCAACTTTGCATGGATACGTTCCAACACTTTTTGATTATAACACTTGATTGAAGAAGTTAAGTGTTTTACAAATCTTTGAGCAAGAAACCTCCAGCTTCAGGGAGGAGAATATGTCAGCGTATCGGTCGTGTTAAAGAAGCACCCACTATCTTTGGGTCGAAATAATTGAAAAACAATCTCTGCTTTGAGTGCTGACTGCCTCGTTGGACGAATCAAAATACCTGTGGAAAACGGGGAGGAGAAGAGATGACTTTTCCCACAAGGTTTCAGTTGTGACTGTACGTGGGAGACGTGCTTGTGTTCAGAGTCTTGAGCGAAAAAGGCCTTCGGGAGTAACCACGAAGTCAAGTCTACGATAAACGCTTCTTTAGTAGGCTTACGCGCTACACTTGTTGCAAGGCTTCGAGTGTGAATGGAGACCTGTGCTGGCCCACGCAAAAGGGTGCGGCCTTAGAAAGGCGCAAGGCGCAGGGGGAAGGCGGCAAAATCCTTGTGTGTCAGGGTTTAGCGTCTTCCAAATGCGGTTTTTCGGTGGATGAGAGCTTCAAAGTTTGCTTCAACCTGCTCAGGGGTGCAGTGCCCGTGGGATGTGACGAAGCTACGCGTGTCTGGGGGCCTTTGCTCTCGTTTGGCGGGGCGTGCGGGTTTCGTCGCCGAGGTGGGAAACCACTCTTTTGGTAGGCGGAGGAAGTGGCCAGCGCGAGTGCGTACTCCGCGGCGCCCGCCCCCCAGGCTAGGAGAAGAGGTGTATACACGAATATTACGGGTAGAGTAACGCTCATATTCGTTAAGAGAAAGTCGTGAAGCGCGTCGAGCCCAAAGGTGCACGCTATGCCCACGGAATAAATGGGTCGAGGCGCCGCGTAGTACATTATGAACAGAACCGGTAGTATCAGCGCTTCGTGCATGTAGCCCAGCCTAAAGGACTCGGATTTGAGCCACGCTGCGACTGGGTCGGTTGATGCGACTTCTTGGTAGCCCAAGGGGAGCGCGTGCAGTGTTATCCAAAAAGCGGCTGTGTTTACGCAGGCGCTGAAAGCTGTGAAACACGACGCCGACACGAGTCTTCTTCCACGTTTATCGTTCGCGGTCCACCTGAACACTCGGCTTCACTCGCAGTGGGTCGCGAAAAGAATATTACCGCTGTGAAACAAGGTGTGAACAGGTCTCTACCAACTCGCCTAGAACTATTTACACAGTGGGGGTCAGGTACAACCCAATCGTTCAGCGGTATTGTCGGCTGCGATGAAGAATTTCTTAGCGAGCTCAATATATTATGAGCGTTAAATGAGATATAACAAACATAAAAAAAGTATATAATTACTGTGCATCTGTGTAAATTCGGTGAAAAACCATACGGACATATGTAGGCAGACGTGACAGACGCAAAAAGGGTCTCGCAGGACTTGACACAGCCATCATCCTAATAGCCTTTATCATAACGGCTTCAGTGCTGGCATACGTAGCGGTTTCAATGGGTATCTTCGTAACCCAGAAAGCGAAGACCACCATAGACAAGGGTCAGCAGACGGCTTCGACGGCTCTATCGCCCTCGGGCAACATTCTCTACGCCACAAACTATCCCAACAGCACGAAGAGCTACTGGATATACTTCCCGATGGCGCCAACGTCGGGTGTGTCCTCCGTAGAGCTGTCGCCCGCCACTACAAGCATTTCGTTCACGGCTTCAGCTGAAAGCATAGCCTTGGCAAACATATACAACTACACACTGCTGACTTCAACCGCGCAAAGCGTCAAGATTGGAACAACGTCTTACTTGGTTCTGCAAAAACAGTCGTCAGGCGGCCAAACCTTCTACTACTACACTTCGCCCTACGCAGCACTCTTAGCTTTGAG